>Ga0129317_1001108_pt1 | contig 21942 bp, 28 predicted proteins | sample Cm1ome_FD_94430 | JGI IMG/M metagenome (GOLD analysis project Ga0129317, IMG submission 94430) | Eastern black-and-white colobus group fecal microbial communities from Wisconsin, USA - Cm1105 metagenome | ecosystem: Host-associated > Mammals > Digestive system > Large intestine > Fecal | place... | reverse complement strand
TTTCTGTCAGGAAAACAATTCGCAGAAACAGTTACTTTTAAAGTGACTGACACATCTGTAGAAATCCAAAATCGGCGCGAAATAATCTGCCGGATGGGACATCATTTAATTTGCCGGACAACAATATCCCAGCTGAAAAGCAGCCTTTTCATAGTCGCCATTGATGTATGCCGATGAGACCATGTACACTTCCGGCATCGAAAGGATTGCATAGTCTTTTTCATCCCCGGATAGGACCGCCCGGATTTTTCCTTCACAAAAACGGATCAGTGCTTTTCCTTTGGATACCCTCAGACATTTGTTCAGTATATCCGCAAGCACATTCTTATCTACATCCGCCAATGCGTTGCCGTCAATCCTCGCACGCCCTTTTAAGGTTTTGATCGCCGTTGTGCCCAGCTGGTACACCCCTTCCGGTATCTTCAGCAAAAGCCCGGTATGCTCTTTCGTATCCTCCGTCAGAGCTTGCATATCCGTGTCGGCTACCGGTGTACATTCCTGTTCACTTTTTGCAACGGTAAGTACCTTCAGGTTCTTACTCGGCACCCGCATCCATTCCCCACGCCGCTCAACTTCATCCAGGTATTTGTGAAATTCCAGCTCATCATGAAATTCCTTTTCAAAATCATCCTTGTAATACATATGCCCTCCTTTCCGTTACTTCAGAATGGCTGGCTTACCATCACTCCAATACTTCGGATTTTACCGTCACTTACACAGAAACAGTATCCGTCCTTCGCCATCTCAAGCAGTTCCCCAATCTCCAGCATGTTTGCTTCTTCCCATTCTACTGTAATCATGTTTTCCTCCTTTGTTTTTTAATGTTTCCACGTTGCAAAGATCCTCTCAGCCTCCAATCTGTCCCGTTTTCTTCACTTTCGTTCCTCCTTTCTTTTTTGCGCACAAAAAAAGACACAAAAAGAATCTTTTCCTTTTTGCATCTTCCTATGCTTAGCATCTTTCCTTGTTAATTTAGGGCGGATCGCCCAAAAGTATTCTTCCGGAATGTCCGGAACAAAATTAAAATCCCAACCCTTTTAGGGGCGGTAAAGTTTTAATTCTCTTTAAGAGTACCACAATATAATGTGGTTGTCAAATATATTATTTCTACATATTGTGTTTTTTCACAGATATAACAACAAGCTACAGAGCCAGAAATGGAAGCTGTACCATTCCCGGCCCTGTCTTTCCTTACAGATACGGTTATTCTTCCATATCCTCCGCCTCTGTTTCATCCACCGGTATGATGTCAACGGCCAGGCTGCGCCCGTTCCCGTCATCCCCAATCTCAAAGGTTACCATCTGACCGGCGATAAGCTTTTTAAAGCCTTCCTGCCGGATCTGGGAAAAGTGTGCAAAATAATCGACCCCTTCCTCATCGGTAATAAAACCATATCCTTTGCGTGCGCTGAACCATTTCACCGTTCCGTTTACTCTTTTTTCCATAATCCTGATCTCCTTTTTATACTATATTTTACTATGTGGCGATTCAGCCATAAGGCGAATCTAGTTTGTTTACATTATTTCCTGACAATCGCGCAGGGCGCCCGGATCCGTTTCATCCGCCTCTCCTTTTATGAAACGTTTTCTGCTGCAAAACGGCAGATAATCTTTGATAAAATCTTTTCTGTGATCAGACTGCCGGATTTTTCTTTTTCCTTCCAAATATGAGGATTCCGCCTGCCAACAGCATCACGGCAAAACCAATGACCCCATACTTCCATACACCAGAGCCTCCTGTCTGTGGGAGAAGGAACTGCGGTTCGTTGGTGATCTCATATAAGCAATCATAGAAGAACCATTTGTCCGTATATCCGGTATCTTCTTTTGCGCTTGTAAAGTCCACGTTTCCATATTGTTCCGCTTCCTCTTTCGTCATGGTGATAGGCAGTTCCACTGTGATCTTATCTTTTAACAGGGTCTGTCCGGCTACGGTTTTCACCTCGGTAATCTCATAAGTGCCCTGATCCAGATTATCAAACGCGATCTCACCATTTTTATCCGTTGTCAGGATCTTTGTCTCACCTTCTTTCAGCAGCCTGCTGTACGCATCTGCCAATGCCGTATCTTTCTGGGCAGCCTTTACAAATTTCAGTTCAAACTCAACACCAGCCAGTGGTTTTGCCCCTGTTTTGTCATATTTCTTAATACGGATTTTTCCCGGTGTCATGTCATTGTACAGCCTTTTCACCGTTACCTTCTGCTTCTTTGTTACAAAGCCATGTACTGTGTCATCGATCTGGTATTGTGCCGGTGCTTTTACCTCCTGCATGGTGACATAGCCGCCCACCGGAAGAATAACTTTTTTAGAGGAAGGATCCGTATAGAAGGAATCGCTCTTCATGGACGCATCTTTATCATACAGATGTTCCTGATCCATATAAATCTTTCCCTGTTCATCCGATACCAGATACCAGGTCTTTTTGAGCCTTGCTGCATTTGCGGAGGAATCGTCATAATAACAAACCTTGAATACAACGCCCTGTACAGGATTTCCATGCATGGAAAGCTTTTCTACCAGGGCATCCAGCTCCATGAAATCGTACGGTTCACTAAAGCCCTCTGTAAAGGACGCCGTTTTCAGCTTCAATGCGTCTGCAGGCATGGAAACGGTTACCGGCACAGGGTCTGTTACAAGCATCACTCTTATAAGTCTTACCGTTATAGGTAAATGAAGGCACATAGTGTGCATGGTCATATGACAGGACTCCGTTTGCATCGGTCTTAAAATACCAGGTCCTTATCGGAGAAAACGTATCTGCACTCGCTTCGATGCTGTATTCAACCTTATAGGTCGCCCCTTCTACCGGTAAGCCGGAATCATCGGTCTTTGTCAGGATCTTCCCGTTAAAATACATCGGATAATTGTAGATCCAGTTATTTGCAGCCATGGAAGCATAGTCCGCGTTGTTTACCTTTTCATGGAGCTTTACCACACCGCTGTCAGACTCCGTAATGACTACCGGGCCATAAATATCCATATTCTGCGTACACCCTGCAATCCGCCGTGTCTCCACAACGTAATAGGTTCCAGGATCCGGAATATCGGAATCTCCGTAAACGGTATCCTCTTCTTTGTCATTTAAGACGATCGTACCGGCCGGGGTTACCGTTGTATCAATGATTTTTGTGGTCGTGTTATAAGCGGATGCCGGATAAATCGCAAAGGTTGTTCTCAGATAGCCGTATTTATTCGGGTTGATGTCCATAAACTCAGGATATGCAAAGCGCTTATACACTCTTAGCCTTGCCCCGTTGGTGAGGGATGAGTATGTCTTTGACCCGTAGAAGCCCTGATAATTTCCGTGGCTGTCGCTGCCCGGATGCAGGCTGCAGGTAATCCTTAACCGGTAATCATCCCCATTTTTCTGGATATAGCACTGAAGCGTCGCGCCATAAGAACTATTTGGCCAGAGTCCGAGGTAATCATGGCCGCTGGAACAGCTGATATTGAAATTTGTCAGATCCTTGGAATCAATATCATATCCCTTTTCTGTAATCCATGCGCCTCTCTCATCATCTTCCGTCAACTCCTGTTTGCCCTATTTCCACGTAAGTCCGGTAATCATCGGCTAAAAGGTCAAACAGCTCTTTGGGAGCATAGATCATTATCTGTTCGTGAAATGAATATTTGTAAATGCGAGATGCTGTAGTAAGAAAATTTGCCCACTCTTTCCAGTTTTCAGTAAGCTGCCTCGTTACCATACGGGCCATCTGACGATAATATTCTACTTTAGATGGCATAGTTCTTCCTCCTTAATAAATATAAAATTAGGGCGGCTTTATACCGTCCCTTCCGGTGTAAAAACTCTATAGATAATTTATTCAAATTACATTGTTCCTATCTCCAAGGCAGCCTTATCATTAATTCCTCCATTTTTCTTATTTTATAAAAATGTGAGCATGATTGCTGCTCAAAAAATCTGTTGCTGCTTGATATGTCAGATTAACAGCTACTATAATTCTTAAATTTCCATCATCAAATACAATATAATATTTCATAGCTTCTTCTCCCTCTCTATAATTGGTGGGAAAGTACTTTTTCAACGTATTTGATGAAAATATAACTTTAGTAAATCTTTACTCTTTTCCTCGGACATGATTGCCAATACCACATCTTCTGTCAATTTTTCCTCCTGACTGAATTTTTTCATCCACTGCACCTGAGCAAGAGCCGGTGTTGCCTGTTCGTAATTTAAGACTTCAACTAATATTTTTTGTTCGATGGGTTTTAAAAAAGATAATTCATAAGCTGGATTCATTCCATTTTTTCCTTCAACTAAGTCCGGAAGAGGTGTAAGCAATTCTGTCAAACGAATATACCGCTGTATCTGATTTCGACTTTCACCTACCTGGTCTGCCAAAATCTGGTCTGATCTCTTTTGAGGCCGTCGCATTAATGATTGAATAAATCATAGATGCGGCGGCCTCAAACATATAAAACTGCTTATAGCAAAAATCGGTTTTTATATTTATTTTTCATCTAATTATTCAAATTTTTTATCCTATACTATAACTCCTTTTATAAACCATAATAAATTTTATTTGATTTCATGAGGGTTTATTTAATCACCTTAATTACCTCATCTAATGTGAGATCCAAATACCGCTACTACTTTTAAGTATACCACAGTTCAGAATGCAGTACGTTCTTTCCTCAAAAATCAATTGACACTGACATTTTTCTATGCTATCATTTTTACAAGATTTGTGACTGGCGTAGCACAGACAACTGTGGGGAAGCAAATCTCTAAATTGCCGAACGCCTGGGCAGAGTGATCGATCACTCTGCCCTTTTTGTATACCCTGACAGAGTGGCCGCAATTTTATGGAGGGAAAATTATGAGCTTTTTAACCGAAAAAACTGCAATCATCACAGGCGGAGGAAGATCCGTCCTGGAAGACGGTCAGTGTGGTTCTATTGGCTACGGCATTGCTACCGCCTATGCAAAAGAGGGAGCCAATCTGGTTCTGACCGGGCGCAACCTGCAGAAGCTGACCGAAGCAAAAGAAGAACTGGAGACCAAGTATCAAATCAAGGTTCTGGCTATCCAGGCTGATGTTAACGAAAATGCTGATAATGAAGCTGTCATTACATCTGTAGTCAAACAGGCTGCAGATACTTTCGGCCGCATCGACGTGCTGATTAACAATGCCCAGGCCAGCGCTTCTGGCGTTCCTCTGGCTCAGCACACCACCGAACAATTTAATCTTGCCATGTACTCCGGCCTTTATTCTACTTTCTACTATATGAAGGCTTGTTATCCTTATCTGAAAGAAACCAGAGGTTCTGTTATTAACTTTGCCTCCGGTGCCGGTCTTTTTGGAAACTTTGGTCAGGCATCCTATGCTGCTGCCAAAGAAGGTATCCGCGGCATGAGCCGTGTGGCAGCCACTGAGTGGGCGGCTGACGGTATTAATGTCAATGTTGTCTGCCCGCTGGCATGGACTGCGCAACTGGATAATTTCTGGAAAAAGGATCCGGATGCCTTTGTGAAAAATGTCAAGATGCCCCCTGCCGGACATTACGCAAATTCCGAAACTGAGATTGGCCGTGCCTGTGTTTTACTGGCTCATCCTGACTTTAAATATATGACCGGTGAAACCATAACCCTGGAAGGAGGCATGGGTCTGCGTCCCTGAGTTACAATATATGCAAAAAACATTTGTTTTCTTCAGAAACTGTTCTGCTCGTGCAGCCTCTTTTATGCAATTCAGTATCTGAAGATCAGGCCATACCGCTTGTCTATAAAATGTGATTTACCAGGGGGAATTCCGCCGAAAGATGCACCTGATAAGATTCTGTCCCCTGAACAGGCAGCCAAAGCGGACTGTGTTTATATGGCTACAATTACCAATACCATAAAACTTTATTCCGAGAAAGACATATCAGGAAGCTTTGCGTTAAAACGTAATGGTAATTCCGACAATACTAAAAAGAAATCCAAACTTTTCTGTTGCACGCTGCTGCATTTGTCAGCATATCTGCAGGAAAGTCTGGATTTCTTTAAAATTGAGATTTTACACTCAAAATGACCATTCATAATATTTATACTCTGCGAAAGATCATCTTCTTTACTTTATCCACATATCCAACTACTTATCTTCAAATTTCTTATCCAGGATCCCATACCAGTCCTCTTCCGGCCAATCCACATCTTCTTCCAACGTCAGAGGCACGCTTACCTTCTGCTCTCCCCCTTTCCATGTAATTTCCACTTCCAGACTTTTTATCGCATCCTTTAATCCCTCCGGAGACCGATGGTAAATTTCCTGCAGTTCCTCCTCCGGTGTCAATGCCATCCCCCAGCACATACTGAAACCGCAGACCACAGGCATTTCATCTGATTTTTCTTCTGCTTTTTCCATTTTTTCCAGATAGGATACATCCATCGGCTCCTGGGATAATTCAATAATTCCATCTGCAATATAATCCCGCGCCTCTTCATTCAGCGAACAAACATAACTCACATCCTGATAATCCTTTTGGGTCATGTTTTCAATCAGATACCGCACCTCCAGCCGTTCTGCCATCGTTTCCTCTTCGTCATCAAAGCAGGTGCGGCAGCGGGCCCTTATCCGAAAAGGTTCTTCCTGCTGTTCTGCACTCTCACGCTCCATATCATTCCCTGCCTCAGTCTCTGCCTCATTCTCTGATTTTGCCGCCAGTATTTTTTCTGACTCCTTTCCAGAGGCAGATACTGCCAGTATACCCAGGCTCATCATCCCAGCTATTGCTGCGGTTCTTCTTATTTTCTTTCTATTCTTCATGGTGCTTCCTCCTTGCTAAAAACAAGCCTGCACAAATAAATTCTTGTACTTTAGCTTTCAAGTACAAACCATATTTATCTCTCCATCTCTTCCCTTCATAGCAATCTTTCTAATAACATTTTTTGCAGGGCTGATATCCCATATTGACTGCCTGGTCAATGGTAACCTGCGTGGGATTTTTCATATTGCTGCACCCGGAGCGGCTGTGATATTTACTGCCGGAATTAGGGATCCATACCATTTGCACCGGTGCCTCTTCCTCTGCAGGTTCTTCCTGTGCAATCCCTTCCTCTGGTTCATCCTCCGGCTCTGGTACAATCTCCCCTTCTGTTAAATAGGCTGCTGCCGCATAAGCAGCTGTGCCGTCATATAAAACAGCTGCCCAGTCTCCGGATATGGATGTCACTTCAATCGTATCTCCATAGGCAAGCTGCCCGATCACATCGGAATCTGTACTTTCTTCTGAGCGGATATTCAAATTTGATGTTGCGGAATATACTTTGCTGACAACGGTTCCCGGCTCTTCACTTTTCCAGCTGTCCCCTGTGGCATAATCAATCGTAATACCCGGCTGTACATTATAGCAATATACGTTAAAACAGATCCCCTCGCCGTTATCTTCTACAGACAAAGCCTCCATCTGTACTCCGGATGCAACGAGATTCTCACCATCAAAAACAGGTGTGGCACGATACAATACATGGTTTCCCGTTTCTTTTATATAATCGGCAACCATATTTTCAAACGGAAGCATTCCCTCCATGTTCAGATAACGGGTTCCTGTGATCAAATTTTTCTCATTATCATTCTCGCCGGTAAGCTGGTACCCGATCAGATGACAGCGGTTGTAGAGATACGTTCCATCCACAATATCATACTTTACTGTCCGCCAGCCTGTGGGAAACACCTCACCAATCGCCCCCCGCTTTTCTTTGGGCATCAATTCTGTCCCAATATTGGCATATGCAGTTTCACAGCGGCCAAATCTGTCAAGACTGCTGTATTCTTCAAAAGCTCCCGATTCCCCTTCCTCCAATGCCAGTCCCGGTATATTATCATTCACTGCAATGTACGGTTCCCCGGAATATGACGGAATAGACTGCAGCGACACCGCCGCTCCCGATTCCGCTCCATATACAGCGGCGTTCTGCGCTGTATCCAGAAACATGCCTGATAAAAATACGAAAACTGCCAGCATTCCCCATAATACATTTCTTTTAATATTTTTCATTTCTATATATCTCCTCTGTTATTTTTTCATGTGAAAAACCAGGAAAGTCCTGCACCTCTTCCAGCTGCCATCTCTCATCGGATAAATCAATATCCAGATACCGGTCTGCCGGATAGCTTCTATTCCATTTAAACAGTATCAGACGCTCAATTTTTTCCAGGTATGGCTTTAGCTCCATATTTTCAACAAAGCAGTATTCTCCCCGCTCTGCCTTACTTAGAAATGCCTCGTCAACCACAGCCCTGGAATGGAATATCCCCTCTCCAAACTGCCTCTGGGAATACGGATTCATCCATAATACTTTCCCTTCGGTAATTTCCAGTATCCGTTCGCGCAATCTCTTGTCCTGAGACTGACGCCGCCCGTTAAACAGCAATCCCCCCCTATCATCTATCGCTAATATAACGATCATGATCGCATTCCTCCTTCCCTGATCCGGTTTCTTATTTCTAATATATCACAAATAACATATATTGCCTATTGATAAAAATCACTTAAATTCTGCTCCCGAAATCCGGCTGGAAGTTCCCCTGGAATTCTGCTTTTGTCATCTGCGGTATGCAGGGAATGATATTCTCTACTTTTCCCTCTGATAAATCTTTTCTCTGATCATACAGTATCTTTTCTCCCGCTGTAGTATCCCTATCCAGAGAACAGCATGCCTCTTTGATACACTGGTACTGGATGCACTCCAGAACAGAGAATGTTGCAACGCAGGATTCTCCGCCTGGATCGGGCCGCATTTACGGCAGAATTCCGCTGCACCCCAGTGGGATCCTGCACGGAGTGCTTTTTATTTGATAGTAATTTCCTGTCAAATAAAAAAGAAGCACCGTCTCTCCCTCCTGTTATTCTTTCGGTTCAGACCATGCTTCCTGCATATAACAATCCCTATTCTGTCTTATTTATTGTGCGCTCAGATACTCTCCTGCGGCAAAAGTTCCCATTAATCCCGTTCATTGCCGAAACAATGGAAAAAACTGTGCGTTCAGCTTCCGCAGGCTCATAATTATGCCCTTCTTTCTCCAGAATCTCCTGTATATAATATGGGGCATTGAGCAAAAAGCCTTCCCGGCTACAATAAACGCTGCATCATTCTCATCTGTTTTTATCTCCGTTCCAGCTTTCTCCTTTTCCCTTCTCTTAATCTTCCAGCTGTTCCAGATAAGCGGCTTCACTGGTGAATAGCTACTATACCCCATCAATGTATCCCGTTTATCCCTCTGATGTATGATAGCCCATCCTGACGATCCGTCCTCTCTATCTCCTGACAGAAATCCGATTACAGAATTAGCTGTCCTATAAAAATACCAGCTTATCTTGTTCCGGTTTCTTCTGAATTGATCACAGACAACCTTTGAAAGCAGACTGTACTGCAAATGTCCGGATACGAAAATACCGGGGAAATCGTTTCTGCTATGTTCCATATTAACGGATCAAACGCCCTGTCTCCCGGTTTATCTGCGCTGCCACATTCTCCGGCCCAACGCGCTTTACACTTTCTCCCGGTGAAAAATCCCTCCAAAAAAACGGTTTGCTTAGATGCACGTTAACCCTGACAATAAAACGGCTTTCATCCTCCGGCATCGCAATACCTTTCCTGTGGGCGTTTCTAAACGGTTCCGATTATTTCTCTTTTTACATAAATTAAATCCGTTATACCATTATAAGATTGCGTTTTCAGCAGTCGCAGCTTTATTTCCTGATCGGCATTTTCAAAAAGACGAATACCCGCCCCTAAGATCGTAGGTATCACAGTAATATAATAATACTCAATCAGATCCTCTTTAACCAGCTGTTGAATAATATTTGCACCACCACAAATCCAAATCCCTTTTCCGCTTTCTTCTCGTAATTTTTTCACCAAATCCACAGGACTTTCATTTACAAAATGAATTTCATCAGAAGATTTATTGGATTTATGTGTGACAACATAGGTTATAAAATCCTTATAAATCCACTCGTCCGGAGAAAGTTCAGTAACAATTTGGTGGTAGGTATTCCATCCCATTACAACAGTATCAATGTCTTTCACAAATTCAGAGTATGCATCAACAGTATCATCGTTGCCATGCCCGGTAAGCCAGTTTACACTGCCATTCCTATCCGCAATATATCCATCAAGACTCATTGCTATAAACAAATGAACCTTTTTCATATCTTCTCCTTCTGATCTATAAATTGAACGTTATCTTCCTGCCAACAAATTCTTGTATTCTTCTTAACAAACCTAAAGTATGCTCATCATCTCCGGTTGGAACCCTTTATTCTTCAGATATTTCTCCATCTATTCGTTCTGCCGCTGTAACTTCAAGTTCTTTACACAAATTTTTTACAAAGGAATAATCTGACATACATTTGCCCCTTCCCCGCTTTGAAACAGGCATATCGGATCCTCGAAGTTTCTTTTCTCATGGTTTGTGTTAGATCTTTCCTGCTTTCTCTTTAAAGCAACAAATTTTTCTTTCTCTTTCTTCCAAAAATGGGCAATCCTGTTTTACAGGACTGCCCATTCATTCACACTCCAAAATCCGACTGCTCCGCAGTTGTCACGCTTATGCACTCTCCGATTTTGTCCTTATCGCATCAGTTGAAAACAAATACTTCGCTTTGTTCGCGCTTGCTCCCCTGCTGCTCTAAATTATGCAATTTTTAACTCTGCATCAAATGATGTACTTTTCTCATCTTAATAGAGTTTTGCTCCTGCCGGAATCTTGTCATCAAGGATCAGAACATTCAGCCCCTCTCTTCCTTCTACAAGATGTGTAGCGGAGATGATCATACCGCAGGAATCAATTCCCATCATCTTCCGGGGGGGAAGATTTGTGATGGCAAGCAGTGTCTTTCCAACCAGTTCTTCCGGCTCATAATAATCATGGATGCCGCTTAAGATCACACGATCTTCGCCGCTTCCATCGTTTAATACGAATTTCAGAAGCTTCTTAGATTTCGGAACTGCTTCACATTCTTTTACCTTTACAGCTCTAAAATCCGACTTGCTGAAGGTATCAAAATCCACCATATCCTGGAATAATGGTTCTACTTCTACATTAGAGAAATCAATCTTTTCTGCCATGTCAGATGTAGCGGTAAATGTTGCAACAGATTTTGCCGGAGCAGACTGTGCAGCATTGTTAGCTTCATTCTTTGCGGCTCCCATGCTCTTCATTGTGGGGAACAGAAGCACGTCACGAATGGCTGCGCTGTCTGTGAGCAGCATCACCATTCTGTCAATACCAAAGCCGATACCGCCTGTGGGAGGCATACCGATCTCCAATGCATTCATGAAATCTTCGTCTGTAGTATTGGCTTCCTCATCTCCCTGAGCCAGAAGAGCCTCCTGAGCCTTGAACCGTTCTCTCTGGTCAATGGGATCGTTCAGCTCTGAATAGGCGTTTGCCATCTCCCATCCATTCATAAAGAACTCAAAACGCTCCACATATTCCGGATTTTCCGGTTTCTTTTTAGTAAGGGGAGAGATCTCTATCGGATGATCCATCACAAAGGTGGGCTGGATCAAATGCTCTTCTGCAAACTCCTCGAAAAACAGATTCAGGATATCTCCCTTCTTGTGGCGCTCCTCATACTCCACATGATGCTCCTTGGCAGCAGCTCTGGCTTCCTTCAGTGTATGGATCTCATTGAAATCCACCCCTGAATATTTCTTTACTGCATCTACCATGGTGATGCGCTCAAAAGGCTTGCCCAGATCCATCTCAATACCATTGTAAACGATCTTTGTGGTTCCCAGCACTTCCTGAGCCACGTAGCGGTACAGGTTTTCCGTCAGATCCATCATACCGTGATAATCAGTGTAGGCCTGGTACAACTCCATCAGCGTAAACTCCGGATTGTGTCTGGTGTCCAGACCTTCATTTCGGAACACCCGGCCGATCTCATAAACGCGCTCCAGACCGCCTACGATCAGTCTCTTCAGGTACAATTCCAGAGAGATACGGAGTTTTAAATCCTCATTCAGCGCATTAAAATGAGTCTCAAAGGGTCTGGCTGCTGCGCCTCCTGCATTGGCCACCAGCATGGGAGTCTCCACCTCCATAAAGCCTTCCCCGGCCAGATAGGTACGGATAGCAGAAATAATCTTGGAACGCTTGATGAAGGTGTCCTTCACCTCCGGATTCATGATCAGATCCACATAGCGCTGACGATAGCGCAGATCCGTGTTGGTCAGTCCGTGAAACTTCTCCGGGAGAATCTGCAGACTCTTGGACAGCAGGGTGATCTTGGACGCATGGATGGAGATCTCTCCTGTCTTGGTCTTGAACACCTGTCCCTCTAATCCGATCACATCGCCGATATCCAGTTTTTTGAACGCTTTATATTCTTCCTCGCCAATGCTGTCTCTTGCCACATAGGACTGAATATTTCCCTTCAGATCCTGGATATTGCAGAAAGATGCTTTTCCCATCACACGCTTGGACATCATACGGCCAGCCAGAGAGACGTTCTTTCCCTCCAGAGTGTCAAACTGATCCTTTACCTCCTGGCTGTGGTGTGTCACATCATACTTGGTGATCACAAACGGATCTTTGCCATTTTCCTGCAGTTCTGCCAGTTTTTCTCTTCTGATCTTTAACAGCTGGTTCTCATCCTGGGGCTGCTGATTCTTCTGCTGCGGCTTTGTGTTCTTTTCTTCTCCCACTTTCTTCACTCCTTCTAAAATAATCTGTAGTTCTTCCCTTCAACCGGGATGATCTTTTGCGTTTAAACGGAACGCTGGATATTCAAAATCTTGTACTGGAATTCTCCTGCCTGAGTCTCTACGTTCACCACAGCTCCCACGCCTTTTCCCATGAGAGCCTTGCCCACCGGAGATTCGTTGGAGATTTTCCCTTTCAGGCTGTTGGCCTCAGAGGAACCCACAATGCGGAACTCGATCTCCTCATCATATTCCACATCCAGCACCGATACGGTGCAGCCTACATTGATCTTGTCAACGTCTACTTCATCCTCTACCACAACCTCTGCATTTTTCAGAAGCTTCTCGATTTCCTCAATGCGGGCTTCAATATCTCTCTGCTCATCCTTGGCAGCATCGTACTCTGCATTCTCAGATAAATCCCCCTGCTCTCTGGCTTCTTTGATCTTCTCTGCCACTTCTTTTCTCTTTACTACTTTTAAATCGTGAAGCTCCTCCTCCAGGGCTTTCAGCCCCTCATAGGTCATTAAATTTTTCTTTGCTTCCATGTCTCCTACACCTTTCCTTCCAAACTTTCATTTCTGATCTGATTTTTGTGATTTTATAAACTTCCTCAATTTTTTTCCGGCTCTTTCAGCCGCACAAATGTGACGGTGTCCAAACTCACACCGCCAACAGATAGTATTCTGATATTTTCCAATATAGTCAAAGTATTATAGCCTAAAGCACCATCTTTGTCAAGAGCTCTTCCAGTTCCTCCACTGTCTCCAGCTCATTCATTTTCCCACGCAGCTTTGCAGAATGGGGAAAGCCTGCAGTGTACCAGGCAATATGCTTGCGCATTTCCCGGATCCCTGTATAATCCCCCTTGTATTCCAGCTGCATCTTCGCATGACGCAGCATCATCGCTTTCACTTCCTCCAAAGGCGGCTTTCCCGGATCCCTCCCCGTTTCCAGATACGTCTGGATTCTGGAAAAGATCCATGGATTTCCCCGGGAGGCCCGTCCCACCATAAGGCCGTCACAGCCGGTCTGTTCTAACATTGCCCTGGCCTGTTCAGGGGAATCAATATCTCCATTGCCGATCACCGGAATAGACACCGCCTCCTTTACCTGACGGATAATCTCCCAGTCTGCTTTTCCGGAGTAATACTGCTCTCTGGTACGCCCATGCACTGCCACCGCCGCTGCCCCGCAGCCCTCTGCAATTCTGGCGATCTCCACTGCATTGACATGCTCTTCATCAAACCCTTTTCGTATCTTTACCGTCACGGGTTTGCTGACAGCCTTTACTGCGCTGGTAACGATCTGTTCCACCAGCTTTGGATTTTTCATCAGTGCAGACCCCTCCCCATTTCCTGCAACCTTGGGCACCGGACACCCCATGTTGATGTCCAGAATATCAAAGGGTCTATCCTCAATATATGAGGCCGCCCGGGCAATAATGTCAGGCTCTGACCCAAACAGCTGCAATGATACGGGATTCTCGCCCGGCGCAATCGTAAGAAGCGCCTCCGTATTTTTATTGTGATAGGTGATCGCCTTTGCGCTCACCATTTCCATGCACAAAAGCCCTGCTCCCTGCTCTTTGCAGAGCAAACGAAATGGCAGGTCTGTAACTCCTGCCATGGGTGCCAGGATTAAATTGTTGGGGATTGAAACATTTCCGATCTTCATATCCGCTCCTGTCTATACCTTGCTTTCCTTATCTATACTTTCTCTATTTATGATCTTCTTATTTATGCTTTTCTTCTTTATGCATTCCTGCCTGTTCTGCTTCCCTTCCAGGCACATCGTCCAATCTGTGCCTATGCCTCCTCCAGAGGAGTGCCCAGAATTACTACTTTATAAAATAATTCCAGAGAGCACAGAAGCTCCCTTCTGCTTTTCTGTATCTCTTTCACCATCAGGGCCGCACCGATCTCATCGTAATTGTAATCGGAATCCTTGGCTTCTGTACGGAATTTCAGAATTCCTTTCTCATCAAATTCCATCATGAAAATGCCGCCGATCTCGCTGGTAAACAGCACGCTGATAATCCGCAGCTCCTTTCTGATATCTTCCGGTAATTTTGAAAACATGGGGTTCAGATAATATTTTTCTTCATAAGCGCTGGCTGCGCACAGCACTCTGCTCTCTGTATTTTCCTTTTTTACCTTCTGTTCACCCATATCCTGCTCCTTCTTCTCTTCATTATCTTATATCGGTATCAATACTTTTCAGGCTTCCTGCTGTCTTCCTACACGTAGCCATAGATCCCCCGAACGGATACCTCTCCTGCATAAACGGTTTCCACAGAACCATCCTCTCGCTGTACAAGAAGCTCGCCTGCATGATTGATGCCCAGTGCAATACCGGTGTATTCTGATCCCGGCTCCAGTACCCGCACCTGCTGCCCCTTATTCAGCAGCCAGTCATTGTACGTTTCCATCAGCCTGGAAAGATCTCCGTCCTGGACAAACACCTCATAGTATTCCTCAAATTTTTTCATACAGGCTGCGATCAGCTGTGCCCGATTCACCTCATGCCCCAGTTCCAGGGCAATGGATGTGGCCGTATCCTCCAGCTCCTTCGGAAATTCCTTCAGGTTGACATTAATGCCGGTTCCGATGACAATATAATTTACAGCCATCATCTCCGCACTCATCTCCGTAAGGATCCCACAGACCTTCTTCCCATGCAGCACCACATCATTGGGCCACTTGATCCCCGCAGGAAGCCCATAAAGCTCCCGACAGGCGGCAGTCACTGCCAGTCCCATCACCAGCGTCACCATGGAAATCCTGGCAGGCGGAAGCTTGGGACGAAGCAAAAGCGTCATGGCAATGCAGGTACCGGAAGGAGTTTTCCACCATCTTCCGAACCGCCCTTTTCCCTGCGTCTGCTCCTCTGCCACTACCAGAAGCCCTTCCGGTGCTCCTTCCTCCCCTGCCTTTTTGGCATACTGATTTGTAGTAGTGATCACCTCATAATATTCCACCGTTCTGCCGATCCATCGGGTATCCAGCCGGCTCTCGATCTCCTGGGCAGACACTGTATCCGGGCAGCTGCGAATCCGATACCCACGATTAGGAACAGCCTCTATCTCATACCCTTCTTCCTGAAGCTGTTTTATCCTTTTCCACACTGCTGTCCTGGAAACCTGCAGCCGTTCACACAGCTCCTGTCCGGAGACATAGCCGTCTCCTTCCCTGAGAGCTGTCAAAATTTCGCTTTTCATCTCCATATCCTGTTTTTCCACCCGTCCTGTCAAAAAAATCCTAAATAAACCAGAGCTGCCGACAGTCCCACTGCTAAGAGCAGGGCAATCACTGAGCTTATCCAACGCTTCCTTATAAACTCTGTCAGTGCCAGGGTCAGATTTAAAAGGATGCCAAGGATCATTAAGATCAGCAGCAGCCACTGGTACCTGGCTATGTCCATGAGAAAAATCAGGGCCATGAGAAAGATCAGAAGTCCGTTGAGCACGCTCACATCCTCCAGGAACTGCAAATTCCGCTCCTGCCGATGCAGCTTCTCCATCCTCTTCATTTTTCTCTCCTCGACTTTATAAGGTGGCTGCCATTACGGCCTTAATGGTGTGCATCCGATTTTCCGCCTCATCAAACACCACTGACTGACTGGACTCAAACACTTCATCCGTCACCTCCATGGCGTTTAACCCGAATTTTTCGTAAATCATTTTTCCGATCTTAGTATCCAGATCGTGGAATGCCGGGAGACAGTGCATGAAAATAGCCTGTGGGCCAGCATTGTCCATCACTGCCTTGTTCACCTGATAAGGAAGAAGCGCCTTGATCCGCTCTGCCCACACCTCGTCGGGCTCTCCCATGGATACCCATACGTCTGTATAAATCACATCTGCACCCTTCGTTCCTTCCAACACATCCTCTGTAAGGGTAATAGTTCCTCCGCTCTCCTCTGCATAGGCCCTGCATTCCTCCACCAGCTTCTCATCCGGAAAATACGTTCTGGAAGTGCAGGCGGTAAAATGGAGTCCCAGCTTTGCGCATGCGATCATCAGGGAATTTCCCATATTGTACCTGGCATCTCCCATATAGGTCAGCTTCTTTCCCTTTAATTCCCCAAAATGCTCCCGAATAGTGAGCATATCTGCCAGCATCTGAGTGGGATGATACTCATTGGTCAAGCCATTCCAGACAGGAACTTTTGCATACTTTGCCAGTTCCTCCACGATCGCCTGCTCAAATCCCCGGTACTCAATACCGTCATACATCCGGCCCAGTACTCTGGCAGTATCCTTAATGCTCTCCTTCTTTCCGATCTGGGAAGCAGAAGGATCCAGATAGGTCACATTCATTCCCATATCGTGAGCTGCCACTTCAAAAGAACACCTGGTTCTGGTGCTGGTTTTTTCAAAAATCAGTGCAATATTTTTCCCCGGATGGAGCTGCCTTCTCCTGCCCTTCTTCTTATCTTCCTTCAGCTCTGCTGCCAGATCCAGCAGATACAGGATCTCCTCCGGTGTAAAATCTTTTAAAGTCAAAAAACTCCGTCCTTTTAAATCCATGCCCTTATCCTCCGCTTCTTCATCTACTCATATTGCTCTATTTGCCCATACCCTCTAGTCCTTGGCAATCTCTGTCACAGCTTTCACCAGACCGGACACATTCTGCAGTTCTGATGGAATGATGATCTTAGTAGCCTGACCATCTGCCACCTTTGCCAATGCCTCAAAACTCTTTAATGCCAGCACTGCCTGATCTGCTCCGGCCTCCCGGATCAGACGGATCCCGTCTGCATTGGCTTCCTGTACTTTTCGTATCGCCTCCGCCTGTCCTTCTGCCTCCTTCACCATCCGCTCCTTTTGAGCCTCTGCCCGGAGAATGGCTGCCTGTTTCTCTGCCTCTGCATCTAAAATGGCTGCTTCCTTTTTTCCCTCAGCCTTCAGAATAGAAGATTTTTTCTCTCCTTCTGCGATCAGGATCACTTCTCTGCGCTCCCGCTCTGCTTTCATCTGTTTTTCCATAGCATCCACGATCTGCTCCGGAGGCAGAATATTTTTCAGCTCAACCCGATTTACCTTAATTCCCCAGGGATCTGTAGCCTGATCCAGGCTTGCTCTCATTTTAGTATTGATCACTTCTCTGGAGGTAAGTGTCTGGTCCAACTCCATATCTCCGATAATATTTCTCAAAGTGGTAGCTGTAAGATTTTCAATAGCCATAATAGGCTTCTCTACGCCGTAGGCAAACAGCTTGGGATCTGTAATCTGGAAAAATACCACTGTATCGATCTGCATGGTTACATTATCTTTGGTAATCACCGGCTGAGGCGGAAAATCCACCACCTGCTCCTTGAGCAACACCCGCTTGGCAACCCGGTCAATGATGGGCATTTTAAAATGTACACCAACTCCCCAGGTGGCTTGATAGCCTCCCAGCCGTTCGATCACCATTGCCTGCGCCTGTGGAACAATTTTAATACAGGACACCAGCACTGCCACCAGAATAATTCCCAGAATGATCCAGAGTATCGGACCGAATACACTTGAAAAACTGCTTGTGGTTGAATACATAATTTCTCTCCTTCTGCTATACAGCCTCTACGATCAGCTTTACACCACTGATCTCCAAAATCTTTACCTCTGTTCCTTTTTTTAGCTTCTGCTCTCTCTCCTTTGCCCTTGCACTCCAGATCTGGCCGGATACCTGAACCTCTCCTCTGCTCTCCAGGTTATCAATGTCAGCTGTCACAATGCCGATCCTCCCGACAAGACTGTCTGCATTGGTTTTTACCCGGTTCTTGTTCACAAACTTAACTGCAAAGGGTCTGGTAAAGATCAACAGAACCACAGATACTGCAAGAAATACCAGACACTGCACCGAAACAGCCTCAGTAAATAAGGATACTGCAAACGCTGCCAGTGCTCCTCCTGCAAACCAGATGGTAGTCAGCCCCATAGTAGCAAGCTCCACCAGAAGTAAAACCACCAAAAGCCCAAGCCACACAACTGACTGTAACTCCATTTTCCCACTCCTCTCTGTATCGTCTGTACAAATCTCTTTCGGAAGAGATACTTTTAAGATATTCAAATCTTACTATAAAATTCAGGAAAATACAATATACAATCCATTTTTGCAATTCCGGGATTGTGCTCCGGCAAAAGTTGGGATATGATAGTACTATTGTAAATATCCGCTTCTTCAGTGCCAGACAGTTTCTTATACCCGATGGTAAAAAACCGGGAGTTTTGAGACGGGCACCGGATTTTTACAACTTTACAGATTGATTGAAAGGAGTTTTTTCATGAATGCGAAACTTAATCCGGCTGCTGAACATGCTTTCACTGTAAAACATGATCCTGGTCTGAATGTGCGCTACACTGCTATGCAGTTTCCCTACTGGATGGGATATTCCGTGCTTTTGACCTTTGCCTCTGTATTTCTGCTGAACCGGGGTTTTACCAACGGCCAGATCGGTCTGATCCTGGCGCTTGCAAACCTTTTGGCTGCTTTGTTCCAGCCCTTTGTAGCCGCCTTTGCAGACCGTTCCAAACGTTTAACCCTCTCCCAGATAACTATCCTTCTGGCTTCCGCCGTTGCAGGTCTGACGCTGCTTCTCATATTGCTGCCGGAGATTTTTCTTCCCACAGCAGTCCTCTATACTGCTGCGGCAACCCTGCTGATGGTACTCCAACCCCTTACCATCTCCCTGGGCACTTTTTTTATCCTCAGGGGTTACCCGCTGAATTTCGGGCTGGCCAGAGGTGCCGGCTCGCTTTCCTTTGCCGTGATCTCCTCTGTGACCGGCATACTGGTGGACCGTTATTCCCCCAATATCATTCTTTATCTGTTTCTCCTGGTATTTCTGCTGTTTATTGCTGCCGTCTCCGCTCTGGACACCAGAAAAACAGGCGGGAAATATTCTCAGTTTGTAAACAATACCAGGCCGGAAGAGACAGAAGAAGAAAAAGATCCCTGCAGCCTGGCAGAATTTCTTCGCACCTATAAGAAATTCATCCTGTTGCTTGCAGGGGTCTCTCTGATATTTGTCTACCACAATATTTTAAACTCTTACCTGTTCCAGATCATGGAACCGCTGGGCGGTACTGCTGCAGATATGGGAACCTCCCTTTCCATTGCCGCTTTCGCTGAACTGCCGGCCATGTTTTTCTTCTCCTGGTTTCTGAGACATTTTAAATGTAAGCATCTCATACAGACAGCGGCCGTTTTCTTCTCTCTGAAAGCAGTTTTGATCCTCCTGGCTTCCCGGATCTGGATGATCAATCTGACACAGCTGCTCCAGATGATGGGATTTGGTCTTCACACCGCAGCCTCTGTCTACTACACTAACCAGATCATTCCCAAAAAAGATCAGGTAAAGGGGCAGGCTCTTATGACCACCGCCAACACCATCGGCGGAGTACTGGGCAACCTCCTGGGAGGACAGCTTTTGAATTTTTTCGGCGTTACTGCCACACTGTTTACAGGTACTTTGATTTCCTGCGCCGGAACGCTCATTGTATGCCTGTCTGCAGAAGACGGCAAACAATGATTACCCTGCCCAGCAAACAGGATCTGATTTTGATGCACTCATTCTTTGGTCTTTCCCATTTCCTGATCACTTCTCTCTGACAAAGGCAATTCCAAAGGCGCCCCCTCCAATGTGGGTGCCGATGGTTGCCCCAATCTCCAGCATTTCCTCAAACTGCTTCCAATCGGTGCGTTCCAAAAGCTCTTTCTGAAACTGCTCACAATTTTCCTGGTTTGCTGAATAGAGCAAATACACCGGATAAGAGGGATCCATCCTCTCCTCTTTAATTTTTTCTACCAGCTGATGGCAGGCCCGCTTCCGGCCTATGCATTTTCCAAATACCTCAACCTTCCCTTCGCGGCTGATTTGTACCAGCGGCTTAATGTTAGCCAGGGTTCCCAGACCGGCCTCCGCTCGGGAAAGCCTGCCTCCTTTATAGAGATACTCCAGTGTATCCACCACCGCATAGATCTGAACTCTCCCCTTTAGTTCTTCCAGCTGCTCTGCAATCTGGGCAGCTGTTTTTCCTTCTTTCATCAGCTTCCAGGCTGTACCCGTCAAAATTTTCACTGCTGCCGTAGCATTCAGGGAATCAACGAGATAAATTTCTTCATAATCTGCCAACTGCTTTGCCAGCACAGCACTCTGGAAAGTCCCGCTCAGGCTGCTGGACAGCAGCACTGCCACCACGCCGTCTCCCGCTTCCTTTGCCTTTTTAAATTCCCTTAGAAACTGTTCTGGAGATGGCTGGGATGTAACCGGGATCTCCTTATTCTCTAAAAGTCTTCGATAAAACTCTTTTTTTTCAATTTCTTCTCCATCCAGCAATGTCTCCTCCCCATAAGTAAGACTCATGGGGATCAGAGTGATGCCCAGCTCTTTTGCTTCCTTTGGGGTATATTCTGATGATGTATCGGTTATGATTCTTACTGACATGTATGTTCCTCCTCTAGTACTTCCCGGAAACAGCCGGACAAATGATTCAGCATTTTTACTGCCTTTTCTCCATCTTCCCGTCCCACTTTATCAATCAGCGCCTCTACTTTTTTCAGGACCTGTTCATGACACTGAAAATACTGATCTAAATATTCCGGATTGATGGCCACATGAATCTGCCTGCGGTCTGTCTGGGAACGCTGCCGGAAAATCAGCTTTTTCTTTTCCAAAGCTGTAAGGATCCCATTCATCTGTGATTTCAGGATCCCGGTTTTGGAACAAAGCTGAGTGGCAGTCAACCCTAGATGATCCCCGGATACATACTGCTTATACAGCAGATTCAGAACAAAGGCTTCATTAAATGAAAAACCGGAAACCAGACGGTGATTGGAAATAACAGAGGACAGCCCCAGCCATGCATCTAAAAGCTCCTCCTGAAGCATTTTTTCTTCCATATAAATTCTCCTTGTATAATTACTTGCATCGGCATCAGGCTAGTATTCCTATCTCTTTTGAATATCCTCCATCAATGGGACATTCCGTTTTTCGTTTCCTCCTGATGCGTCATGACTCCAGCATCTTTCTGCTGGAACTCAAAAGCCGAAAAATCAGCCTTTCCGTTCCTTCTTCCAAAAAGTTCATTAAATGAACTTTCTACAGTATACAACAGAGAACCTTGTTTGTCAAATAAAAAAGCGCTGCCGCACTGTTTCAGTACGGCAGCGTTTTATAACTCTTACGCTTTCACTATCTGTGATCTCTTATTTGAAATCTGCTACGTTCTCAGCGTCAACGGTAGAAACACCAGTGTCAACTACTTCGCCGCCAAGATCTTCGCCCTGCTCCATGG
>Ga0129317_1001107_pt1 | contig 21959 bp, 27 predicted proteins | sample Cm1ome_FD_94430 | JGI IMG/M metagenome (GOLD analysis project Ga0129317, IMG submission 94430) | Eastern black-and-white colobus group fecal microbial communities from Wisconsin, USA - Cm1105 metagenome | ecosystem: Host-associated > Mammals > Digestive system > Large intestine > Fecal | place... | reverse complement strand
TTTGTTTATGGTGAACTAATTGTAAAACGAGTTATAATCTATGTCTATTATTATATGAAAAAACTGGAAGATGAAGTTTTGATATATAACTTCCCCCTCCAGTTTTAGTATAGAGCCGATTAATTGTTCTCATTTATTTTTTTTCTAAGTCAGTATACAATTCGATGTAACCACATGTTTTACATAATGAAACTTTTACAGGATATTGTTTTTTCTTTAAATCATTATCTTTTTCAACAACAATAAAATCTGTAATAGGTTGAGCCATATCATGTAAATAACAATCTTCAACCATTTCTTGATGACATCTAGGACATTTTCTCATTATTACTTCACCTCTTAACTCTATTATACAAAATATTATAATGAAAACAAATGCAAAAAACCTATAATTTCCATTTTTTCTGACAAAATATATGTTATAATAAGCGTTATAAAAGAGGAGTGATAAATAAATGATTAAACTTGAGAATGTAACGAAAGTTTATAAAACAGGCGTAAGAGCTGTTAACAATATGAATGTAGATATTGGTCCGGGTGAATTTGTTTATGTCATTGGATCAACTGGAGCAGGTAAATCAACTTTTATTAAGTTATTATATAGAGAAGAAAAAGCAACATCAGGAAAAGTTGTTGTTGCAGGACAAGATGTTTCAAAAATAAAAAACTCTAAAGTTCCTTATTTTAGACGTAATATTGGTGTTGTATTTCAAAACTTCCGTCTTTTACCTAAAAAGACAGTATTTGAAAATATTGCTTTTGCGTTAGAAGTAACAGATACTCCAAGATTGGAAATACGAAAGAAAGTAAGAAAAACATTAGAGTTAGTTGGATTAGAAGATAAAGCAAATGCTTTTCCCCATGAATTATCAGGTGGACAACAACAACGTGTTGCGATTGCTCGTGCTATTGTTAATAATCCTAAGGTTTTGATTGCTGATGAACCAACAGGAAACCTTGATCCTGATACTTCAAGAGAAATTATTGAATTACTAGAAAGAATTAATGAAGTCAATCATACAACTATTATGGTTGTAACACATGATAAAGATATTGTTCAAAAATATAAAAAGAGAACTATCCAAATAGAAGATGGATGTATTAAAACTGATACGAGTACAGGAGGTTATGTTGGATGGAATTCATAAGTTGTATAAAAAATTTCCCAAAACATTGTAAAACTGCCGCTCAAAATATTTGGAGAAATGGTGTTATGTCTGTATCTTCTATATTTGCAGTAACAATTACTTTGTTGTTGATTGCAGTTATTGGTACTGTAGCATTGAATATTCAAGATATGACTTATCATATTGAAGAAAATTTAACAATCTATGTGAAAATGGATCGTCAACTAAAAGATAAAGATGCAGCTGCTTTACAACCAAAAATTGAAGCAATTGAAGGAGTAAAACAAGTGACTTTTTCTTCAAAAGATGATGAATTAAATAAAATTATTGAATCACAAAATGATGAAGGTAAAAAGTTATATGAAAACTTCCGTAAAAATAACCCATTAGGAGCAGCATATATTGTAGAAGTTAATGATACAAAACAACTTGATACAATTGCTCAAAAGATTCAAGAACTTGATAATGTTCATGAAGTTAATTATGGTGGAGATTCAACGACATCATTAGTCAATAGTCTTGAAACGATTCGTAATGGTGGTGCTATCTTTGTAGCAGCATTAACAATTATTGCTTTATTTATGATTGCGAATACAATTAAGATTACGATTACGTCAAGACAAACAGAAATTAGCATTATGCGTATGGTAGGAGCAAGTAACTGGTTTATTCGTTTACCATATATGTTAGAAGGCGTATTTATTGGACTTTTAGGTTCAATTGTTCCTGTGTTAGTTTTATACTTTGGGTATACATCACTATATAGTAGTGCAGCTGATTTATTACCAAGTATGTTAGTTTTACGTGAACCATTTCCTTTTATTTTTGAAGTTTCTGGTATTCTTGCTGGGTTAGGATGTGGCGTTGGTTTATTTGGAAGTTTTGTTTCTGTAAGAAAATTCTTGAAATTTTAATGTAGGCATGAAAATGTCTACTTTTTTTTGGAGGTTATATGAAAAATATTATTTTTATTGGTGGGACAATGGGTGTTGGAAAAACAACGATTTCTCAAAAATTAAAATATGAATTGAATCATAGTGTTTTTTTAGATGGTGATTGGTGTTGGGATATGCATCCTTTTGTTGTTGATGATGAAACAAAGAGAATGGTTATGAATAATATTATTTATCAATTAAATTCATTTATTCATTGTTCACAAATAGAAAATATAATATTTTGTTGGGTTATGCACCAACAAGATATCATTGATGAAATCATTCAACATATAGACACTAAAGATTGTCATATATATTGCTTATCACTCATATGTTCTAAAGAGGAATTAATCAAACATATTCAAAAAGATATTAAAACAGGTATAAGAAGTAAAGATGTTATTCAAAGAAGTCTTGAGAGATTGTCATGTTATGATACATTGAATACAATAAAGATTGATACAACAAATCAATCAATAGAAGATATTGTTAATCAAGTCAAAGAAATTATAAAAGCATAATAGAAATGACCATATTATTGATAACACAATAGTTTGACTTCAAGCCTTATTTTCCTTATAATAAGGAATATATAAAGGAAGGTACAAACATGTTTACAAAGAAAGAAATCTTTAGCATTCCAAATATATTATGTTACTTTAGAATTATGTTAGTTCCAGTATTTTTGTATGTGTATTTTACCTCAGAAACAAGTGAAGGACATCTTCTTTCAGCTGGGATTTTACTTATATCAAGTTTAAGTGATTTTTTTGATGGTTATATTGCTAGAAAATATGATATGATTACTGAACTTGGCAAATTGATTGATCCAGTTGCTGATAAATTGACACAGTTTGTTGTTGCATGTACGTTAATGTATACGTATCCAGCATATGCATTGTTAGTTGCTATTATTGTGATTAAAGATGGAATGTTATTGTTCGTAGGATGGTATATTTATAAGAAGAAAAGAAAACATTTGGCTCAGGCAGAAATGCCAGGAAAAGTCGCAACAGCGGTTTTCTTTGTTGTATCTATTTTATTGATTGCTCTTTATATTCCAGGAACTTTTATTGCAAATATTATGATTTATTCTACTGTTGTTTTAATGGGTATTGCAATGATTTATTATGGGCAAGGCTTATATACTCTATATAATGAGAATTAGACCAGAAATGGTCTTTTTTTAATATATTTTTATCAAAAACACTTGATTTTCTGAATAAAAATTATATAATAAATACGAAATAATAAAAAACAATAATAAATAATAAGAAAGGAGAAGAAGATGTTTGCAAAAGAAAGACAAGAATTGATTGTTTCACAAATCAATAGCGAAGGTAGAGTTCTTGTGAAAGAACTGAGTACAAAATTTGATGTGACTGAAGATTGTATTCGTAAAGATTTAGCAGCTTTAGAAAAGATGGGATTGTTAAAAAAAGCTTATGGTGGGGCAGTGAGTTTAAGACAAAACCCGCATTTGTATAATAGTGAAGATCGTAAAAACACTCCCAATGATGAAAGAGTGATTATAGCTAAAAAAGCTATACAATTACTACAACCACAAGATACAATATATTTAGATATATCATTAACAAGTGTGGAAATCGCAAAACAATTAAGAGAGTCAACAATACAAATAACAGTTATAACTAATATGATAGATGTTCTTCATACATTAAGTCATTGTTCACAGATTACAGTTATTTTTATTGGTGGACAATTAAATCAAGAAAGAGATGGCTTTTGGGGAGGTTTATCAGTTCAAATGATTCAATCATTTAAAATAGATAAGTCTTTCTTAGGTGTTGTAGGTGTGAATACATTAAATGGAAGTTTATCAACTTATTATGTTGATGATGGTTTTATGAAAAAAGCTGCTATTCAACAAAGTCAAATGAGTTATTTATTGTGTGAAGAAAGAAAATTAAAGGAAGATGGTCAATTTATATTCGCTTCTTTAAATGATGTTAATGGTTTAATTGTTTCTAAAAAATTACACCCTAAACAAATAACATCTTTAGAAGAATATGGATTAGATATTATATAGGAGGATATATGGACAAGTTATACCAACCAAAAAGAATTGATGTATTAAAAGAAAAAATGCTTGCTAGTGAAAGATATGCTTCTATTGAACAAGCAAGAATTATTACACGTGTTTATCAAGAAAATGAAGAGTTATCAATTGCTAAAAAGAGAGCTTTATCTTTAAAAGCAGCTTTAGAAGGACTAGAAATTAGTGTTGAAAAAGAAGAATTAATTGTAGGAAATCGTACAAAAGGTGTACGTTATGGAGTTGTATTTCCTGAAAGTGGTTGTTCTTGGGTTAATCAAGAATTTGAAACTTTACCAACAAGACCACAAGATCAATTTCAAGTTAAAGAAGAGGATATTAAAGAATTTAAAGAATTGATTTATCCTTATTGGCAAAATAAATCAATGGAAGATGTGATTAAAAATAGATATGGTGAAGAAATTAATGCTATCGCAAAAGTTGTTAAGATTAATCAAAAAGATCATGCACAAGGTCATATCTGTCCTGATTCGGCTTTATGGTTACAATTAGGACCACAAGGATTGATTGATAAAGCTAAGAAACAATTAGAAACATGTGAAGAAACACAAAGAGAATTCTATGAATGTACAATTCTTGTTTTAGAAGGTGCTTGTACATTCATGAAAAGATATCATGATTATATTGAAGATATGATTTCTACAGTTGAACCTAGTTATCAAAAGTCTTTACAAGGTGTGGCTGATAATTGTTTGAAACTATCACAAAGACCACCTGAAACTTTTCATGAAGCTATTCAATCTTTATGGTTTTTATTTGTGATTTTACATATGGAATCGAATGCTTCATCATTTTCTCCTGGTAGAATGGATCAATATTTATATCCATTCTATGCAAAAGATAAAGAATTAGGAATTATTGACGATCAATATGCTTTAGAGTTATTAGAATGTTTATGGTTAAAGTTTAATCAAATTGTGTATTTAAGAAATCAACATAGTGCTAAGTATTTTGCTGGTTTTCCAATTGGGTTTAATATAGCTATCGGTGGGTTAGATGAAAATGGTGAAGATACATATAATGAAATTTCATTGTTATGTTTAAAAGCTCAATATCATTTAGGGTTACCACAACCTAATTTATCTGTTCGTTTAAATAAGAATTCATCTCATGAATTAATGCAAGAAGCGATTAAGGTTGTTGCTAAAGGGAGTGGTATGCCACAATTCTTTAATGATGAAGCCATTGTACAAACAATGGTAGATGATTTAGGAATAGAAAAAAAAGATGCATTGAACTATGCAATTGTTGGTTGTGTTGAATTAACGACACATGGTAATAATTTGGGTTGGAGTGATGCGGCAATGTTTAACTTCAACAAAGCTTTAGAATTAACAATAAATCATGGAAAATGTTTATTGACAGGTGAACAAATAGGACTAGACGTAGGAAGTCTTGAAACATATCAAACTTTTGAAGAATTGGAAAATGCTTTTCAAAAACAAGTCGATCATTTTATTGAAAGAATGATGAAAGCAGAGGTCGTTGTTGAAAAAGCACATCAAGATTGTTTACCTTCCGCTTTCTTATCTACGGTTATTGATGATTGTTTAGAAAAAGGATTAGATGTTACTCGTGGTGGTGCTAAATATAATTTATCAGGAATTCAAATGATTCAAGTTGCTAACTTGGCTGATTCTTTTGCGGCTATTAAAGAACTTGTTTATGATAAACAAATGATTTCACAAAAAGAATTGTTAAAAGCCTTACAAAATGATTTTAAAGGTTATGAACTTATTCAAACAATGTTATTAAATAAAGCACCAAAATATGGTAATGATATAGAATGGGTAGATTATTTAGGTGCGAAATGGGCTGAATATTTTAGAGAAAGAATGAAAGATTATACAAACTATCGTGGTGGTCCTTATCATACGGGAATGTATACTGTTTCTGCTCATGTACCTATGGGAGAAAATGTTGGAGCTTCTCCAGATGGAAGAAATGCTTTAACACCATTAGCAGATGGAGGAATGTCACCGGTTTATGGACGTGATTTATCTGGACCAACAGCCGTCTTGAAATCAGTATCACGTATGAATAATTCATTAACAACAAATGGTGGTCTTTTAAATATGAAGTTTTTACCTGAATTTTTTCAAACACAAACAGGAATGAATAAGTTTGAAATGTTCTTAAGAGCATTTGTTGATTTAGAAGTTCCTCATATTCAATTCAATGTTGTCAGAAAAGAAGATTTATTAGATGCTAAGATACATCCAGAACAACATCGTTCATTAACAATTCGTGTTGCTGGTTATACAGCATACTTTGTAGAACTTGCTGGAAAACTTCAAGACGAAATTATTGCGAGAACTGCCTATGAAGATATCTAAAGCTTATGTATTTGATATCAAACGTTTTGCAGTTCATGATGGTCATGGATTGCGTACAACAGTATTTTTTAAAGGTTGTCCTTTAAGATGTCAATGGTGTCAAAATCCTGAAGGACTTTCACCAAAACAAAGACCTATCTATTTTGAAAAGAATTGTATACATTGTCAACGATGTGCTCAGTTTTCAAAACATATTACTTATAAAAATAATCGTCCTTATTTTCATCTTGAACAAAATGATTTTGATGAGGTTATTGATTATTGTCCAAGTGGAGCTATTCGTTATGATAGTGAAAGTTATGATATTGAAGAATTAATTCAGTTAATTAAAAAAGATGAAGTTTTCTTTAAAAATGGTGGAGGAGTGACTTTCTCTGGTGGAGAACCTTTTATGCAAGGGGAATTCCTCATTCAAATATTAAAAAGATGTCAAGAAGAAGGTATTCATACAGCTATTGAAACATCGTTGTATACTTCATTAGAACTTATAAAAGAAGCATTACCTTACTTAGATTTGATTTATATAGATCTTAAGATTTTTGATGAAAAGAAACATCAAGAATATACAGGGGTATCTTGTAAGCGGATAAAAAGTCATATACAATATATATTAGAGAGTCAACATAAAGATAAGGTGATTATCAGAACACCATTGATTCCTTCAATGAGTGCTACTGATGACAATATAAAAGCTATATCTTATTTTCTAGTTAATATTTATCCTGAAGTGAAATATGAGTTATTAAATTATAATCCATTAGCTTCAGCTAAATATTCATTAGTGGATTTAGAATATAGCTTAGAACAATATCAAATGTTTAATAAAAAAGAAATGCAACATTTTTATGATATTGTTTATCAAACAGGTTTAAAAAATTTAATAAAAGAATAGGAGAAAAGAAAAATGGAATTTATTATTGATACGGTTGATTTAGCAGAAATTAAAGATGCAGTGGAACATATGCCAATTGTTGGTGTAACAAGTAATCCTTCTATTGTAAAGAAAACAAGTCCAAAGGATTTCTTTGAACATATGAGAGAAATTAGAAAAATCATTGGAACAGAAAGAAGTTTACATGTACAAGTTATTTCTAAAGATTGTGATACTATTGTTAAGGAAGCACATAGAATTTTAGAAGAAATTGATAAAGATGTTTATATTAAAGTACCTGTTTCTTATGAAGGTGTAAAAGCTATTAAAATCTTAAAAGCAGAAGGTGTTCATATTACTGCAACTGCTGTTTATGACTTAATGCAAGCTTATATGGCTTTAGCAGCTGGTGCTGACTATATTGCTCCATATGTAAATAGAATTGGTAATTTAGGTAGTGATCCTATGGAATTAATTAACGAATTATCTAATCGTATTACAATGGATAACTATGATTGTAAAATTGTAGCAGCAAGCTTTAAAGGTGTTCAACAAGTAAGAGATTCATTTAATTATGGAGCTCACGCAATTACTGCACCGGTTGATGTCTTAAAAACAATTTTCAATAATCCAAGTATTGAAAAAGCTGTTGATGATTTCAACAGTGATTGGTACTCAATGTATGGAGAAGGTACTGGGATTTGTGACTTATAATTAGCAGAGGATTTCCTCTGTTTTTTTATAGTTGTCAGTACTTATTTATTGGCATAGCTTCAACATATGATTTCACTTGTGCTTCTGTTAATGATAGACATTTTGCTATAACTGAAATATCAAATCCTTTAGACAACATTGTTTGAACATTTCTCTTTTCTATTAATCTCATTTTTTGTTTTTCTTCATCATTATGACCAACAATGACATCTTGAGGTAACAAGACATGTTTACCATTAAAAAGTGTTGCATTGATAATAGAAGCAAAATGCTTAGGAACACTAAAGAAATCTTTTTCTGCTAAATTAGGTTTAATAAAAATTACACTCCTAACATATATCCAAAAAAATTCAAAATTTCTTCAAAAAAAATAAATTTATTTATATAACTATGTTTTTTAGATTGTATGAATTATAATGATAGTGGTGATGAGAATGAGAAATAAACGAGAAATGAAAGAAAAAACTTATATGGAAGCATTAGAACATGGTCTTGTGACTGTGGAAATGATTTTAAATCGTTTAAATCAAATAGATGCTAAAAAAGGGGTTTTTGATGAATACTTATTAAAGAAGGATAAGAATAATGCAATTTTAGATTTAGAATTATCATTAGCAAGTTTGTGTATTTTACTTAGAAAAATGTCTGAAAATTTATTTATTATTATTCCAAATGAATTAAGAAGAGATATGAATAGTATTATTCACTCAAATCGTTTTGAATTTGATCATGAAGTAATTGTTTATTCACAAAAAGGAAGAGAAAAAGTAGATTTAAAAGCTTTATTAGAATTTGGTCATCGTATTTTATCAAATGACAAAGTTCGTAGTTAAAAATGTTTATAATTTTCTTGGGTGATAATAATGGATTTAAAAAGAAATCTAGGAATTATAATGATGATGTTGGGTGTTATTTTAACAATCAATCAAAGTGGAAATGAAAATGAATTTATTAAACAAATTGAATTTATAGTCAAAGGATATTGGCCATTAATTATAAGTTTTATAGGAATTTATATGATTTCTACACCAAGAAAGAAAAGATAAAATAAGTATATTTGTAAAGTTATAATTTTTGTTTGAAATAATGTATAAAAATTTATTGATAGCCTTTATTTTTAGGTGAGAATTTTGTATAATGAGCCCATATGGAGGTAAATGAAATGAAAAAGAGACCTGTGGTTTTATGTATTTTAGATGGTTATGGATTAACTGAAAGAGTTGAAGGAAATGCTGTTAAATTAGCAAACACACCTAATTTAGATGATTTAATGGCTATGTATCCAACAACGACATTAAAAGCAAGTGGAAATGCTGTTGGTTTACCAGAAGGACAAATGGGAAACAGTGAAGTAGGACACTTAAATATTGGTGCTGGTAGAGTTGTTTATCAATCATTAACATTAATTAATAAAGCAGTTGAAGAAGGAACATTCTTTACAAATGATACTTTCTTAAAAGCAATTGCTCATGCTAAAGAAAATAATTCAAAATTACATATTTGGGGATTATTATCAAATGGTGGTGTTCATTCATCAAATGAACATATTTATGCATTATTAAAATTAGCAAAACAACAAGGACTAACAAATGTTTATGTACATGCATTCTTAGATGGACGTGATGTTGCTCCTGATAGTGGTGCTGACTTTGTACAAGAATTACAAGATAAAATGAAAGAAATTGGTGTTGGACAAATCGCTTCTATCTCTGGAAGATACTATGCAATGGATAGAGATAAAAGAATGGATCGTGTTGAATTAGCTTACAATGCATTAGTTGGAAAATCTGGTGAAACATATAGTGATCCTGTACAATATGTAAAAGATTCATATGCAAAAGAAGTTTATGATGAATTCGTTATTCCTGGATATAATCCAGATACTAATGGTGCTGTTAGTGATAATGATTCAATTATTTTTGCTAACTTTAGACCAGATAGAGCTATTCAAATGTCTAATGTTTTTACAGCTGATGTTTATGAAGATTTCAAACCTGCTGATAAACCAAAAAATATTAACTTTGTATGTATGATGAGATATGCTGATACAGTTAATGGAGATATTGCATTCCATTCATTAGATTTATCTAATACTTTAGGTGATTATTTATCAGCACAAGGTTTAAAACAATTAAGAATTGCCGAAACTGAAAAATATGCTCACGTAACATTCTTTATGGATGGTGGAGTTGATAAAGAAATTGAAGGAGCTACACGTGTTTTAATTAATTCACCAAAAGTAGCAACTTATGATTTACAACCAGAAATGAGTGCATATGAAGTTAAAGATGCATTAATTGCAGAATTAGATAAAGATATTCATGATGTTGTGATTGTTAACTTTGCTAACTGTGATATGGTAGGACATACTGGTATTATTCCTGCTGCTATTAAAGCAGTAAGCGTTGTTGATGAATGTGTTGGAGAAGTTTATGAAAAAGTTCTTGAATTAGGTGGAACAATGTTAATTACTGCTGATCATGGTAATAGTGAAAGATTATTAGATGAAGAAGCAAATCCATTTACAGCACATACAACAAATCCTGTACCTTTAATTGTAACAAATACACACTTAGAATTAAAAGAAGGAAAACTTGGTGATTTAGCACCAACAATTCTTCAATTATTAGGATTACCAATTCCTAAAGAAATGACTGGAGAAAGTTTATTAAAATAAGAAATCAAGGGGATAAGTTTTGCTTATCCTTTTCTTTTATGTTATATTAATCAAAATGAGGTGTTGAAATGAAAAAAATAGTAAGTATGTTATTATGTTTATTCATTTTGTTAGGTTGTTCAAAACCAGCAGAAGTTTTAAAAACAAATGGAATACAAGAAATAAAATATGAAGAGTTAACACAGAATTTAAATTCAAATGTTAAATTTATATTGTATATAGGTAGACCAGATTGTGGAGATTGTCAATCTTTTTATCCTATCTTGGAAGAATATATCAATACTCATCAAGATACAGGTATTTATTATTTAAATATCAAGAACTTTAGAGATGCGGCTAAAGATAAAGATGCTACACAAGAAGAAAAGGATTTCTATGAAGAACTTTATGAAACATTACGCTTAGAATGGACACCTACAATACAAGTCATATCTAATGGTAACATTATCAAAACATATCAATATTTAGATGAAGATTACTATGAAATTAAAGATAGACAAAAACAAATAGAAAGAAGACAAGAATTTATAAATGAATTTCAAACATTTATGGATGAATACTTTAAGGAGGTAAATTCATGAAAAGATGCCCAAGATGTGATCATGAAATTAATGATGATGCTAAATATTGCCCATATTGTGGATTGGATTTAGAAAATAAATATAGACCAATAAATAAAAGAAACCAAAATAAATCAATGACTTATTTACTTTATGTCATTATCTTTTTTTCATTTATTACAATTCCTTTATTATATTCAAGAATTTTAGGTGGTTTAGATAGTGGATTAAATATATTAGAAGGAAAAGCAACAGAATTACCAGCCTATATTGAAGAAAAACAACCAACAGCATATATAGGAATATTTGATACTTTAGCAGATTTTGATCAAAAGTTTTCTAATGTTTCATCATATGTTTACAACATTGAAACTTATGAAAAACAGTTGCAAGCAAAAGGTGATTATGTTTTTGATAAAAAATATAATATTCAAGTTTTAAATAATTATGAAGTTATATATCGTTTAACATATACAACAGATATATCTGAACAATATCAATTAAAAATTGTTAAAGAATTCAATCGTTCTCATACGACAAATACAGAAACAATAACATTTATTAAAAAGAATGCAAATACTTTTGAAGATTTATTATTAACAGAAGAAGAAAAACAACTTGCCAATACATATATGGAAAATGATAAAGTGATTCAAGATATTTTAGATGCTTTTTCTTTAAGAAAAGATGAGTTTGAAAGTCAAAAAGAAAAACTTGGTCACTATGGTCTAGGAACATATCATGAGCAAGCTTCGTTTGTTGTACATAGATATGGAGATGTCTATCAATCAGAATTAACATATCAATATCCAGTTAAAGATTATTTAGGATAGAAAAAAGAGGAGTCCTTTTTCTTATATGGCATACCATATTTGACGGACACTCTTTTTTATTTAGATTTCAGTTATTAATTTGTGGTCATAGAATCTTCTATTCCCTTTTTTTGTTTTTTGTGATAAAGTTGTAATAATCAAAGGAAGAAGACAAGGGGGAATCATCATGAAAATTCTATTAAGTGATATGGATGGAACGATTATAGATGGATATGATGTAAAACATGAAAAAGATTGTGAAATGTTGCATGAGTTAAGAAAACATGGGCATCTTGTTGCTTTTAATACAGGAAGAAACTTACAAGAAGCTTTCTTTGCGATTGATCAACATCATTTTCCCTATGATTATTTGATTTTAAATAATGGAGCTCATATTGTTGATAATCAAGGTAAGGAACTTTTTAAAAAAGTGATTCCTCAAAAGATAGGTAGACAAATTATTGAATATAGTATGAAATTTGATAATGTTATGATTTACTTTTTTAATGGCACAAGAACAATTGGTTATTATCAAGGTAAGACAATTGAACATACTCATTTAGGTCATATTGAAATTGATGATGTTGATTTTATAGAAGAATATCAAAAAGCACAATCATTCGATATTATTGCAGTGAATCAAGATGATGAAGGTATTGAAACATCCTTGCAAATTCAAAAGTATATCGCTGATCATTATGGAGAATATGCGATAGGAACACTGAATACACATTATTTAGATATTACTGCTCAAGGGTGTTCAAAGGGATCGGGTATGCATCAATTATTAAAGATGTTAGATGATCCTATTGATGAAACTTATGCTATAGGAGATTCTTATAATGATTTATCCATGATTAAAGAAGCAAATTTTGGTTATACATTCCATCATGCTCATGATGATATTAAACAAGCAACAAAGTACCATGTGAATTATGTTTATCAAGTTATAGAAGATATGTTAAGAGGTGAAATGAAATGAGTTGGCAAGATAAATTAAGAAAGGTTGAACCTTATCAAGCAGGGGAACAACCAAAAATCAATAATCTTATTAAATTAAATACAAATGAAAATCCTTATGATCCTGGTTTAAAAGTTAAAAAAGCTATCCAATGTTTTGAATCTTCTACTTTACCACTTTATCCTAATCCTGATGCAGATGAATTAAAACAAGCAATTGCAGATTATCATGGTTTAAATGATAATCAAGTTTTCTTAGGAAATGGTTCTGATGAAGTTTTAGCTTTAACTTTTTTAACATGTTTTAATGGTCAAGAACCTATATTATTTCCTGATATTAGTTATTCTTTCTATCCTGTTTATTGTGAATTGTATGGTATCAAATATCAAATGCAACCTTTAAATGAAAGTTTTGAAATAGTTAAAGAAGATTATTATCAAAACAATAGTGGTATTATTTTTCCTAATCCTAATGCTCCTACTGGAGTATTGGTATCTTTAGATTTTATTGAAGATATTTTAAAACATAATCAAGATAGTGTTGTTGTGATTGATGAAGCTTATATTGATTTTGGTGGAAAGAGTGCTGTTTCTTTGTTGGATAAATATGATAATTTATTAATTATTCAAACATTTTCTAAATTCCGTTCATTAGCAGGTATTCGTTTAGGAGTTGCTTTAGGAAATAAAGAATTAATTTCTAAATTATATGATGTGAAGAATTCTTTTAACTCTTATCCAATTGATCGCCTTGCTCAAGTGATTGGAAAAGCAAGTATGGATGATAGTGATTATATTAAAGATAATGCTTTAAAGATAATAAATACAAGAGAATATACAAAGAAAGAATTAAAGTCATTAGGTTTTGTGATGCCTGATTCTTTTGCTAATTTTATTTTTGTCAAACATCCTCAATACGATGCAAATAAATTATTTTTAGAATTAAGAAAACAAGGTATATTGGTACGTTATTTTAATAAGCCTAGAATTGATCAATATTTAAGAATTACAATTGGAACTCAACAACAAATGGAAAGACTTATTGAAGTTATTAAAGACATTATGAAAAAGTGATATCGAAATGATATCACTTTTAAAATATAGATTTCCATAAATAATCCATATAAATACGATTTTCTTTTTCCCAAGAAGCTTCATTATGTTTACCAGAAGTGATATTGACAATACATGAAGCATGATATGATGAAAAAATGCTTTGAAATTCAGATAAAAGATTTTGCATATTGTGTAATTGCTGTTTACCTCTTACTTCTTTTTTTCCATAACTTAAATAAACATGAGTGTCAGGATTGATATCTTTAAATTCATTCTTTAATTCATTTTGACACATGGCTATAGCTGAAGATAAACAGGCAGCTTTAGAAAAATATTGATTATATTTAATAACGGTATATAAAGCCATAAGACCACCCATAGAACTACCACCAATACCTGTACACTCTCTAAAAGGAATTGTGCGATAATGCTGGTCTATATAAGGTTTTAATTCATGGACTACCCAATCCATCAGTTCTTCACCTTTGCCATCAATATGCCCTAAAAAAGAATCTAATGTATAAGGACAAAATTCATTCAAACGTTCTCTACCTTCATGATTACATTCAATTCCAACAATAATAAATGGTTTATCATAATTATCTAAAAAATCTTTAAGACCCCATGATTTACCATAAGTAGCATCTTCATCATCAAAAAGATTATGTCCATCATACATATACATAACAGGATATCTTTCTTGAGTATTTTCATAATCATTAGGTAAATAAAGATGAATAGTTCTTGTGAGTTGAAAAGGTGTAATATATGTTTCAAATTTATAAATCATAAAAATCTCTCCTTTTGTATATATACTTTAATAAAATAAAATAATGAAATCAAGCACTTTTGTTTTGAAAAGAGAGTTTGTATGCTATACTCATCCTATAGGAGGTTATTATGGCTCGAGATTTTGTAGTGATTTTTGATTTAGATGGAACTCTGTTGAATACAGATTTATTGATTGAAAAATCTTTTGATCATGTGTTTCATATTTATAAACCTGATTATATTCTAACAAAAGAGGAACATTTATCTTTTTTAGGACCACCTTTAAGAGATTCTTTTGCTAGATATTTTCCTAAGGAGATGGTTGATGAATTGGTTGCTTGTTATCGTGAATATAATCATGATAAACATGAAAAATATGTAACGATTTATCCAACGGTTAAAGAAACATTAAAATATTTAAAAGAAAAAGGTTATCCTTTAGCTGTTTTAACAACAAAATATTCTAAGGCAGCATTTATTGGTTTAGACTTATTTGATATAACACAATATTTTGATATTGTGTTAGGAATGGATCAATTAACTAATATGAAACCACATCCAGAAGGTATTTTTCAAATTATGAATAAATTTCAATGTCATAAAGCAGTGATGATTGGTGATAATACAAGTGACATCATGGCTGGTAAGAATGCAAATATTTATACAATTGGTGTGAATTGGTCACCAAAAGGAACAAAAGAAATTGAAGCATTACAACCAGATCTTATGATAGATCAAATGTCAGAAATTATAGATTTTATAGAAGGAGTGAGTTAAATGCTAGATTTAATAGTTATTGGTGCAGGACCAGCAGGGTTGACTGCAGCTTTATATGCAAGTCGTGCTGGGGCAAGTGTTTTGGTATTGGATGGTGGTGCTCCCGGAGGTAAGTTGAATTTAACAGCAGAGATTGAAAACTATCCAGGAATGAAAATGAAGGGACCGGAACTTGCTTATGCAATGTATGAACAATGTTTATCTTTTGGAGCAAAACAAGAATATGGTGAAGTGACAAAGATTGAAAATGTAGATGATCATAAAGTTGTTTATGTTGGTGAAAAGACATATGAAGCTCAATATGTTTTGATTGCTACTGGAACAAAAGAAAGACAAATGAATATCCCTAACGAAGCTGAAATGACAGGAAGAGGCGTTTCTTATTGTGCTGTTTGTGATGGACCTTTCTTTAAAGGAAAAACAGTTTGTGTTGTTGGTGGAGGTAACTCTGCTATTGAAGAAGCTATTTATTTAAGTGATATTGTTAAAGATGTTCATGTTATTGTGAGACGTGATGAATTAAGAGCAGATGCTTATTTGGTTAATCAATTACAACAAAAAGATAATATTGAAATGCATTATCTTAAAAAACCACATGCCGTTAAAGTAGATGATAATAAAGTCAGTGGTCTTATTGTTGAAGATTCAAAAACAGGTGAATTATCAACAATTGAAACACAAGGAATTTTCCCATTTATAGGTCTTGATCCTATTACTGCTTTTGTGAGTGATTTAGGTATTTTAAATAAAAATGGTTATATTGACGTGAATGAAAATCAAGAAACAAGAGTAAAAGGTATTTTTGCTGCCGGAGATGTTACAAGTAAACAATTAAGACAAGTTGTGACTGCGACTTCAGATGGTGCAATTGCTGGACAATATATTGCTTCATTAATAAAGTAAGAAAAAAATCTTACTTTTTTCTTTTCTCCCCCCAAAAAAATAAAAGACTTGTCGTATTTATATAGTGAAAAGAAGGAGGAGCATATATGAAAAGATATGGAAGAATAATAAGTATAAGTTTATTGTCTTTATTAGTTATTGGAGGGTTATCTCAAACTTTTGCACTATCTACTGAAAGTACAAATAGTTCTTTACAACAAGCCAAGAAAGTAGCGATAGAAAAAGTTGGTGGCGTTATTCAAGAAGCTGATGTTGATGATGATCATTATGATGTTGAAGTTATTAAAGATGGTCAAGAGTATGATCTAGAAATTGATAAAAAAGGTACAGTTATTGAATTAGAAAAAGATTCATCTAAGAATGATGATAAAAAAATAAGCTTGGAAGAAGCAAAAACATTGGCATTAAAACAAGTCAATGGTAAAATAATTCATATAGATTCAGATGATGATGATTTTGAAATTGAGATTGAAAAGGATAATATTCTATATGAAATTGAAATTAATCGTTATACAGGAAAAATAGATCATATAGAACAAGAAAATATACCTTCACAAAAATCTAAAATCACAAAGGAACAAGCCAAAGAAATTGCGTTAAAACAAGTCGATGGTCAAATTACATCTATAGATTTTGATGATGATGACTATGAATATTCAATAGAAATTCAAAAAGAAAATATAGAATATGAGATTTCAATTGATGCGACAAATGGTAAGGTGTTAGAAGTAGAAAAGGATGATTAACTTATGTATGAAGAAATCTTACGTATGAGAGAAGATGAATATCTAAGAAACAGGTTTATTGAAAAATATAAACCTTTTCTTGCGAAATATACTTCTCAAGTTTGTAAGAGATATGTAAGTTATGGTGTTGATGAAGAATTATCTATTGCTTTACTTGCTTTTAATGAAAGTATTGATAGATATAATGGAGAAGGTATCTTTTTTGAATATGTCAAATTAGTTGTGAGAAGTCGCTTGTATGATTATTTCGATTCTAAAGATTATAAAGAAAAGTTTGATAAAGTTTCATTAGATAAAGAAGATCATCAATATGAATTAAATTTGACTTCACAACAACATTATCAAGATATATCACGTCAACAAGATTTAAAAAATGAAATAGAAGAATTACAACAACTTTTATCAGCTTATCACATTGATATGATTGATTTATACGATACAAGACCTAAACATTTATTAAGTCGTAAACATATCCATCAATTCATTGCATGGATACTTCAACATGAAGATATTGTGTCTATTATTATTGATAAAGGACAATTACCAACAACACTTATTTTAGAACAGTATAAAACAACAAGAAAAAAGATAGAACCTTATCGTAAATATATTATTGCTGTTATATTTATATGTGTTGGTCAATTTGAACTTTTAAAAGAATATATGCCTAAAGAGGTGATTAAACAATGAAAAAAGGAATAATCATAGAATTAAAAGATCAATATACTTATGTTCTTTGTCATAATGGTAAAATGAAAAGAATAAAAAGAGAATACTATCATGAAGTTGGTCAAGAAATTCAAGTATCAAGATTCCAAAAGAAACAAGCTATTTCTATATTCATAATGACATGTGTCTTTATATTTGCTATTGTTTTACAACCTTTTCAAAGTTCAAATACAGTAAAAGCTTTAAGCTATATTACTTTAAGTGTCAATCCAGGACTTGTCTTTAAAGTAGATGATAAACAACGTATTACAGCAGTAAGCTATACAAATAAAGAGGGTCAAGAAATGACACAACAAATAGATTTTATCAATAAATCATTAGATGATTCTGTTTTATTCTTTATTGATTATTGTTTTGAAAATGGTTATTTTGCAAATAATCAAAAAATAGATATTAATGTTGTAAGTGATGATACAAATCAAATTCAATCATTAGAAAAACAAATACAACAACTTATTCAAGACTATTTAAAAACACATCAAATGTCTATATCAATATCACTAGATAAAGTTTCTCCTTCACAACAAACAGAAGCAAAAAATCTAGGTATACCTGATAGTAAAATAAAGCTCATTGATTTAATCTTACACTATTATCCTCATATGAATAAAGAAACTCTCGCAAAACAAAGTGTAGATGATCTTGTTGAATATTTAGAAGATAAAGGTTATGAAGAAGATATGCTAGAACGTATGGAAGATCATTTAGAAGAAAAAGAAGAAGTCAATGATGATGATAATGAAGTTGATAATAATGATGAAAACAATGATGACAATGATACTAATGATCATGAAGATAATGATGATAATGATGAAGATAATAATGATGAAGATGACGATTAGAGATCTTTCTAAAGAGAAAGGTCTTTTTCTTTATCATTTACTAAATATAAAATTATGCGTATAATAAGACAAAGAAGGTGATGATATGGATATTTATTATGAAGTTATTGGTGAAGGGTTTCCCATTATTTGTTTGCATGGTAATGGTGAAGATCATCATATTTTTGATTCCTTAACAAATTTATTGGCACAAGATTATCAAATGATTTTGATTGATTCTCGTTATCATGGAAAATCTATATCATCTGGAGAACTCAGTTATCAACAAATGAGTCAAGATGTTTTAAAGATTGTAGATGAATTAAATCTAAAAGAATATGATATAATCGGTTTTAGTGATGGGGCTATTATTGCATTGTTATTAGCGATGCAAGATTCACGCTTAAAGCATTTGGTATCTATAGGTGCAAATACAAAGCCGAATATGATTAAACCTATCTATCGTTTGACTTTCTTTGTTCAAATGCTTTGTTTATATCCATTTTGTATATATAATGTAAAAGCAAGAAAACAATTAAAATTAATAAAATTAATGTTTAAAGAACCTCATATCAATTATTCACAATTAAAAAATATAAAAATACCTGTTCTTATTTTAGCTGGTGAATTTGATATGATTAAAGAAACTGATACAAAAAATATGGCACAAACATTACCATATAGTGTGTTAAAAATGATAAAAGGTGGAAATCATTTTTTACTGAGAGATTCATTTCAACAAACATCAAAAGAAATACAATTGTTTTTAAAAGCTTGTCATCAGGAGGAAATATTATGAAAACATGTATGATAAAAAATATAGAAATAGGTAAAGGAAAACCAAAGATATGTTTACCAATTGTAGGAACTACAGATATTGATATTTTTGAACAGGCTTATTCTTTTGAAAAATATCATTATGATATGGTGGAGTTAAGAATAGATTATTATCAAGATGTTTTCAATTTTGAAGCAGTGAATAAACTTTTAAAAAAACTGAGAACAATTTTATCTTGTCCAATTATTTTTACTTGTCGTACTTTAAAAGAAGGTGGAGAAATAGAATTATCTGATGAAAAATATTTTCAACTTTTAAAAACTGCTATGATGAGTCAATGTATTGATCTTGTTGATATAGAATTGATGAATGAATATCAATTGCTTTATCAATTAGTAGAATTAGCACATCAACATAATGTTAAAGTGATTATGTCTAACCATGATTTTACATGTACACCAGAATTATCTGTTATAAAAGAAAGATTAGAAAAGATGGAAATATTAGGTGCTGATATTTTAAAAATAGCATATATGCCAATATCAAAAAAAGATGTTGTACGCATGTTAGATACAACGATGTTAATGTCAGAAAAACTAGATAAACCTATTGTTTCTATGTCAATGGGAGAATTGGGGAAAATAACTCGTATATGTGGAGAATTAAGTGGATCAGTGATAACCTTTGCTAGTGCTGGAAAAGTTTCAGCACCTGGACAAATATATGTAGAAGATATGGAATGTTTATTTGAGGCTATTCATCATGATTGATTTAATAAAGGCTAAGAAAGCTTTTCAAAAATATATTTCTCATTATGATATGGAAATACCTTCTATTCGTTTGAAAGTGATTCATACTTATGAAGTTATGAAGTGTAGTGATGAACTCTGTGAAAAATTAAATTTGAGCCAAGAAGAAAAAAATCTAGCGTCGTTAATTGCATTACTACATGATATTGGTCGTTTTGAACAATGGATGATTTATCAAAGTTTTGCAGACTATAAAACAATTGATCATGCCTTGTTTTCAAGTGAACTTTTATTTGAAAAAGGATTAATTCGTGAGTTTATATTAGATTCAAAGTATGATAATATAATAAAGAATGCTATTGAACAACATAATCGTTATCAGATAGAAGAAGGATTTGATGAAAAAACTTTGTTATTTATTCATTTGATTAGAGATGCTGATAAATTAGATAATTTTAGAGTAAAGGATGAAGAAAAGATTGAAGATATTCTTTTTGCATCAGTTGATGAAGTCAATCAATCTTCTATTTCATTAGCGGTATATGAACAAATGTATAATCAACAATTGGTCTATGGTCCAAATAGAAAAACATATTTAGATATGTGGTTATCTTATATTGCTTTTATTTATGATTTGCATTTTTATGAAAGTATTCAATATATAAAAGAAAATCATTGGATAGAACGTTCGTTTGATAGATTTCATCCAGAGAATGAAAAAACAAATCAACAATATCAAATACTTAAACAAAAAGCTTTGGATTTTGTGGAATAGAAAGGATATTTATGGGACATAAAAAAACGAGAAAAATAGTATATATGGCACTTCTTAGTGCAGTCGCTATTGTCTTACATATGGTGGAAACAATGTTACAATTGCCTTTACCACTTGGTATGAAATTAGGACTTGCTAATATTATATCGTTGGTTGTGATTGAAATATATGGTGCTAAAGAGATGTTTGTTGTTAACTTTTTAAGAGTTATGATTTCTAGTTTAATGACAGGAATCTTCTTGAGTCCAGGTTTCTTTATTAGTTGTGGAGGTGTATTGTTAAGTAGTGTTGCTTTAGTGGTTGTTAAGAAATTTACGCAATTACCAATAGTTTCTACTTCAATATTAGCAGCTGTTTTTCATAATATAGGACAAATATTAGTTGTATCATTTATGTATGCAAATGTTGCTATTATGTCATATATTTTTATCTTGTTGGCTTCTTCTATACCTACGGGTATTTTTACAGGATTAACATCAATTGAAATTACAAAGAGAATACATAAAGAAAAAATAAGTTAATAAACTAGAATTCTTAAAAACCTCATTTTTGGGGTTTTTACTGTTTTAATAACAAGTATAAATTCAAAGAATATTATGGTATAATAAATAAAAAGGGAAAGAAGTGAACATATGAAAAGATTACCAATAGGAGTAGAAAATTTTAAAAAAATCATTGATGACAATTTTTATTATATTGATAAGACAATGTGGATTAAAGATATCATAAATGAACAACTTGCTTTGTATACAAGACCAAGACGTTTTGGTAAAACATTAAATATG
>Ga0129317_1001106_pt1 | contig 21991 bp, 20 predicted proteins | sample Cm1ome_FD_94430 | JGI IMG/M metagenome (GOLD analysis project Ga0129317, IMG submission 94430) | Eastern black-and-white colobus group fecal microbial communities from Wisconsin, USA - Cm1105 metagenome | ecosystem: Host-associated > Mammals > Digestive system > Large intestine > Fecal | place... | reverse complement strand
TGGCACCATGGAATGAAAACGTGAAAGCTGAAATCAAATGCGGTGCAAGCGACGGGAATCAATCATATGTGAATTGTCAAGATGCTCCGGCTGCTGAAAAGTAGCCGGGTATTTTTCTATCAATGGCTGAAAATTAAGCGCTTACTTTATAAATAAAAAAGCCGACAGATCCAATCTCAATTAAACTGAACCTGTCGGCTATGCAAAACTATATGTAATTGTAATATCTGACTGCCTGTGCAGCCAGTTTATTGCTTTCTCCGGATTATAGGAACCTGTTTCACTTTCTTGTCCACATTTCTCCGCTGCAGTGCAAAAACCATATCACTGGTACGTTCAAAAAAATCCTATTTCTTTCTTCCAGCTCATTCCGCATTTGCAGTGCTGCAATCCTATGAACTGCTGTTGCATCTTCCTGCCGCAGTTAGGACAGATTTTGTTACTTGCTCCCATGATTTTCACATCCTCAAACCCAAATTTCCTAAGTATACTATTTCACTAAAATTCATACACATTAGCATTTGCCACTTGCTTCAAATTATATATCAACATATTTTGAATTTCAGTAAATGCCTCTTTAGTTATCACCCATCTTTGAATAACAGGTTGATTCATATAAATACTATTTCCCATATCTGTTCTTAACCCGTAATAATATTCAAATCTGCCTATCATTTCATTGTTTGAATCGATTATCTTTAAGCCATTATCAAAAACAATTTTCCATCCGAAGTGATTTAGTGCGCGTTGTGAAAACATACACATAATATTACTTCCTTTAAAGCTCTCTACCCCTACATTATGCACAAGTAAGTTACAGTTTTTTCCCTCTACAAGTTCATCGCTTCTATGAATCAAAAGTCTTACATTCCTTTCACAAGCATATAATGCGTATTCTCTTTTCATAATAGGAAAATCAATATATGTAGTCAAAAAGCCTATCAACTCTTTTTTATAGCTATAATCCGTTAAGGCTCCGCCAAGAACAATTTCGTTATCAGATAATCCCATGTTAAAAATATTCTTTAACATCTCCTCCTTACCATCTTCTCCTTGTACTTCAAACTCATCAATTTTCACATTTAATAGTTTATTCTCCTGGTATGGCCATATCGCCGGAGACTGCAACAAAACATATGGTTCGCTTGTAGAAAGAATAACTCGACTTAACGGAATTTCTACCCCATCCCATCTTCCTTGATACCATTCTTTATACAAAACCCTAAGGAATGCAACGTTTATATCATATAAGGCTACACCACACTGCTTTCTACCACCCACATCAAGCAGCATATGCTCAGTATCCCTAATTTCATTCATATATGTTGCAACTTTACCTTCTATGTCACTACAGTCATCCCACACTTCCTCAGTTATTCGCTCGAGTGATTCCATGACATATCTCGTGCCAGATAAATACTGTTCAGTACTTTTTACAGATAGTAGTTTTTTTGTACTATATTCCGGAATATCTGTAAAATATTCTTGCTTTTCCTTTGGCAACCCAAACCCATCTTTGCCACACAATCTTTGCAATATAATTCTTGAATATAATGCTACATTAAAATCTGAATCATTAATATGTTTTGTAACCAAACTTTCCAGTAATACTTTATCCATTACTGTAGTTTCAGTTAACAATTCATAAATCATCAACACCCATTCTTTAGCTCCATAATGAAGTTCTGTCCAGTATTCTTCTATTTTCATCACTAACTCTGGGTAAATTTGCAGTAAATGAAAAATTCCTCTTAATGCATTTTCTGCCGTGTCTGAATTATCAGAAAGCATAAACACAACGAGAATCCTAATAAATAATTCCTCAAATGAATCAACACTCTCAATATCTAAGATACTATACACTCTCTGAAGATTTGTATCTACTTCATCATTAGCATTTTCTTTTTGAATACCAATTCTTTCAGCTGACGAAATCCAAAGGTTATGGGTATTCAACAGATTATCCAAACCTTGTTTACAGTATTCCTGACCACACTGTTTTACTTTCCATAAACATAAATAAGTTAAATTTTCGCCCGGGTAAAAATGTTCTCTTTCTCCTTCTAATCCTGATATAAAGTAAGACCTTATATACTTATCAGCTATAGTATTCGGCAAATTATTTATTGCATACTTTAAAATCTCTCTGTCTCTCCAACCATATCTTTCATTAACAAGTTCTTTCTCCAAGATTTTTTCTATACATAAATAATAAGCCTCTTTATCGTCACGCATCAACTCACATTCTTCAAAGAATTTTTGTCTATCATGATAATTCAATTCACCAGACTGTAGATACTTTTCAATATAATTGTGTGGCATTTCCCCACTTTTTTCTGTCTCTGCCCCATCACACCATCTGTTCGGAATAATATATCGACTTGGGTCGACGCGAACACTTATTTCAGCCTTACCCATTTCACATATCTTCTCATGTACAGATGATAAGTCATTTCTTGTAGAACAAATCTCTATTGCTTTATCCAATGCTACAATTGTTGAGTGGTTAGATTCATTTTTCCAATTCAATATTCCCAATCCAAATGCCCAAATAGATAACAATTCGTTTTCTGAAACACTTGCATTTTTTAAATATCCTATCAACCCTTCAATAATATACTCCGGCTGTTTTAATAATTCTGACATATATACAGATGTAGATAAAACTTTTTTTATTGCAGATAATCCATCACTGAAAAAATCTCCATATAACTTACAATTTGCTTGATAATCAAGTCTGTTATCACCTAATTCTTCCATTTTCCCAGAAAGACGCTTTATCTGTTCGGTATATTTATAAGTATCATAAAAGCCCATCTCAACTAAATCATCATACCAATCTAATACATCACTTAAGCTATATTCCTTATGAGAAGCATAACCTATAACAGACCATTTTACCTTTTCTATAGCAGCTGTAATGTCGATATAACTTCCTAATTGATATTTATCAACCAAATTAAGAATATTTTTGACAATTCTATTTCTGTCACCTATGGGATTGTCCCAAACTCTCCCCTCGTCTCCTAACCAATCCTGATACCAAATAGTTAGTCTTTCAACATTATCTCTATAGAAATACCACCCTGCATCCATAATTTGATGTACTGGATTATTAGCAAAAATTTTTTCACATATATCTGAGATAGCTGATCTATATGCCACATCTTCTTGCGTTGCCAAAATAATATACGCTTTTAAAATCAAAGAAGATATATTTCTCGTCTGTAAATCAATCACTCGTGGAGACCAGTCTTTGATTACGACTAACGATATAATTCTTTCCATCTCTTCTGGAGATTCTATAAAACGCTTCTCATTATTTTTTGCATACAACCAATATCCAAGATAAGTAAGGCTATTGAACCACGCCCCATAATAACTTCGGTCACTATGAGCGTTTTTTTCTAAATATTTATCCAATATTCTTTGGGATACTATGATGCGATCCACTGCTGGTTGTAAATAGCTTACTACAACAGCATATATACTGTAATAATATATCTCATGTTCAAAATCTCCATGTGGCAATTCAATGTCTTGAATTTGATTATATACTTCTTCTCTCTTGTCCTTATCACAGCTTTCTATATTTCCTAAAATTACCCTCATAAAAAGATCGAAAACCATACCTAACTTGCTTTTCGAAAATAATTCCCTATTTACATTCTCAATAATACGAATAGAAGAAAAATTCAGATCACCAAGTAATTTTATTAAAATATCAAGCAAAACATCTGATCTAACAGCAATATGTTTAATACTGATAAGGGCTGTTTCTAATTCTTCATCTTTATAAGTTAAAACAGATTCATGCCAGAATGATTCGCACAATCCACGCATAAAAACAATTATTTCATCATTCCACTCAGCCACCTTTTCAAGCATGTTATATTGCTTTGACCAACAGAGCAATTTACCCAAATCATCTGAAATTGCTTTTGCTTCTGTTGACATCATTATATAATCCGGATTTCTTGTATCTAACATTCCTTTGTCTCTCAAGATATTCCAAAATTCTAATACATTCAATCCTTCAAACCAACGATTAAATAAATCAACAGTTCTTTCCTTTTTTCCTGAATAATACAAAGCTTTTGCATATGATAATACGTCTGAAATCAGATGAGCATCCCATTGATTTGTTGGCATCACATAGCACTCATATTGAGCAACACCCACGTACTGTCTTGCATCCCTAAACTCAGAATTCTTTATTTCATATTTAGTGTCTCCAAGCTTATCAATTGTTAGGATCGCTGTAGACAAACGTTGTAACTTGCCATAATCAATTACCTCTTCTAGAAATAAACCTTTCATTATATTGTTTGATATTATAGCCAATTCAGAAAGCTCTACCCCATTTACATAAGCTTCAATAACAAACTTAGCTGAAAAGACATCAATAATCTCTGCTTCCCGTTTTGCCATAGACATTAGTCTTACAATATCAAAGTAAAAGGCTTGACTTTTATCCTCTTTATTTAAATAATAATTGGTCAACGAATTGGCTATTTCCTGCGTATGATCATCATCTATATTTACAATATTAGACAAGAAAACCTTCACATCATTATGTAAAACATGATATTTACCAGACTCCTCTATAATCAAAGGTTTTAATGTTTTCAATACATTATTCCAAGCACCAACAGGTATAGAAAGTTCAGGGAAGATTTCTACTAGCATCTGTCCATCAAGACGCTCATTCAAAAATGCAAACACCCCTGCTAATTTGTAATCAATGAAATCATACTGATTTAGTGTTCCAACAGCATTATTCCATATAGTAGAATAATACTCCTCAATGTTTCCACTTAGTTTTCTATCTGATAATCTTTTTTCTAACTCCATTACATTTGCACATTGACTTGCCTCGTATACAGCAAAAATGGCAGCCAAAGTGTTCTTTTCAGAGTACTTTTCAACAATATCCGTAATTGCATTATATTCACTACTTCTAGTATCCGATATCTTTTGAGTCACAAGTGATAATATATCGCTTCTTTCAATCCCTGGTACATCTAATCTCTTTACATTATTATCTTTTTTCTTTAACCATAATTCGGATAAGCCTCTTGTGGTTGTCCTGATATCAACAATTTAATATTATCCGGGATATATTCCGGGCTAGGCAATGTAGCCAAAAATGTCTCTGATACAATTCCTGCACGTGCTGCATGATCAATTCCGTCTATTGCAACAACAAAGGTACATCCGGTATCTCTTGCATAGGCAGATGCTATTTCAAAAAAACGTGTTTTCATCTCTTCCAACGACATAAAACAATTTTGAAGTGGCACATTATATTTATGCAAAGAACCTTTTAAACACTGTTTTAATTGGCTAAACATCTCGTTCCAAAAATGTTCTTTTTTTACCCTGTCCGAAACATCCATCGGCAAGTATTCTTTATCCGGTTGAATAGGTTCATAAGCATAATACCTAATTTTAATAATACTGGCTCTTTTATTGCATAGCTTACTGACTATATTTGTTTTTCCGGTTCCCGGTATACCTGAAAGAAAAAAAACTTTTTCATTTCCATACAATAATTCTGTTTCAATCTCCTCAACAAAATCTTTACGGCTATCAAAAAATGGCTCAGCCGGTACCAGTTCATGATTATACGGAGAAATGTAATCATCAATCGATAATGCTTCATATACATCCTCCACATAAATTCGAGAAGTATTTCTTACAGAAGTTGTCCACTTCCTTAATGCGTGATCAAGTTTTCCTAATAATTTATCTGCATCATCCAAAGTAATCCCAAAACCTGTAGATAAGTGGTTTAAGACTTCATTCTCAATTTCTTGTAAATCCTTCTGCTCTGTTTCAAGCTGTAATAATCTTAAGAATTTTAATTTATCATCATCACTTTGAATTCCACTGAGCTGTGTTTTCCATTCATTCCAGGCTTTAGGATGGTCTTCAAATACAATATCTTCAAATTTTTTCGCAGATTTTATCTTTTCATTTAATTTCGTCCAAAACTCGTCAAGTGCCGGTCTTACAAATTTGTCATCCCCCTTTGTCGAAGAGCTTACTTTCCCTTTTCTTCTATTCGTAAAGATTTGTGGAATAACTTCGGTATATTTACTACTTTCTTCTTGCCATGAATCTGCCAATTCAGCTAATAATGATTTGCTTGTCTTTTTCTCAGAATAAACTAAATCTGCAAATGTTAATGTATCATCTGCTCTTGTATGTTTAACCTGAATACATAGTACTCTTCCGTCACTATATGTTACTACAACATCATCTAATCCCAATCCTACATTTGCTTGCAGTTCAACAAATTCTATATTATTATCTTCATTTAACATATTAATAATCTGCTGCTCACCCACAGACCACTCATACCAATATGGATCTCCCATTCCAGGCTTTGTTTTTTCTGTATAATTCATCTTTCAATTCTCCCTTGACAACTGCTTCCCTGTCCTTCATCTCCGCTACTTCTATTAATGTCATTTTGCCGAGTTCCTAAGCTTTTATAACCTGAGCATATACTTTTTCCACTTCTCTAAACTTAATTTGAGTATACCCTACAAACTAATTTTTTTATAATTTTTTCTGTAAAACTCCGTTTGTCACTTTAATAATAACAGTATACATTATTTTTGAATGTCATGGTAGAACATATCTGGTTGTTTATTATTTTTCCAGAAGGAACACCGTCGAAAACTGAATACACAATTTATCCTCTTCCCAACTTGTCATATCCATCATCATACACTGGAACAGCACATCCACATTTTCCAACTGATAAATCCGATTGCAGATCTCCGACATATCTTCCAATGAACCTTTTTGCAATGCCAATTCCTTCCGGTACATCAGGCACTGCAGATACAATGCTGCCAGATGCTTTCTGCTGAAGATCAGTGCCGCAGTTTCTTCTCCATTTACCCTGCATTTCCTCTTTTCCTTTTCTTCCTCTGTCAGACTCAGGACACACTTCACATTTTCTACATACACATCCCCGTCAAAAGATGGCTGTTTTTTCTTAATCCATTGCTTTGCCGCCATTTCCATCCGTTTTCTGTCAAACTCTGATTTTGCTGTCCGGAAAGTCGGCTTTTTCCCTGCAGCATCCATATAAACATTGCTTTTCAGCAACTTGCCAGCAATACCTCCGTACTCCCCAACACGGAAAAAATAATCAAGAAGCTGGTTCATTTTTGCCTGGCTGTCAACTAGGTGGTAACTGTCTTTCTCAAATTCCATTCCTTCAAAATGTACCGGTGCGCTTCCCTTGCTGATCTCTTTCTCAATCGTTCTTAAAACATCTCTCTGTGACTCCATCTTATCCTCCAATTCTCTCTGTCCATTCTCCTGAAATCTACGTTCAAATAAAATTCCCATTTCTTCATCTGCCCTTTTACCGACAACCAACAATGGATAGAAAAACAATGCCATAACTACCTGCGCTACCAGAAAATAAACTACAATCATCTCTGTTCCCCCTGTTCCAATATTCTTCCGATGTTTTCCCATTTAAAAAACGGACTGATTTTTTTCAACACTGCAATCAGATCCGCTTCATTCTCAATCTCAATATCTATAAATTCTATTACACTGACCCCAAGCCCACCGGCTATCTTCTTTAACTGGTCAAGCTTTGGTTTTCTTATACCCAGTTCATACTTCCGGATGGTGTTTTCGTGAATGCCTGCTCTTTTCCCAAGCTGTTCCTGCGACAACCCTTTTTGTTGACGAAAATATCTAATTTTTTCTGCTACATCCATCTGCTCAATTCCTCTCTTTTTCTTCATATCCAAGATTCCCTATTTCCTCTTCCAGTTCTTTTGCTGACAGAACAAAACAGCATACCAGAAATACAAAAAACAGGAAGGTGACAATAATCACACCTAACAATACAATCTCCATCTTCATTCTCCTTGCTCCATGGCTCATAGACAGAGAAAAAGCAACCAGATCAATAAACCGGCTGCTTCTCCTTCATGGGTTATTCTGTTTTATTATCTTCCAGTGTAAATGCCTCCGCTGTCAGGCGTATCCCCATTGCCATTCCCTGCATAAAATGCTCCCCGTTTTCCATGGCAGTATGCTGTGCTGAATAGTCTTTGTAATCCTGAAACATCTGTGCCAGTTCCGGGGATAGACGGCTGGCAAACTCCACTTCCAAGGTATTGCATAATTTCATGGTATCATGGTATTCTTTCTTTCGGGGACAGCACTGCTCTCTTGGCATGACACCTTCATAAAACATCTGCTCCATCAATTTTCTGTCCATCTCAGACCTCCGTTTCATTCAATTATCGACACACACCAGTCATTCGTGTAACTCCCGAAACAAGTCCCTTTGCCAGTGTAAAAACCGCTTCCAGCAAACGCCATACCAGTATGAAACTACCGATAACACCACCGACCAGCAGATTCAATGCAAATATCCCAACTGTTTCACCAATGCCGTAACCGCTTGGTATCAACCAGACAAACATCTTCTGTACCCCAAACGGTATTCCCATCAGGAACAGCAGTTTCCAGTAATCAATGCAGCCCTCTGCCATACACATTGGCCGGAAAACCATTGCCAGAAAAAGGACTGCCATCACCGGCCATATTACTTTTTTCCAAATTTCCTTAACCATTGCTCCAACCTCCTCCATACATATCATGGTTGACTTCTGCCCTGTAGTAATTTCCAATCGTGCTTGGGGCATTAAACAGGCAGGTCAGCAAATACGCTTTTACATTCCGGACCTTTGTTGTCGTATCATGCAGGCATTCAAGCACATACTGGATATGGGAATAATTTACCTTCAGAAGCTTATTTTTTACAAACTGATACGGATATTCAGCCCCGCTGATCATAACGGTCTCCCGGTCAATGCTAATAGTCTCAACCAGAAGCTCTACGATCTCGTCTATGTACTCGCGGTCACCAGTCCTGCATCCCTGGATTAAAATGTCATAATCAATATTGGTTTTCACAATATCGGTGTATGCCTGTATGACATCCATCGCATCCATCCTATCTTCTGTCCTGTTGCCCTGCACTTCCACTGATGGATTGATAAGATCAGTATTACTCTTATTATTCTTGTTAATATTAGTATAATTAGAGTCTGATTTGCCGACCTCGGCAAGTCGGCTTTCCCGACTACGATAAGTCGGTTTTTCCGACCTCAAGAAGTCGGTTTTATCGACCTCGAGAAGTCGGTTTTTCCGACCACGAGAAGTCGGTTTTTCCGACCATGATAGGTCGTTATTTCCGACCTGGTCCATCTGTTCACTGCTTTCAAGTGACTTTGTATCTTCTGCTTCCTGCTCCGATGCTGCGTTTTCTTTTATCAGGAAACTTTTTACATAAATAACATCCGGTTTGCCAAATCCCTGCTTCACACGTTCAATCAATCCAATTCCTTTTTTGGTATCCAGTTCAGCAAGTGTTTTCATTCCTTTATCTCTTCCACAATTCATGTACTGCATGACCTGCTCCAGAGTAAAGATGATATACACCCTGTCCTCCTCGTCAATCCAGTTGTTTTTGATGGACAAGGACATTCTGTCCAGCATCAGACCATAAAGCACTTTTGCATCGCTGGACAGATCCTTGAAATAGTCATCTGTGAACAATACTTTGGGAATACGGTAAAAAGCAAACTGCTCCGACTCATAACCATGGAAATAATCAAATTCAACATCGTGTTTTGCCATTTTGCTTTCCCTCCTTCCCATTTCTTACTGGCTGTTTTTCCAGTTCTCAAGCAATTCAAAAATGACCTGTTCTATCTGTTGGTTACTGTAATCTTTCGGAAAATACTGCTTCACTTTACCCGGCAGCGTTACTTTTCCCGTTTCTTTCTTTTCTTCGCACAAGATCAGTTCCACAGCAAGCTCCGTCAGTTTTCCCTCTTCACTGTGCTTTTTCAGTTGATCTGCCATTGTTCCGCTTACAGATGCTGCTCTCCCGACAACGCACTGCAGTACCCATTCCTGTTCTTCTTTTGAAAGATAAGAAAGAGAGACCGCTGGAGAAACTTTAATCTTTCCTCTGTCTACCAATTCCAGCAATTCCGGAAGAAGTTCCGTCAGCCTGATATACCTCTGTACCTTTCTTCCGCTGTCCCCGGCTTCCTTTCCTACCAGATCGGCTGTCTCGGCATCGCTCCCGGTTTCAGATTTCACTCCCTGATGTTTCAAAGCCTCCAGTTTCATCTTATAAGCAAAGGCTTTTTCACTTGGCAGTATGTTATCTCTCTGGATGTTGGAATCTACCATGATCACCACGGCTTCATCATCTGAATAGTTCCGGACAATCACCGGCATGGTATCTCTGCCAGCCAGCTCACAGGCTCTTTTTCGTCTATGGCCAGCAACCAGTTCGTAACCGCCCTCGGCTCTTGGTCTTACCAGTGCCGGATTAAGTACACCGTAACTCCGGATACTCTCTACAGTTTCATCCATCTTCTCATCATCCAGGACATGAAATGGATGGTTTTTAAATGGGAACAATTCCGCCAACGGGACTTCAATTACTTTGTCCATGTCAGTATCATCTATTTCACTGATGCCAAGCAGATCGTCATAAGTGGTTAACTGAATATCCTTCTGTGGTCTACGCACGGTTCAACACCTCCTGCGCCAGCATTTCATAGCTTTTTGCACCTTTGCTCCGGCTGTCATACTCAAAAATACTGATCCCTTCCGAGGCAATCTCCGCTATCGCTTCTGAACGGGGGATGGAGTTTTCAAATACCCTCATTTCCTTTCCATACGCCGCTTTGACGGCTTTCTTATTACGTTTGGAATTGTTATACCGAGCGCTATCCATCGTAAACAGGATACCTTCCACCTCAATTTCCGGATTAAAACGCTTTTTTGTTCCTTTCACTACTTTCAGCAGTTCCGTCAATCCATCCGCAGCATAATACTGTGGCTGAACTGGTATCAGTACACTGTTGGCAGCACTCATGGCATTGATCGTCAGCATACCCAAAGATGGCATACAGTCGATAATGATAAAATCGTAATCGTCTGTCATCATTTCCAGATATTCTTTCAGAACCTTTTCCCGGTCATCCACTGTAATCAAAGACATGTCCATACCTGTAAGCAGTTTATTGGACGGAACCACGTCCACGCCTTCTTTATGATGTAAAACTGCTTCTTTCGGGTCAAACTCTATCCCCATGATGATGTTTTCCATCATGTTCTTCAATGTCACCCGGATATTTTTCGGGAACCCCAACCCGAGGGTAAGATGCCCCTGCGGATCAGAGTCAACCAACAACACTCTCTGTCCCATTCTGGCCAGTCCAACACCTAAATTGATGCTTGTGGTGGTCTTTCCGACTCCACCTTTCTGGTTAGACACCGCTATCACTCTGCACATAACTTTATCCTCCTGACTCACTGTCTGTTCTTTTCTACTTCTGCATACACACGAAAATACTTTTTTGTCCCTTTATTGGCATACGGCTCGGAAACATCCAACACGTTAATTCGTTTATCCCTTTCAAGGATTTTTTTGAACCATTTAATATCATTTGTTGTTCCTTGAAGCCTAATTTTCAGCATACATATCCTCCCAATCCTGATAGAAGCAGTATTCCGGATAACGGATTTTAATTGCCTCCCAAAAATATCTTGCATAGCTGCAGCAAAAAAGTTCTTCCACGGTATAACAACTGCATTCTTCCAGTTTTCTTTCTGCATCTTCGATATCCAAAACACTGGGCGTTCCATTGCAGTAAAGGTTATACGCCATCCGGACCACTTTCATACTGCCGCTGGTCTGCCAGCCTTCATACAGACATTCCGGCTTAACATATCCTTCTTTAAAATCATAAATTCTGTCCACATGATCTCTTGTGTCTGAATTTAATCCGAGACAATATACCAATGCCTTGTGATACACATCCTGATATCTGCACTTCGGCAGATATTCCATGTAAAATTTCTTGTGTGCTTCGTTCTTAAAAGTTATTGTGCGAGTAGATTTCCCGCTGTTTGCACCTAACGCTGTACTGTTTTTCACGTTTCTTTCCTCCTGTTATTTGTATTGAAAAAGGCACTCCACTATGGAATGCCCTATATAAAAAATAGGGACACTTTTACTTCAAGTATCCCTATAATCTATCAACTATCTGATAGTCCACTATTCACTTTCATATTCAGGATTTTTTGTGTTCCCCGTACCGAGGTCTAAGGCAACAACTACGGTTACTCTCTGTACAAGTATCTTTTCCTTGTGATTTTCACCGATTTTGTTGAAACTGAAAAACTCTACAAAGTGCGTAAATTCAAGGATTTCTAGGTATCTTTCCTTTGTAGTCCCACCACCGTCTCCACATGCACCGTCCCCGGGAACATATCCACTGCACAGACCTTTTCCACCTGATACCCCCTGGCCTGAAGCACTTCCAGATCCCGGACCAGGCTGGTGGGCTTGCAGGAGATGTAGACCATGCGATCTACGCCGAAGTTGATGATCTTTTCCAGCGCCTTGGGATGGATGCCGTCTCTGGGAGGATCCAGAACAATAAGATCCGGCTTCTCTGTCAGCTGGTCAATGACCTTCAGCACATCTCCCGCCAGGAAAGAACAGTTAGTAAGGCCATTCAGGTGGGCATTAGCTCTGGCAGCCTCCACAGCCTCCTCCACGATCTCCACTCCGGTGACGTGGCTGGCCACCGGTGCAAGGATCTGGGCGATGGTGCCGGTACCGCTGTAGAGATCAAAGATCACTTTGTCCTTGGTATCTCCGATGTAACTGCGGGCAGTCTCGTAGAGGACTTCCGCACCAAGAGAGTTGGTCTGGAAAAAACTGAAGGGAGAAATCTTAAACTTCAGCCCCAGAAGCTCTTCATAAAAGTAATCCTGTCCGTAGAGGATTTCTGTCCGGTCATTCTGTACTACATCGGCCGGACTGTCATTCTCCGTATGTAAGATGCCTACGATCCGGCCCTGCAGCGGAAGCCTGCGCAGCGCTTCCGTCATGTCTGACAGCTCCGGCCGGGCCTGGGTGCTGGTGATCAGATCCACCAGGATTTCCCCGGTTTTAGCTGCTTTTCGCACCAGAAGATGGCGAAAATATCCTTCATGGCTTAATTTATGATAGAATGGAAGGCCTGTGCCTTTGGCAAATTCCAGAACGCAAGTGAGAATCTTGCAAAAATCTTCGTCTACAATCCTGCACTGATCTACAGTGACAATATCATAAAAACTGCCTCGCTTATGCATCCCAAGAGCCAGCGGGCCATCCTTCTCTTCATCACCAAAGGAAAATTCCATTTTGTTGCGGTATCCCTCCTGGATAGGACTTGGTTTGATCCCTTCAAACTCATACTGTTCACAGACGCTGTCTACAAGCTTTTTAATCTGTGTTTCCTTTAATCTCAGCTGTTCTTCATAGGGAAGCGTTCGATAGGTACATCCCCCGCAATCCCCAAAGTGAACACAGTCCGCCTCAATCTCCAGCGGGGATTTTTCCAAAACCTCCAGGATACGCCCCTGAGCCTTCTCCTTTCGGACTTTATTTACAGAAAATCGCACTTTCTGTCCAGGCAGTCCGTTTTTTACCTCTACCTGCCGCTCCTCCACAGAAATATATCCTTTCCCGGGAAAATCCACCCGCTCTATTCTTCCCTCATATATCTGACCTTTTTTCATAAGTAGTCTCCTCTCAACACTTTCTGTTTATAAATCATCTGATCTTTTATTTATTCTATCCCAGCAATAATAGCTTCACAACTGTACCGTCCGCTTCGCTTTTTACCTCGTAATCTGAAAACTTTTACAAGTAAAGTCTGGCACAGGCTGTAAAAAATCCCTAACAGGTGGTATTGCAAACTATCTCCGACGGTGTCCTTTCGGGTGACTTTTCTCCGAAAACTAACTCTACGAAAAACACAATGAAAATCCACCAGAATTCGTATTTTACAGTATCCTCTGCCTGCGAAAAATCGCTTTTGCCGCGTCCTTTCTATTTACTGCAGGCATTGGATCCCTTCGCAAGTTTACAGGCCTTGAAGCTGGTTCAAACACAGGCAGATCTTTTTTCACCCTGCGCTCCTATGAACATTTTTGTACCATAAAAAGCAGCGTCCTATGATATAAAAACGGGCAGATACCTTCTTCGTATCTGCCCAAATCCACTGACATGTAATTTACGCAGCCTCCAAAGCCCGTAAGCCTCTCTGCCGCAAACTATCTTTACTCTTCCTCGGAAGGCTTCTCCTCTTCTTTGGAGGGCTCTTCTTTTTCTTCCTGCTCTTCCTCGTCCTCGTCAAACTCCTCATCCTCAAAGAAGTCTTCAAAGTCATCATCAAAATCGTCCTCAAAATCCTCCAGATAATCCGGAGTCATGTAACGATATACAGCGTAAGCAATACCTGCTACTGCAGCAATGGCGCCTACAATCGCCAGGATCCAAAGAACACAGTTTTTATGCTTTTCGTCCTCTCTTTTCTGAAGTGCTGCCATTAACTCATCTAATCTTGCCATAATTTCCACGTCCTTTCTCTGACTTTTCGCAGGTCAAAAACGGCTTTTCTCTTCGCCTGCTGATTATCATTAGTATAGCACATCTTCTCATAATTTACTATAAAAAATTTCAGTTTATACTTTTTTCAGTTTTGCAAAAGCAGCAAACATTTTCTTTACGCCTGCCTTCTCAAAATCAACGGTAACCTCATAGTCCCGTCCCCCTTCAACGATCTTCTGCACAATGCCGATGCCGAATTTAGTATGAGAAACCGTATCTCCCACCTCATACTCCAAACCATCTGACTTCTTTACCTGAAACTGCCGGGGCTCAAAAGCTTTTGTGCGGAAAGCCTCCCTGGCCTGCTGATAACTTTTCTTTACTGCACTTTCCACAGGCTCCCGCTCTTTGCCAAAATCCTGGCTGTTTCCATACTCTTTTCCTCCTGCGGCTGCCTGAAGCAGTTCTTCCGGTATCTCCTTTACAAAACGGGAAAGCCGGTTGTACTGGGTCTGCCCCCGAAGCATCCGCATCTTAGCGCTGGTGATCGTCAGCTCTTTCATAGCTCTTGTGATGCCTACATAGCACAGGCGCCGCTCTTCTTCCACATCCGTAGGATCATCAGAAGTGATGCACATATAGCTGGGAAACAACCCTTCCTCCATCCCTGCCAGATACACATGAGGAAACTCCAAACCTTTGGCGCTGTGAAGAGTCATGAGCACTACCTTGCTGCCCTCTCCGTCCAGACTATCCACATCTGCTACCAGCGCTACCTCCTCCAAAAATTCACTCAGGTTAGATTTCTCCTGTGTCTCATCGTAAGCAGCCGCCTTACTGACCAGCTCCTCAATATTCTCTATCCGGTCTCTGGCCTCATCGGTATCCTCTGCCTCCAGCTCCTTTACATATCCGGTCTGCTCAATTACATCTTCCAAAAGCTCTTTGATCGAATAAAATTCTGCTTTTGCCCGCAGAGATTGGATCAAAGTGACAAAGGGTTCTATTTTAGCAGCGCTTCTTCCCATTCCCGGAATCTCTCTTGCCTTTTTGAGTGCTTCATAAAAACTCATATCATTGACTCTTGCGTACTCTTCCACCTTTCCCACAGTGGCAGCGCCGATTCCTCGTTTAGGCACATTTAAAATTCGCTTTACCGCCAGATCATCCCCTCCATTATCAATGGTTTTCAGATAGCTGAGAAGATCCTTAATTTCTTTTCTGGCGTAAAAATGAATCCCTCCAATGATCTTATAGGGAATATTGGATAATAAAAATTTTTCTTCAAACATGCGGGACTGGGCATTGGTACGGTACAAGATTGCAATATCTCTGTACTCGCATATTCCTGTCTGTACCTGACGGGCAATGTCCCCGGCAATAAATTCTGCCTCCTCATAACCGGACATAAACTGCCGGAAATGCACCTTCTCTCCGGCTCCATTGGCAGTCCAGAGAGATTTTTCCTTCCGCCCCTGATTGTTGGCGATCACTGCGTTGGCCGCATCCAGGATATTTTGAGTGGAGCGGTAATTCTGCTCCAGCTTGATCACCTTGGTATCAGGAAAATATCGTTCAAAATTCAGGATATTTCCAATATTGGCTCCCCTAAATTTGTAGATGGACTGATCATCATCTCCCACCACACAGAGATTCTGATACTTAGATGCCAGAATGCTGACAAACTGAAACTGCGCCGTGTTAGTATCCTGGTATTCATCCACCATGATAAACTGAAACCGTTCCTGATAATGCTCCAGTACATCCTTGCAGGTCTGAAACAGCTCCACCGTTTTGCAGATCAGATCGTCAAAATCCAGAGCATTATTCTTTTTCAGCTGCCTTTGGTATTCCTGGTATACCTGGGCAATCTTCATTTTTGTAAAATCTCCCTGAGCATTCAGCTGATACTCCTCCGGCCCCACCATCTCATCCTTGGCCGCAGAGATGGCAGCCAGCAAAGCACGCTCTTTATAGATCTTGGTATCGATCTGAAGCTGCCTGCAGATGTCCTTCATCAAAGTTTTCTGATCATCGCCATCGTAAATAGTAAAATTACTTCCATATCCCAGCCGGTCAATGTATCTTCTTAAGATTCGGACACAGGTGCTGTGAAAGGTGGAAACCCACACAGCGTCTCCCCCAAATCCTACCATCCGATCTACCCGCTCCCGCATTTCTCCTGCTGCTTTGTTGGTAAACGTAATAGCCATAATATTCCATGGATTTACTCCCTGCTCTTCAATAAGCCAGGCAATCCGATTAGTCAAAACTCTGGTCTTGCCGGATCCCGCTCCTGCCAAAATCAAAAGCGGCCCCTGAAAATGGCAGACCGCTTCCTTCTGCTGTGTATTCAATCCTTCCAAAAAACCCATACCTTATCCTCAGTTCTTTCTAGTTTTTCTAATTCTTTCTGGTTTCTTCCTGCTGTCTATTCCTGCCCCTGCCTGCTTTCCGTTTCCCGACACCGTTTTTCAGATATGGGCACATTTTGTAAAACCACTGCCTCTATTCCTCTTCTGCGCTGGTCACATACTCCAAAACAGGCAGGAATCTTCTGCAAACCTGTGCATCAGAAATCCAAACGCTTTCTGTATTTCTGTCTTCCGGTACCTGCAGCGGCATTTATCCCAGGTGATCGGCGCAAAGCCCTTTATGTTTCCTGCTTTTTCCGCTCTACTCCTCAAACTCTGCTACCACGGTATAGCCGCTCTCATCTGTGCGCACCTCTATCACAGTACCGTCAAAATTTTTCAGACGTTCTCTGTTTTTGTAATTTGCAGACATGGCAACCGCCGGTTCAATAGTATAATACCAGCTGGAAGGAAGAACTCCTTCTGTCACATGCACTGCATCTCCCGGCTTCACTAATCCTTCCCGTTCCATTTTAAATTCCATCTGGCGCACAAAACCATCTCCTTCTTAATTTCTGAATTTTATTTTACTTGATTCGCCAGAATTAGTCAAATAATTAAAAAACATCTTGATATCTAGTTTTAAAAACTATATAATAGAGCAAAGAGGTGACAATGATGAATTACGATAAAAATGATCTGATGAAAAGTTTAATGGAAAGCCTGTCCCACCTGGATTATATCAAGACCGCTGACATCCCGGGGATTGATCTGTACATGGATCAGGTTACCACTTTTATGGATGAGCACTTAAGTGACTCAAAACGCTATCACCAGGATAAGGTGCTCACCAAAACCATGATCAACAACTATGCCAAGAACCATCTGCTGCCCCCTCCTGTCAAAAAAAAATACTCCAGGGAACATTTGCTGGTTCTGATCTTTATTTACTATTTTAAGGGATTTCTGTCTTTTGCCGATATCCAGACTATCTTAAATCCTCTGACAGAGCACTTTTTCCAGTCTGATACAGAGTTCAATATGGAACGGATCTACAATGAAATTTTTCAGATGGGCAAGGAAGAATTGGATCTGATCAAGGATGACACCAAACGTATGTGTGAAACCGCCTCTGCAGCTTTTGCTGATGCTCCGAAGGAGGATCAGGAGTTCCTCCACTTTTTCTCCATGGTCTGCCTTTTAAGCTTTGATGTCTATATGAAAAAGCAGATGATTGAAAAACTGATTGATGAATATCAAAAGAAAAAAGAAGAAAACAATTAAAAAGGAGGCGTTTTCCAGCATCCGTCCTGCATAGATACGGGTGCCGGGGAACTTCTCCTCTTTTTCTATTTCTCAGAAGCTTTCTTTTTTTCTCTTTCAAACACCATCTGATACCCGTCATTTCCATCCGTAAGAGCACGATTTACCCGGCTGATGGTAGCTGTGGAAGCTCCTGTCTTCTCTGCGATCTCCAGATAAGTCTTTTTCTCTGTCAGCATCCTGGCCACCTCAAAACGCTGAGACAGGGATAAGATCTCATTCACTGTACACACATCCTCAAAAAAACAATAGCACTCTTCCACATTTTTCAAGCTTAAAATCGCAGTGAACAGTTCCTTCACTGCCTCTGTCCGAATTCTTTTACTCATGATACATTTCCTTTATATTTCAATTATTTCTATACAGTTGCTTCTCTATTTTAACACGTTAAATTCCCACTGTAAAGCAGTTCCCACTCTTTTCTAAAAGTATTTCTCTTAAACAGACTGATAGCGATTGATATATTTTTTATATTCCTCCACAGAAGTATTCACAATCAAATCCTCCGGAAATTGAAGTTCCTCAATAAGCGGTCTGGTATAACAGCAGTTACCTACGTCTCCTGCCCAGTGAGCATCACTGTTCATAATGATTTTCGATTTATACTTTCTGCACAGCTCCAGAAGCTTAATATCTCCCTCCCGTGCATTTAATCTGCTGCCCTCAGGATTTAAAGAACTGTTATTCAGCTCCAGAAGCACATGATTCTCCTTGGCTGCCGCCACCAGCGTATCCATATCCACCGGATATCTCCCATCATCTGGATGGCCAATAATATTGATCAGAGGATTCTCCGCCGCCCGAACCAGCGCATTGGTATTTTCTGCCATCGTTCCTGGCTGAATGCAAGGCGTATGGAGACTGGCAATGGCCACATCCATTCTACGCAAATAAGACGGACTCATATCCAGTGTTCCCTTATAATCCATGATGTTCACTTCTGCCCCAAACAATACCTCTATTCCAAACAGGGTTCTGGGCAAAACCTTTAAATTCAAAAAATACAGCTCATGACAGGTTCCCGGAAGATTTTTCGTGTGCTCTGTAATAGCTAAAAGCTCCAGCTTCTTCTGGGCTGCCGCCTGAGCCATCTCAAAAATTGTGTTATACGCATGGCCGCTGGCAATGGTATGGGTATGGGAATCCAAACGATATTCCATTTTCATCTCTCCTTTATCTTTCCCTTGTATACTGACGATATTATAATACAAATTATTTCAGGAATCCAGCCCATGAAACTAATTTTGCACTCCTCCCGTGTTTTCCCACAGCTTCCTTCCTAAGCCCTTCCTGCCGGAAATCTCCGCCCTCTTCCGCAGCTCCGTGTCATAAAAAGGGAAGATCACTCCTTAGAATGATCCTCCCCCTTTAAACTGCTGCCTTAATATCCTTTTATTGCTATTTTTGAGTCTCCGCTTCTGTCTCGGAAACTGCTGCCTCTGTTGCAGCCTCTGTCTCCTGAGCTTCTGTCACAGCCTCTGTTTCTTTCTCTGTCTCTACAGCAGTCTCTGCTTCTGTGGCTTCCTCACTCAGAGCTTCCAGAACATCCGTCTGCGCCTCAGTTTCTTCCTCTGTCTCAGCTTCTGTCTCTTTTACTGCTTCTTCCTCCTTTTCTGTTTCTGCCTTGTTGGCCTGAACTTCTGCTGCTTCCTCTACATTCTCAAGAATCAGCGTGATCCGTCCCTGTCCATAAGGATCTGCATACTCCTCGCTCACCTTGCCGTCCATGGTTTTCAGGTAATCCATCACCACATCATGGTCTATGAGCCAGTCTTCGCCTTCCGCAGGAGAAATAACCTTGGAACCTTTGAACATGGTCATTCCATCGCCTGCCTCTTCTGCGTAGTACTTGTTAATAGCAAGGGTATAGGTTTTCTCAAGATCCAGATCTTCTTCTCCAACCTTTACATCCTTTACCCGATAGTCACCCTTTACAGAAACAAACTCACCATCACTGTTTACTTCAACGGAAGAAGGAATAGTAGTATCAATGGTATAGGTTAATCCGGAAGTCTGAATAAAACCGCCGCACTCTTCCGGATACAGATGTGCACCCATCTCCAGACAATCCAGAACCTGCTGACCGGTAACCTCGATCACTCCGGTTTCAGAATTCCAGGGCATCACAGTGATCAGATCCATATACACAATATCACCTGCTGAAATGTCAGCCCGAATGCTGCCTCCGTTTAAGAAGCCAATATCTGCACCTGACTGGATCCGATAAGCATCGGTCAGGAAGTCTCCCAGATTCGTCTCAGCCACACGGATCAGACGGTGTTCCGGATCTTCCGGATCATTAATCACCATATCAAAATCCATCTCGCCCACCTTTTCAAACAGATAAGCATACTGAGCCTCAATCTCATCTACCATCTCGCTTACTTCTTTATAACTGTCAGACTCTAACTGTTCTTTGGTCAGCTCATTTACCAGACCGGTAGCTGCTGCAACCTCACCGTCTTCTACAGACAGTTTTAGAACACCGATGTTCTCCAGCTTGGTTCCTGTGGATGCCAGAAGAACTTCCTCTCCATCCTCATTGGCAACAATCTCACCTGGAATGGTACTGTGAGAGTGTCCGTCCAGGAATACATCAATGCCTGTCGTATTGGCGATCACACTTAAAGAGGACCAGTCGCTCTCCACACCGGTATCTCCCATATGTCCCAAAGCCACGATCATATCTGCACCATCAGCCAATGCTGCGTCCACGGTATCCTGTACGCATCCATACAAATCTTCCGGTGTGTCTGCATTAAAGCCATAGATATAATTTCCATCTGCATCTTGGAAATAGGTAGGTGTGGATTTTGCAATAGTTTCCGGTGTGCTCATAGCAACATAACCCACATTCAACTCCTGGTCTCCCACATCATAAGTCACGATCTTGTAGCCGTCAAAAATAGATTCTCCGCTCTCCAGATCAATAAAGTTGCAGGACAGGAAATCTGCGGCTGAACTTTCTGCGTAGCTTAAGAACTCTTCCATTCCATAATCAAACTCATGGTTTCCAGGAATACAGATATCATAACCGATCTTGTCCATCAGTTCCATCACATCCTGGCCGTTGGATTCTGTGCAGACTACAGATCCCTGAATCGCATCTCCAAGGTCTACGGTAGTAACCTGATCTGTTGTCGCTGAAACTGCTTCCTTTACAGCTGCCATTCCTGCATAGCCCAAGCTCTCGGAGGATCCGGAATAATCTTCATGATTGCTGATACCGCCATGTGCATCATTGTTAAACAGCACCACAATATCATCCTGATCGATCTTAAGCTCCTCTACGGTTCCGGTCACTGCCTCAGCCTCCGGCAATGCTACCACATATTCCACAGCCTCAGCAGCTTCTGTCGCTGTTTCGGTCACTTCTTCAGTTTCCGCCTCAGCAGCTTCAGTCTCTACTTCGGTCTCAGCTTCCGTTGCTTCCTCCGTTTCTGCTTCCGTCACCACCTCAGTCTCAGCTTCCGTTGCTTCCTCCGTTTTGGCTTCCGTTACTTCCTCGGTCTCTGCTTCCGTCTCCGCCTCAGTTTCGGCTTCCGTTACTTCCTCCGTCTCTGCTTCCGTCTCCGCCTCAGTTTCGGCTTCCGTTACTTCCTCCGTCTCTGTTTCCGTCTCGGCTGCCTTCTCAGTCACTTCTTCCGTTTCCGTTTCAGCTTCCGTCACAACCTCAGTCTCGGCTTCCGTTACTTCCTCGGTCTCGGCCTCCGTTGCTGCTTCCGTCTCGGCCTCAGTTTCGGCTTCCGTTACTTCCTCCGTCTCTGCTTCCGTCTCGGCTGCCTTCTCAGTCACTTCTTCCGTTTCCGTTTCAGCTTCCGTCACAACCTCAGTCTCGGCTTCCGTTACTTCC
>Ga0129317_1001105_pt1 | contig 22025 bp, 21 predicted proteins | sample Cm1ome_FD_94430 | JGI IMG/M metagenome (GOLD analysis project Ga0129317, IMG submission 94430) | Eastern black-and-white colobus group fecal microbial communities from Wisconsin, USA - Cm1105 metagenome | ecosystem: Host-associated > Mammals > Digestive system > Large intestine > Fecal | place... | reverse complement strand
GCTGTTTAAGGGCAGATAAAATCGAGCAACGCTTATTTTTATCTGCCAGAGGCAAGAAAGGGTAAGCGGAAAAAACCTTGGCACCTATGTCAAGAGTGCAAACCTTATGTAAAAACGTGAAAAATGGGAGTATTTTGCGAAGAAAAATAGTTGACAAGAAAGAATGATTATAATATAATATTTAAGCATGACATGAGAAGGAACAGTTTGCACCAAAGCCCCGGAGCGAGCTGATTCTAGTATAAATAGCAATTATAATGAAGTAAAAGGAAATTCGCAGGAGGTCAACCAATGAAAACTTACATGGCTAATCCAGATAAGATTGAAAGAAAATGGTATGTAGTTGACGCAGAAGGACAGACACTTGGACGTCTTTCAGCTGAAATTGCAAAAGTTTTAAGAGGAAAAAATAAACCAGTATTCACACCACATATTGACACTGGTGATTATGTGATCGTTGTAAATGCTGCAAAAGTTAAAGTAACAGGTAAGAAATTAGATCAGAAAATGTACTATCATCACTCAGAATATGTAGGTGGAATGAGAGAAACTACATTAAGAGAAATGATGGATAAAAAACCTGAAGCAGTAATCGAACATGCTGTTAAAGGAATGCTTCCAAAAGGACCTTTAGGAAGATCAATGATCAAAAAACTTCATGTATATGCTGGAGCAGAACATGCTCATGAAGCACAGAAACCAGAAGTTTTGACATTTTAATTAGAGGTTTGAAAGGAGGATATTATCGTGGCTAATACAAAATTCTACGGAACAGGAAGAAGAAAAAAATCTATCGCAAGAGTATACCTTGTACCAGGTACAGGTAAAATCACAATTAATAAAAGAGATATCGATGAATATTTCGGACTTGAAACATTAAAAGTAGTTGTTCGTCAGCCATTAGTAGCTACAGAAACACTTGACAAATTTGATGTTTTAGTAAATGTACATGGTGGAGGATATACAGGACAGGCTGGAGCTATCCGTCATGGTATTTCAAGAGCATTATTAGAAGCTGATGCTGAATACAGACCAACACTTAAAGCTGCTGGTTACTTGACACGTGATCCACGTATGAAAGAACGTAAAAAATACGGGCTCAAAGCTGCACGTCGTGCTCCACAGTTCTCAAAGAGATAATCTTTACGATTTTCAGAACCCCGGGAATCTCATTTTCTGGGGTTCTTTTTACAAAAGATTCTACCTTCTTGTTTACTGCATAGAATGTGCAGGAAGACAGGAAGTGGAAATAAATTTGTCAGAATATTGACAAACTCAAAAAAGCATTATAGAATTGATGCGAAATTCAGAAACATTGTTTCATGATAATTGGGTGTATATTATCTAAGAGGAGGTAAAATCATGGAAACATTATTCACAGTTGTTCCTGTTATTGCTGTAGTTGCATTATTGTTTGCAGCTTACCTTGCTGGTAAAGTTAATAAACAGGCGCCAGGAAATGAAAGAATGGTAGAAATCGCTACAAGCATTAGCGATGGTGCAAAAGCATTCTTGACAGCAGAATATAAGATTTTAATTATCTTTGTTGCTGTACTTTTTGTTTTAATCGGTGTAGGTATCGGTAACTGGATCACAGCAGTATGCTTTATTTTTGGTGCTGGATTCTCAACAATTGCTGGTTATGTTGGTATGACAGTTGCTACAAAAGCAAATGTTAGAACTGCAAACGCAGCAAAAGAAGGCGGAATGAGCAAAGCCCTCTCAATTGCATTCTCAGGTGGTGCGGTTATGGGTATGTGTGTTGCTGGTCTTGGTGTATTAGGTGTAAGTGTTATTTACTTACTCACAAAGAACGTAGACGTTCTTACTGGATTCAGCCTTGGTGCATCTTCAATCGCTTTATTCGCTCGTGTTGGCGGTGGTATTTATACAAAAGCTGCAGACGTTGGAGCTGACCTTGTTGGTAAAGTAGAAGCTGGTATTCCAGAAGATGACCCACGTAACCCGGCTGTTATCGCTGATAATGTAGGTGATAACGTAGGTGACGTTGCTGGTATGGGAGCTGACTTATTTGAATCTTATGTTGGAGCTTTGATTTCAGCTTTAACACTTGGTGTAATTTACTTTTCAACAGAAGGAGCTATTTATCCATTAATGCTTGCTGGATGTGGTCTTATTGCATCTATCCTTGGAACATTCTTTGTAAAAGGTGATGAAAACGCTAACCCACATAAGGCACTGAAAGCTGGTACATATTCAGCATCTGTGCTTGTTGTAATTGCGGCAGTAGTTTTAAGTAAATATTTATTTGGAGATTTCAATGCAGCAATCGCTGTTATTGCAGGTCTTATCGTAGGTGTACTTATCGGTGTCATCACAGAAATTTACACATCTGGCGATTACAAATCAGTAAAAGAAATCGCTGATCAGTCAGAAACAGGTGCGGCTACAACAATCATCAGTGGTCTTGCTGTAGGTATGAAATCTACAGGCTGGCCAGTACTCTTAATTTGTGTTGGTATCTTTGCAGCTTATCAGGTATGCGGACTTTATGGTATCGCTTTAGCTGCTGTTGGTATGCTTTCAACAACAGGTGTTACAGTAGCTGTAGATGCTTACGGTCCAATCGCTGACAATGCTGGTGGTATTGCAGAAATGGCTGGATTAGATCATTCAGTTCGTAACATTACAGATAAACTTGATGCAGTTGGTAATACAACAGCTGCTATGGGTAAAGGATTTGCAATTGGTTCAGCAGCTCTTACAGCTCTTGCATTATTCGTTTCATATGCAGAAGCAGTTCAGCTTACAGCAATCGATATCCTTGACAGCCGTGTAATCATCGGTCTTTTCATCGGTGGTATGCTTCCGTTCCTGTTCTCTTCAATGACAATGCAGTCAGTTTCTAAAGCTGCATATCAGATGATTGAAGAAGTTAGACGTCAGTTTAGAGAAATGCCAGGAATCATGGAAGGAACAACAAAACCAGATTATAAATCATGTGTTGCTATCTCTACAACAGCTGCACTTAAAGAAATGTTAGTTCCTGGTATCATGGCAGTAATTGCTCCATTAGCAGTAGGTATCCTTCTTGGAACATCTGCTCTGGGTGGACTTCTTGCAGGAGCATTAGTAACAGGTGTTATGATGGCTATTTTCATGTCAAATGCTGGTGGTGCATGGGATAATGCTAAGAAGTACATCGAAGATGGAAATCATGGTGGAAAAGGAAGCGAAGCTCATAAAGCAGCAGTTGTTGGTGATACAGTAGGTGACCCATTCAAAGATACATCTGGACCATCTATCAATATCCTTATCAAGTTAATGACAGTAGTAGCATTAGTATTTGCTCCATTGTTCTTATCTATCGGAGGAATTCTCTAAGATTTGATCAGACTGTAATATAAGAATTTGTAAAAAGTTTCATAAAAATAAAATCGCTGAGGTCATGAGGCTTCAGCGATTTTTTGTATAGACGGTCGCTTTTGTGATAATGCGAGGAAAGGAAACCGCTGATATGAAAGTAATGACAGAATTAGAACAGTATTACAATAAATTTAATGAAGAAAAAAGGTTGAACAGCAGGCATGGTCATGTGGAATTTGTGACATCCATGAAATATATTCATCAATATCTGGATCCGGAAAAATCTTCCAAAATTCTGGATGTAGGTGCCGGAACCGGAAGATATTCTGTTGCATTGGCAGATGAAGGATACGATGTGACCGCTGTGGAACTGGTAAAATATAATTTGGGAATTTTAAAACAGAAGAATAGCTCCGTGAAGGCATATCAAGGAAATGCACTTAAATTATCGCGGTTTCCAGATAATGAGTTTGATGTAGTGCTTGTATTCGGACCGATGTATCATTTGTACACTTTTGAAGATAAGGTGAAGGCTCTGACGGAGGCAAAACGTGTTGTCAAAGAAGATGGAGTTATTCTGGTGGCATATCTTATGAACGAGTACAGTATTCTGACTTATGGTTTTAAAGAAAATCATATTTTAGAGTGTATAGAGAATAACAAGATTACAGATGAGTTCAGAGTAAATCCGAGTAAAGAGGATTTGTATGATTATGTTCGTCTGGAGGATATTGCTGCATATAATGAGGCAGCAGGGCTGAAACGGGAAAAAATTATTTCCGCAGATGGGCCTGCTGATTATATGAGGCAGACACTGAATGCGATGGATGAGGCAACCTATGAGAAATTTATAGAGTATCATTTGACTACATGTGAGAGAATGGAACTGATGGGTGCATGCGCACATACGGTGGATATTCTGAGAAAATAGAGTTTGGAATAAGAGAATATTATATTTGAATGCAGTAATTTGAACTTCCTCCACTTGACGAATAGAGACAACAAGTGGAGGAAGTTCGTTTTAGAATAACCGTTGTTTATGTATTATTTCTGACAGATATTTTACTATTGACAGACTTAATTGGTATTACTGACTTACAGATACTTCTTTTCTAAATAAAAATTTGAAAACTGTTCTTACCAATGGCTGTATAAAAAATAACTGTGAAAAATATGCAAATGGGAAATTGAAGCAAACCAGTTTCAGCCAGTTTGCAAGGAGTGTTATCAGTGAAAATCCAGCATAATATGGATAATAAAACCATGCTGCAAGAAAACTCATTGCAGGGTACATCAAACCGACAGTTGCACATATGATGGCAGTTTCAAATATTATATGATGAGTTTTTTGCGGGTCAAAAACTTTACAGGCTAATTTAAATGAACAAGGGCTGCCCATAAAACACTCCAATCCGAACGCAAATACAAATTCTATTAAAATAATCGCCCATATAGGCAGCATTTTCCCAAACATGTAAACGCCTCCCTGGGCATTGATTGCATGAATAACGGAATCCTCTCCTGTCAAATCCATAAACAGATTTCCATTAATTACATACAAACTATAAAAGACATATGCGTGGACAGTTACTAATACAGTTAAGAAAGCAAAAACTTTCTTTTGAAAAGGGGTTGTTGGCATTTTATTTTCCTCCTGATTTTGAACACAAAAAAACACAAATAATGCTTCATCGATTAACCAAAAACATAGTTTCCGTAATCAGATTTACATGCTAAGCATTACTTGTGTCGTTTATGTATCCATTTTTTATTTACAGATGCTATTTTAGCAGAAATGTTGTGAAAAAATCAAGAGTGATTTTTGCGATACCACTAGATTCCTGTAAATAGTTCCACGACAAAAACTACCGCGCAGGAAACCAGAGAAACCTGGATCAGACTCTTCTTATAATAAGCAAGAATCAGTGCTGCGGCAAATCCGGCAGCGGCAGACCAGATATTTGCGGTTGCTTCAAGAATTGCCGGAAAGGTCATCACAGAAAGTGTAACGTAAGGCACATAGTACAAAAATGATTTTATAAATGTACTTTTAATTTCACGTCTGATCAGTGTGAGCGGTAAAAGGCGGATCAGATAAGTAACACCAGCCATCACCAAAATGTAAATATAAATATTATGGTTCATTTTTGACAGTCTCCTCTCCATCAGAATCTTCTGTGACCGGGAACAGCGCTGCGGCAATACCGGCAATTATGATTGTCAGGATAATGATACGGAATCCGGATGAAATCTGACAAAGGATAGGGGTGATTGAGAAAATAAGGCTGGCAGCCATGGAGATGGCAACAATGCCGGCAAGTATTTTGTTTCCTCTGGATGGCGGAATAATAATAGCAATGAACATTCCATATAATGCCACGCTGAGTGCACTGATGATGCGTTCTGGAAGGATATTTCCCGAAACGATTCCGAGAAATGTTCCGATTACCCATCCGGGAACAGCCACGCTGATTGCACCATAAGAGTAAAATGGATGCAGCTTATCCTTTAAAGAAACGGAAATACCAAAGATTTCATCTGTTACGCCATAAGCGATGAAGAAACGATGAAAAAATGGTGTGTTCTGGCTCAGCTTCTGGGAAAGGGCACATGACATAAGGCAGTAGCGCAAATTGATGATCAATTGTGTAAATGCCATTTCCAGATAAGAGGCTCCGGCTGTAATTAATGATAGTCCAGCGAACTGACCGGCGCTGGTAACGTTGGTTGCAGAGATAAGAACTGCATTCCAAACAGAAAGATTTGCATTTTTTGCCATAATACCAAATGTAAAAGAAACTGCAAGATATCCCAGACAAATAGGGATGCCGTCTTTCACACCTGCAGCAAAAGCAGTTCGTCGATTCATGTTAGTCCTTCTTTCGTTGTAAGATAATGGAATTAATTTTACCTAAAAAAACGTAGAAGAACAAGTGTCAGAATTAACTTTTTTCATGTAAAATATAATCTTTGCGCATATATTGCAAAAAAGTTGATAGAAAGACTGGAAATATAGAAAAGGTTCAGTTATAATCAGATTGATAAATGCAACACCAAAAATAAGTACAAGTTATAAAAGGAGAGCCAACATGGAAATGTTATCTATTGAAAAAGAATTACAAAATAATTCTTATCCAGGTAGAGGAATCATTATTGGGAAATCGAAAGATGGATCAAAAGCTGTTACAGCTTACTTTATTATGGGAAGAAGTGAAAACAGCCGCAATCGTGTATTCGTAGAAGATGGTGAAGGAATTCGTACGCAGGCATTTGACGAATCAAAACTTGTAGATCCAAGTCTCATCATTTATGCGCCGGTACGTGTATTAGGAAATAAGACGATCGTGACAAATGGCGACCAGACAGATACGATTTACGAAGGAATGGACAAACAGATGACTTTTGAACAGTCACTCAGATGCAGAGAGTTTGAACCGGACGGACCGAACTACACCCCTCGTATTTCAGGTATTATGCATATAGGAGCTGGAAAATATAACTATGCCATGTCAATTTTAAAGAGCAACAATGGCAATCCGGAAGCTTGTAATCGTTATACATTTGCTTACGAAAATCCGGTTGCAGGAGAAGGACATTTTATTCACACATACAAATGCGATGGAAATCCACTTCCAAGCTTTGAGGGGGAACCGAAGCTCGTTGCGATTCCAGATGATATCGAAGCATTTACAGAATCACTTTGGAACAGTTTGAATGAAGACAATAAAGTATCTTTATTTGTACGATACATTGACATCGCTACAGGCGAATACGAAACAAGAATCATTAATAAGAACAAATAGAAAAAGGGTAAAGTATCATGAATGAATTAGAATTAAAATATGGTTGTAATCCAAACCAGAAACCTTCTCGTATTTATATGAAAGATGGAAGTGAACTTCCAATTAAAGTTCTCTGTGGACGTCCGGGTTATATCAACTTCTTAGATGCATTTAACGGATGGCAGTTAGTAAAAGAACTTAAGAAAGCTACAGGACTTCCGGCAGCAACATCATTCAAGCACGTATCACCGGCCGGTGCAGCGGTAGGCCTTCCACTTAGCGAAACATTAGCGAAAATTTACTGGGTAGATGACCTTGGAGAACTTTCTCCGCTTGCATGTGCTTATGCAAGAGCAAGAGGCGCTGACAGAATGTCTTCATTCGGAGATTTTATTTCATTGTCAGATGTGTGTGATGCAGATACTGCAAAACTTATTAAACGTGAAGTTTCAGATGGTGTTATTGCTCCGGGATACACAGAAGAAGCTCTTGAAATTCTGAAACAGAAAAAGAATGGAAATTACAATGTAATTCAGATTGATCCAGATTATGTACCGGCTGCGACAGAACATAAAGATGTATTCGGTATTACATTTGAACAGGGAAGAAATGAACTCGAGATTAACGATGATTTCTTCGCAAATGTTGTGACAGACAATAAAGTCATTACAGATGCAGCTAAGATTGATCTTGCAATTGCTATGATCACATTAAAATATACACAGTCTAACTCAGTATGTTATGTGAAAGATGGACAGGCTATCGGTATTGGCGCAGGTCAGCAGTCTCGAATTCACTGTACACGTCTTGCAGGACAGAAGGCTGACAACTGGTGGTTAAGACAGTCTCCACAGGTTATGGGGCTTAAATTTAAAGAAGGTATCAAACGTGCAGACCGCGATAATGCAATTGATGTTTACATGGGAGATGAATACATGGATGTTCTTGCAGATGGTGTCTGGGAAAATACTTTCGAAGAGAAACCGGCAGTATTTACAAGAGAAGAGAAACGTGCATGGTTGGATCAGCTTACAGATGTAGCGTTGGGATCAGACGCATTCTTCCCATTTGGCGATAATATTGAACGAGCACACAAAACTGGTGTAAAATATATTGCACAGCCAGGAGGATCTGTAAGAGACGATCATGTAATTGCAACATGTAATAAATATAATATGGCGATGGCATTTACAGGACTTCGTCTTTTCCATCACTAATTGGCAGCTTGAGCTCCTAAAATTAAAGATGTCTCCGGAAAGTGGGTGAATATCCAATCATTCCGGAGACTTTTTTGTATAGGCGACGAGCCAAAGTCTCAAGCTTGCTTAAGACCTTGGCGACCGCATACAATCCCAGAGCGTGCCTTTTGGCACTTCCGGTGATTCTGCCAGGCATACGATAAAAGGATTTAATGCACATTTTTGAGTATTGCCATGATTTTGCACGCATGTCCGGTTGATTTATTTGTGACATGATAGTACAATAATCAAATAGGAGGAAATATAAATGACATTAGAAGAAGTCAGAAAGGAAATTGATAAGATAGATCCTCAGATGAAAGAATTGTTCCTAAAAAGGATGGCGGCTGCTCGGAATGTGGCGGAGATAAAATATGCGTCTGGTGATGAGATTTATAAAGCAGACCGGGAGGCAGAAATTATTTCCAGGCTGACATCAGATGTTGCGCCGGAACTGAAGAGGGAGTATACTGCCTTTGTCAGGAAAATCATGGAGGTTGCAAGAAAATATGAATATGGACTGATTTGTGACTGGAATCCAGAGCTTGCAGAAGAGCTGATAAAAGATACGGCGGAGAGTAGGAATGGATATGTGAAAGTCAGAATGATTCGTCCGAATCAGGTAAACAGTATGTCAGTGATTCTTTCCATGATTGGAGATTATGGATTTCATATGAAGCAGATTACGCTCCTGGAAGAAAAAGAGGAAGAAGTACAGTTTGAATTTGTGATTTGTGGAGAATTGAGTGATAAAGAAATGAAAAAATTGATTTATCAACTTTCAAAAGAATCAAAAGATTTTAAAGTATTATAAAGAGAAAGTGAGAAAGAATTTATGAAAGGATTTATTGGAGAGTTTAAGAAATTTATTAGCAGAGGAAATGTAATGGATCTTGCTGTAGGTGTTATCATCGGTGGTGCGTTTCAGGCAATTGTCAGTTCTTTGGTAAATGACATCGTTATGCCGATCATCAGCCTTATTACAGGCGGTCTTGATTTTTCAGCATGGAAGATCATGCTTTCGGAAGGAGAGAACGCAGCGTCTATCAATTATGGAAATTTTATCACAGCAGTTATTAATTTCCTGATTATGGCATTTGTAATTTTCTGTTTTGTAAAATTTATGAATGGTTTAAATGAAAAACTTGCGAAGAAACCGGAAGAAGCACCGGCGGCACCAACAACAAAAGTATGTCCATTCTGTAAAACAGAAATTAATATTGAGGCAACAAGATGTCCACATTGTACTTCTGAACTGTCAGACGAGGTGTCAGAAAACTAAGTATATAGAAACATAGGATGAGGAAAATGTACGAAATAAAAACAGAAGAGATCTATCAGAATTTGCAAAAAGCAGGTATCGAAGAGACGATGATGGAATTTCAGCGTCTGATGGCATATTACAGATGTGCTATGATGGAAATTGAAACCAAGTTTAAGGTGCTGAATGAGGAATTTTCACTTCAATATGACCGTAATCCTATCAACAGTATTAAGACACGTTTGAAAAGATTGCCAAGTATTGTAGAGAAAATGGAACGGAAAAATTATCCTATGACAGTGGATGCCATTGAAGAATATCTGAATGATGTGGCGGGAATCAGGGTTGTCTGTTCGTTTCCGGAAGATGTTTACTGCCTGGCGAATGCGTTGTTAAAGCAGGATGATATTATTTTGCTGCAAGAGAAAGATTATATTGCAAATCCAAAAGAAAATGGATATCGCAGTCTTCACTTAATTGTGTCAGTTCCGATCTTTCTGGAAAATGAAAAGCGTATGATGAAAGTAGAGATTCAGCTCAGAACGATTGCGATGGACTGCTGGGCAAGTCTGGAGCATCAGCTTCGATATAAGAAGGACTTCAATTTTACAAAGGAAATGGAACAGGAATTATACGAGTGCGCAAAGATCAGTAAGGATTTGGATTGGCGCATGGACAGATTGCGAAATATGGCAGATATATAAGAGAAGGAAAAGTTGACAAAGGTGTTTTATCTTTTTAAAATAAATGATAAGTCAGTAAAATAAAGGCAGAGAGGAACTGTTTAATATGGAAAAAATAATTTTAACAGGAGACAGACCAACTGGAAGACTTCATGTAGGTCACTATGTAGGTTCGTTAAAAAGACGAGTAGAATTACAGAATTCAGGCGAGTATGATAAGATTTTTATTATGATTGCAGATGCGCAGGCACTCACGGATAACGCAGATAATCCAGAAAAAGTGCGTCAGAATATTATTGAGGTGGCACTTGATTATCTTTCATGTGGACTGGATCCTGAGAAAGCTACAATCTTTATTCAGTCACAGGTTCCACAGCTCACAGAATTATCGTTTTATTATATGAATCTGGTGACTGTTTCGCGTCTTCAGAGAAACCCTACTGTGAAATCAGAAATCCAGATGCGTAATTTTGAGGCCAGTATTCCGGTGGGATTTTTCACGTATCCGATTAGTCAGGCAGCAGATATTACAGCTTTTAAGGCGACAACAGTACCTGTTGGAGAAGATCAGCTTCCGATGATTGAACAGTGTCGTGAGATTGTGCATAAATTCAACAGTGTTTATGGAGAAGTACTTGTGATGCCAAAAGCATTCGTTCCTGAAAATGAAAGCTGCTGCAGACTTCCAGGTATTGACGGAAAGGCTAAGATGAGCAAATCGCTAGGAAACTGTATTTATTTATCAGATACAGAAGAAGATGTTCAGAAGAAGATCATGAGCATGTACACTGATCCGAATCATCTAAAAGTGTCGGATCCAGGTCAGATAGAAGGAAACTGTGTGTTTACTTATCTGGATGCATTTTGTACAGATGAACATTTTGCAAAATATTTACCGGACTACCAGAATCTTGATGAGTTGAAAGATCATTACAGAAGGGGCGGCCTCGGGGATGTCAAAGTAAAACGCTTTTTGAATGCGGTCATGCAGGAAGAATTTGCGCCAATCCGTGCAAGAAGAAAAGAACTGGAAAAACGAATTCCGGAAATTTATGAAATTCTTCGCAAGGGTAGTGAGGAAGCGGAAAAAGTTGCAGCACAGACACTGAAAGAAGTGAAAGAGGCAATGAAGATCAATTATTTTGATGATGTAGAATTGATTGAAGAACAGGCAAAGAGATTTGCAGAAAAATAGTAAGAAAGCATAGTTAGAAAAGGGTGAAAAGCCTGCGATGAGCAGAGTTTTCACCCTGATTTACGCGAAGGCATAAGGCGAGCGTAAATGCTTGCATTTCCATTCGCTGCCGCACGCGAACGAGTGAAACTCGCAAAGCGTGTTTCATCTCGTTTTTTAAAAAAGGATAGGCAAAACGGTAATGTTACCCTGCCATTCCCAGCACTTGAATAAGCAGTAACCAACTGAAACCATAATAGGTAAGCACCGCAACAAGGTCATTTACTGTGGTGATGAGCGGACCAGAAGCAACTGCCGGGTCTATCTTGATTTTCTTGAAAAATAATGGGATCAAAGTTCCTATGGCGCTGGATATCACCAGGGTAATTACAAGTGCGGTTCCAATACATGCAGACACTGCATAGGAGAACATGAGTGAGCGTCCTTTTAAGATCCAGATGTACGCACCAATTGCAACAAAGGATAAAAGACCTAAAAGTAGTCCGTTACAAAGTCCTACCCGCGTTTCTTTGATGACCAGCTGAAGTTTTTGACCGGTACTTAAAGATTCGTCCATCAGTACGCGGATCGTCACAGCAAGTGACTGTGTACCTACATTACCTGCCATATCCAGAATCAGTGACTGAAAACACATGATTAACGGGAGTTCGGATACTACCTGCTCAAAGATTCCTACAACAGAGGATACGACCATACCCAAAGCCAGCAAAATCAGCAGCCAGGGAAGTCTCTTTTTCATGCTTTCAGAGAGTGTTTCCCGGAGATCTTCTTCTGCGGTCAGACCGGCAAATTTGGCATAATCCTCACCCATCTCGTCATCTACTACTTGAATAATACTCTGGGATGTTATGATACCAAGAAGACGGTTTTCATTGTCCAGAACCGGCATGGAATCTTCAGAGTAATCTTTCAATTTTTCGATACAGTCATCAATTGCTTCCTGACCATATACGTATGGATAAGAAGTCATAATTAAATCTTCCAGTTCTGCATCCTGTCTTGCAATAATTAAATCTTTTAAATCAATTGCACCGTAGAAAGCTTCCGATTCGTCTATGACAAATATGGTGGACACATTGTCATTTTTGCGAGCCTGTTCAATTAAGGAGCGCATTGCTTCTTTTACGGTCAGGTTTTCACGAATGACAATATAATTTGTTGTCATTTTGCTTCCAATTTCATCTTCATTGAAAGAATTGATCAGGGCAATATCTTTTCGGACATCTTCCGCTAGCAGCGAGATCAGTAACATTCGCTTGTCTTTGTCAATTTCACGCAATATTTCCACGGCTGTATCACCGTTCATCTCTGACAGTATAGAAGCAGATTTTTTAATGTCCATTTCGTTTAGATAACGACTTACTTCTTCCTTTTCGGCATATTCAAAGATGTCGGATAACATATCAGTGTTAAGAACACGATATAATTTTCGGCGTTCTGTCACACTTAACTCAGGCAGTACATCAGCAATATCGTTACCATGATAATCCTCCAACTGATTAGACATTATTTTCGGGGATGCATTGCTTCTGATAATCTGCATGATTTCATTTTCATAGTTTGGTTTTTTCATGTTTATTTCCATTTTTATTCCTCCTTTCGACATGCAAAAAAAACATGCAGGAACTTTTTCCTACATATATTCTTTTTCACTCGTTTATCGTTGGGATTGGTTATTGCATGAAGTAAAGGAATGGAAAACGCGCAGAAATGCGAACTTGAAAGGTGATATAAAGGCATCAGCTATCCATATATTCTATCGATAGACAAACAGTACGGATATTTATCGATATTAGGGATTCGAATGTTCACTATATGCGGCGTTATTCCTATTATGTTACTTCGTCCACACCTATCGCAACTGTCCATACTGTTCACCTGCCTTTCTTTTTATGTGCATCTACTTAAATAATAAGTATATACTGATACTTTAATATTTTCAAGGAACTCACCTGAAAAAGTCACAAAAAATGATTTTGTTAAAAAAGAATAAAAAGTATTGCAGAAATGTTACGAAAACAATATAATGTCATCAATGAGATTGTAACATCATTTGTATAAAAGGAGATAAATAAAATGGGAAAATATTTTGGAACTGATGGATTTCGTGGAGAGGCTAATGTAAATCTGACCGTGGAACATGCTTTTAAAGTAGGGCGTTTTCTGGGATGGTATTATGGGCAGGACCACAAAGCCAGAGTGGTGATTGGTAAAGATACAAGAAGAAGCAGTTATATGTTTGAATATGCACTTGCAGCAGGACTTACAGCGTCTGGAGCAGATGCCTATCTGTTGCATGTAACCACAACACCAAGTGTTTCGTATGTGACAAGAACGGATGATTTTGATTGTGGAATCATGATTTCAGCAAGCCATAATCCGTACTATGATAACGGAATTAAAGTGATCAACGGAAGAGGAGAAAAATTAGAGGCTGAAGTAGAAGCCAAAATTGAAGCATATATTGATGGAGAGACAGGAGAAATTCCGCTCGCAACAAAGGAAGCAATCGGAAGAACTGTTGACTATGCAGCAGGCAGAAACCGCTATATCGGACATTTGATCTCACTTGCGACACGTTCATTTAAAGATGTGAAAATTGGTCTTGACTGTTCTAACGGAAGTGCTTCATCGATTGCAAAGAGCGTATATGATGCATTAGGTGCAGATACATATGTCATTAATAATGCGCCAAATGGTACAAATATCAATACAAACTGTGGATCAACACATATCGAAGTTCTTAAGCAGTATGTAAAAGACAACAAACTTGATATTGGATTTGCATATGACGGAGATGCTGACCGCTGTATCGCTGTGGACGAAAAGGGAAATGTTATTGATGGGGATTTGATTTTATATATTTGTGGTAAATATTTAAAAGAACATGGACAACTCCGTGGAGATACGATCGTTACAACAATTATGTCAAACCTTGGACTTTACAAAGCATGTGACAAAGTTGGCATTAAATATGAAAAAACAAAAGTTGGCGATAAGTATGTTTATGAAAATATGCTCCAGAATGGTTTCCAGCTTGGCGGGGAACAATCAGGACATATCATCTTCAGCAAGCATGCAAGAACAGGTGATGGTATTTTAACTTCCTTAATGATTATGGAAGTTGTTATGGAAACGAAACAGACACTCAGCAAACTGGCTGAAGAAGTTACCATTTATCCACAGCTTTTGAAAAATGTGCGTGTATCTGACAAGAAAACGGCAAGAGAAAATCCAGAAGTTGTGAAAGCGATTGAGGCAGTGACAGAAGCTTTAGGTGATGAAGGAAGAATCCTTGTCCGTGAAAGTGGAACAGAGCCAGTGATCCGTGTTATGGTGGAAGCTACGACCGATGAAATTTGTGAAAAATATGTAGATCAGGTCATTGATGTAATGGAAAAAGAAAATTTAATAGTTGGTTAGATAAATATGTAAAAGAAAAAGGAAGGTTTCGTTCGATATGAAAATGTTGAATGAAACCTTCTACTTATATTTTCCTGAAATGCGGGAATAATAGGAAAGATATTATTATTTCTGTTATTTTTGCAAAGGAGGGAATATATGTCTAATACTGCAACACAAAATATGGCGATGATTCCACTGCCAGAAGGAAAACGAAAGGCGGTTCAGGTCGGATGCATTTTTTTGATGCTGTCGGTGGCAATGTCTGGTCTGGCACTTGCTACTCTTAGTTCACCGATTCTGGAATCAATTAATGCCTTAGAATATGTGTCATTATTTACGATTTTAGGATCGCTTGGAGTTTCTATCATGACTCCGATCGGGGGAAAACTGGGAGATTTGATAGGGAGAAGAAACATTGTTGTGATTCCAGGTATTATTTGTGCACTGTGTGGAATAGGAATCGCGTTTGTTCGATCACTTGTGCCGCTTCTGATATTAAGGGTACTGCTTAGTCTTGCACAGGGGGCATTTACGGCAGCACCTTACATTATCGTAGGCTTGATTAATGAGAAAAAGGATATTCCAAAAGCTATGGGTTTATTGGCTGCTTCGGTGGCAATAGGAGGATTTGGAGGAAGTATTATTGCAGGAATTTTGACGGATATGGGAATGATGACTTCAGCACTTCTGGTTTCGGTAATTCCGCTGATCTTGGGGATTATCCTGATTGGAAAAAATATGCCAAATCAAAAGAAACAGGGAAAAGTGAATCTTGATGTGTTTGGGACTCTCGCTCTGATAGTGACTTTGAGTGGTATTTTACTGGCTCTTAATTATGCGACTGCTTTGGGATGGGGTCATCCTCTGGTGATTGGTGGTTTTATCATTGGTTTTCTTGCTTTGGCGTTACTGGTATGGGTGGAGTATAAAGTAGAAGATCCGTTGATTCCAATGAAACTGTTTCGCAACGTGAGATACACTGCGCTATTGTTGGTGACATTTTGTGCGTATTTTTATATCGGAGCGATCAATACCTATGCGCCGATAGCCTCAATTAAGGTATTAGGAACTTCTGCCGGAATCGCAGGTTCACTTCAGATGCCAAGAACACTCATCTGTGCATTTCTTCCGGCGGCTGCCGGTGTGTGGGTTGGAAAAAAGGCAGAAAATAACTGGAAGGCATTGACGGTTGCTACACTTTTTGCAGCAATTGCGATGTTTGTTCTCGGGTTTACAACTGGGCAGACTTCGGTTCTGATTTATTATCTGGCCATTGCACTTACCGGAATCGCGGAAGGGTTTCGATCGGTATCGGTTACACCTTTTGCACAGATGACTCTGGATCAGAAGGATATTGGAATCGGAACCTCACTGATTAACTTTACGAATTCGCTCTCTGGAACCATTGGTGCAGCGATCATGGGAGCTGCTTATAATTTTTACACAGTAGAAAATGCAGCCTCGGTAATTAATATTCAGAGGGGATGCAATGCGGTATTTCGGATTACAGCAGTTTTTGCTGTGATTGGTATGGGGATTGTTCTTTTTGTAATCCGCCCACAAATGAATAAAAAATAGGGAAGATGAAAAAAGCTGTATGGGAAGAATTGATTGACCTGTACAGCTTTTTGTGCTACGATATGTATAACACTGGAGATGAAGGAAGGAGGATGTAATATGATGATAGAGGTTGATTTTGAAAGTGATGAAGCAATTTATGTGCAGCTTAGGAATCAGATTATTTTGGGAATTGCAACATCGACGCTTCGAGAAGGCGATACACTTCCTTCTGTGAGACAGTTGGCGGATAATATTGGAATCAATATGCATACAGTAAATAAAGCATATAGTGTGCTTCGGCAGGAAGGTTTTCTTCAGCTTGACAAAAGACGTGGGGCAGTTATCTGCATTGACGTGGATAAATTACAGGCAATGGAAGAATTAAGAGCGAAGATGCAGATCTTGCTCGCTCGAACCAGTTGTCAGGGAATCACCCGTGAAGAAGTACATGAAATGATTGATGAGATTTACACGGAATGTGGATATGAAAATAAATAAAATATGAAGTAAAAGAGAATGGAGTAATTGTAAACTATGATGGAAAATCAGTATACAAAGCAGGCACAGGAAGCTTTTCAGATTGCCAGAAAAACAGCAGAAAAATTCAAGCATCCATATGTCGGAACCGAGCATCTTTTGTGGGGTCTGAAAAAGGTATATACAGGAGTTGCAGGGCAGATTCTGGAGCAGAATCAGCTCGACGAAGAACAGATGAAGAAAGCGATGGATGTGTTGATCTCGATACCGGAAAACGGAATTGAGATAAAGAAGCCACTGGAGCTTAGTCCAAGGTTGGAATATATATTAGAAGAAAGCCGGAATGAGGCGGTTCGCTTTCAGTCAAAAAGAGTTGGAACAGAGCATATGTTGATCGCGATGCTGAAGGACACGGATTGTATTGCGACGAAGATGCTTCAGACACTTAATATTAATGTGCAGAAAGTATTTCAGGAACTTTTGATGGCGATGGGAGTGAACCCGAAGGAATATGCAGAGAGTCAGCAGGATGCAGAAGGACAGGGATTTTTGGAACGCTATGGGAAAGATTTGACGTTAGAGGCAAAAGAGGGACGTCTTGACCCGGTTATCGGAAGAGCCGAAGAATTGGAGCGGATTATGCAGATCCTAAGCAGAAGGACGAAAAATAATCCTTGTCTCGTAGGTGAGCCCGGAGTTGGAAAGACGGCGATTGTGGAAGGACTTGCGCTTCGGATCGCGGAAGGTATTGTGCCGGAGGAAATGAAGGAGAAACGAATCCTGGTGCTTGATCTGCCGGCTATGATTGCAGGATCGAAATACAGAGGTGAATTTGAAGAACGGATGAAGCGTATGATCCATGAAGTAACCAGCGCCGGAAATATTATTTTGTTTCTGGATGAGCTTCATACCATTATTGGCGCGGGTGGTGCAGAAGGAGCGATTGATGCGTCAAATATTTTAAAACCGGCTCTGGCACGAGGGGAAATTCAGCTTATTGGTGCTACAACATTGACGGAATATCGTAAATATGTTGAAAAAGATGCCGCACTTGAGCGTAGATTTCAGCCAGTGACTGTGGAGGAACCGAAGAAAGAGGAATGCCTGGATATATTAAAAGGATTACAGAAAAAGTATGAAATGCATCATAATGTGATTATTCAGGAAGAGGCTCTTGTGGCAGCAGTACAGTTGTCACAGCGATATATTAATGACAGGTTTTTGCCGGATAAAGCGTTGGATGTATTGGATGAAAGTTGTGCGAAGGTCAAACTGCGCGGCTTTAAAGTTCCGGAAAATATTCAACAAACAGAGGTTCGCTGCAAAGAATTGTCAATTGCAAAGGAAGAAAAAATCAAATGTGGAGATTTTGAAGAAGCTTCGCGTCTATATCAGGAGCAGAAGGAGCTTCAGAAGAAACTGGAACAAATGAAGCTTCGCTTTGACAAGAAGAATGTAAATAAAAAGGTAGAAGTAACAGAAGAAGACATAGCAGAAGTTATATCAGCATGGACGAAAATCCCACTCAGTCGTTTAAATGAGAGCGAAAGTTCACGTTTGCAGAGGCTGGAAAAAACGTTGGAAAAGCGAGTAATTGGTCAGCATGAGGCAGTTGTGGCTTTGTCAAAGGCGGTGAAACGTGGACGTGTGGGATTGAAAGATCCGAAGAGACCAATTGGTTCCTTCTTATTCCTTGGGCCAACGGGTGTTGGAAAGACGGAGCTTGCCAAAACACTTGCGGAGGCGTTGTTCGGAAGCGAAGATGCACTGATTCGTGTAGATATGTCTGAATATATGGAGAAACACAGTGTCTCTAAAATCATTGGTTCACCTCCGGGATATGTGGGGCATGATGATGGCGGACAGTTGAGTGAAAAAGTGCGCCGAAATCCGTATTCCGGGATCCTTTTTGATGAAATCGAAAAAGCACATCCGGACGTATTTAACATTTTGCTTCAGGTACTGGATGATGGTCATATTACAGATTCTCATGGACGAAAAGTGGATTTTCGTAATACAGTAATCATTATGACTTCGAATGCGGGAGCACAGGCGATCATAGAACCTAAGAAGCTTGGATTCATGCAGCAGGAAGATGCTGCAAGCGATTACAAACGCATGAAATCCAACGTGATGGATGAAGTGAAACGAATTTTCCGTCCAGAATTCTTGAATCGAATTGACGATATCATTGTATTTCGACCGTTGGATCAGGATGATATGAAGAAAATTGTCGGTCTCATGTGTAAAGAAGTAGTGAATCGTGCTCAGGATCAGCTTGGTATTACACTTCGTATCAGAGATTCTGTGAAGAAACATATTGTTGAAACAGGCACTGATAAGAAGTATGGTGCGAGACCGCTGCGACGTGCGGTTCAGAATCAATTGGAAGATGGTCTGGCAGAAGCAATTCTGAGTGGAGAAATAAAGCGTGGCGATCATGTAGAAGCGGGTATTTCTAAAAATGAGATAAAATTTACCGTAAAGCTTATAAACAGCTAGAAAAAGAATGCATTTTATTATATAATTAGTATACGAATCCGGCATGCCCGGATCAGAATGTATAGGAGGATACAGAAGATGGCAGCAGTCAAAGAGCTTATCAGAGATGAAGGCAATGGAGCACTCAGCTTTGGAGATTACACATTGAGTGAAAAGACAAAGAAAGATGGATTTGAATTCGAAGGAGATTTATATAAAGTAAAAACATTTAATGAAATTACAAGATTAGAAAGAAATGGCGCTTTTGTTTATGAGTCTGTTCCGGGAACAGCCGTTGAAGAGTTTAAAGTGTCAGACAATGTAGTTACTTTTAAGGTTTCGGGTACAGAGAATGCACAGATTACCGTTGAACTTGAACCGGAAGCTGAATATGTGGTTTATATGAACGACATCAATGTCGGAGATATGACAACAAATATCAGTGCGAAATTAAGTATCAGCGCTGAACTTGAAAAAGAAGACGTTGAAGTAAAGATCATAAAGAAATAATCACATGAAGAAGAATTAAATGAAAATGTATTTAGGAAAGGGCTGTTTGTTACAGCCCTTTTTCAACACACAAAAAGGGGTAAATGAATGACAAAAGGAAAGAAATCAATGTTTTTCTGTCAAAATTGTGGATACGAAACTGGAAAGTGGCTTGGACAATGTCCGGCTTGCAAAGAATGGAATACTTTTGTAGAAGAAAGTGTTACAGTTACAAAATCTTCTGATGGAAAGACTTCCAGGGAGTTGGAAGTGGTTCCACTGTCAAAGGTAAAAAGTGAAGAAGAGGAACGAATTCGGACCAATATAGAAGAGCTGGATCGAGTGCTTGGCGGCGGAATTGTTCCAGGCTCGTTGATCTTGGTAGGCGGAGATCCGGGGATTGGAAAATCTACACTTTTATTACAGGTATGTCAGCATCTTGCAAAAACAGAAAAGAAAGTGCTGTATATTTCCGGGGAAGAATCGCTTCGGCAAATTAAGCTGCGAGCGCAGAGAATGGGAGAGTTTACAGAGCAGCTCCTGCTTCTTTGCGAAACAAATCTGGAACTAATCAAAGCTGTAATCGAAAGAGAAAAACCGGAGACGGTTATTATCGATTCCATACAAACAATGTATAGTGAAGAGGTAGGATCTGCGCCGGGTAGCGTATCCCAGGTACGAGAAGCTACAAATACGCTGATGAAGCTTGCAAAGGGGATGTGTATCACTATTTTTATTGTGGGGCATGTCACAAAAGAAGGAACGGTTGCCGGACCAAGAGTGTTGGAACATATGGTAGATACAGTGCTTTATTTTGAGGGAGACAGACATGCTTCTTATCGAATCTTGCGAGGTGTCAAAAATCGTTTTGGCTCCACCAATGAAATTGGTGTTTTTGAAATGCAGCGCAACGGATTAAGAGAGGTAAAAAATCCATCCGAATTTATGTTAAATGGAAGATTGGAAGATGCAGCCGGTTCCGTTGTGGCATGTTCTATGGAAGGGACGAGACCGATTTTATTGGAAATACAAGCACTTGTATGTGAAAGTAATTTTGGGATGCCGCGAAGAACAGCAGCCGGAACAGATTATAATCGAGTCAATCTTTTAATGGCTGTGTTAGAAAAACGAATTGGCTATCGACTGGCAAATTATGATGCTTATGTAAATATTGCAGGTGGTATTAAAATCAGCGAGCCGGCGCTCGATCTCGGAATCGTGATGGCAATTGTCTCGAGCTATAAGAATCGACCAATAGAAGAGGGAACCATTATTTTTGGAGAAGTAGGTCTTAGCGGAGAAGTGCGTGCCGTGAGCATGCCGGAACAGCGAGTCGCAGAAGCGAAAAAGCTTGGATTTAAGACTTGTATCATGCCGGCAGTGTCGGCAGAAAGCGTGAAAAATATCCAAGGAATACGAATTGTCGGAGTGAAAAATATTAATGAGGCAATTGGGGTGCTTTAGAAATTGTGCCTGAGAGGGTGCGATTCTTTGGGTGGAGAGCTACACTCGCTTCTGGAGAGAAAATTGTCAGAGATGAGTTAGTGGCGTGGTGGGATTCTTTGTGGTAGAAGAAAAATTGTGGGTGGGAGAGAAAAAATAGTGGGTGATGCTACGAGTGAGAGGGAAATTCTCTGTGGGGAGGGCTGCACTTGTTTCTGGAGAGAAAATTGTCAGTGACGAAGTGGTGTCAGGGATGGAATTCTCTGTGGAGAGAGTTGCACTTGCTTTTAAAGAGAAAAGATGATGGCGTCGAGCTGGCGGTAAGTTGAGATTCTCTGTAGGAGAAGAAAAATTGTGGGTGGGAAAGAAAAAGTAGTGGGTGATGTTACGAGTGAGAGGGAAATTCTCTGTGGAGAGGGCTGCACTTGTTTCTGGAGAGAAAATTGTCAGTGACGAAGTGGCGTCAGGAATGGAATTCTCTGTGGGGAGGATTTCGCTTGTTTCTGGAGAGAAAAGTGTCAGTGACGAAGTGGCGTCAGGAATGGAATTCTCTGTGGAGAAAGTTGCACTTGCTTTTAAAGAGAAAAGATGATGACGTTGAGCTGAGATTCTCTGTGAGACCAAGAAAAGTTGTTTGCAGGAGAGAAAAATCGAAGTATTCTTGAAAAAGGAAGGAAAAATTCT
>Ga0129317_1001099_pt1 | contig 22255 bp, 21 predicted proteins | sample Cm1ome_FD_94430 | JGI IMG/M metagenome (GOLD analysis project Ga0129317, IMG submission 94430) | Eastern black-and-white colobus group fecal microbial communities from Wisconsin, USA - Cm1105 metagenome | ecosystem: Host-associated > Mammals > Digestive system > Large intestine > Fecal | place... | reverse complement strand
TATCGCCGTCAGGAACCATAAGAGGCTCGTTCTGGGCTCCACCCTTACGGAAACGGTACTGGAGCGTACTCGTGCGCTCAACCACCGGGTCGAGCATGTCTCTTGTCTCATGCACGAAGAGCAGGTCGGGGATGACTGCCACCTCCTTGGGTGTGCGCTTGCCATTCTTCATGCAAAGCGTCCATCTCTTAGGGGTAAACACCTCCATATTCTCCCGCTCGCTAAGCGTCTGCCATGCACGCTCCTTGGCAATCGGGCGTTTCAGGTCGCGCAGGACGTACCATTTCTTCTGTGGCGGGGTATTGCTTGAACTTGTCATCTTTGGATATGGGACACTTCTCTAAGTCCTATATAATTTGCAAACATCTGTAAATCATATAGTTATCTTTTATGTTTCTCAAAGTTCGGCATTCCAGAACAGTTTTTACAATAATATCGTGCACTATAATATGCTTTATATTCTATGCCTGAGTATTCCTTTACCTCTTTCGGAGCCATTTTGTGTACATCTCTTCGTAAGAGAGGTACATGGATGCTATTTGGAAAATTAACAGACTGAGAAACAGGCAGGAGCGGTTGTTGATGATTCCCGTTTTGCTCAACAAACGTTTTGTAACTTCGTTGATTTATGTTAAATAACGTTATGAAAGAACAAGAAATATGCTAATTATGCCTTTGTTTCTTATATTTTGTATAATTTTGCACACAAAATGTACTTCTCTTACGAAGAGATGTTGGATTTCATCCGACGTTTTCTCGCCATGGCATAGCTCAAGCAAGCTTGACTCTGCTCATGGCTTAACGAAAACGTTCATTTTTGCTCAACAACCGCTTCCTTTTTTCCTGTATGTTTTTTCCTCAAGGCAAGTCCAGTGTGGGGTTGTACCCATGCCATTCTACAATGACTTTATGATAAGCCTGTTCGCCTTGTCTATTCTGGACGTGTCAAGTGAGGCAAGGTAAATGCAGGTCGTGGTCTCCGAATCATGCCCCATAGCCTCACTGATGATGGACAGTGGAATGTTCTTGCTCTTTGCGATGCTTGCCCAGCCGTGGCGCGCCACGTATGTGGTGAGCGGTATGTCAAGACCAAGCATTTCTCCAATCTTCTTCAGGTTGCGGTTTACGCAATGCGCACTGCTCATATATTGCGTCCGCTCATCCCTTCCGTCGTTCTTGATGACAGGAAGAAGATAGGACGTGTCGCCGGTGTCGTATTTGTCCACAATCTCCTGCATGGATTTCTCCCACTTGATGTGCAGCTGTTGCCCTGTCTTATGTCGGCGATAGGTGAGTATGCCGTTCTGTAAGTCCCTCTTTCTCAAGAAAGCCATGTCAACGAACGACATGCCCCGTGTGTAGAATGAGAACATGAAGATGTCACGGGCATAGTCCATCACAGGGTAACGGGAAAGGTCCAAATCTCTTATCCTGCGGATAGTTTCCAAAGAGACGGCACGCTTGACGGTCTTGTCTATGCCCGTGTAGACCCGCTTGAATGGATTACGCTGCACGGTCAGTTCCTTGTCCACCGCACGGTTGTAAATGGCGCGGAGATTGCGCATGTAGAAGGATATGCTGTTCGGGCAGATGCCGGACGATGCAAGGTATGTCTCGTATGCCATCATCAACTCTGAATCCATCTCATCCAGCAAGATGTCCCTGCCGTCACGGAACCGTCCAAAGCTGTTTACCGTGCTGGCATAGGTCTCTGCGATGCGCTTCTTGCCGATAAGCTTCAGCTGTGTGATAAGATTTCGCGAAAATGTGAAGAAGAGACAGTCTCCTTCCTGTGAAAGGAAGGTCTCCACCACCTTGTCCGCCGTGTAACGGGAACCAGCCCGGTCCAGACGTTGGATGATGCTGTCCAGACGTTTTATGTCTTCCTTTACGGAATCACCTATAGACTCCAGATAGTTCTTGCGGCTTTTCTCACAACCGGCGGGACATGAGATTTGCAGACTGGCGGGATTCCATTCCTGGGGGTACAGCTTATAATTGGTATGTATCTGCCGCACCACACGGTTGTGGATTACTTGGTAAAACAGCCTCCCCTCCTTGTTCTCAGAAGCAGATGCCCTGAATTTGATTTTAATTGTTGCCATATAATCTTTTTTTATTATCACTACATATTTATATTATAGGAATGCCATAAAGTAAGTTAACAGGAACGGGCTGCTTATTAGCTAATGCAAAATATACAGCCACTCTGACTAAAAAACATTAATTTTTTATGTCAAAATTTGGTGCTACATTTAATTATTCGTATCTTTGCAAACGAAAAGAAGAAACGTTTTATATGTCTAACAAATAAAATTATTACGCTTATGAAAAGTTTAGGTTACATTGGCGCTTTCTTAGGTGGCGCAATCGCAGGAGCAGCATTAGGTTTGCTTTTGGCTCCGGAGTCAGGTAAGGACACACGTTCAAAGATTTCCGGCACAGTGGAAGATTTTATGAAGAAGCACAACCTCAACCTTTCACGTAAGGAAGTATGTGAGCTGGTTGACAACATTGAGGGCCTTGACGCATAAATAAACATCAAGACATGCTTTCAAGCGATAAGAACATCCAATCGATAGCACAAATCATTGAGGCTCTGAAAGACTATCTGAGCCTTGAGAAAGAATGCCTTAAGTTTGACCTTGTGGACAGACTTGTGCGCATATTCACCGCCGTGATTCTCTTTATGGTGATTTTTGTGCTATCGGTTGGAGTTCTATTCTATTTGTTGGGAGCACTCGTAGCGTGGATGACGCCTATGGTGGGCGAAATCTGCTCAAATGCAATCATGGCTGTAGCGCTACTTACACTTATCGTCATTACGGCACTGAACCGTAAGGGATGGATAGAGCGCCCGCTGACAAGATTTTTTGCAAACATCATTTTAAAGAAATAAGGCATCACCATGAACACCGTCCCTGAATACAACTCCCTTGACGATATTGCACGCGGTAAAGCAGTAATGGTGGAGAAGCGCCGACAAAAGGCAGAGCGCATCCGTGAGCTATGGGCACAGAACATAGCAATAGACACAAAAGGAAGCCGCGGCGATATGGTCAGTAGCATAATAAGTAAAGGTGTGGTGGCATTTGACGCGTTCATGCTGATGCGCAAGCTCACAAAGCACTACAAATCATTCACCGCAATATTCAGGCGGAAGAAAAAGAAATAGAGAGAATGAACCCTTTTTTTGAAGATTATGGCACGCCGCACAACGCCGTGCCATTTGACAAGATAAAGATAAGCGATTTTGAGGAAGCCTTTATGGAAGGCATAAGGCGCGACAAGGAATCGCTCGACAAAATCATAAACAATCCGGACAAGCCAACGTTCGACAATACCATAATTTTCAACGACGAGAGCAAGCCCGACCATTACTATGACTTGCTTGACCGTGTGTGCAACGTGTTCTACAACCTGCACAGTGCCGAGACCTGCGACGAACTGGACGCACTGGCAGAAAAGATGCAGCCCATACTGACACAGCACGCCAACGACATGCGCCTGAACGAAAAGATGTTTGAGCGCATTAAAGCTGTACACCTGCACCACCGCCGGCTGACGGGAGAAGAGAAGCGGCTGCTGGACTCGTGCTACGACGGACTGGTGAGAAGCGGTGCCCTGCTCGATGAAGCAGGCAAGGCAAAGCTGCGCCAGCTCACTGAGGAAATGGGCATGCTGACACTGCAATTTCAGCAGAACATGCTGAAGGAGAACAAGGCATTCACGCTGCACATAACAGACGAGAACGACCTGAGCGGACTGCCCGACACAGCACGTGAGGCGGCAGCACAGGCAGCCAAGGAGACGGGGAAGGACGGCTGGATATTCACACTCGACTTCCCCAGCTACGGTCCCTTCATGAGTCATGCCGACAACCGCGAGCTGCGCCGCCAGATGTATATGGCTAAAAACACCATCTGCACAAAGGACAACAGCGAGAACAACCTTGAGATATGCAAGCGCATAGTAAACCTGCGCCGCGAGGTGGCACAGCTCTTAGGATTCAAGACATACGCCGACTACATACTGAAGCACCGGATGGCAAGCAACACGCGCAACGTGTATAAGTTGCTCGACCAGCTCATCGACGCCTACAAGCCCACAGCTGAAAAGGAGCGCGAAGAAGTGAAAAAGCTCGCTGCAAAAATGGAGGGCAATGACTTCAAGATGGAGCCATGGGACAGCGCGTATTACAGCCACAAGCTGCAACTGAAAAAATACAACATCGATGCCGAGATGCTGCGCCCGTATCTTGAACTCAGCAAGGTTATCTACGGAGTGTTCGGACTTGCCACAAGGCTTTACGGTATCACCTTCAAGGAAAACAAGGACATACCCGTGTATCACCCTGACGTGAAAGCCTACGAGGTGTTCGACAAAGACGGAGAATATCTTGCATTGTTCTATGCTGACTTCCACCCGCGCAAAGGCAAGCAGAGCGGAGCATGGATGACAGAGTTTCAGGGACAGTGGATAACGCGCAAAGGGGAAAACGTGCGCCCTCATGTGAGCTTGGTGATGAACCTTACAAAGCCCACAGCCGACAAGCCTGCACTGCTCACACTCGGCGAGGTGGAGACATTCCTTCACGAGTTCGGTCATGCCCTGCACGGTATGTTTGCCAACACACGTTTCGAGAGTCTCAGCGGCACCAACGTGTGGTGGGACTTTGTGGAGCTGCCGTCACAGTTTATGGAGAACTTCGCCGTGGAGCAAGAGTTCCTGCGCACATTCGCATTCCACTATCAGACAGGCGAGCCAATGCCCGAAGAACTGATAGACCGAATAAAGAAGAGCCGTAACTTCGGAGCAGCGACAGCCTGTCTGCGCCAGGTGAGCTTCGGACTTCTTGACATGGCTTACTATACCAAGCGCGATGTCTTCGACGAGAACATCATGGAGTTTGAGAAAAAGGCATGGAAGAAAGCAATACTCGGCAAGCAGCGAACCGACACTTGCATGACGGTGCAGTTCGGACACATCATGGCTGGCGGATATGCGGCTGGTTACTACAGCTATAAATGGGCGGAAGTGCTCGATGCCGATGCCTTCAGCATATTCAAGAAAGAGGGTATCTTCAATCAGACAACGGCGCAAAGATTCCGCGACTGCATACTGTCGAAAGGCGGCACCGAGCACCCAATGACACTATACAAGCGTTTCAGGGGCGGTGAGCCGACAATCGACGCCTTACTCAGGCGCGATGGAATAAGAAGTAGGAGAAAGTAGGAAAAGAAGAGATGTAGGAGATGTAAGAGAAGTAAGAGAAGTAAGAGATGTAAGAGAAGTAGGAGTTGTAGGACTCTCATAAAACTCCTACAAATCCTAAACCTCCTACCCCTCCTAAATTTAAATCAAACAACAACCGTGGATAAAAAAAGCATACTTCTGGACAGCCGCTACCTGCGCATGGCGCGCATCTGGGCAGAGAACAGCTACTGCAAGCGGCGGCAGGTGGGCGCTCTCGTAGTGAAGGACAAGATGATAATCAGCGACGGCTACAACGGCACGCCAAGCGGATTTGAAAACCAATGCGAGGACGAGCACAACCTCACTAAGCCCTACGTGCTGCACGCCGAGGCAAACGCCATAACCAAACTGGCACGCAGCTCCAACAACAGCGAGGGCGCAACCATCTACATCACTGCATCGCCCTGCATAGAGTGCGCGAAGCTCATCATTCAGGCAGGCATAAAGCGCGTGGTGTATGGCGAGAAGTATAGGCTTGAAGACGGTATCAACCTACTGAGAAGAGCAAATATAGAAGTTATATATCTTAATCCAGATGAACAAGAACAAGAATAACAGATGGATGCCCATCATCATGGCTTTGTGCGTGGTGGTGGGAATACTGATTGGCACATTCTACGCCAACCACTTCTCGGGCAACCGCCTGAGCATCATCAACTCGAGCAGCAACAAGCTAAACAACCTGCTGCACATCATCGACGACCAGTATGTGGACACGGTGAACGCCAACGACATTGTGGAGAAGGCTATGCCGCTGATTCTGTCGGAACTCGACCCGCACTCGGTATACATATCGGCTGACGATGCGCAGACTGCCAACGACGACCTGAAAGGCTCGTTCTCAGGCATAGGCATTGAGTTCACCATACGCGAGGACACAATCCGCGTGCAAAACGTGATAAGCAACGGTCCTGCCGAGCGTGCCGGACTGATTGCAGGCGACAAGATTGTGATGGTGGACGGCAAGAAGTTTGTGGGCAAGGAGGTGACAAACACCGAGGCGATGCACCGCCTCAAGGGACCAAAGGACACAAAGGTGAACATCGGCGTGGTACGCTACGGCGAGAAAAAGATAAAGCAGTTCACCATAACCCGCGGCGACATACCAACCCACAGCATCACGGCAACATATATGCTCGACGACAACACGGGATATATAAAGGTGAAAAACTTCGGCGACAACACCTACGCAGAAATGCTCATTGCGCTGGCTGAGCTGTCGCAAGAAGGATTTGAGAATCTTGTAATAGACCTTCGCGGCAACACCGGCGGCTATCTGCAGTCGGCTGTGCAGATGGCAAACGAGTTCCTGCCTAAGAACAAGCTCATAGTGTATATGCAGGGCAGAAAGCAGCCACGCCAGAACTTTGCAAGCGACGGCAAGGGCAGCTATCAGCACATACCGCTCATTGTGCTCATCGACGAGGCATCGGCATCGGCAAGCGAGATTTTTGCAGGTGCCATCCAGGACAACGACCGCGGTACAATCATCGGCAGGCGCTCGTTTGGCAAGGGACTGGTTCAGCAGCCCATCGCCTTCAACGACGGTTCACTGATACGTCTCACCATAGCACGTTACTACACCCCGTCGGGACGCTGCATACAGAAGCCTTACACCTCGGGCACCGACAAGAGCTATGAGGAAGACCTGCTCATGCGCTATGAGCACGGCGAGTTCTTCTCACAAGACAGCATCAAGCAGACTGGTCCGGCATATCACACCAGCATCGGCAGAACGGTATATGGCGGAGGCGGCATCACTCCCGACATATTTGTGGGCGAGGACACGCTCGGCATGACATCGTACTATAAAGAGGCTGCCATGAGCGGACTGATTCTGCAGTTTGCATACACTTATACCGACGCCAACCGTCAGAAACTCAACGAATATGACACGATGGAGTCACTGCGCGACTATGTGAACCGCCAGAACATAGTGGACAAGTTTGCCAGCTATGCAGAAAAGAACGGACTGCGCCGCCGCAACCTCATGATAAAGAAAAGCTATTCACTGCTCGACCGCTATGTGGTGAGCCGCATTATCTACAACATGCAGAACGAGCAGGCGCTCACCGAATATCTCAACAGCGACGACCCGGTGATAAAGGAGGCGCTGAAAGTGTTTGCCGCCAAGATGGCGTTCCCAAAGATGAAAGAGAATGACAAGCAAAAAAATTCTAAGAGAAACAATAAGACAGCGCAAGCGACAATATTCCCCTCAGCAACTGAGCGATATGTCGCTCACCGTTGTTGAGCATCTGAAAGCCAACAGCCAATTCTCTCACGCGCGTACATTATTTATATATAGCTCGCTGAGCGACGAGGTTGACACCACTACACTGCTCGACAGTCTTGCCCTATGCGGCAAGACTGTCGTACTGCCTAAGGTGGTAGATGCAGAGAACATGGAACTGCGGCTTTACACCGGCAGGGAGGATCTTGCAGTGGGAAGCTACAGCATAATGGAACCTACGGGCAAGCTGTTCACCGCGCTCCATGACATCGACGTGGCTGTGGTACCCGGCATGGCATTCGACCGCAACGGGCACCGTCTGGGCAGGGGAAAGGGATATTACGACCGTATATTAGCGCAGATGCCGCAGGCATACAAGATTGGCATTTGCTTTGACTTTCAGTTAATGGAAAACATACCACACGATGCCCATGATGTAAGTATGGACGAGGTGATATACTGACAAAGCCATAGAATCATAGTTTTGCCAGCCGTCTCTTTGCCTCTTCAATCACACGCTTGCCCTCGTCTGTTGTGGACATACTGTCACCAGGTACTACTTCAAGAAATTTTGTGAGATACAATTTATAATTTGAGTCATCGCCGAGAACACGGAACATCTCCGAGACATTATAATATGCCAGCGCATCGTTAGGATGAAGACGTATGCACTCAAGCAATGCGTCGGCAGCTTTGCGATATTCTCGGACATTGCAATATACACCAGCCTGTTTCTTCTTTATGGCATAAACCACCTCGGGCTCGGGCATCATCAGCATCTCAGCCTTGGCGAGATAATCGCGCGCCTCAACGTCATAGCCTAAATCGGCAGCCACAAGCCCGAGCCGCAGCACACTCGGCGCATGAGTATAGTCTTTCATCTTTGCTGCCCTTTCAAGATAAGGCATGGCAAGTTTCAGACTGTCCATCATCGAAAGGCACATGCCTTTCATAAACACCGCCTCAAAATCATCGTTGTCGATTTTCAGAATCTTATCGTATGTGGCTATTGCCTTCTGATAAGAATCCTCACACTCGCTGTCAAGATACTGCGCATAGCCATACTGCTTCAGTGCCGGCACACACAAAGAATCGTAATGCAAATAGTTCCCGGCAGCACATTTGGCTGCTATCGGCTGCTTCTGCGCATTATAGAAACGCGCCAGCGACACCGCAACCTCCATGTCGCGCCGGTAACTGTACTGTATCAAGTCACCCCACACGGCAATTGAGTCGTTGTGCTCCAAAGCATGATAACTGTAATACATCATACGCATACCTGTATGGCTCAGGCTGTCTTGCTTTATCGGACGCAGACACTCTATACAGTCACGGTAGCGCTGCAACCGGTAATAACATTCTGCCAGTTTATGCCTTACATTCCGGGCATCAGATGCAGCAACACTTTTTTCATAACAGGCAGCAGCGCCATAATAATCGAAGTCTGCCATCAGACTGTCACCACGCACCAGCATTGTATCCACAACTGCCACCTTCTCCTTTTTGCCCATCATTGCCACCGGCACTATGCAGAGCAAGAGCATTAATAGTTTTCTCACCATGATTCGTTTGATAATAAAATTAGGATAGTCCACTTAAATTATTTTCCTGCAAATTTACATAAATAAAAGCGAACCACAAAAGAGTTTGAGAAAGTTTGTCTTTTTTTAAGGAAAAAGTTTTTGCCAATACGGAAAAAAGCGGTAACTTTGCATCCGTAACGAAAAGATTCAGGAAAAAATATGCAAAAACTTTATTCTATCATACTTTTATCCGCCATTGCTGTGCATGGCGCCTCAGCACAGACAAAACAGCAGAAAAAAGACTATACGCAAGCCCGCATCAACGTGAAAGGCGGCAAGGATCTTGACAACACAATCAAGACACTTACCCGCCTGCTGAATGAGAGTGAGGAGATGCGCACCAACGAAAAAGTTTATGTGACCTGGTATGAGGCTGTGGAGAAGCTCTATGCGCAGGGCAACGAGAAACTGTATCTGCGGGAAAAATACGACACGGCGAAGCTCTTTAACTATGCCAAGGAGATGTTCACGATACTTGAGCGTCTCGACTCAGTGGCGGCAGGCAAGGTGACGAAGGAGGGAGCAAAGGTGGAATACCGCAGCAAACACGCACAGACTCTCAACACCTACCGCCCTAACCTGTTCTTCGGCGGTTCGTTCTTCCTGAGAAAAAACGACTATAAGACGGCTTTCGACTTTTTCGACACATACATTGACTGCGCCAACCAGCCAATATTCAGCGGCAGCTACGACTATCTGAAAAACGACACGCTGATGCCTGATGCCGCATATCTTGCCACCCATTGCGGCTATCACATGGGCGATGCCGACAAGACACTGAAACACGTGGCACTGGCACAGCGCGACAATGCACATCTGTGTACTACAACCCAATACATAGCCGAGGCATACCGGATGAAGAACGACACAACGCAGTATCTTGCCACACTGCGCCGAGGATTCCGTCAGTTCACCACACACCCATACTTCTTCACATACCTGCAGGACTGGTATGCCAAGAACAACATGCACAACGAGGCTCTGCAGCTGTGTGACGACGCGCTAAAAGCGGACAGCACAAGTCTGCTGGTGATGATGTCAAAAGCCAACACCCTGCTCAACATGGAGCGCAACAAGGAGTGTATCACTGTGTGCGACAGGGTAATATCGCTGAACGACAGCATTGCCGAAGCCCATTTTTACGCCGGCACGGCTTATCTCAACGAGGCGCTGAAGATAGAGGATAACATCGGCGCCCTGAGAAAGAACAAGGCAAAGTTGAAAGAGATTTACCAGCACGCACTGCCATACATGGAAAAGTACCGCGGGCTGCGCCCCGACGAGAAACAGCGCTGGGCGCCTGCGCTCTACCGCATCTACCTGAACCTGAACATGGGCAGAAAGTTTGAGGAAATAGACAAGATAATGAATGAAGAGTGAAGAATAAAAGATACAACGACTACGGCTCATGGCTGAAGACCATGTTTCCATACAAGGTGCAGAAGATTTCAGTCAACGCCGGCATGACCTGCCCCAACCGCGACGGGCGCATAGGCACAGGTGGCTGCATCTACTGCAACAACCTCACATTCAACCCGTCGTACTGCCAACAGACAACAGGCATCACCCGACAGCTGGAGGAGGGCAAGCGGTTCTTTGCCCGCAAATATCCCGAGATGAAATATCTTGCCTACTTTCAGGCATACACCAACACCGACGCCCCGCTGCCGGTGCTGAAGCGGATGTATGAGGAAGCGCTCTCAGTGCCCGATGTCGTGGGAATAATCATCGGAACACGCCCCGACTGCGTGACAGCGGAACTGCTCGACTATCTCGCCGCACTCTCCTACTCCACCTTCGTAATGATTGAATATGGCATTGAGACTGCCAACAACGCCACCCTGCGCGCCATCAACCGCGGCCACACCTTTGAGTGTGTGCAGCAAACTGTCTGCGCCACTGCGGAAAAGGGAATACTTTGCGGAGGACACATAATATTGGGACTGCCGGGAGAGGACGAACAGGAAAGCCTGCGTCAGGCTCCGCTGATATCAGCCCTGCCGCTCACCACCCTGAAGATACACCAGCTGCAGGTGATCCGTGACACAAGGCTCGCGCAGATATACAGCAAGACACCTTTCCCCCTATATATAGTCGACGGATACATACGGCTCGTCACCGAATATATCCGCCGTCTGCGTCCGTCATTAGTTCTCGAGCGCTTTGTCAGCCAGTCGCCAGCCAATCTTCTCATCGCCCCGCACTGGGGACTGAAGAACCATGAGTTTACCAACCTCCTTGACAACCATCTGAAAAAGATGAATGTGAGGCAGGGAGACCTTTGTTAATTACCGCAATATCCTGCGACAGCCAAAAACATACGACAAACGAGTACGGTCAAGCATCCACGCTATGGCAAGACTGCCGCAAAGTGACAGGAGTATCGTGAATATGACAAAAAGACATTCCGTAGGGTCAAAGGCAAAAAAAGGATGACAATATTTTGCCGCCATAGTGAATATGGGATGGAAAAGATAGATGGGCAGAGTATTACTGCCTATATAGTGGAGAACGGCTGCAAACCGGCTGTTACCACATTTGTCATTGAGCCAAAGGAGGGATGACATGCAGCAGTAGACCGAGAAAAGCACGGTGAGATATGCCCAGTCGTGAAACTGCGGCATTGCCGCCAAAGCAACGAGCAGCACTATAGCCACGGCTGAGGGACGGAAAACATCTTTTATCGTAAGACCGCTTTGACGCATTGCCACACCAAGAAAATAGTATGCGGCGGCACGCACATTGAGCAGCTCAGTGGCAGAGCCAGCATAGAGCATTGCAAGAGCTATAAGTATCAGTACGGAAGGCATGGTGAGACAGCGGCGCACTCCATGGTAGACTGTGTAATAAATCGTCCCGCACACAATCATGGTGTGCAGAAACCAATAAGGTCCTATTGAGGTGACTAACACCTTATGGGCAACGGCAGAGACTGTAAGCTGGGTAAGCCCGTCTCTCACAGGAAGATAAAAAGACATGACCGAAAAACCTACAACCATTATAGTATAAGGTATTGCCAGCCGGAGAAGATACATGATAAATTCTCTGACCGGCTTGTTGATATTTACAAGATAGCCCGTAATGATTAGAAATGCAGGCATCATGAACGACAGGACACCATACTTAATTGCAGGATAAGCGTCGCCAAAACTGACAATATGAGTGAGAATCATCAATATTATCAGAACGGCGCGTATAAAGTCTATCTCAACACTTTTCTTCATTTTGTGGCTTATGGGTTTTCGTATCTTATTGCCTAATGTGGTGCAAAATTACATAAAAATCTCGAATTATAAGCCAGTAAAATAAAAAAATAACGTTTTTTTTAGAGTGTAATCCATGCCTAAAAGACAGCGCGACAGACGTTCTCGGACAATCTGGGGGAAATCATAAGCACGTCATTCCTAAAAAGAAGTTAAAAAACGAAGAAGTGGCATTGAGGAATTTGTTTTCATTCGTTTATGTAAATGAAGGCAAACGTGAACCGACACGAAAAATTAAAATAATAAATGATAAAAACAAATTGAAACTATGAGACAGATATTGATGGCAGCAGCCATAATGATAGCAATGAGCGGCTGCAAGGCAGGTGAACAGGGAGACAACATGGTGAAGGTGGCAGACCGCGACCTGAAACGTGAGACACGCACGGTGGGAAACTTTGACGCGGTGAGGCTGATAGGCAGTTACGATGTGGTGTACTCCCAAGGAAAGACAACGAAGGTGGAGGTTGTTGCCCCGGACAACATGATGGACATGATAACCACAGAGGTGAAGAACGGGACGCTGACCATAAGCACAAAGAAAATAGCAGGAGTGACGGTTATCTCCCGGACATCGGATGACGTGACGGTGTATGTAACCTCTCCCACGCTCACGGAGATGAACCTCATAGGCAGCGGCGACATCACGGCAAAGGATCCTGTTAAATCAGACCGGCTAAAACTCAATCTGCAGGGCAGCGGCGACATGGATTTCAGCAACATTGAGTGTAAGAATCTTACGGCAAACCTGCAGGGCAGCGGCGACATGAAGATAAGTAAGGTGAGCACTTCCGAGACAGCCTTGCTTCAGCTTCAGGGCAGCGGTGACTTTGAGGTGGGCGATGCTGACAGTCCCAAGCTGGTAGTAACCCTGCAAGGTAGCGGCGACATGAATATAAACAGAGTGAGCAGTGCCGATATTGTGTCAGCAACACTTAAAGGAAGCGGTGACATGACTCTATCGTCAATTAACTGCAAAGCTCTCGCCGTAAATCAGTATGGCGGCGATATGAAAATAAAGAATGCCAAGACAACTACGTCGCTGGTCAATCTGCATGGCAGCGGCGACATGACGGCCAACTTCGATTCGTGTTCCAACATTACCGCCACGCTGTATGGCAGCGGCGACATGAGACTTTCGGGTGCCACTAACATGTACAGCAGACATAAAAGAGGGTCGGGAAACATTTACGACAACAACCTGAAAAGGTCGCAGACCATGAGTACTGTCAGCAGTACGGAACGCTCTGCCTTTTCGCCCAACGGAATAGAGGCGCAGCCATAATTTTCATGATAGCCGACGGGGAGAGACGATGAACCAGAAAACGTTTGAATCCATTGCAGCCGCACTGCGGCAACAGGCTGTGGCACAAGCCCGGATGATGGGATTGGGCATGGCTGATGCCGATGACGTGGCGCAGGACGCAATGCTGAAACTGTGGGCTGTGCACAGCGACCTGTGCGACATACAGCATGCCAACAGGCTGGCGAGGATAGCCACGCGCCATCTGGTCATCGACTCTTCACGCCACAGAAAGCTGACCTCTGAATTAATTGTTGCCATAGACGGCGTGCAAGGCAGAAGCGGAGAATGGCAGCCGCCCGACACCCGCACGGCATCGCCCCACGGGATGATGGAAATGGACGAGGACGAACGCTGGCTGAGAAAGCGCATAGCCTCGCTGCCCGACAGAGAGATGCAGGTGATGACCATGAGGCAGGTGGAGCAGAAGTCCAACGGCGAGATAGCGCGCATATTGGGAATTACAGCGGCATCGGTGGCAACAATGCTGTCATCGGCACGGAGAAAGATATTTGAGGATTTGAAAAAGCGCAACAGACAATGAAGATAAACGACAGTAACATAAAGGATTTCCTGCAGAAATATATGGACGGCATGACCTCGGTGGAAGAGGAGAGCTTGCTGGCTGAATATTTCAGGAAGGCGGGACGCAAGAAAGCTCCTGACAGCATTCCCGAGGACGACTGGCAGGCATACAGGGAGATGTTTGCAATGTTTGGCGGTGACACACGTCATTACAATATAAATATGTGGATGCGCTATTGTGCCGCCGCGGCAGTGGCACTGCTGATAGTCATCGGCGCATGGCGATGGAGCGGAACAGAGCAACAGAATCCTCATTATGCCGGTGACTACGTTACAATGACAACTGCACGCGACACGGCAAAGACCGATGTAAGCGCCGACACGACAAAGGTGAACACTGTGCCGTATGAGCGCAAGACGGTGAAGAAAAAAGTGATTAGGACAAAGCGGCTGCGCGAGACTCCGCCTGTGCCAAGGCATTATCTTGCAGAAGCGTCGGACAATGCTGACAGCACGAAGATAGACATTGAGGAAGCTGTGCGCCAGACTGATTTGCTGATACAGGCTGTGTATATGCAGCAGAAAATCGACCTGAACACCATCATGCAGAAAAATGCCATAGCAGTGGCTGAGTTTGAAGAGTGGACGGACGATGCTGACAGCTATTATATAGAGGAAACATATTAGTTGGAAGGAGTTAAAGGACAAATGATAAAAAAGAAACAGAATATGAAAAAAGCTTTTATTACGGCAGCCATGATAATGATGGCAACAGGAATGACGGCACAGAAAAACGTCATCAAGGAAATGGAAAACCTGGCAAACGACAAGTCAGTGGAAAGGGTGAAGGCAAACAGGTATCTCGACGGTGACAACGCCAATCCCACAACATACTGCTACTGCACGGTGCTGAGGGTTGACAAGAAACACTTTTCAAAGATAAAAAAGGTGGAGGAAGCCTTCGACATGGACGCGGCAGAAGGATACCGCTTTGTGTATCAGGGAAAGAACCAGCCAACCGAGAGATACAACGTATCGTATGGTCCCAATCTGGAATACAACATTCTGTTCTGCTCGAATCCGAAACACAACTATTGGCTGCTTTTTGTCAACGACAAAGGCAATGCCGACAAGCGGTTCGTCTATGCCATGGTGTGGTATGACGAGGGCGATGCCATGCGGTGCCTGCTGTACAGGATTTACGGGAATAAGCCTCCGAAGCCAACAGACAGCTGGGAATCACTGAAGAAACTGTCATCGTTGAAGAAGCTGAAAAACATAGACATGTCATCTGCCACAACAATAGTGGACGGCAACGAGGTGCGTGTGATTACCAGCGGCAATGGCGCCAACATGGATATTGACACCGACATCGAAAACATTTCGACCGACAGCGACTTCATGATACTGTTCGGAAATCTGCGCGTGGCTTTCCTCGACGCCATCAAGCACGCTGAACAGAAGGCGCTGCAGACAGGAATCGCCGTGAAACTGGTGCAGCTCTGCAAGAAACACGTAAAACTATTAAGTAACAACGAGCGCAACACATGTCAGGCAAGCCTCATTGACATGAAGAACAAGTTGCAAAAAACAAATCCAGACCCATTTTTAAGCGGCATGATGAGTGAGGCAATTGTTATATTAGACAAAAAATGATTCTCTCTCTTCCAAGGCAGGTTCTAAAACAGCATGTTTTTATGCAGAGTTTCAGGACCTGCCTTTTTTTATCACTCCCCTGCCCCAGATTGTCCGAGAACGACTGTCGCACTTTCTTTTAGGCACAATGTAAGCTGTGACAGGCTTTTCGGACTGTCCCCCCTGCCCTAAAAGTCGGTAAACGACAACGGCATAAGGGTCTTTATTCCCTCCATGCGGTATATCTTTTCCTTGCCCGCAAGCAGGATTACGAGCTGGCGGCCGTAGCGCGTCTCGGTCTCAATCATCGCCTGGCGGCATACTCCGCAAGGCGAGACGGGCGTATCGGAGAAGTTGCCCTGCGCGTTGCGCGCCGATATGGCTATTGCCACGGGCGGGACATCAGGATATTGTGCCCCCGCGGCAAAAAGGGCGCTGCGCTCCGCACAGACGGTGACGCTGAACGCCGCATTCTCCTGATTGCAGCCGGTGACCACGGTTCCGTCGGCAAGCAGCAGTGCCGAACCTACGGAAAATTTGCTATATGGCGAATAGGAACGGAATGTAGCTTTATTTGCAGCCTCGACAAGGGCTTTCTCCTGAGGACACAGCTCATCGGCTGTACACTCCATAATACGTGAGGTCAGTGTAATTTCTTTCATCAGTATTTCGTTTTTTGCTATATGCTGCAAATTTACAAAGAATATTTCATTCTGCAAAATTAATGCAATAAAATTTGTCTGTATCATGGTTATTTCGCACAAAAAATTCAGCGGCAAAAATTTTTTTTCATTTTTTCAAAAACGGGATGGGGGTATTTCAATGTTTTTGCGTTATAGGGGTAAAGACTTTAGGAAAGAACAAGATTAAAAAAGAATAAAAGAGAATGTATATGTTGAGAAGACTTTGCCTCCTGACGGGTGTTTTGCTGCTTGCCTGCATGCCCGCCGACGGCAAGACACTGAAGGAAATGATGGACTGGCTGCACGAGACGCGGAAGGTGAACTTCGTCTACGACGCCTCGCTCGACGTGAGCATGGAGTACCGGGGACCGTCGTTGGAAAGGCTTTCCACGAAGAAAGCCCTGCGGCAGCTGTTTGCAGGAACGGGAATAGAGTATCAGATAAAGGACAGCTATGTAATCCTGAAAGGAGGAAAACAAAAGAATGTTTCATTAACCAGTAAGTATGTAGTCAGGGAGCAGCGGCAAAGCCACACCCTCAGCGGATTCGTCCGCAGCGGCAACGGCGAGCCGCTGCTCAATGCAACAGTCTACGACCTTACCGGCGGAATAGGGACAACCACCAACGAATACGGCTTTTTCGCGCTCACCCTGCCCGAGGGCGACCACCAGCTGCGCTGCTCCTACATCGGTCATGCGGAGAAGGTGGAGCGGCTTAGCCTGCTGAAAGACAGGCATGTGGACATTGAGCTGGGCGTAGACACGAAGCTGCCCGAGGTGGTGGTGACGGGCGACCTCAACTCGCCGCTGCTCACCACCCAGACGGGCAAGCGGTCATTGCTTCAGCAGGATATAAAGACGGAATACGCGCTGCTGTCGACGCCCGACCTCGTGAAAACGCTCCAGCGCGGCAGCGGAGTGGCTGAAGGCATGGAGCTGATGAGCGGGATGTACGTTCACGGCGGTAACGGCGACGAGAATCTTTTCCTGCTCGACGGCACGCCGCTCTACGACATCAACCACGCCGCGGGGCTCTTCTCCAGCTTCAATCCCGACGTGGTGAAAAACGTTGACTTCTACAAGAGCGGCTTCCCCGCACGCTACGGCGGCAGGCTGTCGTCGGTGGTCGACGTGCGCACAAAGGACGGCGACATGGAGCATCTGCACGGCTCCTACCGCATAGGCATGATTGACGTCGGAGTGCACCTGGAGGGACCTATTGTAAAGGGCAAAACCTCCTACAACATCGGGCTGCGCCGCTCATACTCCGACTTCGTGATGGCGCTGATACCCTGGAGCGACAACGAAGACGAGGATGTATCATTGGGATATTACTTCATGGACCTGAACGCCAAGGTCTCGCACCGCTTCAACCCGCGTTCCAAACTTTCGCTAAGCCTATATTACGGCAACGACAGCTATCATACCAAAAGTTCACTGGCAGCTCCATACAGCAGCTACTGGAATCCTGACGACGGTACGGTGACGGAATACGGCTGGCAGGAGGATTACTCGCGCTACAAGCTGAACTGGGGCAACCTGAACGCCGCGCTCGACTGGAACTGCCAGCTGTCGCCGCGCCTGCTTGCCAACTTCACGGCGGTGTACACCCGCAACCGTGCCCGGCTTTACGGATTTAGCGAGCAGAAAAACAGAGCGGAAAAGGAAAACGCGGAAGGTGAGACTGTTGTAAGCACGGAGCACAGCTACGACAACACCATAGACGACATGGGCTACCGCACGGCGTTTGACCTGCGCCCCGGCCCGCGCCACAAGGTACGCTTCGGGCACGACTACACCTGCCACATCTTCCGTCCGCAGACCATGAGGATTCACGACCGTATGACTGGCTTCGGCGAAACGGCAGACACGGTGCAGATGAACAGCAGCAACCGCCAGACTGGTCACGAACTGACGCTCTACGCCGAGGACGAGATGCAGCTCAGCCAGCGCTGGAGCGTGAACGCCGGCATGCACGCCAGCCTCTTCGCCATCGGCGGCAAGACCTTCGTCAACGTCGACCCGCGCCTTGCCGTGAAGTACCAGCTGTCGAACACCGTGTCGCTGAAGGCATCGCTCACGCGCATGACGCAGTACATGCACAAGCTGCAGAACACCTACCTCAGTCTGCCCACCGACTACTGGGTGCCCACCACCAGCCGCCTCAAGCCGATGTACGCCTGGCAGGCAGCGGCAGGCGTATATTGCCAGCCCAACCGCCACTGGACGCTCTCCCTGGAGGGATACTACAAGCTGTCGCGCCACATCCTGCTATACGACGGCGGCATAGGATTTGAACCGCCCGCCGACCGCTGGGACCAGCTGGTGACGGACGGCAAGGGACTGTTCTACGGCATGGAGCTCGACGCCACATACCGCACGGAGCGCCTCACCCTCACCGGCTCCTACACCCTGTCGTGGAACAAGCGCCGGTACGAGGATTTCTTTCCCGACTGGTTCTACGACAAATACGACAACCGCCACAAGCTCAACCTCACGCTGAGCTACAAATTCAGGCGCAAGTCGAGCATGTACGCCGCATGGAGCTACCACTCGGGCTATCACACCACCGTGCCCAACCAGGTGGTGGTGCAGCCCTACCTGCCCGACAACGAGGGCAAGTTTTCCGGCTGGCTGCACGATACCTCGCTCGCCTACACCCGTCCCAACAATCTTGCCCTGCCTGATTATCACAGGCTCGACGTGGGTTTCAACTTCCGCCACACCACAAAAAAGCACCACCACGAGCGTATCTGGAACATCAGCGTGTTCAACGTCTACTGCAGGCGCAATCCGCAATACGTGACGGTGGGTCCTGCCTACACGCCCGACAACGGAAACATTTATCAGGCGACTTCCACGAGCATCATCCCGTTTCTGCTGCCCTCGTGCAGCTACACGATAAAGTTTTGATAATTATGAATAAGATAACAAAATTTACTTTGCTTTCGGTGTTGGGCTTGTCATTCGCCTCGTGCGATGACGAGTTCGACATCAACCGGCTGCACGACGACCCGCAGCTTCTGGTCTACTGTTTCCCCACCGAGGGCGACAGCACCGTCGTCGAGGTGTTCCGCACGGTGCCCGTAGACACCGAGGGAGACTATTCCTTTCAGGTGGACGCCCGAGTTACATATCGTGTGAACGGCAGGGAGGTGCCCGTCAGGCGCATCACCGGCGACGACTGCGCCCGGCTCTCCGTAGACCCCGACAAGCCCGTGGAGAGGCTGGAGGGGCAGTATTGCGCCATCGGCAGCCAGAAGGCGGGCGACAGGATTGAGGTGGAGGTGCATGCCGACGGTCTGCCCACGGCAACTGCCGCCACCACCATCCCCCGAAAGGTGGAGGCGAGGATAGACGGCGTGGTGCCAGACGTGAAGAATGCCGACGACTATCACAGCTGCAACCGCATGAGCGCCACCTTCCAGGACGACGGCTCCGCCACCGACTTCTACATGGTGAGGATTGCAGAGCGGCGAATGGCGGGCATGGCGGTGGGACGCGACCGCGAGGCCCCGACGGTGCTGGGAAGGGAGTTTCATGCAAACTCCTACGACGACTATCTCGCCTACAAGGACCAGTTTCCCTACTGGGACTTCAGCCAGCTGAAGTGGAGGCGGCATTATGTGGGCATCAACACCGACAGCGACCCAGTGTTCAACAGCATCTCGAAGCTCGACGAGGAGTTCGGCTTCGACTGGTACGAATATTCCGGCATGGCGTATTTCTTCAACGATCAGCTGTTCAACGGACGCCCGTACACGCTGCGCCTCGACATCTACAAAGACTCTTACAGCAGCGACGACCGATACAACTTCAGGCTCTGGGACGACTATGCCGGATGTTATTTCTACATCCTCCAGTTCTACAAGCTCTCAACCGAGTACTACCGCTACATAAAGTCGAAGAACGACCAGGAAAACAGCGACTGGGCCGACAGCGGGCTCATGTCGGCACGCCCCTCCTACACCAATGTGCGCGGAGGTCTCGGCGTGGTGGCGGGATATGCCGCAAGCAGCGCGACGTGGCGCGTGGAGGTGAAACCCGACCCCGAGATTGATTATACAAACAAGGAACCATGACAACAGATAAAAGAGAAACCGACTTTGTGCTGCGCTACTTCGCAGCAGGCAGGCTGAACACCGCGAAGGCGCTCCAGCAGGTGAAACTCCGTGCCGGCATCGCCGCCTCCGCCCCGTCCCGATTGTCGCTCCGCCGCCGCTGGGCGGCAGTGGCGGCAGGCATCGCGGTGCTCATAGCCTTCGGAGCCTACATGCTGTCCGTGCCCGCCACCGTGACCCTGCACACCGCCGGCGCGCAGCAGGCGTTCACCCTGCCCGACGGCACCCGCGTGACCCTGGCTCCGCACTCCAGCCTCACGTACAGCGGAGACGACTGCCGCAACGTGGAGATGCAGGGAAAAATCTACTTTGAGGTTAGGCACGACGAGGAGCACCCCTTCGATGTACGCGGCGGCGCTGCCCACGTACGCGTGCTCGGCACCCAGTTTGAGGTGGACGACCGCGCTTCCTCCGCAAGCCAGTCCGCTCCCTCCGCCTCGGTCTTCGTTACCGGCGGGCGTGTGCTCTTTGCCGCCCTTCACCGCGACTCCGAGGGCGTAATCCTCGGCAAGGGAATGAAGGCTGTGCTGCCGCGCGGCGCCGCCCTCCCTGTATTGTCTGAGGATGCCGACATCAACGAAGTGGCTTGGGCAACCCACAAAATCCATTTCTCCGACGCCCCGATGAACGAGGTGCTGCGCGTGCTCGGCGAGTACTACGGCATGCGCCTCACCGCCTCTGACATGTCGAAGCGGCTCACCGGCGACTTCGACGCCCGCAACCGTCAGCAGGTAATCCAGGTGATAGAGGAGACGCTGGGGATTGAGATTAAGGAAAAATGAAACAAAACACCACGCACTATAAAAACAAGAAGTAGGATTTCTCAGCCCTTCTTCCCCGATTTTTCCGCCGCCCTGCGGCGCTCCTCGTCCATGAGCGCCTGCGCCTCGGTGGTCCAGCCCAGGCGCGCCTCATTGCTCAACCATTTGCTCTTCATTTTCCCCGTGGCGGTCAGCAGCAGCCTCACCGCCTTCACGGCGGGCTGCGTCTCGTCAGTGTCATCGGGCACTCCTATTTCGGCACGCACTCCCGTCCGCCCAGTCTCGTCGTTCACCGCCCCTACGGTGTCGAAGGCGTTGCTGTCCACCGCGAGCTTGAATATCGCGAGGTCGTCTATCTTCACGGTGTTGCCGTTGAGCAGCTGCTCGCGCACACATTTCACAAGGTCTTTGAGCAATCCCTCAATCGTGCCCGCCGTAAACGGAGAGTTGTGCGCCTGCATGTGCTGCGCCAGCTCTGCTATGCCGAGCGTCTCCTTTGGCTCGGAGTGAACGTACCACCTTTGCTTTTTTGTAAACGGGTTGAAAATCTTATACCAGCTGAGTTCTAACATGACTGCCTCCTTTTTTATGGTTAAACATGATGCAAAATTATTGTTTTCCAGTGGAAAATCCAAATCTGCCAAGGCTTATTTTCAGGGCGTTAACCTTATTTATGGACGAAATGACAAAAAAACTAAATAAACTGCGGAAACTGCTGCAAATGCAAAAAAATATTTTCCTCTCACGGGCATTTTTCAGCCCCAAACCGTGATTTTGACTTATACTAGAAAAAGTTGTCACTTTCGGAGCCCCAAAAGAAGTGACAATGAAGCACAAGACAAGAACCGAACGCGTGTATAATGAGTCTACCGGTTGGTATGAGACACGCGAAG
>Ga0129317_1001097_pt1 | contig 22269 bp, 25 predicted proteins | sample Cm1ome_FD_94430 | JGI IMG/M metagenome (GOLD analysis project Ga0129317, IMG submission 94430) | Eastern black-and-white colobus group fecal microbial communities from Wisconsin, USA - Cm1105 metagenome | ecosystem: Host-associated > Mammals > Digestive system > Large intestine > Fecal | place... | reverse complement strand
GTGACGCGATTTTGTTCAATCGGTAAAAATCGGTGTGCAGTCCAGAGAAAAGGGCAGCTATCAAGAGATGGTAAGCTGTTTTTTTCTCTGTCCTGACGCCGATTGTTCACGTATCAATTTGTAAATCTATTAAATCATCTTTAACAGAAAAAAACAACATCATCATACATATGGGAATGATAATGTTGTTTACGTTTCTTTTTCATATTGAATAATATCAGCAATTTCACAATCCAAAATAGAACAGAGACGGTCAAGCGTGTGTGTAGAAACGTGTTGGTTCGCCCGAAGCCGTGAAAGCTGTCCGGTAGAAAATCCGTATTGTTTAATAAGCTTATATTGTGAAATGCCTTTTTTTTTCATGGTCTTCCATAACGGATCATAAGTAATCAATGTTGTCACCTCTCACTTGCATGATACCCGTATGTGGGCTAGAATAATATTACCCATAATTGGGCTATATTATGAGAATGAGAGGGAATGAAGTGAACGAAAAGAAATGGCTACGATTGGGAATAGTAGTGGTATTGGCGTTGGTTCTATGGAAATATGCCAAATTATCAGATTATGAGGTGAGAAGCAGTAACAGACTGGCATTTGATAATTGTGTTGAATCGACAGTAAATGTGATTGTATATAAAAGACCATTTAGCAAGGAGTCGTATGAAACTATTGAAAGTGAGTATGTAAGGGTTAATGGAGAGCCTGATAAATTAATTTTAAAATTATGGTTGCCTTTGATGAAAAAGCAATATAGAACAGTAGTGTTTGATTACTAAGATAATAAATTATATATTGAGGCAGAGCCATTGTGTATCTTGATGAAAGGTATGCAGTGGCTTTTTTTGCTGAAGCGGTTAAAAAAATACATATTAAGAGTGTACAAAGATGGTCGAAAAAAATGATATGTCCATCTGACATATTAATTACGTCAGACAATAACGAAGAGAGGAGAGAACAGCTACTGGTTATCCTATTCACTCGGTGAATAAGAGGATAACCAGTTAGCGACCGACATTATTAACTTTCAGTCGGCTATCGGTATTTTTCGATAACTTTTATAGATTTGTAAAAGTAAGAAAAAAACCATTCAAAGGAGCAACAGACCAGTTGTAAGGTGATGCCATAGCAGCTACATGGCGGACTGACCGCCGACCTCAATCACCGTCCAAAATGAGACAAAGCGAGTCTTAAAAATGCTGATGAGGCAGTTAAGCAAAAATCTGTGTCGGTGCAGTGAGTAAATGAAAGGAGAAAGGATATGACAAGAAAAAGTATACAGTATGAATTATTACAATGTGCCCTTAAAGGCATTACAGATAACCACACGATTGTGGCGTATAAAAAGGACTGCAAATTGTTTGCGAATTATTGCAGATCTCAGGGATGGAATACTTATGAAGCTGTAATGTTAGAAAGATATTCCATTTTACAGGCATATGAGCGTCATTTGGAAAAGTGCGATTATACAGCGTCTACCATACATAGGAGACTATCTGCTCCATGTAAAGGACTGGGAATTAATATGAGAGAGATAAAAAAGCCGAAGCGTCTGTCCGGGCAGATTATCAGGAGCAGAGATATATCTGCGAATAAACAGGGGAGAAAAGAGGCTGGTAAAGCAAAGTATAGTCGTCTGGTGACTCTGCAAAATTGTGTAGGCATCAGACGTTCAGAACTGGCACGTCTAAAAGGAAAAGATCTGTGTAGAGATGAAAGTGGCTATTTGTGCGTTCGGGTAGAGCGTGGAAAAGGCGGTAAAGAGCAATTACAGCGAGTGTTAGTCTCTGACATTGATCTTGTGAAAGGTATCTTTGCCAGTGTTGCAGATAATCAGAAAGTTTTTTCTTCAGAGGAAATGAAAAACAAAATTGACTTGCATATGATACGGCGTGAACAGGCACAGCGGGCATATTCATATTACTTGGAAAGGATTCGGGGTGATCCTGACTATAGTGCTAAAGCGAAGAGGGAACTAATAAAACGGTATGCTGTGTATAACAAAAGCAGAACAGAAGGAAAACCCGTGGAATGGTTGGAAAAGAACGTAAAACAGGGACAGCCGTATTACGTGAGAGGTGATAATCGAAGTAAAGCACTTGCTCAAAATAAACCCGTTGAATACGATAGACTGGCGTTATTGATGGTGTCGGTTTTTCATCTTTCACACTGGAGACTGGATGTAACAGTCACAAATTATATGATTTAGGAGGATAGAACAGTGAAGCATTTTTTTGTAGACTACGAAAACGTAACGGATGCAGGATTACAGGGATGTTCTAAATTGAAGAAGGAAGATAAGGTGACAATTTATTTTTCTGATAATGCCCGAAAAGTAGACTTTAGAACGCTGAAGCCTATGCTTGGCAAAATTAAAATTGAATTATGGGAAGCTGAATCGGGCTATAAAAATGCATTAGATCATCAGTTAGCAACAGGGTTAGGGTTTGCGATTGCTGAAAATCGAGATACGGAGTATTACATTGTATCTTCGGATAATGCATTCAATGCGGTTGCTACATATTGGAGAAAACATAATGTATTTGTAAAAAGAGTATCTAACATAACAGAGGCAGTGCAAGAAAAAAATATAAATATTAAAAAAATATAAAATATCACAAAAAGAACTATAATTTTTTCTATTTTGAAAAAAATCTGACATATTAACATTGATGAAGCAGATGACCGATAAAGTCCTGTGGCAATCACAAAAAACCAGACTCACATAGATAGAGGTTGAGAGAAAGGAGGTGGAAAAAGATGAAAAGTAGAGAGGTAGTTAGCAGAACGCGTAATTATGCAACAATTGTATATCCAGAATCTGCACCGGCTAATTGGCAGGAGATATTGGCGGACATGCACATCCCTGCATTGATAAGTCCGGTACATGATAAGGATGTTACAGAAGATGGCGAAATAAAGAAACCACATTACCATGTCATTATTATGTTCGGTGGGGTGAAGACAAAGAAACAGGCGAAAGAGATCATTGATAAGATTGATGGAGTTGGTGTTGAAGTGGTCAATAATCTTGCAACATATGCAAGGTACCTGATCCATCAGGATAATCTGGACAAGGCACAGTATAGTGCTAGTGATGTAGTGGCGGTATCTGGCGCTGATTATTCGGCAATTACATATATTCCGGCAGACGACTTAAATCTTATCGGAGAAATGTTGAAGTACATTAATGACAATCAGATTACGAGTTTTGCAGTGTTCACGAATGCCTGTGCAAATGAACATCTTGATTGGTTAAGGGTATTGGCGCTGAAAAAGACATCGTATTTTTTCATGCAGTATATGAAGTCGATGAATTGGAGCGAATCACAGATTTTTGACAAGCTTGAGGAGGATAATTAGATGAAGTTAAAAACATTAAAGTTAGAAGTAAGAGGCGTTGAAGAAAAAATGTCAAAAAAAACGGGTAATCCATATTTGCTTGTGCGTGTGGAAGATGAAGAAGGCGCATGGATGAATCTGGTAGATCGTGATACGGAGAATAAGGAATTGTATAAAAAGGGGAATTATTATGATTTCATGTTAGATATTCAAATCAGAAAAGAATATACAAGTGTATCTGTTATTGATATGAATGAAAGTGTGAACATTGAACAGTGAACTTCTCTGGGGGAGTGTCGTAGTGCTCCCCCAGATATTGCAATAATTTAAGTAGATTTGAAAGAGTGCCTGAGTTGGATTTATTAGATATATCATATGCAGGATTTTATGAATGAGAATTTTTGATAAGAAATATATATTGGATTTTTGAAATACTTTTACTTTTAAAATAATACTATTAGGAACCTAAGGTCATGAAGACCTATAAATATAAGGTACTCTTCTATAGGAAGATTGCATATGGTAGATAAGCAATTACTTGCCATTTTGCAAAGAAATGGTAAAATTGAAGAGAGCGACATAAGTGACGCATTATTCTCGATTATGGAGGATTTCTTGATAGAGAATAATGTTTCTGTTCCGGCGATTGCAAGCCGGGTAAAAGGAAATGTGGTGCAGTACTACACCACAATGCCCGCTCGCTATAGTAAGACGGGCAAGCGTCATCAGATCGTGGAGAAAACAGAAGAAGAGGTAAAAAGACAGTTCTTACAAGAGGCGTACAATACACTTAATTATGTGGTTGAGAAAAGCGTGAAAGAATCTATTACGGTACAGGAAGTGGTGAAGAAGTATCTGGATTCGTTAAAGCCTCAAAAGGTCACGCAGACAGGAAAAAGAAAACGTGCTACTATCGAACGGTATTTTCGCATTTATTATAATTACGTTGAAAATACAGAATTTGGCAGTATGAGGATGCAGTCGGTCAAGAGTTATCACTGCGAGGATTTTATCCAATATCTGTATGGGCGTGAGATATGCGCGGGATATGTGACACAGATTAAATCTTTAGTAAAGACCGCTTTTGATTATGCCGTTTCACGAGATCTGGCAGACAAGAACTATATGGTAAGTATTCCCATCAATGGCTCTTTATGTTCAACAAAGAAAGAACGTGAAAAGACAGTCTGGGAAGATGATGAAGTAGTTACTTTATGCCAGAAGTCATTAGAATGGTGGCAATCTGGAAAGTTCCGTCACAGTGCGTTGTTACCTGCGCTGATATTCTTAGGTTGTAGAATTGGTGAACTGAGTGCGTTAACATGGAACGATGTGGATTTTGTGAACAGGACAGTAACTTTTGATAAGACAATCATAGAGTATACAGATTATGAGACGCACCAGAAGTGCCGAACTGTTGATGCACCAAAACGACCAGATTCCAGACGAACTGTGTATATGAATGACGGAGCAATGTTTTGGTTAAAGGAAATTAAACGGAGAAACGAGGAAACAGGGATTGACAGCCCTAATGTAGTTGTGACGAAAACAGGGAGAATCCCGAAAGAAGACCAACTGGCAACATCCTTTAAACGGATGTGCCAAAACGCTGGTATTCCTTACAAAACATCCCATACGTGCAGACGTACCTATACCACAGTTATGATTGATGGCGGTGTTCCGGTCAGTCAGGTATCCGCTGACCTAGGACACAAAAAAGTTAGTACAACCTTGGATACATATTACAGAGCAAAGAAGCAAACAGAGGAGGTGTTGCAGATGAAGAATGACGTATTTAATCAGGTATATGGTGAAGCAATGAGCGCTATAAATCTGGCAACACTTGGCAACACCCCAAAAACGGAACCTGTACGTCAAAAAGCCCTGCAAATACGGTGATTTTCCGTACCTGCAGGGCTTGCAAGGGGAGGATAAGTATTAAAAATTTATCTTTGGTATGTTCCTAGTATAGCCGGATAACGGAAGTTTATGCAGTTTCCGGTAAAAAAGTTTGAAAAAACAGGAGAAGTGTTATATACTATAGCTTAAACGGGCGAAGTACGCAGATTTGACAAAAGATCCCATTTCGTATCTGGGAAGACACTGAACAGTTACCCCGTTTCAATATTTACAGAAAAAAGGATGGTTAAAACATGAGTTTATTACAGGATTGGAGAGACATGGCGTACTCTCAGCAGACAGATAAAAGACAGCTCCAGAAGTTCTGGACAGACTATTTCATGATCGAAAAAGGCATTTATGAGAAATTGCTGGCAAATCCTGATGAGGAAGTAAAAGGTACCGTAAAGGAACTGGCTGATAAATATGGCATTTCCGTTATGACTATGGTTGGATTCCTGGATGGTATCGATGACAGCCTGAAGATCAAGAATAACATTGAAGAGATGACAGAAGACAGCGTAGTAAGTCTTGCGTTTGATAAAGAGCTTCTTTACAAGAACATGGTAGATGCAAAGGCAGACTGGCTGTATGGACTTCCTGCATGGCAGAAGATTTTCTCTGAGGAGAAGTTAAAAGAACTGTACAGAGAAGCAAAGAAAGCCAATACCATTGTAAAGGGACCAAAGATCGGAAGAAATGATCCTTGTCCTTGCGGAAGCGGCAAGAAGTATAAAAAATGCTGCGGAAGATAATGTGCAGTATATTATTTGCAGCAGGCAGTATTTGCCTGCTGTATTTTCTATTGCTTGCGATGAAGCATGTGGACTTCTGTATTATCTGGCTATTGGGAGCAATAGCGCTTTATGCGTGGGGCGGTTATCTCAGACATCGAATGTTACATCCGGAAGGCTGGACGATTCCGACAGTGATCAGTGCCCTCCTGATAGTCGGTTTGCTTGCCGGAGGAGTATCTTTTGTCATAACGGAAGGGAAGATGATCGCGGCCATGTCATCCCATACGGAAGAAAACCTGGAATATTTGATCGTACTGGGAGCACAGGTGAAGAAGACAGTTCCCAGTAAAGCACTCCGGCTTCGACTTGAGACAGCATGTGAATATTTGGAGGAACATCCGAATACCAGAGCAGTGTTGTCCGGCGGACAGGGATCAGGAGAAGAGATCACAGAAGCAGCATGCATGTACCAGTATCTGACAGAAGCGGGTATTCCGAAGTCACAGCTACTTTTGGAAAAATGTTCGACTACCACCAGAGAAAATCTGGTATATAGTGCCCAGGTAATTGCAGATAGCCGAAAAGAGCAGAATACGGATCAGGTATGGAACTGCAGTGTCGGACTGGTATCCAATAATTTTCATATTTACCGGGCAGTGAAACTGGCGGAAAAAGCCGGTTACCAAAAGGTGTATGGGATAGCAGCACCTTCAGACTGGAAGCTGCAGATTCATTATATGGTGAGGGAATATTTTGCAGTGATAAAAGCAAAAATCAGGGGTGATATCTGAAAAAAGATAGCACCCCTGATTTTTATGGAAAAAACTATGAATCCAGAGTTTTTGGTGTGTAAGATACTTCAATACCAATGACAGTATCTTCTTCTGTATTTACAATGATCTGTACATGATCCAGACTGCTGTCAGGACCTTCAATATTATAATAGTGGAAGCTGGAGCTACTGTCATCCAGTTCGTATTTTACACCATCCAGTGCAGTCACGACTTCGTCTTCTGTCAGACCAAGAGTCAGACCTTTCTGTACGGTGATCGGAAGGTTGGTATCATTCACATTTCCTTCCACATCGGTAACAAAACAATTCTCCACGACGGTAGCATTCGCATTGTAGTTGCGCACGATGGTGTGGTAATTCTGGTTATCTTTGCTCATATACACCCAGTCGTATCCTTTTCCGGCAATCACGGAAGCGGATTTATCTTTATCTATGGTCCAGCCATTTTTCAGGAATTCAGAAACAGGAGCTGGGAGCTGGTACAGGTCACCGGCATATTCTACGATGAAAGAGGTAAGGTCATCTCCCAGTTCAGCTGGTGCTGTGTATGCAAGTACTTCCGGAGTCGGTTCGTCACTGACATCAGCGGCAGCGGCTTCATTTGCCTCATCGTCGGCCACCATATTGCGCATCTCGATTTCATTCAGCAATCCTGTCTCAGAATCTACATACAGTTCCACATCCTGATAATAATCTTTCTCGTAGGTTACCTTTGTATACAGGTCACCTTCGTAGGTGTCGCTTGGGGTGCCATATGCAGCTGTGATGTCATCTAAAGTAGAGACACCGTACTGAATGCCGCCAGGGAGTTCAATGGTCACATCTGTAGCATCTGCCATCTGGAAAGAATCAACAGAGATACCAGCGATCGTACATTTGGTAACCGGCTCGGTATTGATGCCAAGATTTACGACAGTTGCATAAATCTCCAGATCATCCAGGGAGAAACGTTCGGATGGAGAATAGCTGTTAGGCTGGATCTCCATAGTCTCATCATCTTTGTAGGTCCATCCAAGAGCCAGAAAATCGTCGTAAGACATTGGAAAAGAATATACGTCAGAATTAATCTTGAGCTGGAAGCTGTAAAGATCATCTGATAATTCAGAGGAGCCACTGTCAACTGCTTCGGATTCTGTTTCCGATGCAGATTCTGCCTCAGTAGTAAGCTCGGTCTCAGTGTTGGTGTCTGCTTCAGCAGCAAATGCGGAAAAAGATAGAACGATAGATCCGTACATAGCTGCAAGCAGGCATGTGACAAGTTTTTTCTTCATGATACCCTCCTAAAATACATAAAAGTTTTTTGTATCTGTTCAGTACCTTCCCAGATACGTTTTTTCTTTCTTTATAGAGTAAGATATCATAGAAAGAAGAAAAAATCTATCCTTGACAAATAAATAAGAAAGGGATATGATCGAAAAAGATAAAACGTTGAAGAGAAGAGTAGAATGTGGAATCTCCCAGAGAGGAATACAGATTGGTGAGAGTATTCTGATGAGGAAGCATTTGAAGACCAGCTCTGAGTGGCTCTAATCCAGCCCGGTGATTCCGTTATCATCTTAATGAAGTGGCTTTTCAGATAGTTTTTTTGAAGAGCAATCAGGGTGGAACCGCGAGTATATCGTCCCTTACAGTATGTCAAAAGCTGTAGGAGGCGTTTTTATTTCATTTTTATGAAAAATAGAAAGAAATGTTCCTGGAGTTTTCGACAGTCACAGTTACAATGGCAATCGAAAGGAGAAGGTTATGCTGGAAAAAGTAAAAGAATTTCTGCATCAGGACTGGACCATGACAGAAAAGACTCTGCTGATTGCAGATCTGCTTCTGGCAGGAGTTCTGATCGGGTGGCTGACAGCCCCATTCAAGGGTGGATTATTCAGTAACAATGTATTAGGATCAAACAACGAGAATTATTACGACGAAGACGAATTTGAGAACGAGGAGGACTAACAGATGATTATCACATTAAAAGATGGATCAAAAAAAGAATATGCAGAAAGTAAATCAGTGTATGACATTGCATTAGATATCAGTGAAGGACTGGCAAGAGCAGCCTGCGCCGGAGAAGCAGACGGTGAGGTAGTGGACTTAAGAACTGTAATTGACAAAGATTGTGAACTGAATATTCTGACTGCAAAAGATGCGGCAGGTCTGGCAGCACTTCGTCATACCACATCCCATGTACTGGCAGAAGCAGTGAAGAATCTTTTCCCGGAAGCCAAGCTGGCGATCGGACCATCTATCGAAAACGGATTTTATTATGATTTTGACCATGCACCATTCTCCAGAGAAGATCTGGATAACATCGAAAAAGAGATGAAGAAGATCATCAAGAAAGGCGCACGTCTGGAAAAATTCACACTTCCAAGAGCAGAAGCTATTAAATTCATGGAAGAAAAGGGAGAACCATATAAAGTAGAACTGATTCAGGATCTGCCGGAGGATGCAATCATTTCCTTCTATAGTCAGGGAGAATTCACAGATCTGTGTGCAGGACCACATCTGATGAATACCAAACATATCAAGGCGTTTAAGCTGATCTCATCCTCAGGTGCATACTGGAGAGGAAATGAGAAAAATAAGATGCTGGCCCGTATTTACGGAACTGCATTTGCAAGCAAGGATGAATTAAAAGAATATCTGGAACAGAGAGAAGAAGCACTGAAGCGTGACCACAACAAGCTGGGCCGTGAAATGGAACTGTTCACAACCGTGGATGTCATTGGACAGGGTCTGCCTCTGCTGATGCCAAAGGGTGTGATCATGGTAAAAGAACTTCAGAGATGGATTGAAGATCTGGAGGATAACGAATGGGGCTATGTAAGAACCAAGACACCACTGATGGCCAAGAGCGATCTGTACAAGATCTCCGGACACTGGGATCATTACAAGGACGGTATGTTTGTTCTGGGTGATGAAGAGAAAGATAAAGAAGTATTTGCACTTCGTCCAATGACCTGCCCATTCCAGTATTATGTATACAAGGCAACACAGCATTCCTACCGTGATTTGCCAATTCGTCTTGGCGAAACATCTACCCTGTTCCGTAATGAAGACTCCGGTGAAATGCATGGTCTGACCCGTGTACGTCAGTTCACTATTTCAGAAGGCCACCTGATTGTAAGACCAGATCAGATGGTAGAAGAGTTTAAGGGTTGTCTGGCCCTGGCAAAATATTGCCTTGAGACACTGGGACTGGATGGAGAAGTTACTTATCATCTGTCAAAATGGGATCCAAATAACAGAGACAAATACATTGGCGATGCAGATGTATGGAATGAGACAGAGGAAGATATTCGTCAGATTCTGACTGATCTGAAAGTTCCATTTGTAGAGGATGTGGGAGAAGCTGCATTCTACGGACCAAAAGTAGATATCAATGCGAAGAATGTATTCGGAAAAGAAGATACCATGATTACTGTGCAGTGGGATGCTCTGCTGGCGGAACAGTTTGATATGTACTATATTGATGAGAATGGTGAAAAGATCCGTCCATGCATTATCCACAGAACATCCATCGGATGCTACGAGAGAACACTGGCATGGCTGATCGAGTTCTATGGCGGCAAGTTCCCGACATGGCTTTGCCCGGAACAGGTACGTGTACTGCCTATTTCTGAAAAATATGCAGAATACGCAGAAAAAGTAAATGCAGAGATTAAGAAAAATGGAATCCGTACTTCTGTGGACAACCGTTCTGAAAAGATCGGCTGGAAGATCCGTGATGCGCGTATGGCTCGTGTACCATATATGGTCATGGTTGGAGCAAAAGAGGAAGAAGAGCAGAAGATTTCTGTAAGAAGCAGATACCTGGGTGATGAAGGCCAGAAAGATCTGGGAGAATTCATTGATGCACTGTGCAAAGAGATCCGCACGAAAGAGATCCGTAAGATCGAAGTAGAAGAACAGAAATAATCTGACTGGAAAAATCAGGAAGCTGTATAAAAAGATGATAACGGCAGATACTATCTCTTATAAAAAGAAAAGGAGGTAATAGCATGCCGTTATTATCATGTAGTGCACAGAACTGTGTATATAATGAAGACAAATACTGTTCCAAAGGAGATATCCTGATTCAGGGAGATGAGGCTCAGACTGCCTGTGAAACCTGTTGCTCCAGTTTTAAAGAGGCAGGAGAAGGAAGCTATAAAAACTCTGTGGGAACCCCATCCGCAACGGTACAGATTGACTGTACTGCATGCAAATGCCATTATAATGAAAACAACCGTTGTATGGCAGGTCGGGTAGATATCTCTGGACAGTCAGCATGTACCTGTAACCAGACGGAATGCAGTACGTTTGAAAAACAGTAAAACAACAGTTCAGTCATTTGTATTTATCCAGCCGAATGGCTGGACTGTTACATAAAAAATACAAAAATCTGTTGACAACCAGAAAAACACATGGTATGATGTTAAAGTATGAAAGAAATCAAAGCAGAGGATCCACTCTCACCGCAGCATGAAAGGATATGACTGTCGGTTCATATGATTTATAGCATTAGAAGGCAGGCTATAAGTATGTTATGGAGTGGATGTATTTATCCACTTTTTTTCATGTGTGGATAAAGGGTGCTGCAGCCACAATGTATGGAGGTGTACTACAATTAGCGATTTAATGATTAATGAGCAGATCAGAGATAAAGAGATCCGTCTGATCGGGGAACATGGAGAACAGCTGGGGATTATGTCTTCCAGAGATGCGTTGAAGCTTGCAAAAGAAGCGGATCTTGACCTGGTTAAGGTTGCACCGCAGGCAAAGCCACCGGTATGCAAGATTATTGATTATGGAAAGTATCGTTATGAAATGCTTCGCAAGGAAAAAGAAGCGAAGAAGAAGCAGAAGACCATTGAAGTAAAAGAAGTGCGTCTTTCTCCAAACATTGATGTGAATGATTTAAATACAAAGATCTCAGCAGCCAGAAAGTTCCTGACGAAGGGCAACAAGGTAAAAGTTACCTTACGTTTCCGTGGCCGTGAGATGGCTCATATGCAGGCCAGCAAGCACATTCTGGATGATTTTGCCAAAGAGCTGGAGGATATTGCTCAGATCGATAAAGCTCCAAAGGTTGAGGGCAGAAGCATGACAATGTTTTTAACTGAAAAACGTTAGACATCGGACTGACGAACAGGTAAAATAACCATTTATTTAAGGAGGAATTCACAATGCCAAAAATTAAAACAAGCAGAGCAGCTGCAAAACGTTTCAAAAAAACAGGTACAGGTAAATTAAAAAGAAATAAAGCTTATAAGAGCCATATCTTAACAAAGAAGTCCACTAAGAGAAAGAGAAATCTTAGAAAAGCAACTATGACAGATGCTACAAACTTCAAGAACATGAAGAAGATTTTACCGTATTTATAAGAAGAGTTTGAGGAGGAATATAAGACATGGCAAGAGTTAAAGGCGGAATGAACGCTAAAAAGAAACATAACAGAGTATTAAAACTGGCTAAAGGTTACAGAGGAGCCCGTTCCAAACAGTATAAGATCGCAAAACAGTCTGTAATGCGTGCACTTACCAGCGCATATGCAGGACGTAAGCAGAAAAAACGTCAGTTCAGACAGCTGTGGATCGCTCGTATCAATGCAGCAGCAAGAATCAATGGACTGTCCTACAGCAAATTTATGTATGGTCTGAAGCTTGCAGGTGTAGAACTGAACAGAAAAGTTCTGGCTGATATGGCTGTTAATGATGCAGAAGGATTCGCAACACTGGCAGAACTTGCAAAGAGCAAGCTTGCATAATTATAGTAAAGAATCATAGAAGAAATAGAAAATCCCCGGTACTGCCGGGGATTTTTTTGACAGGTGAATATGAAATACAGAATAGATAAGATTGCAACAAAAGTGACATGGGATGAACTGACCTGTACGGGAAATGTGGAAGTGACCACTTTGATTGATGGTATTGAAAAGCAGGCTTTGGAAAATCAGACCGGATTGTATCTGACCAGACCGGAAGCTTACGCAGAGCCTGTGCTATGCGCCTGCGTTATAGATGCGGAGGGGAAGGAAAAAGATCGGATTTTTCCACTTCCCCTGGAGAATGAAATCTCTTTCTGCATGAGAGTAGAACAGCCGAAGCTCTGGAATGCAGAAGATCCTTACTGTTATCAACTTATTCTTGAGATTCTGGAAGGAGAGAATTTCAGTCATGATCGCAGAACAGAGTCGTTGGCGTTTTGGGATTGGAAGATCGTGGGGGGACAGACCTGTATCAATGGAAAAGAGGTGAACTTTCGTGCGGCTGCGCTGCCGGAGGGGAAAAAGGCATCGGAACTACAACAGTTTCTTCGGATAATGAAACAGACTTATAAGAACACACTTTTGATAAACTCAGATAAAAGAAGTTCCCAGCTGGAGAGATGGTGCAGAGAATATGGGATCTATTTACTGGAAGACGGAAAAGATGCAGATGCAGGGTGGCTGCGTGCCAGATTAGATATGGATCGGGAGAATGAGAAGAATCCGGATTTTCAACTTCAGGTGGTACAGACGGGTGTATTGATTGAAAATCATAGCACGTTTGTTAATGCATCGGAATATAACCTTCATTATGAGATTCTGGACAGTTCCGGAAAAAAATGTCTTGAAAATGAGTTGTGCACAGATGTCCCGGCAGGAACCAGTAAATTTGTGGATATCCCATTTCGGTGCCCTGCGGAACCTGGTGAATATCGGTATCAGGTGAGTTTGTGTCTGAAAAAGGATGTGATCTGGGCTCCGAAAGGGTATGCCATTGCAATGACAGAAACAAAAATCTCCAATCTCTATGAGAGACTGGAGAATGAGAATCAGTAAGAAGTAAAAAGCTGGTCAATATCCCGGAAGTATTCTTCGTAGTCGGGATAAGAAGCTTCGCAGGTCTTCATACGCTGCAGTTCAGTTTGAGCTGCGGCGTTATTTTTTGCTTTGTCATATGCATGATAAAGAATCGCTGCTTCATAGTAATCTGAAATACTATGACAGGCCTGAATAAAAGGATCGGAGCTGGAACTGGTATCTCTGCGGCAGATGCGATCCAGGTAAGGATATTCTTTATACTGCAAGGCATACTGATAATCCTGGGCAGAATAGCTGGTACTGTAGAAAAAACCATATCGAAGGTCTTCGATACAGGAGGCTGCGCGACTGATGAGGACCAGAGAAAGAAGCAGCACAGCAAGTGTGAAAAAAGAAAATTTTTTTCTGACTTTGATTTGTTTCATGAGGCTGATACACTCCTTTCCAGCAAGTCATATTGACGGGAAGAAGAAAGATTGGCATAGGTATCTGCTTCCTCTTCGCTAAGACCAAGATAAGTGATCAGAATGGCTCGGGTATCATCCTGAACAGCATGAATATATTCCAGATTTTCTTCGGAAAAATAGAGATCCTGATGATAAGTATAAGCATCTTCGATCTGGAAGATATCATTCAGATCACTGGCGAGCGTACGAAGTCTGCGGGATTCGGAATCTTTATCATAAGTTTCCGGGTTACTCAGCCGATCCGAGACGTACTGGAACACATTCTCAAAAGAGGAAGAAATAGCCTTCACTGCATAATAGGAATCAAAGTCATCGGACAGGTACAGAGAATAACGGTCGTAGTAATTCGTAAACCGAAGAGGATCCTGATCGGCAATGATAGTTTCCAGAGCAGCAAGATGTTCTGTCTTGTGAGATTGAATCTGCCGTGTCGTCAGGTAGCGCCCCAGACGCCAGGATACGTCTTCGAACTGGTAAGAGGCGATGATGAGCAACACCATGACAGCAAGAACAAGAAAAGACGCCAGCTTTTTCTTTGTTTTTCTGGTACTGTTCAGAACTTCAGAACGTGTCTGATTAAATTTTTTCTGATAACGGTTCATATCCTTCTGGTGCTGAGTGGCCAGATCGTTTGGGAGTCCGCAATAGCTGCAATATTTATCTTCCAGACGAATAGGAGAACCACAGTGTGGACATTTCATAAGATTCCTCCATCAGTGTTTGTTACGACATCTGTAAAAACGGAGTGGACATATTTTTTGCATTCAGAATACATCAGTGCGTTGTAATCGCAAAGGGAAGGATACAGGGTATCCGCTTTATCGGAGGATAAATCAAACACCGCCTGCAAAAAATCGTTACACTCTGTTTGCCAGATCAGAAAGTCGGAATTCTCTTTCGCAGAAAAATTGCGATAATCTCTGGAAGATGGCGCTTCACGAGTCATAGCCATCGCATGGTAAAAGGCAACGCACAGATCGGATTCTGTCAGGGACTGACCGGTATCCAGATCTTTTTGGACTTCCTGCAAAAGAAGATGATCTCCGTAAAAAGACAAGAATGGATAATGCTTCCAGTGGAAAATGGCACCATATCCCCTTTTATCGGAAAGAGAAATCATCAGTTCGTAAGATTCCTGAAGAGAACCATTCTGGTATAACTCGTTTAGCTGTGGAAAATATTTTTTCTCAAACCTGGTTTCTTCCAGATATTCCTGATGAGATCGATAAGAATCATAAAGTCGGTACAAAGAAAAAAGGCCGGCAGGAATCAGAAAAACAGCCGCCACAATCAGAAAAATCTTCAGTGCACGGCGGCTTTGCTGTTTTATTTCGGATTTATATTCTCTGACAGGGACATCTGCAAGATCTTTTGTTTCTTTAAGCAGATCATTTAGATGTTCCATATAGACGGCCTCGTCCTTCTCCGGGCTGGTGTAACCGCAATAAGGGCAGGCGGTATCTTTCCTGGAAAGTTTTGCCCCACAGTTCTTGCAATACATAAGAACCTCCTGATGGATTACGATCTTGGAATGCTGTCAATCACAGCAGAGGCCTTCAGAGCCTGTTCGATAATGTGGCGGCCTTTTGGATCAAAATTTTCCGGCAGGCTGGTTTGATCAAAAGGCGTACCGGAAAGAAAATCACAGGATAACTGCATGATCGTAGCCTCATAATCATCGTCCGGCATTTCTTCGGCCATCAGCTTTCCGTTCTCGTTCATATCAGAAAGCGTCATATGATCTTTCAGTTTTAACTGATTCAACATATCCAGCATGATAACAAAGTGTTCCTCGTCCCAACAGGAAAGATACATACACTTGCATAGGCCTGGGGTGAAAAAACCTGCTTGGGAATAACAGTCCAGTAATTCTTTAAAACGTGATTGATGAGCTTCATTTTCAAACAAATGCTGACTGCGCAGCTGACGATATACCTCATTTTTCCACATCATATTTTCTCCGCACAAAATATAAAATCTTTATAAAAATAATTAAATCTAGTTTACTTCATGAATAGAAAAATGTCAAATTTGAAAAGATAAAATTCATAAAACTGTTGCAAGAAAATTCAAGTTAGTATATACTAACATCTGGTTAGAGAAGACTAACAATAAATAAGAAAGAGGTGTCGCAAGATGGATTATTTAGAAATTGAAAAAGTAATTGGCCGGGAGATTCTGGATTCCAGAGGTAATCCAACCGTAGAGGCAGAGGTATATCTGGCAGATGGTTCTGTTGGAAGAGGTATGGCGCCAAGTGGAGCATCCACAGGGGAATTTGAAGCACTGGAGCTGCGTGATGGTGATAAGGAACGTTATCTGGGAAAGGGCGTTCAGAAAGCAGTGGATCATATCAATAACGAAATCAACCAGGCAATCTGCGGTATGGATGCATCGGATATCTATGCAGTAGATGCAGCCATGATCAAATCAGATGGCACAAAAGATAAATCCAAACTGGGAGCAAATGCGATTCTGGCTGTTTCCATTGCCTGCTGCAGAGCTGCAGCTGCGGCAATGGATATTCCGCTGTATCGTTTCCTTGGTGGTATCAGTGGCAATCGTCTTCCGGTGCCGATGATGAATATTGTCAATGGAGGCTGCCATGCGCTGTCTTCCGGACTGGATGTACAGGAATTCATGATTATGCCGGTGGGTGCACCATCCTTTAAAGAAGGACTTCGCTGGTGTGCAGAAGTATTCCATGCACTTGCTTCTATATTAAAGGAAAGAGGTCTGGCGACTTCTGTTGGTGATGAAGGAGGATTTGCTCCGGCTCTGGCTTCCGATGAAGAGGCGATCGAGACGATTCTTGAGGCAGTGAAGAAAGCTGGATATGAACCAGGGAAAGACTTCCGTATTGCCATGGATGCTGCATCTTCCGAGTGGAAGACAGGAAAGAAAGGGGAATACAAACTGCCAAAAGCAGGAACCGTGTATACTTCTGAACAGCTGATTGCGCATTGGAAAAAACTGGTAGAAAAATATCCGATTATTTCCATCGAAGATGCACTGGATGAAGAAGACTGGGAAGGCTGGCAGAAGCTGACCGGGGAGCTGGGGGATAAAGTACAGCTGGTCGGCGATGATCTGTTTGTGACCAATACCGAGAGACTTTCCAGGGGAATTTCGATGGGATGCGGTAATTCTATCCTGATCAAGCTGAATCAGATCGGTTCCGTTTCTGAGACTCTGGAAGCAATCAAGATGGCTCACAAGGCAGGGTATACTGCGATTGCCTCCCACCGTTCAGGAGAAACAGAGGATACCACGATCGCAGACCTGGCAGTAGCGTTAAATACCTGCCAGATCAAGACCGGAGCACCGTCACGTTCGGAACGTGTAGCAAAATACAATCAGCTGCTTCGCATCGAGGAACAGCTGGGAACAGCAGCAGTATATCCGGGTATGAAGGCATTTCATGTAAAATAAAATGGTCAGACAGCGGATGAAAAATCGAACATGACAGCATAGGACAGGGCGGTGGAATCGAATTTCACTGTCCTTGTTTTTTTCGAAAAACATAAGAAATTGATGTAGAAAATAGAAAACAGTTATGGTATATTCGTGTAGAAAGGTTAGATAATACTAACTGCGGAAAGCCTTTTAAAACTCTAATAATAATATGATTAGAGGAAATACTAAAGATCAAATGATGTGATGGCATGATCTGCCCAGGTGACATCACCAGGACAGGGAAATGTAGCATTAGGTAAATGAGAAAGGATGGATAGCAGCATGAAAGAATTTACACAATGGGACGGATTTGAGGGCCGTATCTGGAAAGAAGAGATCAACACCCGTGATTTCATACAGAAAAACTATCAGCCATACGAAGGAGATCAATCCTTCCTGGCAGATCCAACAGAAGCAACCAATAAACTCTGGGGCAGGCTTTCCGAGCTCCAGAAAGAAGAACGGGCCAAAGGTGGTGTCCTGGATATGGATACCCACATTGTATCTGGTATTACCGCCCACAAACCGGGCTATATCAGCGACGAATTAAAAGAGCTGGAGCAGGTGGTCGGACTTCAGACAGACAAGCCTCTGAAGCGGGCGTTTATGCCATTTGGCGGGATCAAGATGGCAGAACAGGCCTGCACTACCAACGGATACGAACCAGATCCAAAGCTTCATGAGATTTTTACAAAATACTGCAGAACCCACAATCAGGGAGTATTTGATGCCTATACACCGGAGATGAAGAAAGCCCGCCACAACAAGATCATCACCGGTCTTCCGGATACTTATGGAAGAGGCCGTATCGTAGGTGACTACCGTCGTGTGGCTTTGTACGGCATTGATTTCTTGATGGAAAAGAAGAAAGAAGACTTTGTCAACTGCGGAAATGGAACCATGACCGATGATATCATCCGCCAAAGAGAAGAGATCTCCAGACAGTATCAGGCACTGGGCGAGATGAAAGAAATGGCAGCTGCTTATGGATATGATATTTCCCAGCCGGCAAAGAATGCAAAAGAAGCAGTACAGTGGCTGTATTTTGGCTACCTGGCAGCGATTAAGACACAGAATGGTGCAGCGATGAGCGTGGGAAGAATCTCTACGTTCCTGGATATCTATATTGAACGAGATTTGGAAAATGGCACATTGACAGAGACAGAAGCACAGGAGCTGATCGATCATCTGGTTATGAAATTCCGTATGGTGAAATTTGCACGAATTCCTTCTTATAATCAGCTGTTCTCCGGAGATCCGGTATGGGCGACTCTGGAAGTGGGCGGCATGGGCATGGATGGACGTTCCATGGTAACGAAAAATGATTTCCGTTTCCTGCATACTCTGGAAAATATGGGGCCGTCACCGGAACCAAACCTGACCGTACTGTATTCCTCTTCCCTGCCGGAGCATTTCAAGAACTATGCGGCTGATATTTCCATCCGTACCAGTTCTATTCAGTATGAGAATGACGATGTGATGAAGCCGATATGGGGGGATGATTATTCCATCTGCTGCTGTGTGTCTGCGACACAGACCGGAAAAGAAATGCAGTTCTTCGGAGCAAGAGCGAACCTGGCCAAATGCCTGCTGTATGCTATCAATGGCGGTATTGATCTGAAGTCCAGAGAACAGGTAGGACCGGACTATAAGCCGATTACATCGGAATATCTGGATTATGACGAAGTGATTCGAAAATATGATCAGATGATGGACTGGCTGGCAGAGCTTTATGTCAATACTCTGAACCTGATTCAGTATATGCATGATAAATATTACTATGAAGCAGCAGAGATGGCTTTGATTGATACGGATGTAAGAAGAACCTTTGCAACTGGTATTGCCGGATTTTCCCATGTGGTAGATTCCCTGAGTGCTATCAAATATGCGAAGGTAAAGACCATCCGTGATGAGTCTGGTCTGGTAGTGGACTATGAGACAGAAGGAGATTTCCCACGTTATGGAAACGATGATGACCGGGCTGACGACATTGCAGTATGGCTGTTAAAGACCTTCCTGGATAAGCTGAAAAAGCAGCATACCTACCGGGATTCAGAACCGACCACATCGATTCTGACCATTACCTCCAATGTGGTTTATGGAAAAGCAACCGGAAGTATGCCAGATGGAAGAAAGGCAGGAGAGCCACTGGCACCTGGAGCAAATCCATCTTACGGTGCAGAACAGAATGGTCTGCTTGCTTCCCTGAATTCTGTAGCAAAGCTTCCATATGAATGGGCGCTGGACGGTATCTCTAATACACAGACCATGAACCCGGATGCTTTGGGGCATAATGATCAGGAACGAATCGACAATCTGGTACAGATCATGGACGGTTACTTCGATCAGGGCGCACATCATCTGAATGTGAACGTATTTGGCAGAGAAAAGCTGATCGATGCCATGGAACACCCGGAAAAAGAAGAATATGCCAACTTCACCATCCGTGTATCAGGCTATGCTGTGAAATTCATTGACCTGACAAGAGAACAGCAGATGGATGTTCTGGCAAGAACCTGCCATACCAGAGTGTAATCATGACAAGAGGAAAGGTACATTCATTAGAAAGCTTCGGTCTGGTGGATGGGCCGGGAGTACGTTATGTGATCTTTCTTCAGGGCTGTCCCATGCGCTGTCAGTACTGCCACAATCCGGAGACCTGGACGACAGAGGGCGGTAGCTGGTGGACAGCAGAGAAACTGTTTCGGCAGGCATACCGGTATAAGAATTACTGGAAGAAAAAAGGTCAGGCTCATGGCGGTATCACGGTCAGCGGAGGAGAACCACTCCTGCAGTGGGAATTTGTGACAGAACTGTTCACCCTGGCCAAAGAAAAAAAGGTACACACAGCACTGGATACAGCGGGCAGTATCTTCGGCTCAGCCAGACTTCCTATGAAAGGCTTTGAGCGGCTGATGGAAGTCACCGACCTGGTTATGCTAGATTTAAAAGAAATGAATCCACAGAAGCATAAGAAGCTTACCGGAATGGAAAATGCACCTATATTAGAGATGGCCAGATGGCTCTCTGATCACGGAAAAGAAATGTGGATTCGCCATGTAGTTGTACCGGGGCTGACCGACTCCAGGGAAGAACTGCTGGAAATGAAAACATTCCTTGACAGTCTGAAGACTGTTACCAGAGTCGAACTCCTCCCGTATCACACCATGGGCCGGGCAAAATGGGAAAACCTGGGGATCCCATATGTGCTGGATGGCGTGCCAACACCAACCGAAAAAGAAATGAAAGAGGCAGAAAAGACTGTAGGATTTCAGAAATGAGATCCTATGGTCTTTTTGTTTCCAGCTTTTTTATTGTCCCGTCTGGCGATGGAGGGAGAAAGGGAGATCATTTGTCGAACGATTCTGTTTGTAAAAGCAGGGCTTCTGTGTTAAGGTTAATGTACATTTCGAGGAATTCACAAGATCTTGCCATTCGGCATTTATTCCACAAATGTAAAATATAATACGAGGAGCATTTGCTTATGACAGTAGAAAAAGAAAGTAAAGAATTACGGCAGGAGCAGGAGAATGAAATCCTGCGGGCAATCAACGTGGAAGAAGCGGTAGAGTATGGGCTAGTGAATGATTATATGTTCCGGGCGGTATTTCAGACTTCGGAAGAAGCATTGAGGGGACTGCTCAGTGCGCTGCTGTACATACCGGAAGATGAGATATTATCCTGCCTGATCTGTAATCCCATCATATTGGGAGATGCTATTGACGAGAAAACCTGTATTCTGGATATTCGTGTGTTATTAAATGGTAACAAACAGATCAATCTGGAAATGCAGATGGGTTCGGTGGAGAATTGGACGGATCGTTCCGTATTTTATCTGTGCAGGATGTTCGCAGAAATGAAAAAGGGCATGGATTATACACAAGCCAAACCGTCTATCCACATTGGGATCATGATGAAATCTCCAGTACCGGAAGATACTGCATTTTACAATGAATATGCATTGAAAAACCGCAGGACAGGGTATGAATTCCCTGGAAAAATTGCACTTCACGTGTTAGACTTATCTTGTCTGGAACAGGTGCCGGAGGAAGAACGAAACAGTGCATTATACCACTGGGCCTGTGCGTTCAAAGCAAAGACATGGAAGGAGGTTCTTGCAATGGCAGAACAGTCAGAATCCATTAAAAAAGCAGTCGTAACATTACGTGAATTATCCGAAGATGAAAAGATCCGCCTGCAGTGCGAGGCCAGAGAGCGTTATCAGATGGACTGGCAGAGTTCCATGAGAACAAGCAGAGAAAAGGGACGAGAAGAAGGCAGAAAAGAAGGCGAACAGGCAATGGCAGAGCTGATCAACAAACCAATGGCAGCTGACCGTATGGATGACATAAAGAGAGTTATGGAAGATGAGGGCTATCGGGCACAACTGATGAAGGAATTGAAATGTTTAAAGCATTAAAATTGGATAGATAGATTGAAATTCCTCATTCCCCATTCTGAAAAATTCCAGAATGGGGGATTTTGTAAAAAAATGGAAAAAACTGTTGACAAATGCTGGAGCGGGTGATAATATAATGAAGCTGTCTGACAGAGACAGCAAGAAACACAAAGCTTCAATCGAAAGATTGAAAAATAAATAAAAAAGTTGTTGACAAACTTTAAAAGCAGTGATATGATATAAAAGTTGCTGCTGAGAACAAGAACAACAGCAAAGAACCTTGATAATTGAACAGTGAAACAACCTTGAAAGATTCTAAAAAGTTTTAACATTCAAGGAACTGACCTTATAAACAGTAAAAGGGATGAATTAGCTAGACGTTAATTCTGAACTGG
>Ga0129317_1001096_pt1 | contig 22275 bp, 25 predicted proteins | sample Cm1ome_FD_94430 | JGI IMG/M metagenome (GOLD analysis project Ga0129317, IMG submission 94430) | Eastern black-and-white colobus group fecal microbial communities from Wisconsin, USA - Cm1105 metagenome | ecosystem: Host-associated > Mammals > Digestive system > Large intestine > Fecal | place... | reverse complement strand
GAGGATATTTCTCCGCTTCCTTTTTTGCTGTTTTCCGGTCACACCCGGCGGATATAGTCGGCCTTCCGGGGCTTGGGCGCGGGGGCTGGGCCGTCCGCGTAGCCCAGGATGCAGTTGCCAACGCCCCGGTACTTCTCCTCCAGGCCCCACTTCTTCAGCAGTTCCTTACCCTCGGGCATGTCGAACAGTTCTCTTGCCCGGTTGATCCAGCAGGAGCCCACGCCGATGGACTGGGCGGCGTTCATCAGGTTGCCCATCACCAGGGAGCCGTCCGCGAACCAGTTGGGGTTTTCACTGTCCGCCAGGACCACCACCACGGTAGGAGCACCGTAGAAGGGGTCCGTGCCGGGCTTGCCCTGGATCTGGGCGTTGAGCCGGGACATATAGGCGATGGTCTCGGCGTCCTGCACCACCACCATCACCGGGGACTGCTGGCCCTTGCCGGTAGGAGCCCAGGTGCCAGCCTCCAGGATGGCATCCAGCTCCTCGTTTTTAATCTGCTCCGCCTTGTACTTGCGGATGCTGCGGCGTTCCTTCAATACCCGTAACGTTTCATTCATCATATCTGTGTTCCTTTCTGCCTATCCGGCATCAAATTGACTGATCAAACACGGACCGCATGATCTCTCTGCACGTTCGGTACATCAACATCGTGTCGATCCCATAGGCCAGGAAATTCAGGCCCGCATCAAACAGTTCCCTGACGAACACCGGGTCCAGCCCCAGGGCGCCCACCGGAACCCCGGCGTTTTCAGCGCGGCGGACCATATTCAGAAGCGCCTCCCGCACCTCCGGTGCGTTGACGTTGCCTTTCAGCCCCATGGCCACCGACAAATCCACTGGTCCCAGGAAGACCGCCGTCAGGCCGGGAACGCGAATGATCTCGTCAAAGTTCTGCACACCCTCCGGTGACTCCACCAGGGCGATCACCGCCGTCTCCCGGTTGGCCTTCTCATAATATTCGCTGCCGCCGGCGCCGTACCGGTTGGCCCGCACACCGGGACAGGCTCCCCGGATGCCCTCCGGCATGAATCTGGAAAGGGCCACGGCCCAGGCCGCCTGCTCCGCCGTGTCGATGTTGGGGACGATGACGCCCGCCGCGCCCAGATCCAGCGATTTTTTGATCCAGACCGCGTCCAGCGCCGGTACCCGTATCAGCATAGAAAGCCCTGCGGATTGGCCAGCCCGGACAAGCTCCGCCGCCTTCTCGGTTCCATAATAAGTGTGTTCCAGGTCGATGGCAGCAAACCGGAACCCCGCATAAGCCGACGCCTCGATAAATTCCGGAGACGCGGACTGAATGAAGGTGCCTAAAAACGGTTTTCCCTCAGCCAGAAGCTTCTGAAACAGTATCACAGGCTCGCCTTCTCTTCCCATTGATAGCATGATTTTATCACGTTTCATGGAAGATGCCAAAGAATATTTTCGCAATCTGCAAAATTTAATGGATTTGGGGCTGGCTTTTTTCCCACGTTTTCTATATGATATACAATTATATACCAATGAAATAAGGAGCTGACCCTCTATGCCCCAGCCGCTGTCTGAGCGCACCGCCACCTTTACCGATTCCGTCATCCGCCGCATGACCCGGGTCTCCTTGCAATACAACGCCGTGAATCTGTCCCAGGGCTTCCCCGACTTTGACCCGCCCCGGGAGATCATGGACCGCCTGGCGGAGGTGGCCCACGAAGGCCCCCACCAGTACGCCATCACCTGGGGCGCCCCCAACTTCCGGGAGGCACTGGCAAACAAGCAGAGCCATTACATGAGCCGCTCCATCAACCCCAACACGGAGATCGTGGCCACCTGCGGCTCCACCGAGGCCATGATGTGTGCCATGATGACCGTCACCAACCCCGGCGACAAGGTCGTCGTCTTCTCCCCCTTCTATGAGAACTACGGCGCGGACACCATCCTCTCCGGTGCCGAGCCCATTTACGTCCCTCTGGTGCCCCCCACCTTCACCTTTGACCCGGAGGTGCTGGAGGACGCCTTCCGCCAGCATCCCAAGGCATTGGTGCTGTGCAACCCCTCCAACCCCTGCGGCCGGGTGTTCACCCGGGAGGAGCTGGAGATCATTGCGGGCCTTGCGGAGAAGTATGACACCTACGTCATCACCGACGAGGTCTATGAGCACATCGTCTACGCGCCCCACCAGCACACCTACTTCGCCACCCTGCCGGGCATGTGGGACCGGACCCTCTCCTGCTCCTCCCTGTCCAAGACCTATTCCATCACCGGCTGGCGGCTGGGCTACATCATCGCCCCGGCACCCATCATTGAGCGGGCCAAGAAGGTCCACGACTTCCTGACCGTGGGCTGTGCCGCGCCGTTAATGGAGGCCGTCATGCCCGCGCTCAGCTTCGGTCAGGACTACTACGACGGACTTCTTGCCAAATATACCCACAAGAAGGAGCTGTTCCTGAAGGGTCTGGACACTCTGGGCATCGTCCACAACGACCCTCAGGGCGCCTACTATGTGATGATGGACATCCGGGAATTCAGCTACACCGACGACCTCACCTTCTGCGAGGACCTGGCCCGGGTGGTGGGCGTGGGGGCCGTGCCCGGCTCCAGCTTCTTCCAGGAGCCGGTGAACCACCTGATCCGCATGCACTTTGCCAAAAACGACGAGACCCTGAACGAAGCCCTGAACCGTCTGGAGCACATCCAGAAATTGAAGAAATGACCTCCGCCCCGCCGCAAACTGGAATTTGCGGCGGGGCTCTTTCGTTTCCCCACGTCCCATCCGCTCATATCCCGCCGCTTTGCCGCATAGGATGGAGCAACTAGAGGCGGGGAGTGAAGCGTTTGAAAGAAAATATGGAGGAGCGGGCCGAGCGTCTCGCTCTTTACATCATAGAGAACCGGACCACGGTCCGCGCCGCCGCGCAGAAATTCGGCATCAGCAAAAGCACCGTCCACAAGGATATCTCCGAGCGGCTGCCTCAGTTCAACCGCGCCCTGTATCTGCAGGTCAAGGAAATTCTGGATATCAACAAAGCCCAGCGGCATATCCGGGGAGGCATTGCCACCCGCAAAAAATACCGCGGCGCCTGAAGCCGCGCCAGGAGGGAACGCCCATGGCAAACTACCCCTGCGGGCGGGACCGGCAGGGAGGCGGACCGGCCTCCCGGGAGCCGGAGGTCCGCCGCTGGCCCCACCCGGTGGGAGGTACGGAGCGGTCTCTGCCCGCCTCCGCCCGGGAGGTCGATGCCGCCCTTTACTACATTCACTGCGCGCTGTCTTATCAAAACCAGCTGCTGGCCGACATCAAATCGCTCCTGGAGCAGTTATCTGTGGAGCTCGACCAACGCCCGGAGGGAAAATAGCGGCTTTCCCGCTATTTTCCCTCTTGTGCTTTCCCCGGACGGGCTATATAATGGGTTTAATGTTATGTAAATCTATTTCAAGAAGCAAGGAGCATGCATTCCCATGTCTGAGCCACACCATCGTCAACGCCGCCGTCAGCTCCCCTGGGGGCGGCTTCTCCTGCTGGCAGTCTTTCTGGCCGCCGCCGTCTTTGCCGGATACCACTGTCTCTTCCAGGCCCCGGAGCAGAAGCAGCCGGACCCGGAGCCCCTGCCCCAGGAAGAAGTCCCGGTTCTCTCTCCTGAGGAGGAAGCAGCCGCGGAGGCCTTCCGCTCCCATATGGAGCGAAAGCCCGACTTTTACACCATTCTGCTCTCCGGCGTGGATGACCACAACGGCGGCAGCGACACCAACATCCTGGTGGCCGTGGACGCCGCGAACGACGCCATCTACGGCGTCAGCATTCCCCGGGACACCAAGGCCATCCTCAACGGCAAGGCCCACAAAATCAACTACGCCTATAACTCCGGCGGCATCCGGCTGCTGGCGGATACCGTGTCCGAACAGCTGGGCATCCCCGTGGACTATACGGTCCAGGTAAACCTGCGGGGCTTTGAGGCCCTGGTGAACGCCATCGGCGGCGTCACCTTCAACGTCCCCATCGACATGGACTATGACGACCCCTACCAGGACCTGCACATCCACCTCTCCAAGGGCACCCAGAAACTGAACGGCGCGGACGCCCTGAAGGTGGTCCGCTTCCGCCACAACAACGACGGCACTGGCTACGGCAGTGAGGACATTGGCCGGATGCAGACCCAGCAGGCCTTTCTGAAAGCCGTGGCCAAGCAGGTTCTGACGGTGTCCAACCTGGGCAAGGTGGACGACTTTGTGAAGATCTTCCAGTCCTATGTGGAGACCGACCTGACGGTGGGCAACCTGGCCTGGCTGGGAAAGGAGGCCATCTCCATGGGCGCTGACGCCATTGAATTTTCCACCCTGCCCAACAAGTGGAAATCTCCCTATATCTATCTGGATCAGGAGGCCACCCTGGCCCTGGTCAATGAGCATCTGAATCCCTATGTGGAGGACCGTGTGCCGGAGGACCTGAACATTCCCTCCTGAGAAAGAAAGGAGCCGACGTGAAAAAACGTTTTCTCGCCCTGCTGCTGGCCCTGTGCCTGCTGCCCATGCCCGCCCTGGCAGCACGGGACAGCACGGACAACTTTGTCCGCCGCAAGACCTATACCGGCCAGTTCTCCGACCTGACGGCGGACTCTGCCTTTTACGCCAACGTATCCGCCCTCTACGAATACGGACTGTCCGTGGGCAATGCGGACGGCACCTATGGGCTCACCGCCCCGCTGACAGTGGGACAGGCCCTCATCTTCGCGGCCCGTATCCGCAGTCTTTACCGCACCGGAGACCCCGAAAGGGGACCTGCCGCTTACCGGAAAGAGAACCAGCCGGCCGCCATGCCCTATCTCCTGTACCTGCGGGCGGAGGGCATCTCTCTGGACACGGCGCTGGACAGCCGGCTGACCGCCCCCGCCACCCGGGCCCAGATGGCCCACATCCTGGCGGACATCCTGCCGGAGGCGGCCCTCCCCAGCGTCCATGACGAGCTGGTAATCCAGGGCCACGCCACCCGGCGGGCCATCACGGATATCAACGAATACACCCCCTATTACCAGGACATTCTCTCCCTGTACCGCAAGGGCGTCTGCATGGGCACCGACCGCTGGGGCTCCTTCCGGCCGGACGCCCAGATCACCCGGGGTGCCGCGGCCGCCATGCTGACCCGCATGGTGGCCCCCTCTCTGCGGGTTGCCCCCCAGTGGTCCCTCAGCGATCCCCCCGCCCCGGCGGGCAGCACACTGGCCCAGCTGGTGGAGCCGGGGGAGTACATTGCCGCTCCGGCCACAACGAAGGAAATGGACATCACCGTCCGCCATATGCTTGCCTCCGGCAGCAATCAGCTGACCCTGACCTATCCCGAACTCACCGCGGTCACGGCCCGGAGCATTCTAAACGCCGCCCTGATGGCCGCGAAGCAATACAGTGAGCAGAGCTACAACAGCGCCTCCTGTTCCTACAATGCCCTGGGGACCATGACCATCACCTTTTCCTCCACCGCCGTTCAGAAGGAGCTGCCCGCCTACCGGGACGCCACCATGGCCGCCGCTCTGGCTGTCCGCCAACAGCTTTGGGAGGAAGGGCTGCTGACGGACCCCATGACTCAGCTGGATATGGCGCGGGTCTATTTCGACTGGGTCTGTGAAAACTGCGTCTATGATGACGGTGCCGGAGAGACCTCCCTCAGCCATCTGGCGTACAGCCTGTTCTACCGGGGCACCGCCGTTTGTGACGGCTACACCGGCGCCTACAACCTGCTGCTGAAGCTGGAAGGCATCCAGTGTACCTCCGTGTTCAGCGACAGCCATATCTGGACCTCCGCCGTTCTGGACGGCACCGAATACCACATCGACACCACCTGGGGCGACGGGGAACGGGGCATCAACTATATGTACTTTGCCATGACCCCGGCCCAGTCCCGCCTGTACCACAGCCAGTAAGAACAAATCAAGCAGACAGCAACCCGCCCCGGACCTCGATGCGGTCCGGGGCGGGGTTTCTTTATGCGAAGGTGATGACCGTGCCGGTCTTGCCGTCCAGGGCGTCCAGGCACTTGTCCAGACTGGTGATGATGGCCTTCCGGCCGGGGTTGGCCCGGACGAACTTCATGGCCGCCTGGACCTTGGGCAGCATACTGCCCACGCCGAACTGGCCCTCCTCCACATACCGGGCCGCCTCCGCCAGACTCAGGCGGCCCAGGTCCTGCTGGTTGGGCTTGCCGAAGTGGATGGCTACCTTCTCCACCTCCGTCAAAATCAGCAGGGCGTCCGCATGGACCTCCTCCGCCAGCAGCTCCGCCGCAAAGTCCTTGTCAATGACCGCCGCCACGCCCTCCAGGGTGCCGTCGGGGTGCTCCACCACCGGCACGCCGCCTCCGCCGCAGGTAATCACAATGGCGTGGTCCCACAGCAGCCGTACCGCTTCGATCTCCACGATCTTCCGGGGCAGGGGAGACGCCACCACCCTGCGCCAGCCCCGGCCAGCGTCCTCCCGCATGGCGTAACCCTTCTCCCGCTCCAGGGCCCTAGCCCCCTCCTCGGTATAAAAAGCACCAATGGGCTTGGTGGGGTTCCGGAAGGCCGGGTCATTTTCGTCCACGATCATTTGGGTGGTCAAAGCCACCACCGGATAGTTCCGGTTCCGGGCAGCCAGGGCGTATTTCAGGGCCTGCTGGATGTGATAGCCGATATAGCCCTGGCTCATGGCGCCGCAGACGTCAAAGGGCATGGGCGGGACCACGTCCTTGGCGGTCTCGCTGGCCAGCAGGATGCGGCCCACCTGGGGGCCGTTTCCGTGGACGATGGCCATTTCATAGCCCCGGGCGCTGACCTCCGCCAACTGCCGGGCCGTTCCCCGGACCACCTCCAGCTGGGCATCGGCGGTGGGAGCGGCATTCCCCGACTGCAAGGCGTTTCCCCCCAGGGCGATGACAAGTCGTTCAGCCATAGAAAAACTTCCTTTCCTCGTTTTCCCATAGCTTGCCCCCGGCGCGTGGAATTATCCGCAAAAAGGAAACGGCCCAGTCGGGCCGTTTTCCTTTTAATTTCTCTCCGCCGCCAAAGCAGCCAACGGACTCAGCCCTCCGGGTGGCGCTCCCGGACCACTGCGAAGGCTTCCTCGGCCACGGCGACGGTCTCCGCGATATCCGCATCGGAGAGGGCGTAATTGATGAAGTGATTGTGGTGGGTAGTGAAGAACACGCCCCGCTTCACGCACTCGGCGATCCACTCCTGATGGAGCATCAGGCTGGGATCATCCGCCAGCCGCAGGTAAAACAGGCTGGGCATGCCGGACACATGGAGGTCGAAGCCGTACTTTCTGCCCGCTTCGACCAGGCCGTCTCCCAGCTTTTTACCCTTCTCGTTGAGGACGCGGGGCAGGTCCAGCTTCTTCATCTTCTCGATGCAGGCGATACCGGCGGCGAAAGGCACGGCAGACAGCCAGTAGCTTCCCGTGTAGCTCATGCCGGAGACGGTGTTCTTCAAAAAGTCCTGGCCGCAGAGGGCGGAGACATTGTAGCCGTTAGCCAGGGCCTTGCAGAAGCAGATCAGGTCTGCCTTGAAGCCGAAGTAGTGGTCGCTGCCCGCAAGGTCGATGCGCCAGCCCGCCCGGACATCATCCACGATCAGGACGGTGCCGTTGTCGGTGCACAGCTTGCGGACCTTCTGCCAGAAGCCGTCGGCAGGCAGCTCGTTGTCCTTGAAATTGCCGTGCATGTAGGGCTGGCCGATAACGGCCGCGATCTCCCCCTTGTAGCGGTCGAACAGCTCCGCCAGCGCGTCGAAGTCGTTCCAGTCCACGTACAGGTTATGCATCACGTCCTCCTCCAGGACGCCCGCGTAGTCCACCTTCTGGGTCCAGGGGGACACACCGTGGTAGTATCCCTTGAAGAAGACGATCTTCTTCCGGTGGGTGTAGGCCCGGGCGGTCATAATGGCCAAGGTGGTGACGTCGTTGCCGTTCTTGGCGAAGAAGGCCCAGTCGGCGCATGCCACCGTGTCCACCAGCAGCTCCGCGAAGTCGATCATTTTGGTGGAGGGCACCGTGACGCAGTCCTCCAGTTCCCGCTGGCGCCTGGCGGCCTCGTCCACGTCCGGGTCGTGATAGCCCAGGATGTTGGGGCCGTAGCCGCACATGTAGTCGATCATCCGGTTGCCGTTCAGGTCCCAGAAATAGCTGCCCTCCGCCCGGGCGGAGAACATGGGCCAGGCCTCGATGGGGGTGTAGCAGCCCTCGGCGGGACCCTGGTGGCCGTAGATACCGGAGGGGATCACCTTGCAGGCCCGGAGGTACGCCTCCCGGCTCTTGGAATAGTCATTGATCTTCATATCCGTCCCTCCTTACCCAAGATACACCGCCACCCGGTCCAGGATGCGGTTGATGTTGTCGATCTGGGAGATCATCCCGCCGATACGGACCTGTCCGGCGCCCACCGCCGCGATGGCGTTGATCTTCCCGTCAAACAGGTCCCGGGCCAGGTGCATGTCCGCGAACTCCATGTAGGACAGGGGATGCTCCGGGGCCTTGTGGATTGTCAGCAGCCGGTGGTCCCGGCAGCAGAGAGCTGCGGCAGGGCCGCCCTGGATAGACAGCTTGGCCGTGCCGTCCACGATATTGGAGGCGGAGAATTGGCCGACCTTGTCCTCGTTGGCCACCTGGGTGATGGCCTCGGCGATGACGTGGAACATCAGGGTGGTGGAGACGCGGAAGAACTCCGGGTCCTCCAGGGCGCCGGGCTCCGGCTTCAGCAGGGCCGACAGCCGGTCCGTCAGCTTGGTGAAGGGGCCGGTCAGGAAGCCGATCTTGGTAAAGCCCTTGCTGGGGATGGGAGTAACCGTGCTATCGATCAGGCCGTTGAACTTCTCGCAGCTGGAGAAGGGCAGCTTCACCTGGCAGCGGTCCACGCCCGGGGCCATCCGGCACTTTCCGCCGCCGAAAAACAGCGTGGCGGAGGGGCCGTCCTTCACAGCGAAGCCCACGGAGACCGTTTTCCCCGCGATTAGCTCCGCGGCCTCCCGATCCAGCTCGCACAGGTACGGCAGCGCCCCCAGCACGGCAAAGAGGTTGATATACGCCATGGTCCTTGCATCTTTCATATCGTTCTCCGATCTCCCGCTTTTCCCGGCGGGCCAGAATGGTAAAATTATAAACCGGATCACGCTTCGGCGCAAGGGGCGATGGAGGCCTTGTGAGGGCTGCGGCCATGTGATTTCGTCCAAAAAATTTCCGGGGCTTTTGTGCGATTGCGGAAAACCGTCCCGGTCCGGTTGACCATTTTCCCCCGTGATGATAGGATGAAACCACAACGGCGAATGCTCCGGCTCCGGGGCTTTCCCACTGGTTTTTGATTTCAAAGAAAGAAGAGGGAACTATGAAAAAGGAATACGATGTGCTGGTCATCGGTCCCGTCTCCCTGGACCACAACATTGACTATCAGGGCAATGAGCGCAAGGAAGTAGGCGGCGCCGTGGTGGCCTCCGGCTTTGCCACCGCCAAAAGCGGCAATCGGACTGCCCTGTTCACGAAACTGAATCCCGCCGACGCGGATGTGGAGGCCCGGTTCAAGGACTCCGGCGCCGACGTGTATTGGAAGGAATCCAAGGCCACCTGCTCCATCCGCAACCAGTACTTCACCGCCGACAAGGAAAAGCGGGCCTGCACCTCCATGGGGGTGTGCGACCCCTTCAAATTCGAGGAGCTGCCCGATATCGACACCAAGATTTATCACTTCGCCGGTCTGGTCTACGGCGACTTTGACGGTGCCCTGTTTGCCGAGGCCGCCAAGCACGGCAAGGTAGCCGTGGACGTCCAGTGTCTGTTGCGTCACGTGGAAGCCGACAAGACCATGGCTTTCCACGACTGGGCGGAGAAAAAGGAATACCTGCCCTGCATTGACTATCTCAAGACCGACGCCGCGGAGGCGGAAATTTTGACAGGCCTGACGGACCGGGCGGAGGCCGCCAAGCTGCTGCACAGCTGGGGCGCCAAGGAGGTCCTCATCACCCACAACACGGAGGTGCTGGCCTACGACGGCCAGAACATCTACACCTGCCCCATCAAGGCCCGGAACCTGTCCGGCCGCACGGGACGGGGCGACACCACCTTTGCCGGCTACATCACCGAGCGCCAGCGGGCCGGCATCGCCGAGGCGCTGCAGTACTGCACCGCGCTGGTGTCTCTGAAGATGGAGACCCCCGGCCCCTTCATGGGAACCCGGGAGGATGTCCTGGACTACATCCGGGAGTTCTATTGAGCTTTGCTCTGAAAAAGCGCACCCGCTTTCGCGGGTGCGCTTTTCATGAAAAGATAAGGTAAGATAAGGGACCTGTTGACAAAGTGGCGTATAAACCCTTTCTATGGTAAAATAACTATAGGGAGGGATGTGGTATGATGGGACGTCAAAGCAGACAAATGGCACTGATTTTCGTGGATATGGAGTCACTGATTCCGGAAAACCACCTGCTGCGGAAAATCGGCCGAATGGTATCCTTTGACTTCATCTATGATTTTCTGGCGCCATATTATCCGGCAACAGGCCGCCCATCTATCGACCCTGTCAGTATGTTCAAAATGCTCTTGATCGGATACCTGTATGGCATCAAATCAGAACGACGGCTGGTAGAGGAAGTTCGGCTCAATATCGCCTATTGCTGGTTCTGTGGATTCGAACTGGATGACGCCATCCCGGATCACTCTACATTCAGCAAAACCAGGACACGCAAGTGGCAGCAAAGCGACCTCTTTCAGAAAACCTTCTATGAGATTGTCAAGCAGTGCATAGCTGGCGGACTTATAGATGGAAAGGCTATGGCTGTGGATGGAAGCTACATTCCAGCCAATGTATCAAGAGAAAGCTGGATCGATGTAGAAATAGAGGTTGAACAGAGTATGCAAAGCTATCTCGATTCCCTGGATGAGGAGCTTTCCAACCAGCCGGGGTTCAAAAAGCCGCCAACAAGAATTGCAAAGAAGCATCGCACCACCAGCAAGACAGATCCAGACAGCGGCTATATCAATCACGGTAACAAACGCGGCATTGGGTATCTGATGGAAGCAACTGTGGACTGTAAACACGGCATTTTAACAGGCGTTGATGTATATCCTGCCAATAAGAAGGAAAGCCTCCTGGTCTTACGACATTTGGAACGGCTTGGAACGGCAAATAAATCTTGGCGTCCCGATGAACCGGCTTGCTCTGGATCGTGGGTATGAGACTGGCGCTGTTCACCGGGGGCTGGAGCTGTTGGGCATTACCGGATATATCCCCGCGATTCAATTCTCCAATCCACCCGAGAAGTATGGATTCTCCTACGATCCACAGCTGGACGCATTCATCTGTCCGGAAGGAGTCCCTCTTACATACCATAGGCTAAATTGCAATCAATCGACCGGAAAATATCTGCGTTGCTATCAAGTTGAGGGCGATGCATGTATGCACTGTCCAAAACGGCCGAGCTGTTTTGACAAAGCAGGAGTTCGGCGCAGGGTGCTGGCCAGCAGCTGCTATCCAGCATTTTTTAGAGGGCATCAGCGTGTTGGAACTCCTGAATACCTGTCCATGATGCGGCTGCGTAAAATCTGGGCCGAGGGCAGTTTCTCCGTTTTGAAACGGGAACACTGCATTTCAAAGATTCGAAAAAGGGGCATTCTTGCAGCGACGGAAGAATGCCTCCTTGCTGCCATGGCCCTAAACCTTAAGAGAATGGTAAATGCCATCTTTTCCTGTCTCCAAATTTACGATTCTGCCGGGACCGCTGCGGGTTTCGGCGGAATTTTCGCTTTTGTCAACAGGTCCAACTCTTGACGGCACCAGCGGCTCGCATATCATCCGTGAAGTGACCGTAAACGTCCAGGGTGAACGCCGCCGTGGCATGGTCGAGATTACTTTGAACGGTTTTGATATCATCTCCGGCCCGGATGCAGTTAACGGCGTAGGTATGCCGCAAATCATGAATTCTGGCAGAGGGGACTCCAATCTGTTTGACCATGCGTTTGAAGCTGTCATAGATAGCCCGGTAGGAAATATAGCGGCCAAATTCGTTGGTGAACACCAATCCGGTGTCCTCCCATACCGGGCCAGCCATCAGCTTCTGCTCTGCCTGTCGGATTTTCTGCGTCCGGAGCAGCTTCATCACATAAGGAGCCGGAGTCAAGGTGCGGCTCTTATTGTTTTGGGGCGGCGAAAAGTAATATTTTCCGTTTTTCTCTCGCTCCTTGTTAAGCTGCTTGTCGATGAGAATCGTGCCTTTTCCAAAGTCCACGCAATCTCACATGAGTCCCAGCAGCTCGCACATTCCGGTGAACAGGTCGACGGTGAGTGGAAGTTCATATTTGCTGCCTTTTAGGAGATTCAGAAGCTGAGCGGTCTGTTGATCGGTCAGCGGATGGATCTCTTTTTTGATAACCTTGGGAAGAACGCAGGCGGACGTCGGATTGTAACGGTTATAGTTCAGCAGTATCTGAACTACATCGACAAGCACATCATCCCTGAACTGGGAGACGTCAAGCTGGATAGACCATGTGATGTCCGCAGCTTCAAATATAAAAGTACAGGCTGCTTTCCATAAAACGGAGTCCTTTGCAATCAATGATGAAAAAAGTACAATAACTTTATGGAGAAATCCAACAAAAATACGCCTTACAGAGGGACCATTCATGTTTCCGCAGGCTCCTATTATACCGCTCGGGAATACACCTTCCCCGGATCTTATCAGCCCAGAGATACCAACACACACCTGGCTGCCATGGTCAAGAAGAAGGTCCGTATCCCTGTTGCCACAGTTGGTGCGCATATGGACCCACAGATTATGGAGTAGATTCTGGAGGAAGGCATGGCGGACTTCATCGCCATTGGCCGTGGCTTTATTGCTGATCCAGAGCTACCTCATAAAATCCAGGACTGCCGGGAGGAGGATATTCGTCCCTGTGTGCGCTGCAACAACTGCCTAGGCCGCAAGTATGAAGGCAAGAATAACTGTGATATCAATCCCACTGCCGGCGCGGAGCTATGGACCGTTCGTACCCCGGATGTGAAGGTGCCCCGGAAGGTGCTGGTGGTAGGCGGCGGCCCCGGCGGTATGCAGGCGGCCATTGCTGCCGCAGACCGCGGCCACGATGTGACGCTTGTGGAAAAGAGTGACGCCCTGGGCGGCATGCTGAAGTTTGCCTATAAGGACGAGCATAAATACGATCTGGCCAACTATCTCAATTATCTCAAACGCCAGGTAGGCAAGCGGGCCATTAACGTCAAGCTGAATACGGAAGCTACCGTGGAGTACATTGAGAAAGAAAAACCTTATGCAGTTATCTGCGGCGTGGGTGCCCAGCCCGTGATCCCCAGATTCCCGGGCATGGACAGCCTGCCTTGTATGCACGCGCTGGAGGCCTACACCCATCCTGAGACAGTGGAGGGTGAAAATGTAGTAGTCATCGGCGGCTTGGTGGGCTGTGAGGTGTCCATCTTCCTGGGTGGCCGCGGCAAAAAGGTCCCCTTGGTGGAGATGCAGGATACCTTGGCACCGGAAGCCAACCGTATTCACAAGGATTCCATGATGGAGGTACTGACAGATCCTGCCAACTCCATCACTCAGTACGTGTCCACCAAGTGCCTGGAAATCACGCCAGAGGGTGTCCGAGTGTCTAAGCCCGACGGCACAGAGACCGTTCTTTCCGCCAGCACGGTGGTTTATGCAGTGGGCATGAGAGCCCGTCAGGATTTGGCAATGGAACTCCAGAGCGCCAGCGGCGTCAAGAGATTCTTTGCCATTGGCGACTGCCAGGTTCCGCAACGTATTAAGAATGCAGTCCATGACGGCTATTATGCTGCTATGGATATCATCTGATTCTTTTGACCCTGTTGAAAAAATACCGGCCCGCCTCTTGCACGGCGGGCCGGTCCCAACTCCGGCATACCCCTAAACTTTTATGATGGAGGTGCCCTGTGGTAATTGCAGATTTGGTTTTACAAAACGGAAAGGTCGCCACAGTCGACAACGTCTTTAGCTTCTGTGAAGCGGTAGCAGTGAAGGATGGCTGGATCATTGATCTGGGGACCACGGAAGACATGAAGGGACATATCGGCCCTTGTACGGAAGTCATTGACCTGGAGGGTAAAGTCATGCTGCCCGCTGCCAATGACGCCCATCTGCACGCGACCTTGACTGGCCTGCGGCTGCGGGAGGGCTTCCTGGACCTGGGAGCAGCCCAGTCCTTGGCAGACCTGAAAGCGGCGGTGGCTGAAGCGGTGAAAACGGCGAAGCCGGGCCAGTGGATCTGGGGAAGCGGCTTCATGGAATTCATGTACTCTGAGCTGCAAGCCCAGGGAATGCGGGGTATTAACCGCTGGGATTTGGATGAGGTAGCTCCGGATGTGCCCGTGATGTTGAATGATTTTGGCCTTCATACCCTGGTAGTTAACAGCAAGGCTCTGGAACTGGCGGGTATTACCAAAGAATCTCCTGACCTGAAACCTGAGGAGGGCATCATGGAACGGGACCCGGCTACCGGTGAGCCCAATGGCCGGTTCTTTGAATGGTCTGCTCATCATCTCATCGGCAACCACTGTCCGCCTGTTAGTGATGAGGAAATTGAACAGAGTATCCTGCGGGTGCAGCATGCGCTCAATGCTCAAGGAGCCACCAGCCATGTGGATATTGTGGGACGTGGAGTGGAGCGCATCTTCCTGGGAGTCAGCCGGGAGCGCTGTATGGAAATCTATGAGCGTATGTCCAGAGAGGGCAAACTGACTGCCCGTGTCAGCTTACATATCAATCCCTGTGTGGATGGTGTGGAGAGCTACGATTCCATCATGCAGGCAATGGATGAGATGAAGCTGCCGGAGTTCCGTGATCCCAACTGGGTGCAGGCCAAGACAATCAAAATCTTCGGTGACCAGGGCTTGTGGTTGCGGCCAAGGGAAGACCGTCCCAACGGAGAAGGCCGGTCCGTGTTCCCTGGGCAGACGGATGAAGAGCAGGCAGAGGAACTGCGGCGCACGATTATAGGACTGCACCGCCGGGGTTGGCAGGTCGGCATTCACGCCTTGGGTGGTAAGACAATCGACGTAGCGGCGGGAGCCTATATGGAGGCGCAGCAGATGTATCCCCGGGAGCAGCCCCGCCATTTCATTATCCATGGAGACGATATGACAGAGGAGGCTGCCCGCAAAATGGGCCGCTTCGGGATTGGCTGTTCCCCCCAGCCCATTGCTGCCAATATCGTGGCCGGTATGAACGCGCCTCATATGACGGCAGGAGAAGAGCTATTTAACTGGGAAGCCTATATGAAAGCGGGATGTTGGGTCTCTGGCGGTTCCGATTCCCCCTGCTTCGATTTTAATTGGCGTTCCGGTGTGCAGTTTGCGGTGACCCGGACGACGGTGATGGGACAGGCTATCCGACCAGATCTGGCAATGAGCCTGGAAAATGCTATCCGCATGTATACCATCAACGGCGCCTTTCAAGAGCACATGGAGCATGTCCGTGGTTCCATTGAGATTGGTAAGGTAGCCGATTCCCAGGTCTTGGGGCGTGATATCTTCACATGTCCCACTGAGGAAATTGGTCAGATTCCTGTGAACATGACAATCTGCGGCGGAAAAATAGTTTATCAACTGTAAAATAATTTGTAGGTTGATGAATCGTAAAATATAGATTAAAATGTCAACCATGGCCTCCCGGTCAATCTCGTTAAGATGGTGCGTCAGTTGCGCGGAGGTCAGCAGCGAGGTGTAGATTCCTCTTCGGTGTTCCTTTAGGTATTTGAGCCGCATACCGCAAAAGTATCTGTATGTCGCTGGTTCTTCTTTTGGCAAAGTCGAGTCCGGCAGATAATAGTCGCCGCGTTTGGTATAAGTGATTTCCATTGTGTGACAGTCCTTTCGCAGGCCTGAATTTGAGCCTTATTTTGACCCTTTAACGGGTCATTCTTTATAAAACAACTGAACTGACTGGTACAGAATTTTATAGTTTCAGAAATGAATATCACATGTTTTGAAGGAAAAAGTAATAGAAAGCAATGATTTGCGAATTCGAGTCCTGTATCGTCCACCAGAACAAAATCCCGTAACCGCGATGGTTACGGGATTTTTTGCGTCTGACGCGGCGTGCCTCCGCCTGCCTGCTGTTCCGGCGTGGCTCACGCGTCGCCGTTTCTGCTGTGCTTTTCAGCCTGCGTGCCGAAGTAAAAGCCGATCACAACGGTAAAGACCGTCAGAAACTGGTCCGTGGTGACCCGGCCCGCAACGGACAGCCATGCGAAGACGCCGGTCAGGGCGATGGTGACGATGCTTTTGATGGTAAGTAGGTTGGTGAGTCGTTTTTCCAGAAGCTCCATGATGTTCTCCTTTCTCCTGAGACGCCGCTCCATTCTATGCGGGTCAGAGCCCCGGTGCCCCGGAGGCCAGCCAGGCGACGAAGGCGCCGCAGAGGACCAGGAGCGCCTTGTCCAGCAGTCCGTCCCAGCGCTTGCCGGGCTTTGATTCCAGAGCGTCCACCTTGCCGGTGAGACGGTCCACGCTGTCCCCCATGGCCTCCTGCTTGGTCACCATAACCTCCATGGCGGTGGCCAGCCGGTTCAGGGCACGGCTGGCCTCCTCGGCGGCGTTCATGCGGTGTTTCAGGGAGCCGATCTCATGGGTGTGGTTCTCCAGCTTCACCGCGATCTCTTCCGCGGTCATTGCAGGTCCTCCACTGCGCCCAGGTCCTCCCAGCGCTCCGCCAACTCCTGGGGGCCGTAGACGTTGTCATCGGACTTGCATCGCCAGACACGCCCTTCCAGGGTGCAGCACTCGCCGGCCTGCCACAGGCCGCGGGTGCCCTGGGGAGCGGTGTAGGGCTTGGCCAGCTTGGGGTCGGTGGTGTGGCAGATGTCCCACAGGGAGACGGCCTTGTCCGGGGACCAGTCGGGCTGGTCTGTGGCGTCGTGCTGCTGCCACAGCTTGTATACCTGCCCCTGCCATTGGTAGGGCTTGCCCACCGGAGTCTCCTGGGTGTTGTAGGCCCGCTGCCGCCAGGTGGGGATCTCCGCCTGGTGCGCCAGAAGATAGGTGCCGTCCGCCTGACCGGAGACGGCCAGGTCCGCCACAGCCGCCGCGTCGGCGGCACCCTTGCTGAACAGGGCCTCCAGGGCCAGTGTCAGGATCGCCTCAGCCATTGCTCTCCACTCCTTCCTCATAGGCGGCCTCCATGCTGGAAACGGCGGCGTCGGCCTGGGCGGTCTGTGCCTCCAGGGCGGCCTGCCGCTCCGCCAGTTTTGCGTTCAGCTCCGCAATCTGCGCCTCATAGCCGGAGACATCCCCCAGATACTGGCTGGCGGTGCGCACCTCCGCCACGAAGTAGCGGCCGGAGTGCTGATAGCGGATGTCTGTCAGCTCGAAGCCGTAGCCCTCCGGCAGGCCCAGCTCGTCCTCACGGTCCGCCAGGCGTTGGACGGTGGGATGGGACCAGTTGACCTGCTCGATCTGTTCCAGACTGGCCTCCTCCCGCTCAAAGGTAATGCAGTAGTGGCCGTTGACGGCGCTGCGTGTGACAAATGCGGCCGGGACCCCGTCAAATTCCCAGCGCGTACCCAGTTTGCTCATGCGCTTTTCCTCCTTTTTGCTTGGCACGCCGGGAAGCGTGCCTGCATTTGGGGGACCGGGGAGGGAATTTGCATGGCGGCGTGCAAAGAACCGGGGAAAATCTCCGCGCAAAAAAAGAGCACGCTCTCGCGTGCTCCCAGCCTATCGAGAAATTCGAAAGACTTGTGCAACGGGTAGGAAGGGTGTGCGCGGCTGGCCCGCAGGCCGTTTCGGAGCGCAACTGGGCGTAAGCCCGGCACTTAGCGCAGAGATAAACCCAGGATTGGTGTCCTGCGCCATTGAAAACGGGCTCCGGATTTATGGAAGAAGCATCCCGCTGTACGGAGCCAGCTCCAGACGGATGAAATACCCCTGGTCATGCTGGCAAACGGGACAGAGCTTGGGCGCTTCCGTTCCCTCCAGAATGTGGCCGCAGTTCAGGCACATCCAGCCGCATTTGGCGTCGGAGACGAACAGCTTTCCGGCTTCCAGCAGGTCCGCCAGATAGCTGAACCGGTCCCCGTGGCTCTGCTCGATGGGAGCAATCTGGCGGAAGGAGGCGGCGATCTGAGGAAAACCCTCGGCCTGGGCAGTCTGGGCGAAGGAGGCGTACACCGGGTCAAATTCCTCATACTCGTTGTGTTGGGCGTACCGCAGCAGCTGGACAACGTCGTTGGTCAGGTCCACGGGATACCCGCCGTCTATTTGGACGGTCCCCCCGGACAGCTCCTTCATGTGGTTGTAGAAGATTTCGGCGTGCTCCTGTTCTTGGCTGGCGGTGAACTGAAAGACGGCCTCCAGCACATGCAGTTTCTGTTGTTTGCAGAGGGAGGCGGCAAAGGTGTAGCGGTTGCGGGCCTGACTCTCCCCGGCAAAGGCCCGCATCAGATTTTGCAGCGTTTCGCTGGCTTTGAATTCCACGGACATGGCAAGCTCCTCCTTGTAATGGTCATGGAGACAGCATGCGCGTCCCGGAGAAATTTATACAGAAAAACATGCCTCCGTGCACACGGAGGCATGTCTTTTTGCTTATTCCTGAGGCAGCTGATAGGTCTGGATGGCCCGGTCCAGGCTGCTGGTGAAGCTGCCCTCGTCCTTCAGGTCGTTCAGATAGGCGTGGCGGTCCACAGAGGAGTCCTTCTCCTCAATGACGGACAGGGCGATGTTGGAGCAGTGGTCGGAGACACGCTCGAAGTTGGTCAGCAGGTCATTGAGGATGAAGCCCAGCTGCATGGTGCAGTCGCCGGACTGGAGACGGCGGATGTGGCGCATGCGGATCTCCTCAATCAGCCGGTCGATAGTCTCCTCCAAGGGCTCCACCTCCCGGGCCTTTTCCACGCTGGCGGCGTCGAAGCAGGAGAATGCCCGGTCCATGATGTCCTCTAGGGCGGCCAGCAGCACCTGCAGCTCGCCGTGGGCGGACTCGGAGAAGGAGAGCCCCTTTTCATGCAGCTCCTGGGCGGATTCCTGCAGGTTCAGGGCGTGGTCGCCGATACGCTCGAAGTCGCCAATGGCGTGGAGCAGGCGGGAGACCGTGCGAATGTCGTCCATGGACACGCCGTGCTGGGAGATCTGTACCAGATAGCTGCCCAGCCGGTCCTCGTAGATGTCCAGCTTGTCCTCGTTGGCGATGATCTCAGTTTCCCGGGCTTCGGAGTAGCCGGAGAACTGGGCGATGGCGTATAGCAGGTTCTGGTGGGCCAGGGCGCCCATGGCGTTGGTCATGTTGACGCACTCGCTGATAGCCACGCCGGGGGTGCGCAGCAGGCGGGGGTCCAGGAAGGCGAACTGTTCGGCCTTGTCCTCGTTCCGGACAAGGCTCCGCGCCAGCTTTTCCAGCTGGCGGGAGAAGGGCAGCAGCAGAACGGTGGTGAACACGTTGAACACCGTGTGGCAGAAGGCAATGCCAACGGCGCCCACGGCGGCGCTCATAAAGGTGAAGTGGAAGAGGGCGTTTCCGCCGTAGAACAGGATCAGTCCCACCACGGTGCCGATGATGTTGAAGGAGATGTGGATGACGGACACCCGCTTGGCGTTGCGGTTGACGCCGATGGAGCTCAGCAGGGCGGTGACGCAGGTGCCGATGTTCTGGCCCATGATGATGGGAATGGCCATGCCGTAGGTGATGGAGCCGGTGAGGGCCAGGGCCTGCAGGATGCCCACGGAGGCGGCGGAGGACTGGATGACGCCGGTGAACACGGCGCCCACCAGCACGCCCAGCAGGGGATTGTTGAAGGCGGTGAGGAGGCTGGAGAACTCCGGCATGTCGGCCAGGGGGCTCACCGCGTCCTTCATCAGCTCCATGCCGTACATCAGGATGGCGAAGCCCACCAGAATGCGGCCGATGTCCCGGCGGCGCTGCTTTTTGGAGGCCATGATGAGGATGATGCCCACCAGCGCAATCACCGGCGAGAAGTTTTCGGGCTTCAGCAGGTTGACGAACACGCTTTCGCTCTCAATGCCCGTCAGGGACAAAATCCACGCCGTCAGGGTGGTGCCGATGTTGGAGCCCATGATGACGCCGATGGTCTGGCCCAGCTCCATGACGCCGGAGTTTACCAGGCCCACCAGCATGACCGTCATGGCGGAAGAGGACTGGATGGCGATGGTGATGCCGGCGCCCAGCAGAAGGCTTTTGAAGGGGTTGGAGGTCATGCGCTTTAGCACGCGCTCCAGCTTGCCGCCCGCCATCTTTTCCAGGCTCTTGGACATGGTGGTCATGCCGTAGAGGAAGAAGGCCAGGCCGCCGCACAAGGTAAAGACAGAAAAAATGTCCATGCCGATGCTCCTGATCCGAATTTTCCCGCCAGGGGGAAATGTGATGTCAACAGTGCGTTGCAAACATATTATATCTGTTTGAGGCCGGATTGAGAAGCGGCGGAATGACCAAATGTGAAGCTTTCGGAAAAAATTGAGCAAATCATCCGTAAAAAACCCGGGAATATAGGGAAAGTGTAAAAAGTCCGTAAAATCGGGCGGCATATCTGCCGGAAAACCGCAAAAAAACGGTGCCGGAACCGGCACCGTTTTTACAGATTCAGCAAGAGACGGCCTCGCCGCTTTTTGTCCAGAATGCACGGATGTCCTCGCCGCAGCGGCGGCCGGCGAAGTAGCCCGCCTGCCACAGGCCCCGCAGGACCTCCAGGTCCTTTTCCGTCCGGGAGCAGCCCAGGGTGTCCTCCGGCGCGATGACCAGCACCTTGCCCTCCCGCTCCAGAGCAAAGAGCTCCTCGCGGCTGGCGTTGTAGCGCTCCGCCCGGGCCCGCATGGTCTCCACGAATTCCGGGTGCTTGCGAAAGGTGTTTTTCACCATCCGGAAGGAGCTGTCCGATCCTTTCCGGTAGTCCCGCTCCCGGGTCAGGATCACCACCACCCGGTCGCAGCCCACTTCGAAGGCCCGCTTCCAGGGAATGGGATCGGCGCAGCCACCATCCAGGTATGGCTGGCCGTCCACCTCAATGACAGGGAACATCAGGGGAATGGCGCAGGTGGCCTCCAGCACCAGGTTGGGGGCGTCCCGGCGGGGGACGGGCAGATACTACGCCTTGCCGGTGTCCACATTGGTGACCACCGCCTCCACGGTGCCGGGATAGGCCTCGAAGGTGTCGTAGTCAAAGGGCAGCAGCTGGTTGGGGATGGTCTCGTAGGAGAATTTCAGGCCGAAATAGGAGCGGTTTTTGCGGTCCAGCAGGTTCCGCATGCTCATGTAGCGGGGGTCGTTGGCGTAAGTGGTCACTAGCTTCAGGTTCCGGCGGCTCTGCCGGGAGAGATAGCTGACGCCGTAGGCGATACCGGCGGAAACGCCGACGGTGTAATCCGGCATGGGCAGCCCGCCATCCAGAAATGCGTCGCACACACCGGCGGAAAAGATGGTCCGCAGGGCGCCGCCCTCCAGGACCAGACCTGTTTTCATGATGACCACCTCGTATATCATTTTCGGAGTACAGATATGATATCATACCACTAAAAAAAAGAAAATGGAAACGTGACGGAAAATCTCTGCCCTTCAGCCACATTTTTTTGTGTACGATTCCAAATCCGCCCGTCCTTCGGCGGAAATGCTCTCTTGCCAATGGGTTTGCGCTGGGATATACTATGATTACTTATGATCAAAAACGACCGTTACCGCCCAAAAGCGCGGCATCGTCAACAAGGAGCTGCATGAACCCCATGATACGGGAAAAAACCTTTTACCGGACCTTTTTTGCCCTGGCGCTGTCCCTGGCATTACAAAATCTGCTGACTTACAGCGTCAATATGATGGATACCGTCATGCTGGGCCGGTACAGCCAGGACGCCATGAGCGGCGTCAGCCTGTGCGACCAGGTGCAGTTCCTGCTGCAGATGCTGGTGGAGGGCGCCGGTGAGGGCGCCGTGGTGCTGGGCTCCCAGTATTTGGGCAAAAATAAGCTGGAGCCCATCTCCCATATCATCGGCGCGGCCCTGCGGTTCGGCGGAGCCCTGGCGGTGGTGATGTTCGTGTTTGTCCTGCTGGCGCCGGGACAGCTGCTGGGCCTGCTGTCCAATGAGCCCCGGGTCATTGCCGAGGGAGTGCGGTATTTTCAGATCATCTGCTTTTCCTACATCATTTTCACCGTGACCCGCATCCTGGTGGCGTCCCTGCGGTCCATCGGCATCGTGAAGATCGGCTATGTGATCTCCTTTTCCACGCTGTGCATCAATGTCTCCCTGAATTACCTGCTGATTTACGGCAATCTGGGCTGTCCGGAGCTGGGCGTTCAGGGCGCGGCCATCGCCACCCTGGTCTC
>Ga0129317_1001092_pt1 | contig 22294 bp, 23 predicted proteins | sample Cm1ome_FD_94430 | JGI IMG/M metagenome (GOLD analysis project Ga0129317, IMG submission 94430) | Eastern black-and-white colobus group fecal microbial communities from Wisconsin, USA - Cm1105 metagenome | ecosystem: Host-associated > Mammals > Digestive system > Large intestine > Fecal | place... | reverse complement strand
TATATTCCTATTTATGCGGGTGTAGTTCAATGGTAGAACTTCAGCCTTCCAAGCTGACTACGTGGGTTCGATTCCCATCACCCGCTCCATAAAAATTTTATATTCCTGTTTATGCGGGTGTAGTTCAATGGTAGAACTTCAGCCTTCCAAGCTGACTACGTGGGTTCGATTCCCATCACCCGCTCCATAAAAAATCACTTACGAATATTTTTCGTAAGTTTTTATTTTATATTAAAAAAAGATACTGTCCTAACAGTATCTCGATATATTTAGTTTCTTATTTTAAATGTTTTAGGTGCCATGTTATAAACAAGTATTAATGAAATAAAACAATATAATATACTAAAAACAGTTACAAAAATCCCAAATGAATAAAGAGGCATTTTTTGTCCTAACATAAAATAGCAAACAAAATAAGTACAAAATTGAATAACACTATAAGTACTGCTTTTCATTTCTGTGTTTATATTATATGGTTGTAATAAATAATATAAAACTAAATAATGTACCGAAAAGAATACACTCATTGAAACAATAGAAACAAACAAAAGAATATAATTAATAACATCTTCTGTCCCACCACTTAAATATAACAAAAACATAAGACCAATTGCTATAATAAAAGCAGGAATTAAATTAATAAAGATAAGTGTCTTTAGTCTTTCTTTAAAAAGACCAAGAATAACCTTAGGTGTACGATAAATACGAAATGTCAACATACTATGATCACAATTCATAAACATTGCTTGTGTAAGTATAGGTCCTCGATTTAACACATACATAACAAATAAGAAATAAGGCAAATTAACGAGCAATAATCCATTTATATTTTCCCTAATATCTTTATTAACACTAATAACAACACTTAAAATAATAAAGATACCAACAATAATAATAGATTGCTTTTTAATTGTTCCAACAAGAATTTTACGATGTCTTTTAACAAAAAGTTCATGAAAATAAGCAAATCCATGTTTATTACTTGTTAATCTAGTATCAATTTCAATGTATTTAGCAACTTGTTGTTTTATAGCCGCAGAACTTGTTTGATTTTCAACAATATAAACATTTTTTGGAATTAATATTTGTTTATATAGTTTTTGGTAATCTTTAAAGCTATATATAATTTTTATACTAGGTATAAACAATACAAAACAAATTAGAAAAATAGCTATAAACCCTTCTGTTGAAATTGTCATTTCTATATAAGGCAATCCATAACAAATAGCTAATAACACTGCCACAATACCCCATAATAATGAAGATAATTGATTTTCATTTCTCACAATATGTTTGTATTGATAATATTTTAAAGTATAAGCATTCACGATACTTTTTACCATCATAACAAGAAATAGTAAAAGTAAACATAACCACATAGGTACATCACTCATAGAACCAAAAATAATAATAGTTGGTAAATTACCGATTAAAATCTTTAGCATCATATATGAATAATTTGATAAAGTATATTGTCTTGCATCCATATTCATTAAAATCATGGCATAGTATTTTTCTTTTGTAGGATTAAACATATAGGTATTGATAACACCACCTATCAAAGTTAAAATTAAAAAAATATGAATAAAGGTATCTGCTATATTCGTATTATAAAGAGTACTCATAAAAAATACACATAAACCAATATATAAAGCTTTCGCAATAAATATACTATATAATTCTATAATGATATTACCTATATTACCTATTGTTTTTAAAACTTTGTTTTTATATAAATGCGAAGGTAATATTTTCTTTATAAATGGAAATTGTCTTATGGAATAAATGATGGAATTCACACGATAAGCATTTTTGATTTGAAAAGATGTTATAAATGTTTTAAACATATTATATTTCCTTTAATGCCTCTATAATTTTATTCTTGAATTCATGATTATCTAAATCATTTTTATCTATTGTTTCAAGAATACCTTTATTTAAAATAACAATTTCATCACATAAATCAAGAGCAAGTTCCATAATATGAGTAGAAAAAATAATAATATGATTATCTTTAATGCTTTTAAGCATTTGTTTCATTTCTTCAGCAACAACAACATCAAGCGATGTTAATGGTTCATCTAAAAGTAATATATTCGGTTCTGATATAATGTTAACTAGCATTTGCATTTTATTTTTCATTCCATGTGAGTAATCTTTTAATAATTTATCTCGATCCTCTTCATCAATTTTCATAAAATCAAAATACTCATCAATTGTTTTTTCTTCTTTAATACGATGTTTATTAATTTCTATAAAGAATTTTAAAAATTCTCTACCTGTCAAGAACTCTGGAACATTAGGAGTCGATAAAACATATCCAATGTCTTCCGATTCAATATTTCTAGTTTCATTTTCTTTTATATAAAATTTCCCACCGTCAATTTCTAAATCTTCATTCAAGCAATTAAATAGAGTTGTTTTACCTGCACCATTTCTTCCAAGAAGGCCATATATCTTCCCTTTTTCAAATTCAAAATGAATATCTTTTAAAACGTGTTTCTTATCAAAAGTTTTCTTTAAATTTTCTATGATTAGTTTCATTGACTAACTCCTTACATTTATAATAAAAAATTATAACACAAATTAAATAAATAAACAAAAAAGATACTGCAATGCAATATCTATAATATATCTAAAATTTTTGGAATAAAAATGATTAAACCTATAATCATGGCCCCAAATGCAATAATCAAAACAGCTCCAGCTGATACATCTTTAGCTTTTTTAGCTAAAGGATGAAGATTAGGCATAGCCATATCAACAGTTGCTTCAATTGCTGTGTTAAACATTTCAGCAGCAATAACCAATATAAACAAAATAATACATATGATCCATTCATAAACATTAATTTTAAAAATAAAACCAAATATGATAACCAAAGTCATCATAATAACATGAACATGTAAATTTCTTTCTGTCTTTAAAGTAGATAAAATACCTTCAAATGCATATTGAAAACTTTTCAACAAACTCCCCTTTTTCATTTTATCCCTCCACTCATTCATATTTGTTGGTATAATTTATAAAAATGATTAAATACATAATAGAAAACATAAATCCTGCCAAAACATCTGTTGTATAGTGCACACCTAAATAAATACGACTCGTACCAATAATAATAATCAATAAAGTCAAGAAAATAATACATATCCATTTTAAATAATTATTTTTAATATACTTATAAATAAGATATATAAAATATCCATAAAATGCCATAGATACCATTGAATGTCCAGAAGGAAAACTAAATCCTGTTTCTTCAATGATTCTAAAACCTGTTGGTCTAGGTCTTTGTAGAATATATTTAAGACTTTGATTTATCATTGTGATGATAATTAAGTTAATTGGAATAAGTAATTTTAATCTTTTATTTTTGATAAAAATTATTGAAAGTAATGTTACAGTAATAATACATATAACACCACCTAAGTTTGTTATTATTTTAATAAAGGGTGTCATAAAATCAGATATAAGATAATATGAAATCAAAGCATAGCCAATTGTATCCCATATCATATCTTTTTGATAAATAACATTCTTTAATAATATCAAAAAACAAAACAAACAACTTAAAAATATAATAACATATTTATTTTTATTTATAAAAGCTAAAACATTATTCATTTTATCACTCTTTCTTACTCGTTATATTATAACCTTTTTTTCAAATGACTTTCAACGTATTTACTTTTCAACGATATCAATAATAAGATATTCTGATTGAGATCCTGTTCTAATAGGATAACCCCAACCTCCTATTCCAGAAGATACAATGAGTTGTAAATAATCATATTGTTTATATCCATAACTTAATTCTCCAAATCCTAAGAAATCTATCATCAATCCTACAGGAAACATTTGCCCACCATGAGTATGGCCTGATAATTGTAAATCTATTTTAGTATCATCATTTTCTTGAATAGAAATAGGTTTATGATCTATTAACATAGAAAAACTTTGAGAATCACTGTTTTTCATAAGTTCTTTTGTTGTTTTTCTGTCTTGTGAAGAATCTTCTCTGCCAACTAATACAAATTCATCATTGAATTCAAAAACGTTTTCAGAGAGAATTTTAATACCATTTGATGTTATAGCATCTTGAAGTTGTTTTTGTGTAAATGAGGGATTTTGTGAATATAAAGCACGATCATGATTTCCGTAAACATAATATACCCCATAAGTACAATTCATTGAACCTAAAACTTCAAAAGCCGTATTCATTTGTTCATATGTTGATAGTTCATCAACAATATCTCCACCTAAAATAATCATATCAACATTTTGATTTTCAATAATTTGACAATATTTAAGAAGTTTTTCTTTATCCATCGTTTCAGCAAAATGCAAATCAGAAAGAAAAGCTACGCGATAATCTTTTGATAAATTCTTTGTTGTTGTGATTGTATAGTGAGTTCTATGAATTTGTTGCATATTATAATAACCATACCCAATAATTAAACAAGTGGATAAAATCGGAATAATCCCCAATTGATAAATCTTCATTAATAGTGAAGGTACTTCTTTTCTTTTTTGATATAGCCATATAAATAAATCACAAATCAATGCAAAAGCAAAGACATGACAAACAACAACAAACCATACATGAAAAACATTACGAGCAGGAAAAACAAATAAAAAAGATAAAATCATAATTAATATTTTCATTTTTTGAGATGTTATATCTATATGAAAAACACGACAAATACGTTTAAAAAACATATAAAAATATATTCCTATAGGAATCATAAATATAATTGGAACTATATAAAATAATAAAAACATTTTTACTTCTCCTCTTAAAAAAACTATATATTCTATTGAATGATATAATACATGTATTATATCATTTTTTCAATGCTTTCACTATTATGAAATGAAAAAGTATCTCTATAGAAACAGAGATACATTAATTCATAACAATTTTATTTTCATTAAAATAACCAGTTCTCTCAATAGCATTCACAACAATAGGTACAAAGATTAATTGAATAACTATACCTGGTAACCCAGTTGAAGTTGCAATGATAACAGCTTGTAAACCACCTAAAGACATATGAAATAAATAAGTCGCAACGATTAAAGCCAGTCCATAAACAATTCTTCCACTAACCATTGAGATAATCAATGAGAATAATGATCCAAATTTTTTGTTTTTAAAATGAAAATATTGAAACATTAATCCACTAACCATTCCATATGTAGATAGTTCACACATCATAAACAAAACTCTTTCAGCCGAAGGCATACCTGTTAATATAGAACTTGTTAGTGGTGCAAAAACACCTAAAAACAAACCATATATTGGTCCTAAAACCATTCCTCCTAAGAAAACAGGAAGATGCATTGGTAAAAAAATAGATCCTGCTTGTTGCATTCCAATGAAATGAAATACTTGTGGTAATAATAATGATAATGCTAAAAACATAGCACCAAATGTCATTTTTCTTGTTTTCATATAATTCCCCCTACTTTAAAAACGTTTGATAATCTTCATAATTCTTTTTCAATAATTCAGGTGTATTTAAATGATATGGACAATGTGACATACATTTTCCACAATGAATACAATCCTTTATTTTTTCCATTTCATCTTGCCAATGTTTTGATAGCCAAGTCTTTGATGGTGCTCTTCTTAACATTAGAGACATTCTTGCACATTGATTAATCACAATACCTTGAGGACAAGGCATACAGTACCCACAACCACGACAGAAATCTCCTGCCAATTCTTTTCGATCATGATGAATAATCTCTTGATACTCTTTATTTAAAATAGGTGGATTTTCTTGATAAGAGATAAACTCATCTAATTCATTTTCTTTTTGAATACCCCATATTGGTAAAACATTATCAAATTGAGCCAAATAAGCATAAGCAATATCACTACGAGAAATCAATCCTCCTGATAAAGCTTTCATACAAATAAATCCAATGTTATTTTCTTGACACAATTTCACTAATTCTTCTTCGACTTCACTAGATAAATAACTAAAAGGAAATTGAAGCGTATCATACAAACCAGATTCAATAGCTTCCTTAGCCACCTTATAACCATGATTAGTAATTCCAATAAATCTAATCTTCCCTTGTTGCTTAGCTTCTAACATTGCTTCATATAAACCAGTTCCATCATTTGGTTGAGGACAAAATGATGGATTATGAAATTGATAAATATCAATATAATCGGTTTGCAATGCATTTAAACTCATTTCTAAATCTTTCCAAAAGCCTTCAACAGTTGTTGCCATCGTCTTTGTAGAAATATAAATATTTTCTCTAACATCGCTTAATGCTCTTCCAATTTTTTCTTCACTATCACTATAAGCTCTCGCTGAATCAAAAAACTGAATTCCATTATCATAAGCTTTACGTAAAATAACACTAGCTTCATCTAAATTGACTCGCTGAATAGGTAAAGCACCAAAACCATTCTTATTCACTGTTATACCAGTTCTTCCTAAAGTTACTTTTTGCATATGTATTCACCTCATTACTATCATATCACCTAAAGTCAACTCTAAGTCAAGCATTAATTTCTTTTTTAAACAAACTCTTTTCTTTGATAATCCTTCACTTCTATTTTATCTTTAAAATATTCTAAGAAATACAATTGATTTTGAATTAATGATTCTTTTTGTTTCTTGTTTAGTTTTTTAATATAATATTCTAATTTTGAAGCTTGTTTTCTATTTTCACATGACCAGCAAGCAACAATTTTTTCTACTTGATGTGTTCTAGTGTATTTGGCAGCTTTCTTTCCTTGAGAAAGATGCTCTTCTAAACGTCTTTGGATATTAGTTGTTATTCCGGTATACAAACTATCATCGTGGCATCTTAAAATATAAATATAATACATATAGAAAATAACCTACTTGGTAGGTTATTTCACTTGAATAATAAAGAAATAAAACATATTTTTACCACGAGGAATAGGATAATGTTCTTCTAATGAAAGATATCCTTCTTGTAAACGTAAATTCTTTCTTACTAAAGAAATTTCACTTGTATAAAGGAAAACATATCCACTAGGTTTAACTAAATGAGGTATTCTTGCAAAGAAACGATCATAAGTCTCACGTAATTGTTCTTCATCTTTCATTTGAGCAAGAGTAGGCATATCCGTAATAATTTCATCAAACATTTCATTGTTACTAAAGCGTAGTGAATCTTTATGAACATAATAAATAGTTTGACCAGCTAATTTTGTATTCTTTCTTGCCATTTCAATACCATCATTATAAATATCTACTCCCATTGCAAAATGAGAAGGTTTTACCATGTTCTTTTCAATGAGTAAAGTTCCAGTTCCTACAAAAGGATCTATAACTTTACCTTGATCTTTCATATAAGGTTTTGCTAATTCTACTAATGTTGCTGCAACATAAGGTTGCATAGATGTTGCCATTGTATTCTTTCGATATAAGAATCTTGGATTATCTAAGTGTGATAATTGAAGATAAAGACTTACTGTATCTTTTTTCACTTCTTTTAAAATGATTTGTATATCATACTTTTCTGATGAATTGAGTAATCTTTGTGGATATAATTCAAATATCTTTTGAGAAACTTGTTTAACAAGATTTGGATTTTTGACTCTTAAAGCATCTACAACACGATAATAGAAAACAGATGGTTCGTCATATAATCGATCTAATATATCAATAATATGAGATCTCTTTAATCCTTCTTCTATAGCATTGATATTGATATCTAATAAACTTGCACCAATTGGTAATAACATATCTTTATATACTCTTATTGTTTGTAAATCATATAAAGAATCAGTTCTTACTAATACCCCTTGACTGACTGGTTTATATTTTAAATGTAATACATGTTCAAATGCAACAAATTGATAATAAGGAAGTGTTGTTAAAATAACATCAACAGGTTCATGTTTTAATTTAATCATTTTCTTTTTATGTTGTTGATATTTTAAGATTAATGGATTGAGTATTTTTAATTGTGCTTGAACATGCTTAGTTTCTACATCTTCATTTGACATGAGAGTCTTTTGAATAGCTTTTAAATGATTAATGTAGCCATGCAAGTCATATTGACTTATACCTTTTAAATAGGCTTCTTTAACATATTCTGTTTGTTCATGATCATAAGCATCAAATAAAAAATCTAAACAATCATGATAAAATCCTAATATAAAAGCAACATTCTTTCTAACCTTAGCATCTTCATGATTAATCAATTCTATTAATACTTTTTTTAATTCAATATCATTTAAAACATCTTTATTTTCTTTTAATTGATTTTTTAATTCAATCAGTGATTCCCTTAATTTATTATGACTTTTAATATTACTTACACAATCCATTTTATTACTTCCCTTTCAACTAACTATATATCATCATACCATATTTTCTCGATTAATCCAACTTATTTTTGGTAGTGCTACATAGAAAGATAATATCATTGTCATTTCTTGATACAGATTTTTTTCTTTTTTTATCATTTCAAAATAATATTGAATACGATTTTGTGACATTTCCTGAGTTAAGACTTCATCAAAAAAAGATGAAGGATAAAATAAACGAGCATAGAAATATAAAATTTCATAAACATCAAAATAATGCGTTTCTAATAAATCTTGAATTCCTTGACAATCAATTAAATCACTTTTTAATAAATAAACAAGATGACGCATACGTGTACTTATTACATAATGTGTAGGATTAACCAATTCATATATATACTTAGAAATAGGATGTTGTAAAGCCAAACTCATAGGTAAGGAGGCATTTGGATCTATCTTTAATATTTCATTAAGAATACTAATACAGTTCTCTGCTAATCCAGTATAATAATAGATTAATGAAACAAGATCTGGATTGTGTTTAAAACTATAAGCATATTGTTTAACAAGTTCTTTGACTCTATCAATCTTGCATATCCATTGTTCTTTAATTTGATTCACTGATATTTTTTGATATGGCATAGGTTGTAAGAAAGTATGAAGATAAAGAGAAAAGTCAATATCTTCTTGATAATATAGAAATAAAATATGTCCATGAGAAACAATATCATCATTAAAGTTTTTTATACAACTATATCCTCTACAATGACATTGACTCATTAAATAACGATAATACTGATATATTTCAAAAAAGAGAGATATATTATCCATATATGATAAATAATATAATTGTTCTTGATGTTGAAAATAACCTGGTTGCATAATATTATTATCAATACCATAATACAATTTTAAAATATGATTCATAAATATTCTTCTTTCTATTGAGTATAAACGAGAGGAACTTGTCCTTGAAATATTTCTAATAAAACAGGTATTTTTATTTTATGAGAATGATATTGTTCAAAAAAAGGATAAACCATAGTCATATTGATTGTAATTTCAATAGCTAATTCAACCATAACATGATTTACTCCATAATTTTCTATACTTTTTACAATAGAGCTTCCAACTTGAGATAAATGCTTGTAACGTACAGAAATAATAGGCATGATTGGATTCAATAGTGGCAAATGTAATAATGAAGCCATAGATATTTTAGAAATAATACCACTTTGTGATACTTCTTCTATTCTTTCTTGATAATAGCTATTCTCTGTTTTTTTATACATTCCATTTTCTATAGATAAATACGTATTTTCAATATCCATCACAACTTGACTTGCTAGTGAATTCACTTTTACCATATCAAAATCAATCAATTGAATTTCACCTTGATTATTTCTTTCAATAATAACTAAATCCTCATACTGTGATTGTCTTGTAAAATAGCAATGTGAAACAATCAATTGATTAAAACGATTTATTTCCATCTCTCCATAATCTTTAATCAATGGGATTAATTTCATATATGAAGTGATACCAAAAGAAACAATGATAATAAAAATAACCAAAAATATAACAACCCACTTTTTCATTATCATCACCATTCAATTATATGAATGTCATACAAAAAAATAACAATAAACGACAAATTTATTGTTATTTTTGATTTGTTATGATTTCATCTAATTGTTGATCGTATTGATCATTTTCTATAAATTCAACTTCTTGCCATGAAAAAGCCAATCCTAATTTGTAACCCTTAAACCCACTAACAAGATAACGATCATAATACCCTTTGCCATAGCCCACACGATAAAGACGTGAATCAAAAGCAAGCATTGGAATAATCATAAGATCAATTTGCGATGGTTCAATATAAAGATTTGTTTGTGGTTCTAAAACATGAAAACATCCTTCTTTTAAATCTTCTAGACCTTTTATTTCATAAAAATGCATAATACTTCCTTCAACTTTAGGAACACATACACGATGTTTTTTTAACATATCTTTAATTAAAGATAATGTATCGACTTCACCAGGTAAACTGACATAAATACCAACCATTTGGCTTTTTAAATAAGAGGGATGAGAAAGAACGTGCTGTTGAATCTTTTGACTATGTTGTAAAAACGTCTCGTGATTAACACCAAGACGTTTTTTCTTCATGATTTGTCGGATAGTTTTTTTATCCAATACTATCTTCTCCAAAATCTAATTTTAATAATTGATTCAATTCAACAGCATATTCCATTGGTAATTCTCTTGAGAATGGTTCGATAAATCCCATCACAATCATTTCTGTTGCTTGTTGTTTTGTGAGTCCTCGACTCATTAAATAGAATAATTGATCTTCAGATACTTTAGAAACAGTAGCTTCATGTTCAATATTAGAATCATTATTCATCATAATATTAGTTGGTACTGTATCACTTGTTGATTTAGCATCTAAAATCAATGTATCACATTCCACTTTACTTTTGGCATTAATAGCATTCTTGTTGTGTCTCACCATACCACGATAATTTACTTTTCCACCATGACGAGAAACAGATTTAGAAATAATTTGACTTGATGTATTTGGAGCAAGATGAATCATTTTAGAACCTGAATCTATAATTTGTACATCATCAGCAACCGCTATTGTCACACAAGTCCCTTTTGCACCTTCTTCAGCTAAAATACATGTTGGATATTTCATTGTCACTAACGAACCGATATTTCCATCAACCCATTCCATAGATCCATTTTTATAAACTTTCGCTCTTTGAGTTACAAGATTATAAATATTTTTTGACCAGTTTTGGATTGTTGTATAACGACATTTTGCACCTTCTAAAACAACAATTTCTACAACTCCAGCATGTAAAGAGTCTTTTGAATAAGATGGAGCAGTACATCCTTCAACATAATGAATATCGCTTCCTTTATCAACAATAATCAATGTTCTTTCAAATTGAGCCATTCTTTCAGAATTGATTCTAAAATAAGATTGTAATGGTTTATCTAATTTAACTCCTGGTGGTACATAAATAAATGAACCCCCTGACCAAACAGCACCATTTAAAGCAGAAAACTTGTTATCATGATAAGGTATAACAGTATCAAAGTATTTTTTAAAGATTTCTGGATATTCTCTTAATCCACTATCAATATCTAAAAAGATAACTCCTTTTTCTTTGACTTCTTCTAACATATTATGATAAACAACTTCTGATTCATATTGTGCTGAAGCACCAGCTAAGAACTTTTGTTCTGCTTCAGGAATTCCTAACTTATTAAAAGTATTTTTAATTGTTTCAGGAACTTCTTCCCATTTATCAGTTAAGTTATCACTTGGTTTATTGTAATATGTGTAATCATCAAAATTCATACGACTTAAGTCAACGCCCCAAGTTGGCATTGGTTTTTCTAAAAAGCATTGTAAAGCTTTTAAACGATATTCTAACATCCATTCAGGTTCTTTTTTAATACGAGATATTTCTCTTACGATATCTTCATTTAAACCTTTAGGTGTTTTAAAGACAGAAACATCTTCATCTATAAAATCATAATCTTCATTATTTGTGGGAATATCATATTTATTGTTATCCATTTTTATTCCTCACTTTCTTTAATCAATTGAATTAATCCATTCCATCCAAGTGTTGCACACTTAATACGATTTGCTTGTTTATGTGTATTTTGAAAAGCAATAGCTTCTTCTAAGATTTCTGGATCATATTCCTTTTCATAAATCATATTCATATAATTTTCAATGATTTCTTTTGCTTCTTCTTTTGTTTTACCAATAATAAGTTCACTCATTATCGAAGTTGAAGATGTACAAATAGCACACGCTTCTCCATCATAACGAATATCTTCAATTTTATCACCATCAAACTTGACTTGAATATCTAAATTATCAATACAAGTTTCTGAATTCATATTCACTTTTTTATAAGTTTCATCATTAACCAATCCTCGATTACGAGGATTATCATAATGATCCATAATAATTTCTCTCATTAATTGAGGATTATTCAAAGAATGCATCTAAAAAATCATCTCCTTTCTTACATACTTCAATAAACTGATCAATTTCTTCTTTCGTATTATAAAAATAAAAAGAAACTCTCAATGTCGTTGAAACATGTAAAAATTCATCAAGGATTTTCGCACAATGTTGTCCTGCTCTAACAGCAATACCATAAGTATTAAATAAACTTGCCGCATCTTGTGAAAAAACACCTTTTATATTAAAAGCAATAGCTCCTTGTGCATCTTCATTATAAATTTCTATATTATCCAATGCCTTCATTTTTTTAATACAGTAGTTTCTTAGTTCTAATTCATATTGATGGATATATTCCATTTGTAAACTATCAATATATGTAATAGCACTACCCAAACCAATAACACCTTCAATATGAGGTGTTCCTGCTTCAAATTTATAGGGTGGATTTTTTAAAGTTATAGTTCCTTCATGATTATAACGTGAATTTGACCCTCCACCTAAACGCATTGGTTTTGTTTCACACAACAATTCATATTTACCATATAAAACACCAATTCCTGTTGGTCCACACATTTTATGTCCTGAAAAAGCTAAAAAATCAACCCCTGTTTCTTGAACATCTGTTTTTTGATGAGGAACACTTTGTGCCCCATCAGCTACAACAATAATATTATATTGATGAGCTAAATCACATATCTCTTTCATTGGTATATTGTGACCTAAAACATTTGTAACTTGAGCAACTGCAATAATTTTTGTTTTATCCGTAATTGCTTTCTTAACATTTTCTGTTGTCAAACGTCCTTTTTCATCTAAATCAATATATTCGACTTTAGCACCTGTTTGTTTAGCAACATCAAACCATGGTAATGTATTTGATGCATGTTCTGCGACTGTTATTAATATCTCATCATCTTGTTTTAAATGAGTTAATCCATAACCATAAGCAATCATATTCAAAGAATCTGTTGATCCAGAAGTAAAAACAATTTCTTCTTTTCTTTTTGCATTAATAAATTTTTGAGTAATGACTCTGGCATTTTCATATTGTTCATCAACTTCATGTGATAAATCATAATCACCACGATGAGCATTCCCAGAATAATTTGTTAAATAATTACAAACAGAATCAATAACCATTTGAGGTTTTAAAGTTGTCGCTCCATTATCAAAATAAATCAAAGGTTTACCATGCATAGTTTTCCCATTAAGCATAGGAAAATCTTGACGAATTTCATAAACATCAAACATTTTAAGCACCTACCTTTGATAAAACTTTTTCAAAATATGCCTTTAACATATCATTATCAACAACTTCTATAACTGGTTTTAAATAACCATAAGTAATAAGTTGCATCGCTTGTTTTTTAGTCAAACCACGACTTTGTAAATAATAGAGATGTTCTTCATCCATTTTTCCAACTGCTGCTGCATGTGAAGCTTTCACATCATACTCATCAATATATAAATAAGGATTAGCACTTGCTACACAAGATGGATCAAACACCATAATCTTATTTGTTTGGTGTGACGAAGATCCACGTTGTCCTTTTGTAATCGTTCCAATACCATCTATTTTTAAATGTCCTTGATCTTTAACAACTCCATAATTATCCATTTGTCCATATGTATAAGGACGATTATGTTGAATTAAAACTTCAAAGTTTTTCTTTTCTTGTTGTTTTGATAAGATTGCCATTCTCACTCTTGCATCAGCATTTTCACCATCTAAATAATAACGGTATTCACCTTGAACACTTCCATCAGATAATTCTGCATATCCACTATGACATACAGCATCTCTTTGAAGATATACTTCTTCTTTTAATGAAATATGACCTTCATGACAAGAATTATTTTCATTAAACATATGAACAATAGCATTTTGCTTTAAATTCATAATCTTTTTTAAACTAGCATTTTTTTGTAACATTTTTGTTTCAATAATATCAACTTGTACATTCTTTTCAAATTGAAAAGTCATTGTTAGTTGTTGATCTTGTTGTAAAATATATATAATACGAATTTCTATAGGCTCTTTATTTTCAAAAATTAACTGTTGATTCAAATAAGAAACTCCAGTTGGTAAAGAAGATTTTAAACATTCTTGATCTTTAAAGCATATATAGTAAGGACTATCAAATTCAAAATTATCCATGAGTTAATTGTTCCTTTTTACCACAAGATTCCAAAATAATTGGTTGTTTTTCCTCTTCTTCTTGAATTTCAATACCTAATTCTTGTTTAATCCATTCATATCCTTCTTTATCAATTTTCTCAACTAACTCATATCCACCACTCTTCACAATTTGTCCATTAACTAAGACATGAACATGAGTTGGCTTTACAAGTTCAAATAATCTTTCATAGTGTGAAACCATAACACATGAAAAATCATCTCCACGCATTGAATTAATGGCTTCACTGACAACACGCAATGCATCTACATCTAATCCAGAATCAATTTCATCTAATAATGCAAATTGTGGTTTCAATAATTTCATTTGTAAAATTTCATTACGTTTCTTTTCTCCACCAGAAAATCCTTCATTTAAATAACGATGAGCTAAGTTTTCATTCATATGTAATTCTTCAATATTCTTATCTAATGTTCTAATAAACTTAAATAAAGAAATTGGTTTTTCTAAACGTGCATTCATTGCAGCTTTTAAGAAATCTGAATTTGTCACTCCAGGTATTTCTTGAGGATATTGCATACCTAAAAATAAACCAGCACGTGATCTTTCATCAACTGACATTTTTAAAACATCTTGCTCATTTATCAAGATTTCCCCTTGAGTCACCTGATATTTAGGATGTCCCATAACAGCTGATAATAAAGTTGATTTTCCATTACCATTAGGTCCCATAATCGCATGAACTTCACCTGTGTTTATTTCTAAGTTAATTCCTTTTAATATTTCTTTTTCTCCTACATTAACATGTAAATTTTTAATCAATAAAGTTGACATCATAACGCCCCTTTCAAACATTTATTATTTTACTTAAAATATCTTATAAACTCAAGTTATACGATAATTTTTTTATCAAAGTAAGTATACACATTTTTTGATACAATAAAACAAAAAGTCTCTATCAAATAGAGACCTTACCTTTAGCAAATGCCACAAATAATAACTAACAAAATAAATAAAACAAGTACCAAAGTAAATGAACCTTGATGAGCCATATTTCATCCCTCCTTTATGTGAAAATAAAGCAACAGAAAATAATTAGTATAATAAATAAAATAATCGCTATTTCAATTTGACAATCACATTTTTTCTTTTCCATAAAGTTACCTCCTTCTATGCACACTATATAATATGGGAAATTGCATTGAAATTTTGTGTTATAGCCTATGAAAGTTGAAAAAATATAAATATCGTGTATAATTATCTTGTTTATATATAGGAGGTATATATGAAAAGAAAACAATTAAGTGCTTTAGTCCTTGCTGGAGTTTTATTATTAAGTGGATGCTCTGCAAGTGGTACAAAAGAAAATGGAAAATATGTTCTCTCTTCAATTGATGAAAAAAATATCCTTGCTGATGATGTTTATAACGATTTAGCAACTACTACAAGTGGAAAAACATCTTTGTTTTCATATGTTTTAGATCAATTAATCAAAGAAAATTTTCCTGTGACTGATGACATGGAAGAAAATGCTGATGATATTGTAGAAAGTATTGAAACAAATTATCAAAGTCAATATGGTGATGAAGCTGAAGAACAATTACTATCACAATTAGCTATGGGTGGTTATGATGACATTGAAGCTTATAGAGAAGATTTGATTTCTGTTTTACAACAAGCTGAATTTATTAAAAAATATGTCAAAGATAATTTTGATGAAGTGTTTGATGATTACTATACTCAAGCGACTCCACGTGTTTTAAGTCTTATTAAAGTTTCCGCAGAAGATGTTGATAATTTAACTACAGAAGAACAAGAAAAATTAGATGAAGTTAAAAAATTATTAAATACTGATAAGTCATTTGGTGATATTGCTTCATCTTATTCTGATGATTCTTCAAGTAGTGCAAATGGTAATCTTGGTATTGTTGATACAACAACTGATTTAACTAGTACTTATGGTGATGAAGTTGGAGAAAAAGCTTTATCTTTAAAACAAGGAGAAGTTTCTTCGGCAATTAAAGGATCTGATGGTTATTATTTCTTGCAATGTGAAAGCACTGATAAAGAAACAATTAAGAAGGAACTTGAAACTGTTGATGTTGATTCTCCATTATTATCTTATGATGAATATATTGTTTACTTTGCTTTTCAATCTTATGATTTAAAATATAATGATGAAACTGCCAAAGAAGCTATTCAAGAAGTCGTTGATGAAGCTTTAAAAGCAAGAGAAGAAGAAAGGAAAAATAATTCATGAAAAAAATAGGTTTATTACTTTTATGTAGTGGTTTATTGGTTGCTTGTTCTTCATCTGATTATACATCAAAAGTCAGTGATTCTGGCACAACACTAGTTAGTGGTGAAAATATAAGTGTAACTAAACAAGATTACTTTGAATATTTATTAGATTATTATGGTGCTAATAAAATCATTAGTGATACATTAGTAGCAATTGCTGATAAAGAAGTAACAGATGAAACACAAATCAATACATTATTAGAACAAAGAAAAAAAGATTATGCTGAATATTATGATGGTGATTTAACAAAATATGCTCAATCTCTTGGTTTTAAAACTGAAGATGAATATATTGAAAATGCTTTATTACCAGATGTAAAACAAGAGCTTTTAAGAAAAAAATATATTGAAGATAACTTTGATGAACTTTTAACAACATATCAAATATCTCGTTTCAAAAAGATTACTGTAGATAAAGAATCAACTGCTTTATCTCTTATTAAAGAAGCAACTAGTGAAGATAAGTTTGATGAACTCATGGATGAATATGGAACTGATGCTGAAGATGCAGATATTGTGACTAAAAATTCAACACTTGATGAAAACTTAACAAAAAAATTAGAAGAGTTTTCTAAAGTGACAAAAGATGGTGTTTATTCAGAAGCAATTAAGCTTAGTGATGATAATTATGCTGTTGTTTATCTATATGATACAGCTCATGAAGATAAAGATGAATATATAGATGCAATTTCAGCTGATGATGATGCAAAAACAGATATTGAAAAATATTATTTAAAAAAATATAATTTTAATGTTTATGATGAAAAATTAAAAGAAGCTATCAAAGATATTTCTGAAGATTATATTGAATAAGGGTTTCCCTTATTCTTTTTTTTAGTGTAAAATAAAATAAGGAGGTATGAATTATGGATAATTGTATTTTTTGTAAAATAGCCAATCATGAAATTCCAGGAAAAATTATTTATGAGGATGATAAGTGCATTGCTTTCTTAGATTTAAGTCAAGCTACTGATGGTCATACTTTGGTTATTCCAAAACAGCATTTTGATCATTTCTTAGATGTGGATCAAGATACTTTAAAACATTTGATTTGTGTGAGTCAGGATGTTGCAAAAAAATTACTTGTAAAAATGAATGCTAAAGGAATGAATGTTATTACAAATATGAATGAAGTTGCAGGTCAATCTGTCAAACATTTTCATATACATCTTATTCCTCGTTATCAAGAAAATGAAGGGTTCAATCCTCAATACACAGATCGCAGTGAACTTGTTAATCTTGATACAATTTATCAACAAATTCATGAAGATTAAAAAAACCTCATCGAGGTTTTTTTCTTTATTCATACATTTTTGGTTTGTAAATAGATCTATTTTCTAACGCAAATATACGTTTTGAGTAATCTCCAGCTTCTACTTGATCTAAAGCTTTGTCAAACATATTCATTCTTGCATCAATATTATCAATGAGATATATCATTTCTGCTTCTCTAATTTGTGGTAAAACTGGTGAACCAAATTCATTCTTTCCATGATGTGATAAGACTAAGTGTTGCAATAAAATGACTTCTTCACCTTCAATATTCAATTCACTTGCTGCTTCTTTAATCATGGCTTGTCCTATCGAGATATGCCCAAGAAGTTTACCTTCTAAAGTGTAAGTAGGAACAGCCACACCACTTAATTCCACTATTTTACCTAAATCGTGTAATAAAATTCCTGAATACATTAAATCAGCATTTAATTCTTTATAAGTTTGTATTAATGCATCAGCTATCTTTAACATCGACAAAGTATGATAAGCTAATCCTGAAACAAAATCATGATGATTTTTACTTGCAGCAGGATAAATCATAAATTTCTCAAAATGTTTTTCAAACAAATAGTTTGTAAGTGTATAAAGTTTTAAATTAGAAATATTTCTAACATATCCTTTTAACTGTTTAATCATATCTTTTGAATCAAGAGGTGCTTTGGCTAGAAATTCAATTTGTTGGGATTCTTGATAAGAAATATTATCAATACTTACAATTTTCATTTGTCTATTGTCACTGTATTTGATGATATCTCCCTTTCCTCTAACAACACTACCTACAACTAATTCACGTATATATTCATCAGTTGCATTCCATAGTTTTGCATCTATACTACCTGTATCATCTTGAAAGACAATACTTAAATAATTAGTTTTATTAGCACCATTTGTTTTTCCTATTGTCACATGACTAATCATAGCAGTAAACTCTACATTATCACTTCCACATTTCATATCTTTAATTTTAATCATTCGTATCCTCCCATAATTCTTGCATAATATTAACAACATCATCGTATTCATATCCTTTTTGAACAAGGAATGTAATAATCTTACTTTTAAGAATACGTGATTCATATCGTGACTTATAACGTTTATAAACACGCTCATACTCTTTTTTTAATAATTGATGAGTGTGTTCCTTTGGAATAGTAAAATCAAAATCATTAATAGCTTTTTCTACAACATCTTGAGAAAATCCTTTGTTAAATAATTTGCTTTTGATATTTTGAATCAATGCATATTGAGGTCTTGTTGAATTTTCGTTAAATAATTTTTTTACAATCTCTATTGCTTTATCATATTCTACATGTTGAGAATATTGTGCTAAGTATTCATCAATAACAAATGGTGATACACCTTGTTTTTTTAAGTTATATACAATTTTATGAAGTCCTAAGCCTAATCTTTGTGCTTTCACAAAATAATTTCTTGTATATTCTTCATCGTCAATAAGGTTTTTTTGCATCAAAAGATCCATAGTCATTTCTATTTGAATATCATCAAAATCACCTTTAGATTCAAGTTTCTTTTGCATCATGTTATAACTATAATCCCTATATGTTAAATACTTTAAAGCTAAGTCATAAGCACGTGCTACTTGTTCTTGATCTTTTAAAGCATCTAATTCCTCACGATCAACAACCTGACCTAAACTTAATCCATACCTTTCAATAACACTTTCAGATAATTTTAATATAACTTGATGATTATCAAATTTAAAAGATACCAAATAATTCTTCCCACTATCTAAAGTTATAGAATCAACTTCATAACAATAATGATGTTTAGATAAAGCTTTATTATAAACAATCATGATTTTTTCATAAAACACTTCACTACTAAATTGCATTGCATCTTCAACTGCTTGGTTTTGTAATTGAGTTAAATCTTGACTCTCCAAACGTAAAATCATATCTACTAATTGTTGTTTTGTTTCAAAGAAAAAACCATTGCGTCCATCAATAATAACACCTTCTAAATTCTTATCATATCGTGCCAACACTGGTATACCACTAGCCATAGCTTCAATAAATGTTAATCCTTGTGTTTCTGTTATTGAAGCAGATACAAATAAAGAAGAGGCATGATAAAAAGATGGAACATCTTTAGCAATTTGAGCTCCTGTAAAAATAACATTCTCTTCTAAATCATATGCTTTAACCATCTCTTTAAGTTCATCAAGTTGTGGTCCTCCACCAACAATCATCAAACAAATATTTGGTTTGATTTTTTTTATTTCTATCATACTTTCAATTAAAAAATCAACACTTTTTTCTGGTGCAATTCGTCCTAAGAAAGTTACCACAAATCGATCATTTAAATGATATTTTTCTTTAATTTTTTTTACTTTGACTTCATCAATATTTTGTTTAGAAAAATGTTCTAAAACTAATCCAGTTGGTACAACATTTATGGAATTTGAAATTCCATATTGCTTTAAAGCAGTTGCAGTTTTATCTGAAGGTACAATAAGTTCCAAACAGCTATCCCCATATATTTTAGATATTTTTTCAATAATCTTTTTTGCTGCAAAATCAACTGCTTTTATATTTCCAGGAGCAATATAGTGTGAATAATCTGCCCACATCGTATGATATGTATAACATACTGGAACATTAAGTATTTCTCCTGCAATCTTACCAAAAATTCCTATTCCAAATTCAGTTTGAATATGAATTAAATCAACATGATAATCTTTTAATTCTTTCATTCCTTTAAAAGAATAAATATTAGATGCACGATATCCATATAATTTTTTTAAATCAATACCTGGTATACGTAATACATCTTCATTTTCATCTGTGTAATCACTATCGTGTGGTAATATTGTTGTAACAACTAAAACATGATGACCATGTTTAACAAGTTCATCACGTAATATATGTGTAGATGTTGCAACACCATTAATATCTGGTAAATATGTATCACTAAAAAGGGCTATATTCATTGAATCACTCCAATCTTGAACTATTAATTTCTTTATCTAACGAGAATACTAATCCACCTATAATTAGTCCTAAATAATATGACATAAATCTCCATAAGAATAAAGAAGATGATGTCCCTACAGGACCTAAAAAACTAAATAATAAAACATAAACTCCTTCGCTACCTCCACTTGCACCTGGAATTGGCAAGAAAGCATTGATTAAATAAATAAATGAACAAAGTCCTATAAAATCAAAAAATTCTAACCAACTCACATCTAAATTCAAAGCTTTCGCAGAAAAGAAAGGCATACTATAAATAATTGTCAGTTTAATAAAATTACATAAGCATGAACGTATCAAAACAGGCTTGTTCTTTTGTAAAAAAGTTAATTGAACTCTAAAATCACTTAAATATTGTTCGATTCTTATACATGTTGTTTCATAGTCTTTAATAACATGTATTTTACTTAAAAGTTTTAAAACATTATGAGTAACAAAATGTTGTAGTTTCTTTGATTTTGCTCCACCAAACAAACCTATTATAACCGCAAAATTAATAAAGAATCCTAACATAGCTAAGCTAAAAACACCAGCTTCTTCATGAACAAAATAATCATATTTTAATAAAACAACAATTGCTGTATATAATACCAATACTGTTTGATAACAAATAAAACACATCAACAAAATACTAGATGATAATGTTGGAGAAATCCCTTGTTTATTAAATATATAAACTTGAGCAAATTGTCCTCCACTGGCAAATGGTGTTATTCCATTAAAAAAAGTACCACTAATCGCATTAACAAAAGCTTGACGATAACTATAATCCTTTTTATAAGCTTTTCCAAAATACCATAAAGATAAACCATCAAATACATAATAAGTAAACATAATAGAAGCTAATAAAATAATCCAACCAAGACTTGCTTGTTTAAGAGAATCAATAACTTGTTGGAAATTATCTCCTACAGATAAATAAATAGAGATAAATCCTATAATGAATATAATCGCAATGTTAATAAAATATTTTTTGTTTTTCATAATTATATTATTTGGAATAACACATTAAATGTATATTTCCAAAACTCCTTTCTATGATAAAAGCTAATCTATCACATACTTTTTTATATCAAGTTAAATGAGTTTATTAGAAATTATTTTCTTCATATCTACTAAAATAATTTTACTACATTTTACGTTTTAAAGGAAGTGAAAGCAAACATAAAAAATTAAAAAAAAGATATCCCTGTTAGGGATATCAGTGAACTGGCAGCTTGCTATTGTCGCACTTGCGCACTATCGTCGCCGTTATGATGCTTAACTTCTGTGTTCG
>Ga0129317_1001090_pt1 | contig 22305 bp, 21 predicted proteins | sample Cm1ome_FD_94430 | JGI IMG/M metagenome (GOLD analysis project Ga0129317, IMG submission 94430) | Eastern black-and-white colobus group fecal microbial communities from Wisconsin, USA - Cm1105 metagenome | ecosystem: Host-associated > Mammals > Digestive system > Large intestine > Fecal | place... | reverse complement strand
TGAGCATTACGCCTTTTGGCGTTCCAGTTGTTCCGCTTGTGTAGATTATAGATGCTATGTCATCTTCCTTTGGAGCCCTCTCCTCAAGCATCATTTGGTCTTTCCGCTTCAATGAATCCGTACCAAGCAGGCTGGTTCCTATGAGGTCTGCGAATTTGCACGTTGCAAGCTTCTTCATTTCACATGCAGGGATCTGTGCCATGTCCTCTATTCGTATGACCTTTGCTTTTGAATCAACGACCTTTGCGGCGTTTGCAGCATTTACGAATACGTACTGTGCCTCGCTATGCTCAAGTATCTTCTCAACCTCTATCTTGCTGAAGTTTGGAAGTACCGGTACTGCAACGGCACCTGCCTTGTTTATGGCAAAGTACGAAAGCCCCCAGTTTGGACAGCTTTCTGATAGTATTGCGGCTTTGCCTCCCTTTGGAAGTCCTTTCCTAATGAGCTGGAGCGCCACCTCGTTCGCCATGTCCTCCAGCTGGTTGTAGGCTATTGCGGTTTCTGGCTTGTTGTATGTAGCAAGAGCTGTGAGCGTTCCATAGCTTTGGGCGCAGGCTCTGACCATTTTGTCTATCGTGTAGTTGCCCTTTTCAAGTTGTATCATTTCCCGTCTCCTTTTTTTGACAGATTTTTAAAAAATGTCAACAATGGAATGTTACTGCTTAACCGCATTATGGGCAATAGTCATTTATGGCTTTTTTTGCTGTTTTTCCGTATGGTGAATCCTAACTATGCGTAGTGGTTTTCTTCTGTAAATGCGAAAAATACGGTTACTGAAGAAAATTTTCTTCCTAAACGTCCAAAAAACGCAAAAAATGAAGAAACCAGGCTTGCTGCACGGCATATTCTGCAGCGACGACGTAGAGATGACCAACGGACAAAGAAAAGGCCAGCGCACGGCTGGCCCTTCTTCAAGAGTTGTACTATCTGCAACGGACTTGAGTCTTACTCTTCGTTCTTTGCGTCCTGTATTTCCTTTCTTCTTTCTTTGCAGAGCTTGGCAATTTCCGCAAGAGCCTTTCTTGCTCTGGATGCAGATGCCTTTACGCCTTTTTCTGTAAACTTCTGGTTCTCGTGGACGTAAGTCTCAAACAAACCGACAAGCTGTTCATGAACTGTCATCAAACTGTCCTCCATTTAGGTTCTATGTATGAGTGAATTTTAGCACAATGATTTAGTAAATCAACAGAAAAGTACGCAGAATATGCATTTTTTAGCGGTTTTTGATGGTTTTTACTTGGAAATGCCCTTGATGGCTTCAAGAACCACTTCGTTTCTAGGGTACAATGCAAGTGCCTTCTTGTAGTAGAGAAGGGCGTTTTCGCTGTCCTTTTGCTTTTCGTAGCACTTCGCAATGCCTGCATAGGCATCGAAGAGCTCCCATTTGGAGACCTCTGGGACATCGGTCTTTGAGGGTGCTATGCACGATAGGATGGATGTGTAGATCTCAAAGGCCTCCGTTGCGTTTCCTCCTCCTATTGCGGGGGCGTTGAGCCGTCGTGCTGCGTAGAGGTTGGCGATTGCAAGTTCATTTGGGAAGGCTTCGTATGCCTTGTCGATTATCGATACGGATTCCAACCCTTTTGCAATGCTGAGCGGGTGCGCCAGATAGTCCAGTGAGAGGAGGCAGAAGTGAAGCGGCATGAGAAGCCTTTCATCTATGCCTGATTTTTCAAGGGCTTTGTAGATCGTTTGTGCATACGATATGAGCTCCTTGGCGCGCTTTGCATCCTTCTTTGATGCGACCTCCAAATGGTAGTGGGCGCAGTTGAGCGATGCCTTCATAAGGGTCATCCAGTCCTGTGCAGTTGTCCCAAGCGACCCCTTGAGCGTTTCGTATCGGGATTCTACCTCGTTTGCGGACATGCAGTTATTTATGGCTTCATAGAGCCCTACATACTGCTCGTTGTCTGCCATGAAGGAGAACGAGTCCACGTACTGGATGGCATCTACAGATGAAGCTGCAAACACCATTGGAATCAAAGCGGTAGCAAAGAACGCAGCCACCAATATCTTCTTCAAACCTTTATCTCCTTTCTTATCATGTAGCCAGGTTCAAGCTTGAGTGCTGTCTTTATGTAGCCAGTCCTGCAGTGGTCTATGTGGTCCGTTTCGTTGAAGTCCTCATCCAAAACCACAGGACTGTCTTCTCTTAGGGACAATACGTTGGGGCCTATGAATTCGATTGGAACGCCTGTGCGTATCTGGTTCTTTATGTCAACTTCGTAGACGTTTGGCTTGACTTCATTCCCAATGGTTCCAAGAAATAGATAGTCCCTAAGGTACCCCTGTGTTGTGGTGCGGTTCGCTTCCTTGAGGTCTTCGTCCTTGTTGGAGACCACGTCTTCGTTGGAGTTCACGTCTATTGGGCCGTTGCCGTAGAAGAAGCCTGTTGCGAATTCTCGGTGGCTTACGTTGAAGAGCTCGTCACGATACGGCTTGTAGTCTACGCTTGAATCATATAGGTGGTCCAAGGCCTTGCGGTATGCACGGGTTATGGTGGCAACGTAGTAGATGCTCTTCATGCGGCCCTCTATCTTGAGGGAGTCCACACCCGCATCCCTTAGGTCTGCAAGGTGGTCTATCATGCAAAGGTCCTTGGAGGAGAGGATTGTGGTGTAGGTGCTGTCCCCCTCTATTGGGTAGTAGCGTCCTGGACGCGATTCCTCTTCAAGCGCGAATTCAGGAGAGTATTCCGCAAACCTGTAGTTCCACCTACATGTGTGCGAGCAGTCGCCTTGGTTCGCACTGCGACCTGTGAGATGCGACGAAAGGAAGCACCTTCCAGAATACGCCATGCACATGGCTCCATGGACGAAAGCCTCTATTCCAAGTGTTGGGTTTGCATCGCGGATGCGCCTTATGTCTGAAAGAGGGGTCTCTCGTCCAAGGATGACCCTGTCGAACCCCATGTTGGCATACATCCTTGCAGAGGCTGCGTTTATGCAGTTGGCCTGTGTGGATAGGTGCATCTCTGCATCAGGGAAGGCGTTTTTCATCACGTCAAGGATCCCTATGTCCGATATTATGAAGGCATCGAACGGATACCCCTTCATCTCCTCCAGCTCTGTCCTTAGCTTTGCTATGTCGTCTTCATGGAAGTAGATGTTGACTGTGCAGTACAGCTTCTTGCCTGTCTTGGTCTTGAGGTCCCTTATGGCCTGCGCCTGGTCGTATTCGAAGTTCTTGGCATTCGTCCTAAGGGAAAAGCTCTTGAGCCCCATGTAGGCGGCATCCGCACCGTATGCGAACGCCGTCTCCAGCTTCTCCATGCTTCCGGCAGGGGAGAGCAGTTCCATATAGCCTGTGTTGTACTTGGTGTCGCTTTTCATTTGGAACTCTCTTCTTGGATTTCTTGTGTGGCCTCATGGGGTTGTCCCAATACCGATGCCACAGCCTTTGCAACCGCTGCAGCTATCCTTTCCTCCGGCGATGGCTGCACTTTGTCCTGAACCTCTGCATTCTCCCTGTAAGGATACCTGTCGTTTGGGAACGCATACTTGAGGACCTCTTCCATGTCTCCTACAAGATGGAACTCGATTCCTTCCTTGACGTTGTCTTCGAGTTTGTCCAAGTCCCTCTTGTTGAACTTTGGAATCAGTATTGTCTTTACAAGGTTCCTCCTTGCTGCAAGTACCTTCTCCTTGAGCCCTCCAATAGGCATTACCTTTCCCAAGAGCGACAATTCTCCGGTCATTGCCATGTTCTGGGCCATCGTTTGGTTTGTGATCAGCGAATAGATGGCTGTTGCCATTGTGATTCCTGCAGACGGCCCGTCCTTTGGTGTAGCACCCTCCGGTACATGCAGGTGGACGTTGTTGGAATCGAACCATTTCATGTCTATTCCATGGTTGGCCGCTATGCTCTTCACATAGGAGAATGCAATGTTCGCAGACTCCTGCATGACATCTCCAAGCTGTCCCGTAAGTTTGAGGTCTCCCTTTCCAGGGATGTGCTGCGCCTCTATTGCAAGGACGTCTCCCCCCATTGATGTCCACGCAAGGCCAACTGACATTCCTGGCCTTGTGGCCCTTATGACTTCGTCTTCGTGGAAGATTGGCTGTCCAAGGTACTTTATGAGCTTGTCGTCCGTTATCCTAACAGGCCTTTGGAGAAGCTCCTTGTTGTTGGCTATGTCCTCTTCCGTTGCACCCGCCGCCTTGAGGTCTGCGATTTTGTATTCGTTCTCCACAATCTCCATGGCGACCTTTCGGTGGATCTTGTCCAAAGCCTTCTCAAAGTTCCTGACTCCAGCCTCCCGGGCGTATTCCTCCGCAATCTTCTTGAGTATCTTGTCTGTGTACTTTACATCCGTTGACTTTAGTCCATGCTTTGCGCGGCTCTTTGGAACAAGGTATTTCTTTCCAATGTGAAGCTTTTCGTCAGACGTGTAGCCGTTGAGCTCAATGCACTCCATCCTGTCCATAAGAGGGCGGGGGATTGTGTCGGTGGTGTTCGCCGTCACTATGAAAAGCACATTGGAGATATCGAACGGGATGTCAAGGTAGTGGTCTCTGAACGTGGTGTTCTGCTCTGGATCCAGAACCTCCAAAAGGGCTGCTGCGGGATCTCCTTGGTTGGATACCGTCATCTTGTCGATTTCGTCTATGACGAACACAGGGTTCTTGGTCTTTGTGACCTTCAGACCCTTGATGACCTGACCCGGCATGGCTCCAATGTACGTCCTTCTATGGCCCTTGATCTCCGCCTCGTCACGCATGCCGCCAACGGAGAACCTGTAGTACTTCTTGTTGAGGGCCTTCGCTATCGAGATTCCAATTGAGGTCTTTCCCGTTCCTGGAGGGCCAACGAGGCATATTATGGAACCTTTGGTGTCGTTCTTGAGTTTTCTCACCGCAAGGAACTCAAGGATCCTCTCCTTCACGTCCTTTATGCCGTAGTGGTCCTCTTCAAGGATCTTGCGGGCTTTCTCCAACGAGAAGTCATCCGGCGACATATCGTTCCACGGCAGGTCCGCAATGGTCTCAAGATACGTGCGGATTATGGAGTATTCCGGATTGTTGGGCTCCATGTTCTGCATTTTCTGGTACTCGTTGAACACCGTCTCATACGCCTCGCCTTCCAGCTTGAGGGCTTTTAGCCTGTCTATGAGTCTGGCTTTTGGCTTTGGCTTTTTTTCAGAGACCGATGTCCCTGTTCCCTGTCCTTCCGCTGTCGAGTCTTCCTGTATGCCGTCCCCTTCCAGGGCATCCCGTAGGGAGTCTTCAAGTTCATCCTCAGTCAAGTCCATTAGTTCGTCGTCAGGGGCTCCCAGCTTCTTGAGCTGCTGCCTTACGATCCTAAGCTCTTCCCTGAGGAAATACTCCCTTTGGCGTGCATCTATCTTCTTTGTCACAAGGGACTGGATCTCATCGTGCATCTTCTGGACGGTAAGCTCCTCCTCAAGGACCTTGAGAACCTTGATTATCCTTTCGTGTCCGGAGAGCGTTTCAAGGAACTCCTGCTGCTGATGCCTTGGAACCACCGTTCCTGCAAGGTAATCTGCAAGTCTTATGGCCTCTGGAATGTTGGATGCGTTGAACCTTAGGTTCTCAAGGATGAGTGATTTGTCCGCCCTGTAGTTGAGGGCCTCCCTGAGCGCCGCCGTGAATGCCTTGTCCTCCGTAGGTGTGAGTTCGTCTTCCTGGATGTACTCCACCTGTGCGGTTATGAGTCCTCCGTGCGAGAGCATTGCAAGGATCCTAAAGCGAGCTATGGTCTCTATGAAGAGGCTTTTGGTTCCATAGATTGTGTTTATCTGGTTCTTGACCCTTACGAACGTTCCTATCTGGTAGAAATCCTCTACCGTGAGGGCCTTCGATGACTTGTCCTCGTTCTTGAGAAGCACCAGTCCAAAGCCGTTGAAGCGCTCGGATTGCTTGACTATCTCTATGTCCTGTTTGTCGGACACTTCTATTGTGGTATAGAGACCTGGAAAGACAGGGCATCCTCTCATTGGAATGATGAGTATGTTCTTTGGCAGGTTTTCGATGTTGTTTTCACTATTTTTCATAACTTCCTAATATAATGGTTATCAATGATGTTGGCAAACGGAAGTCACTTCTGGTCATCTATCTGCTGTTCAAGGATAATAGACAGCACAACAAACCTCATGTTCATGTATACTATGGCGAGTACGAGGCTGCAATATCGATTGATGGAGAACTTCTTGCGGGCTCTCTTCCCCAAAAGCAGTTCAAAATGATAACGGGTTGGCTTGCATTCCATGAAGAGGAAGCTTACAAGGCCTGGAATCAGGCTGTTAAGGGTGAGCATTTCGATAAGATCAAGCCCATGTGATGAGAGGAAAAGAAAATGTATGTCAAGAATGGAATTTGTTATGCAGGGAAGATGGAAGACGGTATCAAAGTTGCAGATGTGAAGCCTCTTAGAGGTATGATGATGCTTGTCACCTTCTCAACTGGTGAAAAAAGACTCTTTGATGCTTCCCTTCTTACGGGAGGAGCCTTTGAACCTCTCAGAGACGAAAAAGTATTCTCTTCGCCTTCTCTTTTCCATGGTGTTATTACATGGAAAGATGGTGCAATAGATATTGCACCTGAAGCGGTCTATGAAGACAGCTATGCTTATACAAGCAACGCCCTTTAAGCTGATGAAGGGAAATTGAAGCCTTTGAAAAACTCGGCATTGTGTGATTGAACAATAAAGAGTTCCGTCCAGACAATCAAGCGACAAGGTCATCGGTCTATCAGGTGGCATTCTCTGAGCGTCTGAAGCTCTTCCAATCGCTGGGCAGAGTGCCGCCGGAAAGCCATCTCACGCCCCAGTAGCAGAACGGGGTGTCAAGCAGTGCGAATACGACCTTGAAGAGCCAGTAGGGGATTATGATGGTGAATAGGAAGCCTGCGGTGTAGGTTTCGTTTATGTGCCAGAAGGCGATGAAATCGAACAGTATGGTGTCGAAGAGCTGGCTTGTGATGGTGGAGGCGTTGTTGCGTATCCATAGGTGCTTGCCTTTGGTGACTTTTTTCCAGAAGTCGAAGAGAAACACATCCACATGCTGCGATATTACAAAGCTTATGAGACTTGCAAGTGTCATCCTTAGCGACGATCCAAAGACGGCCTTGTATTCTGGCTGCAGGTGCCAGGACTCGTTTGGCTTGACTGCTATGCACAGGTTCATCATGAGGAACAGGAACACAAGCATTATGGTTCCGTAGTTGACAAAGAGCGTGGCTTCCTTTCTGCCGTAGACTTCTCCAACAATATCCGTTATGAGAAACAGTAGCGGCATGAAGAATATTCCAACCGATACCCTAACTCCTGCGATTGTGGTGATTTTTGTGCCCAAAACGTTGACTATGACCATCGATGCTATGAAAAGGGCAAAGAGGAAATCCCTTTTGCGGGCCTGCTTTTGGTTTGTGGTTGCTGTCTTGTCTACGTCTTCCATCGTGGTTCCTTCCATTTTTCCTTTCGTTGGCTTGGAGCATAGCAGAAAAGAGTGTGCTGTACCACTGGGGATTCGACCATTGCGACCATGCTCACATTACTGACCACACTTACCATGCTGACCAAACCCACCACTGCGACCATAACTACAAGAACCTCACAATCCGCTTGTAGTTGTGAGGTTCTTGTGCGTTTGGTGAGCATTGTTGGCGTGGTGGGTTTAGTGAGTGTGGTGAAGATGGTTGGCATTGTATCTGCGGATTCTAGACCGTTTTAGATGGGCAAGAGTGGCTAGTTCGCCCAGAATGGCTAGACCGTCCAGTGTGTCTAGAGAGGCTTGGTACAGAAAAACATTAACTTAAATGAATGGCTTGCGGCGTTGAGAATCTGGTTTGAAAAAGTGTTCTAATTTCTTCTTGACATACAAGTTTCCAACCGTTACCTTAATTATGCAGGTACTTGTTACGCTGTATACCTGGGGGCACCGAACGAGAGTTTAAGCGTCATGTAGTGGCGCCGGTCCCGGGGCCGCCGTCTGGCGGTTTTTTTGTATGTGGGGCTTTTGTGAATATTTTCGTCTATTCCGATGAATCAGGAGTCTTGGATGTTGCACACAACGACATCTATGTGTTTGGTGGGTTAATAGTGCTATCATCGGAAGACAAAGAGGAGTGGTCTCGCAGGTATTCTGCTGCTGAAAGAAGAATAAGAGTCAAGGGTGACTATCGCAAAGGACAGGAGATAAAAGCCTCAGTCGTCTCCAACCAAGAGAAACTGGAGCTGTATAAGTCCCTGAACGGATGCCATAGATTCGGAGTCGTTATAGACCAGAAGAAGATAAACCGCCGTATATTTGATTCAAAGAAAAGCAAACAAAGGTATCTTGACTATGCTTATAAAATTGGTGTGAAAAGAGCCTTTGAGCAAATGATAGATGAAGGCATAATAAAAGCCAATGATGTCGAGCATGTATATTTTTTCGTAGACGAACACACTACGACAACAGATGGCAGATACGAACTTAGAGAAGCATTGGAACAGGAATTCAAGTATGGTACGTTCAACGGAACATGGGAGAAATTCTTTCCCCCAATATTCGAGCAAGTGAAATCCGTAGAACTTGAATACTGCAATTCTGCAGTAAAGATTCTGGTCCGCGCTGCGGATGTGGTAGCCAACAGGATTTTCTACCTTGCAAGAACGAACTCCTTGGAAAAGCACGTCAATGGCAGGCTTTATATAACTTGGCTCCCATAAACGGAAATCTTTGTAATAATTCTTGGAGGAAATGCAAATGGCAAAATTCCTTGAGACTCATGCAATATTCTCAGAAATAACATCAATCCTTGATACTGCGAAACGATTTGTTTACATCGTATCTCCGTATATAGAGCTATCAACAGAACAGAAGCTAAACTTTAAGGGTGCAGCAGAACGAAACATTAAAATTGTCATAGCCTATAGGGAGGAAGAAAACTGCTCTCCTTTGGAAAGAGAATCTTTAAGCTTTCTGAAAAGATTTCCCAACACACAACTCTTTCCCATACCGGATTTACATGCCAAAATATATGCAAATGAAAACGAAGCAATACTTTCTTCTAGGAATCTAACGAACAGAAAAGAAGGTTGCAGCATTGAAGTGGGTGTAGTTTTCGACAACACAGAACTGATATACAACAATTTAATCAAAACAGTGGAAAGACTAAAAGAATATGCAAAAGTAAAAGGGATTTCTTCAACAAATAATGAAATTGGTTATTGCATAAGATGCGGAAGACCAATCCCTTATGACTGCAGCCATCCTCTTTGTTGGGAATGCTATCAGGAATGGAGTCTTTATGGAAACGAAGAGTACCAGGAAAGATTTTGTCATAAATGCGGAAGGGAAACTTACGGCATAACATTCAGAAAACCCGTTGAACCAAGATGTTATTCACTTAGAAATGACAGTTTCTGTCGGTTTCAAAACTGAAAGGCGAGTGGATTTCGATTGACGAAGCCACGGGGTAGTACCATCCAAGAAGAGAAGGGTTGTACATACCATGAAAAGAATTCCAATTGTCTTGGTGCATAACATGGGGCATCATGCTGGCTTCAGAAAACAAAGGAGATTCCTACAAAGCAGTCCTAAGGTTTTCTCCTGAAGATTATTCCAAGCTTGATTATAGGAGTTTTCATGTTTGTGTTCGTTATTATAATGGTTCACTAAGAGATGATGAACTTGTTCCTTTTTTTAGTGATAATTCTTCGACTGTCGAATTGGAGACTGGAAAGGTTGGTGATGATTTCATCTTTACTCCTGACCTGTCATATGGTGATGGTGTCGGATTCTCTTCTGTATCAATCGAATTGGTTGAGTCTGAAAAAACGGTTCTTCACGGAAAGTTCGGGGATTGAAGGATTGGGGTGATTGAAAAAGAAGGCATGTAGGTCCTAAAGTTGGATTGACGAAAAAGAACAATGCCAATGATGATGAAACTGTCAAGTGCAGTGAATGTGGTGAAATAAGATACAGTGCAAGGATGGAGATAAAAGCCGGAATCCAATACATAATGAATGCTAACGGAGATTTCTCCATTTGGCTTGAAGATATGCCAGGGGAGGAATTTCATTACAAAGCTGGAAATGATTTGAAGGCTCCTATTGCTCAAGTAGGTCTATCAATTCGTCTCATTGCTCCCACTGTTGATAAACACATTTCATACAAAGCCAATGGAAGCCTTGTAACCATTATCGTACAGTAGAGAATTTTCAACGAATCAAGTTTGGATGAAATTGCAATGATGGAGAAATTTCAGCGAAATGCTTGAAAATGAAATTTCTCCACGGAAATGTGGTTGGAAAACTCAAGTTCATGGGGTGCAGACATGAAGCCTATGACAAAAAGGTCCGCCCCTGCACGGCACAGGCGAATACAGGGGCGAAGTCGCGAGGAATCTTGGATTTGAACTCTTTACTACAAGTCCGTAGGGAAATGGCTCTTTTGGGGAGAAGTGGTTAATAGAAGAAACCATATCCTCTGCGGATGCCTACAACCTATAAAATCAAATGGAAAGAAGAGGTGTCTGCCTTAGAACTCCTGAACACCTCCTTCGTCAGGTCGAGGCTCCTCTCCCGCTCCAGAACTTTGAGCTTCCTGCTCCTCCGTCTCCTCTGGAATGTCCGTCGTGCATTCGAAGTCCTCTGGGCCTAGGCCCTCAAGCTGGTTCTCGTTTGGAACCACCTGGGACATTGCCTTCATTTCTTGTGATTCTGAGATTTCAGGTACTGAAGGAGATTCGCAAACCGCCTGCTTGGGTGATTGTTCCGCAGATATGGCAGGGGCTGCGGTTGGAATCGGATCCTTTGCAGCCTTTTGCCTGTCTGGTTGGAATTCTATATGCTCAGCTATGATGGTCACGAACTCTCTTGGAACTCCTCCTTCCTTCCAGGTGTTCTGTTTGAGACGGCCAACTACGCGCACACCTCTTCCTTTCCTTAGATGCTGCATACATGCTCTTGATGCAGATCCGTAGACCTCCACTATAAAGAAAGAGGTGTCTGTCTGCCACCCGCTGCCTTTTTTCATGTAGTAGCGGTTGTTCGCAATGGAGAACCGGCACATTTCATGGTCTGCCGCGAACACGACTTCCTTTGGATCCCTTGTAAGGTTTCCCTCGATGAGAACAGTGTTGAGATTGTTCATGGACTACTCCTGAAAGGGGAAGGCTCGGAACATCCGTACACCACGGATCATGCGCTCTGATGGCTTTTTTCCCTTTCAGTAAAGTAATTCCAAAAAACCTGAGGTTTCCATTCTCACTTTTTGACTATTTTTTCAAAAAAGTGAAAATTACTTTTGCTTGGCCTCCGCAAATCATTCCCAGATCAGAAGATGCATCAAGTGAAAAATCTTCCAGATGATAGGCCTTTTTCTCTTTCATCATGGATTTTGCAATCTCGATGGATTTTTTCTCTATGGCTCCTCCACCTATCGTTCCATGCAAGGTTCCGTCCTCTTCGACGAAGAGTTGGCTTCCAATAGACCTTGGGGCGGAGCCGTGTTTTTCAACGATCCTGACGTCTACACCAGCCTTGCTTGCCATGGTCCTGACTATATCAGGGTTGATCGTGACAAGGTTTTTGTCAGTGCGGAACACCGATATTACCTCAGCCATTATTGAGACTGCAATCTCCTCTGGCGTTACGGCGCCAATCTTGAGTCCAATTGGGGAGTGGACCCTCTCCAATGCGGACTCTTCGTATCCAAGAGCTTTCATCTTTTCCATTGTGGCTGCTACCTTGCCCTTTGATCCTATCATACCAATGTAGGAGCTCCTGTGGTTGAGGGCATACTCGAGACACTTGGAGTCGTATGAATGGCCGTGTGTGACGATTACGTAGTAGGGAGCGCACACAGGGAAATCGGTCTTGAGTATCGTTTCGTATGGCATGACGATTCGTGTGGCTCGTGGGAAACGGTCCTGGGTGCAGACTTCGCCGCGTTCGTCCGCCACTGTGACTTTCATGCCTTGCAGCATGGCTAGGTCGTACAGGGCCTTTGAGACGTGGCCTGCGCCAAATATGAAGAGATGCGGCTCCGGTTTGATTGTCTCAATGAGGTCTGGAGCTTCCATGGGGGTTTCCAATGAGGCTCCCATCGCCGTCACCACCTTGCCGTTTTGGATTATCTGCTGTGCACCGTTTACGAAGGAAGTCCTTCGTTCCAAGTCTCCAAGTTCCAGAGCTTTCAGGAATCTTGAGTAGAAATTCCCATTCGTGCTGCTATTCATCCATTATCTCCTTTAGACATCCTAGTGCCGTATCTATTTCCAAATCCGTTGTGAAAGGGCCTGGTGAAAATCTCAGGGTTCCTTCCGGGAAGGTTCCAAGGGTCCTGTGCGCTGCAGGTGAACAGTGAAGTCCAACGCGTGTTTCAATGCCGCATCTTTCAAGTAACTGCGAAGAAATGTAGGCTAAATCCTTCTTTGGAGACACGATTGATATGACGTTGGTTCTTCTTCTGTTTGAATCCGATGCTCTGGAATCTGCGTTCAACTTGGCTCCAACGACCTTGATTCCATCAATCCCAACAAGCCCTTCATACAGCTTCCTCGTCATCGCCTGCATGTTTCTGGCAAGCTCTTTCCTATGTTCAAGGACGAATTCAAGTGCCTTTCCAAGACCAAGTATTCCTGGGATGTTCAAGGTGCCGGCTTCCAACCTGTCCGGCAGCGAATGAGGTATCTCCTCGCTGTCGCTCTCGGAACCCGTTCCACCTGCAATCAGGGGGCTAATCTCCAAAGCTATGTCCGTCCTAAGGACCATGCCGCCTATCCCTTCTGGCCCAAGGAAGCCTTTGTGTCCAGTGAAGCATATCCCGGCAGCTCTCAGCTCATCCATGTTTAAATCGATGAAAGGGGAGGCCTGTGCGCTGTCAACGAAGAAAAGAAGGTTGTGTTTCTTTGCAATCTCTGCAAGTACCCCTACGTCATCCACATGGCCTGATACGTTTCCACATGCATTGACAATCATTGCCTTGGTGTTGGGACGCACCAAGGAATCCACGGTTTCCAAAAACGAATATCCTTCCTTATCAGCGGGAATCCTCGAAAACGGTATTCCGCATTGGACAAGTGGTCGCATGACTGCATTATGTTCGCTTGAAGTCACTATTACATGGTCGTTTGGAGTTAGAAGTCCTTTTATCACCCAGTTGAGGGATTCGGTAACAGAGCGTGTAAAAACCACTGAAGCTGGGTTGTCATGGCCGTAGAGCTCCGCCAACTTCTCCCTTACGGAATACACCTTCTCGAACAGCTCGAACGCACGTCCGCTCTCCGTCCTGTTTGGATTGAGGCAGTCCTTTTCAAGAAATGATGCCATTTCCCCTGCAATCCTCGGGGCTTTTGGAAACGAAGTGGCTGCATTATCCAAGTATATTCTCTTCATGGAAACTCCCTGCTCTGCAGATGAACATACAAACGATGATACCACAACAGTGGAGTATTCTCAATGTCCATTGTCTTTTTAAAAACAGTATGGTATCATTCACCCTTGCAAAGGAGATTTTTATGAAATCGTCGCTCGAAAAGCCAAAGGGTCTGTCAAAAGACAAGATTCTACTCATCGTTACGGGCTGCATCGTTGGAATAGCCGCAGTCCTTCTTACAATCTTTGGAAACCCTGGAAACATGGGGTTCTGCATTGCATGCTTCATCAGAGACATCTCTGGTGCCGTCAAGCTCCACAATGCAGGTGTCGTGCAGTATGTCAGACCTGAAATCATCGGTCTTGTGCTTGGTGCATTCGTGATAAGCCTTGTCAAGGGTGAGTTCAAGCCTCGTGGTGGTTCGTCCCCAATGCTGCGTTTCATGATTGCGTTCTGTGTCATGGTTGGAGCCCTCGTGTTCCTTGGTTGCCCGCTCAGAATGGTTCTAAGGCTTGCCGCCGGCGACCTAAACGCTCTTGTGGCCCTCGTTGGATTCGCTTGTGGAATCGCAATTGGCTGCTGGTTCCTCAACAATGGCTTTTCACTTGGAAAGGCATATCCGCAAAGTGCGCTCGAAGGGGCTGCGCTTCCTGCAATCAACGTTGGGCTTCTAATCCTGGCCGTGTTTGGAACAAGCCTTCTTGCCTACTCCGAGAAGGGGCCTGGCTCAATGCACGCTCCAATTGTCCTGGCACTTGCATGCGGACTTGTCGTTGGAATCATGGCCCAGAGGTCAAGAATGTGCTTCGCCGGAGGAATCAGGGACATAATCCTTCTCAAGGACTGGACGCTCACGCTTGGCTTCGTGGCCGTATTCGTCTCCGCATTGGTGTTCAACCTCATTGCCGGTAAGTTCAAGCTTGGCTTCACTGGCCAGCCTGTGGCACACGCACAGCACTTCTGGAACTTCATTGGTATGGTCGTGGTGGGACTTGGTTCCGTCATGCTTGGCGGTTGCCCTCTCAGACAGCTCATTCTTGCAGGCGAAGGCAACTCGGACAGCGGCGTTGCAGTCCTTGGCTTTGCAGTAGGTGCTGCATTTGCACACAACTTTGGCCTTGCAAGCTCAGCTGCAAGCGCAGACAGTCTTGGTGGTCCTGGAATCAACGGAAAGGTTGCGGTTTTCATCTGCCTTGCATTCCTCTTGGTCGTTGCAGGCGTAAAGACATTCGCAAAGAAAGAGAACTGAAGAAGGAGAACTGATATGTTGGAACTTGATCTTACTGGCCTCAGCTGCCCGGAACCTGTCGTTAAGACGAAAAGGGCTCTCAAGGAGAATCCTCAGGGAGTGGTTTCCATCGTTGACAACCGCGCCGCACTTGAAAACGTATCTAGATTCGGACGTGCCATGGGGTATAAAGTCAATGCCGTGGAGAAAGACGGCGCATGGAGAATAGAGATAACAAAGTGACAAGTGGACTTGGGACGGCTTCCTGCAATGTCGTCCAATACGTAGCCACATTCGAAAACCACTACAAAGCCATGCTTTTCAAAAAGAGGATGGGCCAAGGATGCGTCCTGAAGCCCGTTCCTCGCTTGCTTTCATCATCGTGCGGGACGGCGGCTTTCTTCCAAGGCTCTAGCCCGATGTCCTTGGATCCAGCACTGTTGCAATTGGCCGATTCCGTCTATAGATTCGAAGAAGGGAAGGAGGGAGACAAAAATGGAGGATACAAGGAAGTATACAGGCAATAGCGAAGGCGTTGCAGCCAACGATGCTGTATGTGGCGGCATGGGGTACGATCCAGTTCTGCATGAAGGCAGAAGCGGAGTCAAACTCACCAGCATGGTGAAGACATCCGGTTGTGCCGCAAAGCTTCCACCTGGAAAGCTCCACCACGTCATAGACAGTCTGCCACTCATGTCAAGCGATAGGCTCTTGGAAGGGTTCGAAAGTGCAGACGATGCACTGGTCTATAGCGTGGACGACGACACAGTGTCAGTCCAGACCGTGGATTTCTTCCCTCCAATGGTGGATGACCCATACACGTTTGGGCAGGTCGCCGCCGCCAATGCATTGTCAGACATCTACGCCATGGGAGGTGAGCCTAACGTTGCAATGAACCTCGTGTGCTTCCCGTCCTGCTTGGAGCTCGATGTCCTAAGAAGCATACTTTTGGGGGGAATGGACAAGGTTCGTGAGGCTGGGGCTATCATTGCAGGTGGACACACCATAGCAGATCCAACTCCCAAGTATGGTCTTTGCGTAACGGCGTTCATGAAGAGGAACGAAGTCTGGTCAAACAAGGGTGCAAAGATTGGCGACTGTGTGGTCCTTACGAAAGCCCTTGGCGTTGGAATGATGAACACCGCAGCAAAGGCCGGTGAAGCGACGGAATCTGACTTCGCCGCTGCAATCTCCTCCATGACCACACTGAACAAACATGCCCGCGACTTGGCGCGTGACCTTGAAGTGCATGCCGCCACTGACATAACGGGGTTCTCCCTTTCCGGTCATCTTTCAGAATGCGCCGATGCCTCCAATACGACCATTGAGGTCTCCCTTGGGGCCCTTCCAATCCTTCCTGGAGCTTTGGATGCGGCACGGTTCGGATTCATCCCTGAAGGCCGCTACACCAACGAAGACTACCTCTTTTCAAAGGTGTCGTTCCCTGCTGGAACCCCAATCGAGTTCAAGGACATTGCCTTTGGTCCGGAGACAAGCGGAGGTCTTGCTCTATTCATGTCTCATGATGATGCCTTGCACTTCGTCTCCCGCATGGGACTCGACTGCGTGCGTATCATAGGCAGTGTCGTACCTCGAACGGACGTGAGCGTAGCATACGTAGAGTAACTTGACTAAAAAGGGCTGAATTTGGAGACTTTGTGATATACTATCCAACAAAGGGGTTCGATATGAAGAAAATCTTTTTGGTTCTTGCCGTGGCTTTGATTGCCTGCTCATCTGTCTTCGCTCTCAACAACGCTGCTCGTACAAACGTTGACTTCTCTTCTTCCATGTACTTGAACACCGGAGAGTTCGGCCTTTTGAGCCTCAACATAGTCGAAGGCAACTCCAGTTTCAGCTTTGCCCTAAACGGCGATTTGGCCGCAATAGGCAAAGAAGGTTTTGGCGGCTACGCACACATTGGCTTCGTCCTTCCGGGTCACTTCGATCTCTATGTTGCCGGAGCCTACAAGCTCAAGCTGAACAACAAGGTGAACCTTCTCCTTACGGTTGGACCAACATTCGTGTTTGGTCGCAACTACTTCACATTTGGAACCGATGTCCTTGCCCACTTCGACTACAACGTCATCAAGAACTGGTTCCTCCGCTTCTCCCTTGGCCTTGATATGGATTTCTTCACGAACAACAAGAATGGGGATAAGATCAGAGGGTTCTCGATGACAATGCAACTCCCAATGGTCGCCATAGGCTATTCGTTCTAGTTCTTCACATGTTATACGTCGTTACTAACGCACAGGCCGTACACAAAGTACTGTCCTGTGCGTTGTTCCTTGTCTACCGTGTGAATAACGTCGAACGGGTTCTAGGATATTCGACGACCTCCGTTGTCTCTTCACGAGGGCCGTGCTCCAAACACTGTCCCTCGTCTTGCTTCTAGGGTGTCTTCAAATCTCCGTCGAACGAGTTCTAGGACATTGCGCGCATTACTGCGTCAATTCGGGCACAGCCGTACAGGTAGTACTGTCTGTGCCCTTTTTCCTTGTACTGCATTGCAATCTCCGTCGAACAGAGTTCGATGATGTGCGATTTTAACTGTTTTTCATTTGATTTCGCACACGCTTGTGCGATTTTCTCTGTTTTTTCATCAAAATAGTATACCAATGGATTGTGAAAGTCCGTTTTTCAGGAAAAACGGACTAATTTCGTGGTGCTTCAAGGTTTCTTCAAGGTTCCCAGGCTATCGTGAAGGCGAAGTTGGAGGACTTATATGAAGAACTCAATCAAAACAACAATTCTTTCATTCATCCTATTGGTCTGCATCGTTGGCGTTTCCTGCTCGTCATGCAATGCCGATGTCATTGGCAGTACCAAGTCATCAAGCTCGACGATTACTGGAACGTACAGCTATTTCATAGAAGGCTGGATTACAGACGATGAGGCAAGGGCTACTGTCGTACCAAGCTCTGACCAGATGCCTGCCACATACGATGCAGCGGATTTCGTCTATGAGCCAAGTGGGTACACCCAGGTGGAGATCGACCTCTCGGATCTTGGAAACAGCTATGCCAATGGGGACATAACCGTTGAGGCCAAGGCAAAGAAGACTGCGATAACGCTTGGAAACTCCGCCAAGTACAACATAGTCCTTTCAGGTGCAAGCGAAGTTGGCGTCACGATAGCATCGGACTATGACTTTGTGCTTACGTTGGACAATGTGGCCATTTCGTCCAAGGATGGAAGCGACGAGCAGGCCCTCAAGACGAAGGGCAGTGCTACATGTTTCCTTGTGTTGGTTGGAGAGAGCACCCTTACCGGCTGCACGGATGGGAGCGGTGAGACGAATACGAATGCTGTCAAAGCCGGCGGTTCCCTTGTGGTTTCAGGCGATGGTGTCCTCAATGTGGTTGGCAACACCAAGCATGGGATTGTGAGTGACGATGTCGTGTGCATCCAAAGCGGTACTTTGAATATAACGCTCAACCCTGAGACCAGCGCTGGAACGGGCATAAAGCCTGTCAACGGCTATGTCCAGAATGGTGGCGTCGTCAACATCACGGCATTGAACATGACACAGGGCAGCGAGAACAAAGGCATCAAGGTCGATGGCGACGAGGACGAGACCGATTATGGTGCTGGCAAAGGCTACATTCTGATAAACGGAGGAGAACTTACAATCAACACTTCAGGAAAGGGCATGTCCGCAGGTTTCGATCCGACCGAGGACGGTGATACCACCAGCTCTGTAAATGATCCAAGGATATTGAAGGGAACGTACCTGTGTTCAACATCGATGGAGCTGTGATCACAGCCAATTCCACAGGCATCTATGCCGCAGGATATGCGAAGTGGAACATAAAGGACACCACAATCAATGGTGTTGACACTGCCATCGAAATCCGTGCTGGAGAGATGAGTATTGAAAGTGGAACGTTCACGGCTTCAGCCGTTCCAACTGAGGTGACTCCAAATGGAAACGGTACGACTTCCTCCGGGTCTGCGATGGCGGTTGCCCAACATACAACGAAGCTTCCAATTGCAGTAAGTATCTCCGGCGGCACATTCGAAGGTTATTCGGCTTTCTACGAATCGAATCCTCAGAACAACGACGAAGAGAGCATCGCAAAGGTGAACCTTGAAATAACCGGTGGTGTTTTCAATGCTGTCAATGGAGGTTCGGTTGCCGTGTTCAACCAGGACTGCAAAGGGTTCATCTCTGGGGGGGGTCTTTCAATGTAGCACCGGATGCCTCTTATTATGCAGAAGGATATTCCGCACAGTAGGAATTCCTTTGACATGCTATCTTTCAGAGCCGTCAGTTTTGGCGGCTCTGTTTTTGTCTGAGAATCTCCGTTGCATGGAGTTCAACCGTCCACAAGCGTCTCAACCGCCATAAGCGTCTCCTTAGCCCCAACAGCCCAGATGATGACGCTGTATTCGCTTGACAATATGCTGGGGGGGGTAGACTGACGTCGTCAGTCGGGGAGAAACATCGTGTCCCGCTGTCAAAGGGGTAGATAATGAGAAAGAACATTTTTGTCGTCGCATTGGTTCTGCTTGTCGCTCTTGTGGGCTGTGCAGAGCATGAACATTCATGGAAGGTGATCAGTACAACTGAACCAACCTGCTCAGTTGAAGGCGAGAACGTCTTCAAGTGCGAAGGCTGTGGAGCGACGAGAACAGAGAGGATCGAAAAGCTCGCCCACACATTCGGCGAGTGGAAGAACTCCGATGACCTTAAGACGAACACCAGAGAGTGTTCCGTCTGCCATGAAACGGAAACAAGGGATGGAATCGTTGTAAATCCTAGCAATGCTCAGGAGTTGATCAATTCCGTGAATACCGGAAAGGTCTATTTCACTGCTGGCGAATACGGCGACTTGAGTCTCACCCATAGCAAGAAGGTTTCGACTGCAAAGGTGACTTTCACGAAGGAAGACGCGGATGTCAATAACCTCAATGATACAACGGTATATGACTATTATCGTCCTATCGTGGATTTGGAGTTGATTGGTGGCGACGGAGTTGTTATAAAAGGTTCGTTCATTTGCAATTCCGGTCATTGCTATGGAACAAAGGACAATGTAATTACAGACCCAATCAGAGGCACGAAGATTGATAGCACCAACAATTCCTATTACAGCCATATCTCGATTGATGGTTTGAAAATAGAAGGTCTAAGTCTTGAAGATGGGATAATTAGGTTCGATACATATTCCCTTTCCGATGCAACGGTCAAGAACGTAACTATCGAGAGTTGTTCTTTCATTGGAGTTTCAAGTAAAGATACCGTAGACCAGGCAATGAGCTTTAGGACTGGAGGACATGCCTTGTTTGAGAACATAACGATAATCAACAGTATCGTTGAAAAACATTGCATAGGCTTCTATGGACAAGCAATCCAGAATCTTAGAATTGAGGGGTGCCAATTTGATTCTGCTAGAAACGGAATGCAGATTCAAAACGTTGGTGATTACAAGTTCAATGGAAGTGTTGTTGTCAAGGGGAACATCATTTCTAACACCTATGACAGAGCCATAAGATTTGGAGAAGGCAATGATGCAACGATTGCAATTGAAAACAACACCTTTGAAAAAGCTGTTGATTCAGATGGAGAACTTCTCAAAACACAGACTCTCACAAACTGCACCTATTCATTCATTGGAAACACCTACAATGATGTACCTATGGATGATGTATCCGGCAGTGATTCAAGTTGGGTCGTAACCATTTCAACTGAAGAAGTGTAGATCCAGCAGCGTTGCAATCCATGGGGTTAGGGCGTTTGTCTTAGCCCCATTTCTTTTTCCATCAAGTCCGTGATTGCACACGACAGGGCGCAAGCCATCTTCTCAAGGGTATCGGCCTGAGCCTTGTTGATGTCTTTTTTGCGTTGTTCGTATTGTTGTATGGTTCGCATGGGGACCCCTGATAGTTTGGCGAGTTCTCGTTGCGTGAGGTTTGCATTCAGGCGCATGGTTTTCAGGTTCGTATTTCGTTTCGTGCTGTGATATAGCTCCGTCAGCTTGTCGCAGAACTGGCGTATGTCCATTTCATGGTAAGGTTTGTAGAGTCCAATTATGTCATGAATGGAAATGTTCTTTGTTATTTGGGCGAATGATAGGGTGGTAACCCACTGGTAATAGGCAAGTGCCCATCCTGCCCAGTATTCCGCACTGCGATCTGCACTGTATGTCGGTTTCGTTCGTCTTGTGGTGTTGGAGAGCGATTCTTCAAGGACTCGGTATGCAAGTTCAACGCCTGAGATTCCAACTGTTACGGTGAAATCTCCTTTTTCGAACATTTTGGATGTCTTGGAATTTGTGAACAACCCAAAGAATTCATCCGCATCATAGTTGAGGTCGTACACTGCAAAGTCGAGCATTCGCCCAAGTGCGGTTCTGGATTTCTCCAGGTATTCCCTATCGTAGGCGTACATCATCAGATTTCATTTCCTCATCGATTATCTGTGCTATGAAGATGTCTCCACGTTGGCGCGTGTTTCTCTCGGCGTCAAAGTACTCGCGCCTTGCCGTTCTATCCCTTTGTATTTTTCTGCTGTACCAGATTTCGCTTTCTGCAATCTCATAACCTTTGAACTCTATCCTATCAAATGCAGTTTTGCTTTTTATGACGAACTGACGACCCAGCTTTCCAAGGTACATTGCATTGTTCAATTGCCTGTACGAAATTGTTCCATTGATGAAATCCTGGGCGAATGAAAAATAGCTGTCATCGGCTCTATATCCTTCTATGATGTCGTAGCTTTTGTATTTTGGCATGAAGTTTTCTGCAATGTATTGTTTTGCTTCCGCTGCAAGGCTTGATGGTGCATCGAACTCTCTGTTCTCCAACAGGACTGCGAGCCATGTCAGTATCGTGTATTCAGGTGCATTCAAATCCAGAATGTCCAACCCTTCGCAATCTATCTCATAATGGTTTGCATACCCGTTTCCATTGAACGTTGCTCCCCATTCCTTTGCCATGCTTGCGTCTTCCGTGCAATAGAAACCTAGTCCGTAGTCATTGTAAGGTTTTCCATATCCATATTGAGGTTTCTCTATGATATGTGAAGAGCCATGATAGATGGTCCTATTCGTTTGATGGTTGATGTTCATAAACATAAGGTACTCCTGTGGGAGTATAAAGTCAATGTCAAATAGGGTTATTTCAGGTACGTCAGGTATTATCAGGCGCGGTCAGGTACTATCAGGTACGCTCGGGTACACTCTGAAACGCTCTACTAATGGCTTTGATGGGCGCTGTATGGCGGAGCATGGCGTTGATGGGCGTTGCAGGACGCTGTAGAGCAGTGTTGATTCATAGGTCTTTAACAGCCCAATAAGCCCAAAGAGCCCAGTAAGCCCCAAAGGCCCCGCTGGCCACATATACACAAATACTCCTTTGTTTTGGTTGTTGGGTTTTGTAACACTATGACAGGCCACCGGCAGAACCGGTGGTCTCGATTGAATCAAAGCTGTCCAGGAAGGACCTGCTTCTCCTTTGGAGGAAACTGCTTGTCGAAGGCTTCGGCTGCATCTTGATCTACGAAGTAGCCCTCAGGATCCTTGTAGGTTCCTTCGACTCCATTCAGGAAATTGGGTTTCAGTTCCTTTATGAGGAAGTAGTCGGCAGTAGGGTCGTCCTCGTAGAGTATTCCTCTGTTCTTCGCCACCTCAAAGCCACATTTGCCGTAGAAGCCAAACTTTCCACATATAGCCAATGCTCCGCAGCCCATTTCGAGGGCTTTTCCCATGGAGTAGTTGAGAAGTATCGTGCCCCATCCCTTGAG
>Ga0129317_1001085_pt1 | contig 22398 bp, 18 predicted proteins | sample Cm1ome_FD_94430 | JGI IMG/M metagenome (GOLD analysis project Ga0129317, IMG submission 94430) | Eastern black-and-white colobus group fecal microbial communities from Wisconsin, USA - Cm1105 metagenome | ecosystem: Host-associated > Mammals > Digestive system > Large intestine > Fecal | place... | reverse complement strand
CTTTTATGATTTAGCCACAGCCTATCAGTCTGTGCACGTCAACTATTGAAAGCGCCGTATACCGAACGGTACGTACGGTGCTGTGAGAGGACGGCGGTTAGTCACCGCCTCCTACTCGATTGTATAAAGCGGAGATAAGGAGCCTGAAAATCAATGAAGGTGAAGAGCTTACGGATGATAAGCTCAGACGAATAAATGACGAGATACTTCTTCCGAGAGCTAAAAAGCGAGTGCTCTATTTCATGAAAAATGCGGATAAGACCAGATATCAGATAAGGCAGAAGCTGAGAGAAGGTCTTTATCCGGAGGAAATAATAGAAAGGACCATGGAGTTTCTTGATAAATACGGCTTTGCTGATGATGAGCAATATGCTGAAAATTATATTGAGGAGCTTAAGGGTTCACGCTCAAGGCGTGAGATAGAGGCTAAGCTCAGATCAAAAGGCTTAAGCAGTCAAATGTTAAAGGAGAGCCTTACAAATGTTACGGCAGAGGATGAATATGCTGCTGCAGAAAAGGCTCTTTCAAGGAAGTATCCGCACGGAATAGCTGCGGAAGATAAAAATAAAGCTTATGGCTTTCTTATGAGGAAGGGATATTCCTATGATTCTATAGAACATGCCATGAATATATTAAAAGCTGACAGTTAAGGAGGTAGATGTATGGAGAATAGCAATGCACTCATACAATTTCGCAACATTGTGATGACATTCCAGGATAATCTTGTTCTAAAGAACATTGACCTAGATATTCAGGAGAAAGAATTTGTCACGTTGTTAGGCCCCTCAGGCTGTGGCAAGACGACGCTTTTGCGTATACTCGGAGGCTTCCTTGAGCCGACAGAAGGCAAGGTTATTTTTGACGGAGTTGATATAGCAAAGCTTCCACCGCATAAAAGAGAGCTCAACACTGTGTTCCAGAAGTATGCTCTTTTCCCGAACATGACAGTTTACGATAACATTGCTTTCGGTCTGAAGATAAAAAAGATCAGTAAGGACGTCATAGAGCAGAAGGTAATGAGGATGATGAAGCTCATAGGTCTTGAGGGCTATGAGAAAAGAAGCATTACCATGCTTTCCGGAGGCCAGCAGCAGAGAGTGGCAATAGCCAGAGCACTTGTAAATGAACCTAAGGTGCTGCTGCTTGACGAGCCGCTTGGAGCACTGGATCTTAAGCTAAGAAAGGAAATGCAGTACGAGCTTAAGCGTATTCAGCAGGAGGTAGGAATTACCTTCATCTTCGTAACGCATGACCAGGAAGAGGCACTTACAATGTCTGACAAGATCGTTGTCATGCAGGGCGGAGTTATTCAGCAGATAGGTACGCCCGAGGCTATATACAACGAGCCGGCAAACCGCTTTGTTGCTGATTTCATAGGTGATTCCAATATCATTCCGGGAAGAATGGTGGATGACTATAAGGTGAGATTCGATAATAAGGAATTCGAGTGCGTGGATCACGGCTTCGAAAAGAATGAACCGGTCGATGTAGTTATAAGACCTGAGGATCTGGATATAGTTTCGAAGGAAGATGGAATGATGACAGGTACTGTTGACAGTGTTCTTTTTAAGGGCAGTCAATATGAGGTCATAGTTGAGACTGTTCCGGGAACATCCGTTACGGTACAGATGAAGGTTATTGAGGATAATGCCAACGAGGTATCCTCCGCGGACGGCAAGGAAAAGATATCTGCTAACGATTTCTTTGTAGATATCGAGGACGTTGATGCACTTGACGATAAGGAGATAACTGCGCGTGCAGATGCCCAGGCATGGAATCCTGAGTCGGACGATTATATTTCCATAACAAGCGTTAAGTACGACATCAAGCCTGAGGCAGGAACATACCCTGTAACATTCTCAACCTCAGCCGGAACTATGATACAGAAGCTTATTCATGTAGTTAACCAGCCTTTCGTTAAGAATGAAAGAACAAATGAAGCAATAATGGCTTTCAATTTCCTAAAGACAAAGGGCGAGCTTTTAGAGGCACAGGCACTAGATACAGATCTTAAGACCTGGGCAAATGCACAGGCATGGAAGCTTTCCAATGAGGAAGAATCTGTTGACATTTATGTCGACTATGATTTCGAGCTTGAAGATATCGAAACAGGCCGCTCTTATCCGGTCAAGTTCATGACTGAGGGCCGTGAGCTTAAGGTGCATACCGTAAACAGTGTAGATGAAGGCGCTGAAGTAGGCTTAAGACTTGATAAGAATGATATTCATGTAATGAGAATATCGGGAAGATGATAACGGAGGTGTGACATTATAAGATGAAAAGATTTTCACAGCTTGCAATGCCATACATCGTTTGGTGCGTGGTTTTGCTTCTTCTGCCTATGCTGCTCATTGCATTTTATTCTGTGACTGATGACGGCAACGGCATAGTGTCTTTTTCATTGACATTAAGACATTTTACTAAATTTTTCACGGATCCGGATTTCCTGCTGATACTTTGGAGATCGCTGAAAATTGCTTTTAAAACGACTGTAATATGTGTTGTTCTTGCATATCCGGTGGCATATTTTATTTCATCAAATGATGACAAGACAAGAAACATGCTCATACTCATCATTACACTTCCGACATGGATAAACATGCTCGTAAGGACTTATGCCTGGGTTGGACTTTTAAGCAATGACGGTCTTATATCAAGGATCTTCTCGGCACTCGGAATCGGAGGCGGAGAGCTTTTATATACTGAAGGTGCTGTATTGCTCGGAATGGTATATAACCTTATTCCGTTCATGATACTGCAGATAAATACTTCGCTCTGCAAGATGGATAAATCACTTCTTGAGGCAGCAAGTGACCTTGGCGCAAACGGTTTCCAGACATTTTGGAGAGTGACCTTCCCGCTTTCGCTTCCGGGCGTTATCAGCGGAATCAGCCTTGTATTCCTGCCGGCAGTAAGCTCCTTTTTCATTCCAAAGCTCTTGGGAGGAGGAAAGTACTTCCTTATAGGTAATGTTATAGAAAACCAGTTCATTACCGTCGGAGAGTGGAATTTCGGTTCTGCAATATCAATCATTATGGCAGCAGTCATGATGCTCAGCATGTACCTTGTGCGCAAGATCGAAAAGGTCAATGCACAGGGCGACAGAGATTAAGAAGGGAGGTATTGATGAAAAAGAATAAGCATTATTTCGGAAAATTTTTCATGATCCTCTCGCTGATATTTTTCTATCTGCCGATAGTGTTCGTTGTACTTTTTTCATTTAACTCTTCCAAATCACTGACGGCCTTTAAGGGCTTTTCTCTGAAATGGTATGAGAAGATATTTACGAGCTCTAATATGATGGAGGCACTTACTACTACAGTGCTTGTCGCTATCGTGGCAACCTTTGTGTCTACGATTGTAGGAACATTGGCAGCAGTAGGATTATCCAAATCGAAAAAAATAGTAAGGGATCTCGTTTTATACATAAATGACTTCCCAATTATGAATCCGGAGATAGTTACTGCCATCGGGCTCATGCTTTTCTTTGTAACGCTCGGCATAGAGCGCGGTCTCGGAACCATGATGCTTGCGCATATAGCATTCTGTATACCGTATGTAATATTAAGCATAATGCCGAAGATAAGATCACTCGATCCTAACCTTGCGGATGCGGCAATGGATCTCGGAGCTTCTCCGTGGCAGGCTCTTACAAAGGTAATAGTTCCTGAAATTGCACCGGGAATATTCAGCGGAGCGCTGATAGCATTTACCATGTCCTTTGATGACTTCGTTATTTCTTATTTTGTAACGGGTCGAGGCGTAAAGAACCTAAGTATCATGATCTACACCATGAGTAAGCGTGTAAATCCGACTATCAATGCTGTATCTTCACTGATAGTTGCGGTTATTACCGCAGGACTTATCATTGTGAACATCATGCCTATAGTTAAGGAAAAGTCTGAGGCAAAGCGTAGAAAGAAAGCTGAAGAGGCAGGCTTAGATCCTGACAATATTGAGCCTGACAATGACGGTATGAAGAAGCTTATGGCTGCAGCCATTATTGCTGTAGTCGGTGTCATTGCCATAATTTTTCACGGAAACGGCAAGGGCGAATTTGAAGGACAGGTTCTGCACATTTACATGCCGGGCGAGTATCTCGGAGAGACTACGATATCTGACTTTGAAAATGCTACCGGTGCAAAGGTCGTGGTTGACGAGTTTGATTCAAATGAGCAGATGTATATCAAGGTCGCAAACGGAGATAAATATGACCTGCTTATTCCGAGTGATTATATGGTCGAAAGACTTATGCAGGAAGAAAGGCTTCAGCCGCTTGATCAGTCCAAGCTTAAATGCTGGGATGATATTCTGACTGACTGTACAAATCTTGCTTATGATCCTGGCAATGTCTACTCAGTACCTTATATGTGGGGAACTGTAGGAATCTGCTACGATAAGACAAAGGTACCGATTGAGGATCTTGAGAAGGACGGCTTCGGCATATTTAATGATCCAAAGTATAAGAATCAGCTCTACCTTTATGATTCGGAGCGTGATGAGTTCATGGTTGCGCTTAAGTATCTGGGCTATTCTATGAATACAGACGATCCTGAGGAGCTCAAAGAGGCTTACGAGTGGCTGCTTGAGGTTGCTGAGAACATGGGAGCCGAGATCGTGACCGATGAGATCATCGACAACATGGCTCAGGGCAGGCTGCCGCTCGGACTTATGTATTCAGGTGATGCAACATATGTTCTTGCTGAAAATGAAGACATGGGATATTTTATGCCTGAAAGCGGAACAAACATATGGGTAGATGCTATGGTAATTCCTGAGAATGCTGAGAATACCGAGCTTGCTTATGAATTTATAAATTATATAAGCAGCTATGATGCGGCATACGGTATATCCGAATATGTAGGCTATACATCTCCTAACGAGGAAGTATTTGATGAAATGAGCTCAGAGGGAGGCCTTTTCTACGGACTTGATTCTTATGTACCTAGAAGCGGAAATCCAAAGGATGAGGTATTCCATTATAATGAGGAGACCAGAAAGATAATCTCTGAGTATTGGAGCAAGGTAAAGATTGCAGCATCAAACGCAAAATAAATTTATTTGACTGATTGAATTAAGTGCGGCGCATGATATTCTATAAGGGATATTGTGGCCGCACATAAATCGTTAAGGCCTAATACGCAGGTGACACAGATAAAACACATTTTTAATGTAACATAAGCACTTGTAGTGCCTTTATATAAGGCGTTTTATGAGCTGAAAATATAGAGAGATATTTTTATGACAGATAAGAAAGAAGATAAAAAAGAAGAGAAAAAGGAACATTCAGCGATAAAGGAGCTTATAAGCTGGATAGAGGTATTTGCAGCTGCAATAATCGCTGCACTTCTTATCAACAGCTTTATCATAGCCAACTCAACCGTTCCTTCAGGGTCAATGGAAAACACCATTGAGCAAAAGGACAGAGTGATCGGATCAAGACTGTCATATACCTTCGGCGATCCTGAAAGGGGAGACATTGCCATATTCAAATTCGGATGGATATGCAATCGCTGCAACAGAGCCCAGGGAGAAGGCGAAGCGCCGGATGTCTGCCCTAAGTGCGGTCAGGAAATAACCAGACCTAAGACTCTTTATTACCTTAAGAGAGTTATAGGCGTTCCGGGTGATAAGATCGAGATCAGACAGGACGGAACCGTGAAGCAGAGTGAGCTTGACGGTGTCGAGGGACTTGATCCTTCTAAGGGTGATGATGCAGAGCTTATAACTGCAGCCGTATACCTTAACGGAGAGAAGCTTGATGAGAGCTATCTTAAGGAGCCTATGCTCTATACTGGTGATATGGATTTTGAGGTTCCGGAGGATTGCTATTTCATGATGGGTGACAACAGAAATAATTCACTTGATGCAAGATACTGGAATGAGCCTTACATAAGCAAGGACAAGATGGTTGCAAAGGTTATGTTCAGATACTTTCCGAACCCATCAACAGTAAAGTAATATAAAAATGTTTATATTTTTTTGGAGGAATAAAGCAAATGGTCAAATTTAACAAGCTTGCGGTTTCATCAGCGGCAGCAGTCCTTGCAGGAATGCTTGTACTTGGAGGCTGCGGAAATACCGACAGTAAGGAAACTTCTGCAGAGGCATCAAGTGAAGCAAGTGCAGAAAGTACAGAAAGCACATCAGAGGATGATGCTACAGCTCAGATGACAGCTGATGAAGAAAAGATATCAGCTCTTGATCCTAAAAAGCCGGATGATCTCGGAAAGGTGAATAAGCTTGAATACAAGGGGCTCAAGTTTGAGGCACCAAAGGAAGAGCCGGTAACCGACGAGGATGCAGAAAAGTACATAACTGACAGTATTCTTGCAAATGTTCCTGTCGAAAGAAATGACGAGGAAGTTAAGGAAGGCGATACAGTTAATATTAACTTTGTCGGCAAGATCGACGGAGAAGAATTTGACGACGGAAAAGGTGAGAACTACGATCTTAAGATCGGCTCAGGAAGCTTTATTGACGGCTTCGAGGACGGACTCATCGGAAAGCATTACGGAGAGACTGTTGACCTTAACCTTAAATTCCCGGAGGATTACGGCAAGGAAGAGCTTAACGGTAAGGACGTTGTTTTCACCGTTGACATTAACAGCATAAAGAGAAATATCAGCCTCGACGAGATGACAGATGCAGATGCGGAGAGCATCTCAGAGGGAGAGGTAAAAACAGTCGCTGACTTCAAGTCAACAATAAAGAATAATCTCGCACATAATGCTATGCTTACTGCAAAGAGCTCACTTTATAACAATGCGATCGCAGCAGCTCTTGAAAACAGTGATGCAGAGCCTACAGATGAAACTGTTGAATGGCAGATGGATCAGGCACTAAAGAGTGCTGATAAGAATCTCCAGGCACAGGGCATGAATCTTGCATATTATCTCTATCTGATGGGCAAGGATTATGATACCTTCAGAGAAGAAATGAGAGAAAATGCAGTTGATGCAGCCAAGGAAGTAATGATCAGATATGCTATCTGCGAAGCAGAGGGTCTTGAGTACAACGATGAGACCAAGAAGCAGTATCTTGATGAGTTTGGTTATACTGAGGATCAGTTCAACCTTTATCTTGATGAGACAGAGCAGCAGGAGGCTGTTATCTGGTATCTTTCAGGAAAGGCAATCGCTGACAATGCAGCAGAGGTTAGCTATGTTGATGCCGCAGAGGCAGAAGCAGAGGCAGATACAGAGGTTAATGCTGAGGATGCCGGTGAGATAAACATTCTCGACGCAGATGATGCAGCTGCTGAGGAATAAAAAGACCTAAGAGCTAAAGCCTGACAGAGAATGAAATTTTATATGGCGCCCATGGAGGGCATCACCGGCTATGTGTTCAGAAATGCAGTAAATGCTCATTTTAATGATTCTGCGGATAAATACTTCACACCGTTTATAGAGCCTCATGTTAAGAAAAAGGGCATGACGAACAGGGAACGAAATGATGTATTGCCTGAGCATAACGTAGGAATCAATCTGGTTCCGCAGATACTTACAAATTCCGCAGAAGCATTTTTGATGTGCGAGCAGGAGCTTAAAGCGTTCGGATATAAAGAGCTTAATATTAATCTGGGCTGCCCGTCACCTACGGTCACAACCAAAGGAAGAGGTTCGGGGCTGCTTAAAGAAAAAGCAAGGCTTGATGAAATGCTTGCGCAAATCTTTGATGAGACTGAGTGTGAGATATCAATAAAGACACGCATAGGGTTCGATGATCCGGATGAATGGGCTGATATACTGGATATCTACAACAAATATCCTTTAAAGGAACTGATCATACATCCGAGAATCCGTAACGAATTCTATACCGGAGCGGTACATACAGATGCATTTATATATGCACTGGAAAAAAGCAGGCATTCGCTTTGCTATAACGGGGACATCTGCTCAGCGAAAGATTACGATCGTTTGTTGAGTGTGATCAGTATAGGTGCAGATAACGGCAAAAAGTGCATATCTACCGATGAAACGGATATGAATGTTGATAACTGCCGCAGAATGCCCGATGCTGTGATGATAGGAAGGGGCATGGTGGCTGATCCCGGTCTTATTAAAAGACTTAAGTCCAAGAAACATGAAACGGCTAAGAGTATTTGTAAGAGCGGAAAGCTGATACCGGCAGAGGATATAAGAGCCTTTACGGATGATCTGCTTAACGGCTACATTGAGCTCATGAGCGGAGAAACTCCGGTGCTTCATAAGATGAAGGAGATCTGGACATGGCTTATTGTCGGATTTCCTGATAAGGATAAGTGCTTAAAGCGTATAGTAAAGTCTAAAAGTGTAGCGGAGTATAGGCTTGCCGCTGATGCGGCACTTAAGGGGCTTGAAGAGGCTCAAAAGTAAATAGTGCCATCCATAGCCCTTCGGGCTATTTCATGGACGGCTGTCGCCACCCAAATTTAAAAGAAAAGCGGCAACAAGCCATGCGCCATTCATGGCTCTTCGAGCCATTTCATGGACGGCTGTCGCAGTATGATAAGCTAAAAAATAGTATTTGCTCAAGTAAATATAGATACGCCGAGCCATTCATAGCCCTTCGGGCTATTTCATGGATGGCTGGCGCCATCCAAATCTAAAAGAAAAGGTGATCTTCAGTGAATAAATTCACTTCAGACCACCTTTTCTTTCATATTTGCTCGGCTTGTAGCTTAGCCAAAGTATCTCTTAAGAAGTCCTGCGAATGCCTTGCCGTGACGTGCTTCGTCTCTTGCCATCTCGTGTACTGTGTCGTGGATAGCGTCAAGGTTAGCTGCCTTTGCTCTCTTTGCAAGGTCTACCTTTCCAGCTGTTGCGCCGTTCTCAGCTGCAACTCTTGCCTCAAGGTTTGCCTTTGTTGAATCTGTAAGTACTTCGCCGAGGAGCTCTGCAAATTTTGCTGCGTGCTCTGCCTCTTCGAATGCTGCTGTCTTGTAATATTCACCGATCTCAGGATATCCTTCTCTGTATGCTACTCTTGACATTGCAAGGTACATACCAACCTCTGAGCACTCTCCGTTGAAGTTATCGCGAAGGTCATCGATGATGTCCTGTGAAACGCCCTGTGCTACACCAAGCTCATGCTCAGCAGCCCATGTGAGCTCACCTGCCTGCTCCTTGAACTTTGATGCAGGTGCCTTACAGACTGGACACTCAGCCGGTGGATTCTCGCCCTCAAATACATATCCGCAAACTGTACATACCCATGTTTTCATGTCAGAAATTCCTCCTTAAATGTGTGATGAATTTATATTGTAGTTTTTAAATTCATTGTTGGTTTGTTTTATATTTAGAATTATACCAAATCTAAAAATAAAGTCAATACCAATTTTTATATTATTATTTTACATCTATATTGTGAAGATTTCGAGTTTTATACTGTTTATGGACTACTTTAAATTTATTGGTGGTTATTCTCAGAAAAGTTACAATGTACACTTGTGACGTTAATTGTAAGTTAGTATGATATGTAAATTAGCTTTACCTTCACGCTCTTGCATGTTATCATAGAGAGCGAGAGGGTAAGGTGGTGATATGAGTCGATTTGATATTTTAGACAATCTGGTAGAGGACGGAAACGGATATCTTTGCACATCCCATGTGATTGCAAATGGCATTTCAAAACCGACCCTTGCAGATTATGTTAAAAAAAGGAATATGGCAAGAGTTGCACATGGCGTGTATCTTGCAGAGGATGCATGGCCGGATGAACTATATCAGCTCTTTCTGTCAAACAGACGTATTGTTTTTTCCCATGAAACCGCACTACAGCTTCATGGATTGATGGAGCGTGAACCGAAGCGAATAAGTGTAACGGTAAAATCCGGATATAACGCATCGCATCTTCGAAAGAAAGGCATTCTTGTTTATCAAGTGAAAGAAGATTTATACGAACCCGGTATGACTGAGGTTCAGACAAACTTCGGAAATAAGGTACAGGCATACGATATGGAACGCACTATCTGTGACATTCTACGATATAAGGAATCGTTGGATGTGCAGATTTTTCAATATGCAATGAAGGAATACATGGCAAGTGAGCATAAAAACTTAAACCACCTGATAGCCTATTCAAGAAAGTTCCATATTGAGGCTGCCATACGTACATATACAGAGGTAATGTTATGATTTTGTGGAACTATCTTGGAATGATGTCATAGAAAGCGTAAAAGTATTGGCTTTATCAGTTACTTGAAAAAAGAAAAATAACCCTATTTATGCTGATTCTTGAATAAAAAACATTAGTAGTGTAAAATATTTTGAGGTATGTGGTTTTGAACTGACATACTTTTCATTATACAAATCGGAGTCTTTTATGATTATAACGAGAACACCATTCCGTATGTCATTCTTTGGCGGCGGAACGGATTTTGAAGAATACTATAAAGTAAACGGCGGCGCAGTTATCTCCACTACCTTTGACAAATATTGTTATGTGAGTGTCAGACATTTACCGCGTTTTTTTGATTATAGAAACGAAATCATTTATTCAAAGATCGAGAGAGTAGCGAAAACAGAGGATATCGTTCACCCTGCCGTACGCAATGCCATGCTTATGAAGGATATGCATGAGCTGAGACTTACCTATGATGCGGATCTTCCGGCAAGATCTGGTCTTGGCACATCCTCATCATTTGCTGTAGGAATGCTCAACGCCTTCAGTGCACTTAAGGGCAAAAAGCTTTCCAAAAGAGAGCTTGCCGATCAGGCAATATATCTTGAAAGAGTGCTCTGTGCAGAAAGCGGAGGTGTGCAGGATCAGATAGCTGCAGCTTTCGGAGGACTCAATCTCATAGAATTCGGAGCAGACGGATACAGAGTTAAGCCGGTAGGTGTAAGTGATGAAAGAAAAGATGAGCTTAATGACAGACTCATGCTCTTCTTTACGGGATATTCAAGATTTTCATCAGATATACAAAAGGGCACAGCAAAGTCTCTTAAGGATAAAACTGCCGAACTTAAGGAAATGACAGAGCTTGTATACGAGGCCAAGGATATATTGGAAGATGAAGGCAGAAGGCTTGATGATTTCGGCAGAATGCTGGATCACACTTGGAAGCTCAAGAGAGGTATGGCGAGCGGCATTTCAACAGACAGCATAGATGCCATGTATGAAACGGGACTTAAGGCCGGAGCATTGGGCGGCAAGCTGCTCGGAGCAGGCGGCGGCGGATTTATCGTCTTCTATGTAGAACCGGATAAACAAGAAGCTGTTATGAAGGCAATGGAGTCATTATTATATATTCCGTTCAGATTTGAAAATGAAGGCACTGCCATCATTCACGATGAATGGGAAAGCTTTGAAAAGGAATAAAGGAAAGGGCAAAAGAAATGAAAATAGCAATTGGAAACGACCATGCAGCAGTTGAGATGAAGAACATCATAAAGGAGTATCTTGAGGAAAAGGGCTATGAGGTCATCAATTTCGGTACAGATACTTTAGACAGCGTGGATTATCCGCTGTACGGAGAAAAGGTTGGAAATGCAGTCGTATCCGGGGAGGCTGATCTTGGTATAGCTATATGCGGAACAGGTGTAGGCATTAGCATTGCCTGCAATAAAGTAAACGGAGTACGTGCTGTATGCTGTTCAGAGCCTTACAGTGCAAAGCTTTCAAGAATACATAATAATTCCAATGTGCTTTGCTTCGGTGCAAGGGTGATCGGGCCTGAGCTTGCAAAGATGATCGTTGATGAATGGCTCGGAGCTGAATTCTTAGGCGGAAGACATCAGAGAAGAGTAGACATTATTGCAGAGATCGAAAAGAGAAACTAAAAATCAAGCCTCATAAGCAAAAAAACTGTCCTTAAGCATTAACCGAATGCGTAAGGACAGTACTTTCAGAAAATTCCGGAGATATAATTTTATATTGTATTACTTTTGCTTTATCCGTCTTGAAAAGATCGGATTTTGATGCCGAATGCATCTTAATATTATATGAAAATATCAGGCTCTGCAGTCTGAATACTTCATTAACTGTGAAAGTATGTTCTGGCGGCTTAATACTGTTATAAGTATATTTCCTATGACGCCGATTCCGATTATTTCGCCGAGACATACTGTAAATGCCATAAAGTAAAGTGCATCGTCATACATGTATGCAAATTTAAGCACTAAAGGTACAATTATAGTATTGCTGATGATTGGCGGAAGCACTGCCGCAAGTCTGAAGCGAAGACTTGCACCTGACTGTGAACTGTTTAAAAGTCCGCGTGTAAGTAAACGTGTCAGAACAGCGCCTATAAGAGTAGCCAGAGTTCCGAATATGATATCCGGGAGAATGGCTCCTCCCAATATGTTGGTGATGAGACAGCCTATTGCGACACCGGGTATAGCTGCCGGAAGGAATGCAGGAAGCACGGTCAGCATTTCACTGATCCTGCACTGCACAGGTCCGAAGCTTATAGGTAAGAACGCAAGGCTCAGTACTGTGTAGACGGCCGCAATAAGTGCAGCCTGACAGATAGTTGAAGTTGAAATTTTCATTGTATTATCTCCGTAGTTTTTTTCTTAGGTGAGGATGGTCACGAACTCACCGTTCCGGAATATCCTGAAACGAGCATTAGTTTACACGTTTAATGCCGTAAGGTCAAGCGGAAAGACCGTGCAGAAAGGAATATTAGTTATGAAACTTGCATATAAATCAGAACAGGGTGAATATCATATTCGTCTTAACAAAGGTGATGTAGGAAGATATGTTATTCTTCCAGGAGATCCGGGACGCTGCGAGAAGATCGCAAAGTATTTTGATGATGCAAAGCTTATTGCACAGAACAGAGAATACGTTACATACACAGGAACACTTGACGGAGTACCGGTAAGTGTAATGTCTACAGGTATAGGCGGAGCATCAGCCGCTATAGGTATGGAGGAGCTTATACATATTGGTGCTGATACCTTTATCAGAGTTGGTACCTCAGGCGGCATTAAAAAGGAAGTTATGGGAGGCGACATCTGCATAGCTACCGGTGCGATAAGATTTGAAGGAACATCTAAGGAGTATGCTCCGGAGGAATGGCCGGCAGTTCCTGATTTTGATGTTACTCTTGCACTTAAGCAGGCTTCAGAAAAGCTTGGCTTCAGACATCATATGGGAGTTGTTCAGTGCAAGGACAGCTTTTACGGTCAGCACAGCCCGGACACTATGCCGACAGAGCCGATGCTTAAATATAAGTGGGAGGCTTGGAGAAGACTCGGAGCAACCTGCTCAGAAATGGAATCCGCGGCATTATTTACTGTGGCAGCTGCAAGAGGCGTTCGCTGCGGTTCGGTAATGATGGTAGTAGCTAACCAGACGAGAAGAGAATTAGGCTTAGAGGATCCTCAGGTTTATGATACAGATAAGGCTATAAAGGCAGCTGTAGAGGCTATTCGCATTCTTATAAAGAATGATGCGGTACTTGTCTGATCAGTGACATTCATTCTTATTGCTTCCAATATTCGGTTTGGAAAAGCTGTTCAGATAAGCTGACAGCTTTGGGAAGACGGAGGATACATTATGGATAAGATAAACAGAGTGTTTCTTATAGTAGTTGACAGCATGGGCTGCGGACAGGCTCCGGATGCGGATCGTTTTGGTGATGAAGGTGCCTGCACGCTCGCGACTATCAGAAAATCAGAAAAATGGAACTGCCCTAATCTTGAAAAGCTGGGTATTTTTGATATTACAGGCTTTAAGAAGGGGCAGAAATATTATTATGAGCCGGGCGGCTGCGACTGCGGTGAATTGGATGATATGTCTGATGGCAAAGAGCATGAGCCTGAAGGCATTTTCGGAAGATTAAAAGAGCGTTCACTCGGAAAGGATACGACCGCAGGACACTGGGAGATCGCAGGACTTGTCACTGCTCACAGCTTCCCGACATTTCCGGACGGATTTCCTGAGGGTATAATTGCGGAGTTTGAAGAAAAAACCGGCAGAAAGGTGCTCTGCAATAAGCCTTATTCAGGAACGGAGGTTATTAAGGAATACGGTGAAGAGCATCTTAAGACAGGTGCATTGATCGTGTACACATCTGCAGATTCGGTTTTTCAGATAGCTGCAAATGAAGAAATAGTTCCGCCGGAGGAACTCTACAGATACTGCCGCATTGCAAGAAACATTCTTACAGAACCGAAGTACGGCGTGGGCAGAGTTATTGCGAGACCGTTTGTCGGCACCTCGGCAGATAATTTCGAGAGAGTTAATGCTCACAGACATGATTTTTCAATAGAGCCGCCTAAGGATACAGCACTGGATATTCTTCAGAAGTCTGGGATTAACAGCATCGGCATAGGAAAGATCAGAGATATATTTGCGGGAAAAGGAATTGATGATAAATTCACATCAGCGTCTGTTTCCAATATAGACGGAATGGATAAAACCATTGCACTTTTAAAGGAAGATTTCAGAGGACTGTGTTTTGTCAACCTTGTTGAGACCGACAGCGTTTACGGTCACAGAAGAGATATAGACGGCTATGCAGAGGCTGTAAGCACCTTTGACAGACAGTTAGGTGAGCTTATCTCGGACATGAGAGATGATGACATTGTCATGGTAACTGCCGATCATGGCTGTGATCCGGGCTTTAAGGGAACTGATCATACCAGAGAATTTATACCGTTTGTTGCATACGGACAGGCGCTTAAGGCAGGAGTTGATATAGGAACGAGAGAATGCTTCGGAGATATCGCTGCAACAATACTTGACATTTTCGGCATTTCAAAGCAAAATATCGACGGTGAAAGCTTCGCAAAGCTCATACTGAAATGATGATTGCGGCAGCATGAAGGTGATCCTTCCTTATCATAAGGGCTGCCGGGAGAAATAAATTGGGTCAGAACGATAGGACTGATATAAAGACAACTGTAATAATACCGAATTATAACGGGCTTAGGTTTATGGATAAGTGTATGTCTGCGCTTGAAAAACAGACATACACTTCTTTTCGTGTACTGATCGTTGATAACGGATCGACAGATGGCTCTGTTGAGTACATTAATAGACTTGTTGCCGAAGATAGGCTTTTGTTTCCGGTCGAAGCTGTGATGCTACCGGAAAACACCGGTTTTTCAGGAGCTGTAAATGTCGGGATCAAAGCAGCTCAGACGGAGTATGTCGTACTTTTAAATAATGATACAGAGGCTGAACCGGATTATCTTAAGGAGCTTATCGCTCCGCTTGAGAGTGACTCGGCAAAAAAAATAGGTGCAGTATCTCCTATGATGATACAGCTTTACAATAAGGAGTTTCTTGATGATGCCGGGGACGGCTATTCATTGCTTGGCTGGGGCTTTCAGAGAGGCGTAGGCCAAAGAGTGGACACACCTCGCTTTAATGAAAAGAAAAAGATATTTTCGGCGTGTGCCGGTGCCTGCGCTTACAGAAAAAGTGCTCTTGAAAAGATAAAGCTTCCTGAAGATGCTGCTTATTTCGATCCTATGCATTTTGCCTATCTTGAGGATATAGATGTTTCCTTCAGATTAAGGATACATGGCTATGATGTGATATATGAACCGAAATCCAAAATATATCATGTCGGCAGCGGAACCTCGGGTTCAAAGTACAATGCCTTTAAGGTAAGACTTGCGGCAAGAAATAATGTTTATCTCAATTATAAAAATATGCCGCTTATAATGCTTATCCTTAATCTGCCGGGCATTGCAGTAGGAGTATTTATAAAGCAGATGTTCTTTATAAAAATAGGCTTTGGAAAGGATTATTTTAAAGGCTTTTTAGAAGGAATCGGCAATATAAAAGAATGCAGAAGGCATAAGACATTTTTTAAAGCCGAAAGATTTTTTACATATATAGGCATTGAGCTTATGCTTCTTACGAATACATTTTCATATATAAGAGACTTTACTGTACGACAGGCAGCAAAGCTTTTGAAAATAAAAAGATAACAGGATAAAAAAATGAGATACAGAGTTGACTCAATGAGCCTGAGAGACGGCGTTCTTATGCTTGAGGGCTGGTGCATTCCGCACAAAACAAAAAAAATTGAATACTCGGTCGTTGATACTAAAGGAAAACCGATGAAATACACGGCTGTCGCAAGAGACCGTGCGGATGTTGCACAGCAGTTCGGAGCAGACCGCATGTGCGGCTTTACTGTGGCCGTGCCTTTCGAAAGAGATCAGGATGCATATCTTGTTATGAATGACGGCGGGGAGAAAAGGCGCGTGCGCATCAATAACCGCATTGTGGAAAAAAGAAATTCCATAAAGGCTAAGCGTGCAGAAAAGCTTATTGCACTCGTACATTTTGAGACACTTGTGGTTTCCTTTGATTTTATAAAGGAAAACGGCATGAAGGCCTTCATTAAAAAGGCAGTGCATAAGATTCAAAAGATAGATGAGGACTATGATTATCCGGAGTGGCAGCTTAAGACTGCCATGAGCGAGGCTGATATAGAAGCACAGAAGGAGGCATGGAAGACATTTAAATTTGCGGACGGAAAAGCACCGCTTATAAGCATTGTCATTCCTGCATATAATACACCGGAAAAATATCTTTCAATGCTGTTCAACTCTCTTAAGGCTCAGACCTATCCGGTTTTCGAGGTTATTGCCGCAGACGGATCCGAGGCCGGCAGCACTTCTGTAAAAGAGGTCACTGAGCGCTATGCAGCTTCAGATGACAGATTTAAATATCTTCCGCTTTACGGAAACCGGGGAATATCCGGAAATACCAATGCCGGACTTGAGGCAGCAGCAGGAGATTTTATCGCCCTTTGCGATCATGACGATGAGCTTCCTCAGTGGGCACTTTATAAGGTTGCAGAGGCCATAGCTGATAATCCTAAGGCTCAGTTTATTTATACCGATGAGGATAAGATAGACTTTGACGGCAAGGCACTTTTTGAGCCGCATTTTAAGTCTGATATGAACATGGAGCTTTTATGCTCTGTAAATTACATCTGCCATTTAAGTGTTATAAGGAAGGATCTGCTTGAAAAGGTCGGTGGCTTCAGAGAGGAATTTGACGGAGCACAGGATCATGACTTCTTCTTCAGATGCCTTGAAGAAGCAACATTGAATGAGAGAAAGCTTCTTGATGAGGCAGCAACAGGTGAAGATGCGGAAGCTATCCTTAAGAACGGACTTAGTGATAGAGCCATTGAACAGCTTAAGGAAGGAAGATTTGTATCAGAGACTGTGGTTCATGTTCCGGAGATATGCTATCACTGGCGCTACCACAAGGGTTCTACAGCATCGGATCCTAAGGCAAAGCTCTATGCCTTTGAAGCGGGAAGCCGTGCGGTAGGCGCTCATTACGAGCGCATGGGCATTCCTTATGAAAAGGTTGAAAAGGGTGTGACCTACGGCTATTATCACACGATTTATAAAAAGCCTGAAGCATCTGATAATGATCCATTGGTATCGGTAATTATACCTAATAAGGATCATATCGAGGATCTTGATAAATGCATCAGATCTGTAATAGACGGCTCTGAGTACAGAAACTTAGAATTCATTATTGTCGAGAATAATTCAGATAAGCCGGAAACCTTTGCATATTATAAGCTTATGGATAATTACAAGGGTGAGGACGGTATTTCAGCTGATAAAAAGGCTGTAGAAAAGGGCATAGACATAGCTTCCTGCGGAGATATTTCCGTAAAATATCCGGCTCTTTGCAGGGATATTCCTGTAAGAGTTGTTTACTGGGACGGAATATTTAACTATTCAGCTATTAATAATTTCGGAGTAGGCTTTGCAAACGGCTCTGTGCTTTTATTCCTTAATAATGATGTAGAGCTCATATCGGGTTCATCTATTACTGAAATGGTAAATCTCACAAATCGAGAAAGCACCGGAATCGTCGGAGCAAGACTTATGTACGGCGATGATACGATACAGCATGCCGGAGTTATCGTCGGACTCGGCGGTATAGCCGGTGCAGCCTTTGTCGGTCTTCACGAAAAGGAAAATTCCTATATGCATCGTATGATGTGTATGCAGGATCTCAGTGCTGTTACGGCAGCCTGTCTCATGATGAGAAAGAATGTTTTCGAAAGAGTGGGCGGCTTCAGAGAAGAGCTTGCAGTAGCATTTAACGATATTGATCTATGCATGAAGGTAAGAGCACTAGGTAAATTAGTTATATACGACCCTTACTCAAGCTTCCATCATTATGAGTCGAAGTCAAGAGGACTTGAGGATACACCGGAGAAGGTTATGCGCTTTAATAATGAGATAGCTGTTTTTGCTCATTACTGGAAGGGCATACTTGATAACGGAGATCCGTATTACAACACTAATCTGACTTTGAGGAAGGCAAACTTTGCTTTAAGAGATCTGACAAAGGAAAAGCCTGGAGAGCCTTATAAGCTTGAACTGGATGTTGAAAAACAGCTCAAAACGGTTTTAAAGGAAAAAGAAAGAAGAGGTCTTTAAGGGCTTTAGGGGAAACGCAGTCTAAAATTATAGCAAATTTAAGAAAAAAAACCGAATTTAAACACAGACGTAATGTATAATACATAAATTAGCGTACTGAGTTTAATCTCGGCAGCAGTTTTCGATAATACGCAGAGCGGCATTTTCCTATGGTCATATATAGATGATAAAGAACAATCAGTCAAAATTTAATTTTTCGCATGTTGTGCTTGATGCCGCAGTAATTGCCGTATCCTATGTTATAGCCTTTTTTGCTGTAATAGGCTCACATCTGGGGATAGACGGCGTTCAGGTTGCACTGCCTGCAAGCGTTTATTTCAGGGCTCTGATAATCATAATTCCTGTTTATATAATCATTTACGGGATATTCGATCTGTATATGCCAAAGCGCATACAGTCGAGGCGAAAAGAGCTTGCCAATATATGCAAGGCTAATATCACAGGGCTCATGCTTATTACGTTCTGTCTCTTTGCAGGACGAAACATGGCCACTATCGGACCTTATCTGAGAAACTTCTCTACAAGGATGATAGTAGCGTTCTTCGGCGTTAATATCGTTCTTGAGACCTTGTTCAGGAACATTCTCCGCATTGCGCTGAGGAATATAAGGTCACATGGCTTTAATCAAAAGCATGTTCTGCTTGTAGGATATTCGGGAGCGGCTACGGGATTTATCGAAAGAAATAAGGATAACCCGGAATGGGGCTATCAGATACTCGGGCTTATAGATGATGAGCTTGAAAAGGGCACAGATAAGGACGGTATAAAGGTTCTGGGGGATCTTTCGGATCTGAGGAACATCCTTTCGGGCAATGATATCGATGAGATCATGGTCACATTGCCGCTCGACAAGTACGAATATCTTAAGCCTGTGGTAAATATATGCGAAAAATCCGGAGTTCATACCATGTTCGTTCCGGATTATCAGAATATAATACCTACAACTCCGTACACTGAGGATCTTGAAGGCCTTCCTGTAATTCATATCAGACATGTGCCGCTTGCAAGTCCTTTTAATGCAGTGGTAAAGAGAAGCATTGATATAATCGGTGCTGTCGTGGCATTGATATTGTTCAGCCCTCTGATGCTTATTACAGCATTGATCATTAAGCTTACGAGCAAGGGGCCTGTTATATATGCACAGGAGAGAGTCGGACTTCACAACAGACCGTTTAAGATGTTTAAATTCAGGTCGATGTATGTTCAGAGACCTGAAGAGGAGCTCTCGCGCTGGACTACAAAGGGAGATCCGAGAGTTACGCCTATAGGACGTATTATCAGACGTCTCAATATTGATGAGATGCCGCAGTTTATAAATGTTCTTAAGGGCGATATGAGTCTCATCGGTCCAAGACCGGAGAGACCGCAGTTCGTAGAGAAATTTAAGGAAGAGATTCCGAGATACATGATAAAGCACCAGGTCAGACCGGGACTTACCGGTTGGGCACAGGTGAACGGTTACAGGGGAGATACCTCCATTCAGAAGCGTATTGAATACGATCTTTATTATATCGAGAACTGGACACTCGGTCTGGATGTAAAGATACTGTTCATGACTGTTTTTAAGGGATTTAAGAATGCATACTGATGACGATATCTTTGAAAGTTTAAATATTGACAAGAAAAATTCACGCCCCTCAGGCGGCAGAAGTTATGATGATCATGGAAATGATGACGGCTGCTTAAGCAATGGTTCAGGTCGTGATGATACCATAATTTTTGAGGACCTCGATATGGAGGACCGAATTTTTAATTCTGCCTTAGACGAAGAGAGTAATAAAAGACCGTCCGGTACAAGAAAAGTTTCAGGTAAGGGCAGTTCACAGCTTGGAACTTCTCAAGGCGCTGAGCAGTCGGGCAGAAATTTAGCTGCTGCAAAGCAGAAACGTATCGACGATCTTCTGGCTGATTATGATAATAGCTATGAAAGCAGCGGTTATGTCAACAATGCTGACATTGGTGGAAGCGCAAAGAACAATAAGCGCAGCAAATCAGCATACGGACAGAGCTCAAGAGAAAGAGAGATACCGAAGGAACTCAATACTGAGGAAACCAGCGTAGACCGTAAGAAGTTCAAGAAGGAAAATGAGCGAAAGAGACAGAGCCGCATAAAAAAGATAATTGCGGCTGTGGCGGTGGAGCTTATTACTCTTTTGGTCATTTTTGGTTATGGGTATTTCTTAAGAAACTGGAATCTTATCCAGAGACCGGATATCAAGCTTGAAGCGATTGAAAACAATAACCTTTCTGTCGAGAAAAAGGAAGAGATGGAGAAGGGCTATTGGACTGTTGCAGTGTTCGGTGTAGATGACAGAGGTGATAATCTGGTAGCACGAGGACTTAATTCCGACGTCATTATCATCGCAAACATCAACAGGGAAACCGGAGACATTAAGCTTGTTTCAGTATTCAGAGACAGCTACTTAAATGTTTCCGAGAAGAATACCTATAACAAAATAAATTCAGCATATGCCATGGGCGGTCCTGAGCAGGCACTTGCCGCTCTTAATAAGAACCTTGACCTGAACATAACAAACTATGTTTGCTTTAACTGGAAGGCGGTTGCTGACGGCATCAACATACTCGGAGGTGTGGACGGCATATCGCTTTCAAAGGCAGAGCTTTATTATATCAATGCATATATTACAGAGACTGTCAAAGTAACCGGCATCGGTTCACATCAGCTTAAGAATACCGGAGAGCAGCATCTTGACGGTGTTCAGGCGGTTGCATACGCAAGACTCAGATATATGGATAATGACTTTGCCCGTACGGAAAGACAGAGAAATGTCATAAAGGCCTGCTTCCAGAAGGCAAAGACTGCTGATTTCTCAGTTCTTAACAATATCATGGTCACATGCTTCCCGCAGGTAGCTACTAATATCAACTTTAACGATATAGTTGCCATGGCGCAGAACATAACCAGATATAATATTGCCGATACAGCAGGATTCCCGTGGTCAAGAGGAGATGCAATGATCAAGGGCAAAGGCGATTGTGTAATACCTACAACACTTGAGTCCAATGTCATAAAGCTGCATGAGTTCCTCTTCGACGACAGCTCATACACACCTTCTGATGCAGTACTTAAGATAAGCAATAAGATCAAGGAAGATTCAAGCCTCTATAAGGAAGGCCGCTTTATAGATTCTGTTTCAACAGACGGTGGCGTTATCCAGAAGCCAAAGACACCTGTAAAGGTTGAGATGGATGACGATGATGAGGATGACGATACCGAGAACAGCAAGGAAAGCAAGAAGAACAACAAAGAGACGATAGGAATAGATGAGAATGGAAACTATATCTATCCTACAGACTCTGACGGCAACTTCGTCATTCCTACAGATTCTCACGGTAATATCATCTATCCTACAGATGAGGACGGTAATGTTATAAAGGAATCAAAGGGTACCAGACCTACCGATCTTTCAGGTGAGAATGTAGATATCTTTGAATCGGATGTGGATGAAAGCCCAATCGATGAGACGAGTCGTTTATCATCGCCTACGGCACCTGACGGAAGACCTCATACACCTGAGGAATCCAGACATAATAACTCTTCACAAAGAGAGACGACAACGGCTGCAGGAGGACCTTCAGAGAGTAGTTCTAAGCCATCTAATCATGGTATATCAAATGACAATGCACCGGGATCTTCATCGAGCAGCTCAAATTCACCGGGCTCAAATACATCAGGTTCAAATGCACCGGGATCGAATTCAGGAAGTTCAAACTCACCGGGTTCAAATACACCGGGAAGCAGCAGTACAACAGCGCCGCCTGCTTCAGGAGATGTTTCGATCAGTGATGAACCAATGTTCTGATATGAGACTGCCAGCAGAGGTATATAAAACAATATAAGCAATATATTAAAGAGGCTCTGACCATGCGGTCAGGGCCTTTACTTTGTGCGCCTAGCGGCGCACGTTTCTAATGGGTTAAAGTCCCGAATCCACCCGGTAGTGGGAAGGATATAGCCGAAAGCAAGGGTGTTCATCGTGAGGTGGAATCTGAAGGAAGCTGGATG
>Ga0129317_1001084_pt1 | contig 22412 bp, 18 predicted proteins | sample Cm1ome_FD_94430 | JGI IMG/M metagenome (GOLD analysis project Ga0129317, IMG submission 94430) | Eastern black-and-white colobus group fecal microbial communities from Wisconsin, USA - Cm1105 metagenome | ecosystem: Host-associated > Mammals > Digestive system > Large intestine > Fecal | place... | reverse complement strand
GCCCCGGATGCGGCTGTATCAATCCCATTTGCTAACGCATCTGCGCCAGCTTGCACCTGACCAATTCCTGCCAACGCTTCCGTTTGAAGTGTGCCAATTCCAAGCTGCAAAGTTTCTATTCCTCCATACAACTGATTCATTCCAAGCAGGGCCCCTTGTGCTCCATCGGAAACCGTTCCGGCTCCTGCAGCCAACGTATCAGAGCCTTCCGACAATGCCTTTGTTCCAACTGCAAGACTTCCGGCTCCTTCCTGAAGCTGCGCAGCACCTGATGCCAATGTTTGCGTTCCTCTCGAAAGTCGGATACTTCCATCTGCAAGTTCCCCGATTCCATCAATCAGCGTTCCAGAAGAGTCCAGCAACGTATCCAGACCATCTTTTAATTCACCTGATCCACTCACAAGCTGATCTGCCGCATCCTGCAATTCCGCCATCGAATCCTTCAGTTCATCTAAGCTGTCGAATTTATCGGTACTCATTTCATTAAAAACATCATTGGAAGCAACCGTAATTCCTTCGACTGCCTCATATTCTTCCACATCCGCTTCCATTTCGAAGTAGTCTGGAATATCCAGTTTTTCGACGTCAAGTGCTTCTTTCATTTTCGGGATACCCATGCCAATGACAATATCCCTCTCTCCATCTGAAATCAATTTCCCGTTTTCTACCGTAACATTGGTAAATTTATCCGTATCGAGAACCAACCCCGTCACCATCAAAAACGGTGTATAATTCTTTCCGTCTGTCTTATTCTGATACTCATACCGGATTTTCAAATGCCCGCTTTTTCCTTCCAGTTCTTCAGCGGTAACCTTTTTCCCGTCCAGCTCATAAGTGATTCCAATTCCAACCGGAAGTTCCTTGTCTGTCGTACCCTGATAACAAATATCTGCTCCATTTCCATTCCAGGTCAAAGCGTTTCCATTCTGTGCAAATGTTTCTTCTCCTTTTACATTTACAATATTCTGTAAATCGGAACTATCTTCTATCTCTGTCAAATCTGCAATATTTTTTAGTTGATCCGATACTTCAATAAGTTTTTTATTTCCATTCGCATCCAGCTTCACATACACCGTTTCGTTTTTCTGTGCTTTTCCCGTTTCTGAAGTACCATTTCCTGTGGTTACAACATTTGTCTGATCTGCCGCATGCACATACATGATAGAATTCTGAGTTCCTCCGGCGACCATCGCTGTCATAAGTGCAATCGCCATTAATCTGCGAAATTCTCTATTTTTCATTGTTCATACCTCCCACTATACTCCTGCAGTCTCTACTGCTGATTTTTGTTTTCTGATTTTCCGCATATCTTTCGTCGTTGCACAGATTAATTTATCAAATAACATCAGCATAGACGGAAGAATAAATATAACAACAACCATACTGATCATCGCGCCCCTTGCCATCAGTGTACAAAGGGAAGAAATCATATCGATGTCTGAGTACATACCGACGCCAAATGTGGCTGCAAAAAATCCCAATGCAGATACAATAACAGATGCGATTGATGTAGAAAGTGCGATTTGAATTGCTTCTTTCTTTTCCTTTCCATGGCATCGTTCCTTCCGATATCTTGTCGTCATCAAAATCGCATAGTCTACTGTTGCGCCAAGTTGGATCGTTCCAATGACAATTGAAGCGATAAACGGCATTCTCGTTCCGGTATAATACGGAATGCCCAAATTAATGAAAATCGCAAATTCAATGACCGATACCAATACAATCGGTATGGAAACAGATCGAAATACGATCGCAATAATAAGGAAAATCGCCACAATGGATACTGCGCTGACTACCTTAAAATCTTTGTCTGTGATCGTAATCAAATCTTTGGTACAAGGCGCTTCCCCGATCAGCATTGCTGTCTGGTCATACTTCTTGATGATGCGGTTTAATTCCTCGCATTGTGCATTCACTTCATTTGTCGCTGTTTTATATTCAGACTGTACCAAGAATAATTGCCAGTCATCTTTTTTCAATTGACTGGTCACGTTCTCCGGAATCATATCTCTCGGAATTGCCGAACCCAGCACACTGTCAAGTCCAAGCGCAAATTTCACACCATCGACCTTAGACATTTCATCTAACATTGCTTTGGCATCCCGCGATGACAAGTTTGCATCTGCCAGAATCATATGGGTCGCATTCATGTCGAACTCTTCTGACAATTTTGTATTTGCCACAATACTTGGCAGTTCCTTTGGCAATGTTGCATCCAGATTGTAATAAACCTCCGCTTTGGTATAACCAAGTAGCGCTGGAACCAGCAGAATTACAAAGGCTGCAACAAATACTTTATAATGCTTTGTGATAAATGCTGCCGGTTTCTCCATCTTCGGGATAATATTTTTGTGTGTTGTTTTCTGAATGGCTTTATCAAAAATCAAAAGGAAGGCCGGCAGAATCGTTACACAGCAAATCACGCCAAAGATTACCCCTTTTGCCATAACAATACCCAGATCCTTTCCCAGGGTAAAGCTCATAAAACAAAGGGCGATAAATCCGGCAACTGTTGTGATGGAACTGCCAACTACCGATGAAAAGGTATTGGAAATAGCATGTGCCATTGCCCGTTCCTTATCTCCCTGGAATCTCTCTTGATTCTCCTGATAACTGTGCCACAGGAAAATCGAATAATCCAGGGTAACCCCAAGCTGCAATACTGCGCTCAGCGCTTTGGTAATATAAGAAATTTCTCCCAGGAAATAATTGGTTCCCATATTATAAACAATCGCCATACCGATACTCAGCATAAAGAAGATCGGTAAAAGCCAACAATCCATAAATACGGCGATCACGATGCAGGTAAGAATTACTGCAATCAGTACATAAATCGGTGTTTCCTTTTCTGACAGTGCCTTGATATCAGTAACTACTGCTGACATACCACTTAAGTAGCACTGGTCATTCGTTATCTCTCGAATTTCTGTAATTGCATCCATCGTACTGTCCGCAGATGTCGTGTCCTCAAAGAAAATCGCCATCAACGTCGCGTCCTTTGTATTAAAGATTTCTTCCCATTGATCAGGAAGCATCTCCATTGGAATCGACAGATCCATGATCGAATCATACCAGATCACGTCTGCTACACCATCCAACTGCTCTATTTTTTCCTTTACTTCTGCAACTTCTTTCGCCGACATCCCTTCCACGATTTCCATGGCAAAGGCACCTTTTCCAAAGTCTTCCTGCAAAATATCCTGCCCCTTCATCGTCTCGATATCACCAGGCAGATAATACAGAATATCATAATTAACTCTGGTTTTCAGATATCCCATTGCCGAAGGAATAAGAAGTAAAATTCCAAGTGCAAGAATAGCCACCCGATATTTCACAATGAGTTTTCTTATTTTGTTCATTTCCTTCGCTCCCTTTTTATGACTTGTGGTCATTTTCTATTTCGTTCACTTACTATAACTCTAAAATGACCATAAGTCAATAAATTTTATATAAAATTTGACTTTTGGTCATTTTTAATGTATACTATCTTAAAGAGGAGATTCATTATGGGTAAAATAGACGAAAATAAACAACAAAAACTGGAGGCTCTTTATCGAAGTGCTTATGATTTGTTCCTGGAACAGGGTATCGAGAAGACTTCCATCAGCGATATCGCCAAACATGCCGGTGTCGCCAAAGGAACCTTTTATCTTTATTTCATGGACAAGTATGAACTGCGGGATCATCTGATTGCCAAGACGGCAGGAGAACTTTTCCTGTCAGCAGTCGCGGCCTTAGAAACCTCCGATATTCCTGCATTTGAAGATAGGATTATCTTCATTGTAGATTTTATTTTAGATGAAATGTGCAAAAATAAACAGATGCTTCGTTTCATCTCCAAAAATCTGAGTTGGGGAATCTTTCGACAGGCGATTGTCTCCAGCGATGGGGAAACTGCAATTAACATCATGGAGTTATACCGTGCAAAGCTTCTGGAGCATCCTATGGTCAAACTTCGGGCACCTGAAACGATGATGTTCCTTATCATCGAGCTTGCAAGTTCTACCTCTTTCAGCACAATTCTGGAAAACGACCCGATCCCTTTCGCCGAACTCAAACCGGATCTTAATGCAAGTATCCGGGCGATCATCCGGAATCATATCATCACATAATGACTGATTCTTTGGCGCGGACGGGGAACCAGGCTTGCTTGGACGGATAATTGATGAGAATTCAGCAATTTTATATGCCTTGTTTTCGGGGCATGGGCTCGCTCGGGCAGATAAATTAGGGAAATTATAAAAATTTATATGCTCTGCTCTCGGTGATTAGGCTTGTTTGAACGGATAAATGAGAGGAATTTAGCAATTTTATCTGCCGTCTATGAGCAGAATCTTACCAGATGAGCAGATAATTTCTTATTTTAATCCATTTTTATATGCTCAAATTTTCTTTCATATTACTTTCCCAGCAGATAAAACTCATCTTTTTATACATTTTATCTGCTCCCTCAACAAGTTTTCTTCTCCTTTTGGCAGATAAATTAAGGAAATTTGTAATTTTAGATGTTCTTTTCAGAGTCAAGGAGCTTTCCTTAGCATATAAAAAAGAATTTTTTTAATCTTTTATATGCTTTTTCCCCAGCAGCCTTCTTCTCTTGGACGGATAAAATACTCTATTTATAGCGAGGTAACAATTTATGGTATACGAAATCACAAACACAAGTATTGTTTCATCATTATTTGAAAATTGGGAAGAGACTCTTATCTTGTCTTGTCTTCAGGGAATTATGGGAAAGATCTACGCAGATGACCGTAAGCATCCTGCTTCTGCCATGGCTATGATTGGGGATTTTATCTTCTTTGCCGGGAAGCCAAATCGAGAGTTGGTAGCATATAAACCAGAGTGGTGTACGAAAAACTTTATGATTATGGTTCCACAAGACCCCCACTGGGAAAGGGTCATTACAGAATGTTATGGCAGCAGGGCACATGTCTTCTCGCGCTATGCAACGAAAAAAGAGTCTCATGTTTTCAATAAAGAAAAATTGAAAGAAATGGTTGCTTCCCTGCCGGAAGGCTACCAGATTGCCATGATTGATGAACGCCTTTACCAAATGTGTAAAACAGAACCCTGGTGTGCTGATCTGGTGGCACAATTTCCGACATATGAAGATTACCACGAATTAGGAATCGGTGTGGTGATCTGTAAAGATGGTCGTATCATATCCGGAGCTTCCTCTTATTCCAGATACAAAGACGGCATCGAGATAGAAATCGATACCAAAAAAGAATACCGACGAAACGGATTCGCCGGTATCTGTGGAGCTAAATTAATATTAGAATGTTTAGACAAAAATTTATATCCTAGTTGGGATGCCCATAATAAAGCCTCTCTCGCACTTGCCGAAAAACTGGGCTACCATTACAGTCACACTTACACAGCAGTTGAGATATACGATTATTAAAGGAGATTGTCTTTGTGATTTTAATTATATCTTATTAGTCACTCCTGTTACAACTTTATTATAGCACTTCAGGAAGAATGTTACTTCTTCCCCATCGCTTCTTCCAGGCACCTGACTGCCTCTTCTGAAATGGTACAGCCCAAGTGATATACCGGAACCTGTCCCAACAAATCCATCAGCAGATCCATGGTGTGATTGCTGTCTTCTCGGTTCCACCGATTCACAGTAATCTGGCTATAAATCTGAACAAAGGCTTCTCTTCCGCCGATTCTTCTGGCGTGATTTTCTTTTGCCTGTGAGAGCATAACAATCGCGCGGATTGGAATGCTCTCGTTATGGCAGACTTCCGAACTTCCGCAAACCGGCCAGCCTTGCGCTGTCCATCTTCCACCAATTTTTCCCAAAAGGGAGCGGTCACCATTGACGGTGCGACTTCCACGGTATTTTTCCCACAGATTTGCCTGTGTTGTCTTCCCCGTCTCTGACGGCGCCGAGAACAGAATCGCCTCTCCTTGATATTCTGTATATGCACAGTGGAGTAACATCTGATCTCTTCGAATCATATGCCGCTCCAGCGCCAACAGAGAAGTAAACACCGGATCGATATGAAGCGACCGCATCCGTTCTCTGACAAGCCATATCTCTGCCCGATGATCTGGTTTCTCTCGATAGCAGGCATATAAACCGTCGCTTCCCTTGGTTCCTATAAAACGTTCTTCCCCCGCATCTGTCTCATATACCTTCAGATCTGCTCTCTCCGCCACGAGCGTTCCGCAAGGATCGGGAAGGCAATCTGTCACCTCTATCTCATACTTATATTCATAGGGGCAATTCTCGTCCACTTCAAACAACATAAAATTATCCGGCGGCATTACCCCCTCCGAACACCTCAGTCGAAAACAAAAATCACCTATCTGAAATCGCTTATCCACTTACTATTCCTCTCTTTTCTCCTCTGCAGTATCGCTTTGTCCAACACAAATTCCATTTTCAGCAGCAAATTCCCTGAGAAGCCGCAGCGTCTCTTCTGCATACCGGCACATATAATCCGGTACACCTTCATAACTTCCTGTTTCTAATAAAGCGCTTGCCGCACAGGTACGGCACAATGGGCGAAGATTACATGCACTGCATTTACTGCTCAGTTCAATCTTATCTATCTCTTCTGCGATATATTTCCATGCTTTCTCAAATCCCACATCGAAAACAGATATCGCCGGTTCGCTCATCACAACACATGGCCGCATCTCCCCCTGCCAGTTGATCGTAAAGGAACATCTGCCCGCCAGACAAGACACTCGTCCCGGTACTTCTTCACATACAATATTCTCTACTTGAAAAAGTGCTTGACTCACATACTGTGCAAACATTTCCTCGCCCATCTCACCTCGCAGTGCCTGCACTCTAGCTCGTGCAGCCTCCTCCGGAACAAGTCTGGACTGCTGATTGTACGGTTTCTTCCGTTCCCTCACCGCAGGCATCATATAGGTATCCATACGCACCGGAACACCAAGCTCTTTTCCAATTGCCAGCAACTTCTCTACATCGTCTCGGTTCGTTTTGGTAATACTTCCGGCAACCTTCACGTCTACATCACGTTCTTTCAACAGACGAATTCCACTAGTTACCTTCGCAAATCCCCCCGGATAATGGCACAGATTTTCATAGGCTGCCTCATCTGAACCATATAAGGTAATGTTAATTCTCCGAGGCTTATGCTCTGCAAAAAAATCTGCCATCTCTTCATCAATCAAAGTTCCATTGGTGTTAATCGTCAGAATCATTCCCATTTCCTTTAATTTCAAATACAATTCCCGAAAATTCGGATAGAGTAGCGGCTCTCCTCCGGTAAGAAGAAGAAATAACACCCCTGCTTTCTTCATCTGTTCTGCCACTTCCAGCCATTCCTCTACGGTTCGAAGTCGTCCTTGCGCCTCCATCTCCTCCCGGCTGAGACGCACATAACACATGTCACAATTCATATTACAAAGAGGAAGAAGCTCAATACTTCCATTCACTGGTATTCTCCTCTCCTTCGCCCGCTGCAGAATCATCCTTTCCGCAGTAGATGCACCCTCCAATGCTTCCATAAGACTCGCCTCCTTTTTCTTACTACTTCACATACACGAAGACAGACTGGAAAGTTTTCCAGTCTGTCTTGTATATTCTCTCTCCCGAGTATAAAACTATATAAATATAATTTGTCTGTTATGAATAATCTTATGACTTAGCAGTCTCCCAACTATTTTTATCCAAGTTTGCTGTACAATGAGTATTATCATTATTTGGTCCCCGCCAAACAATAACAGGAGTAACAGTTTTATTCCCCCACCAATCTTCAACAACATAATATCCATCCAAGAAAGGATCTGTTGATTCTGCTATATGTTCCACTCCACATGCATGATAACCACTCAAATATTGATCTCGATTCCGACCGCTAGTTTGAAGTCCTTTTTCACCATTTGTCTCCAGATAAACATGTCCTGACACTCCACCACCAGCATCACACTTAAACTTATATGTTACTCCACTATCACCGCATGCTGCTACATATTCATCCGCTGCAAATGTTTCGCAGATCATCATCGGTCTTACATACTCTCTTTTCATAATTATCTCACTCCTCTATTTATATCATATTTCTATTCAAGCATTAATCACGTTGTTGTATCAAGTTATATTATATCGTTGTCCCTTTACAATGTCAACTTCTTTTCCACATTTTTCTTGGAATTCTCTAACTTTTCCACCACTACATAGTTGATATATTTTTCTATCTTTCCATCTTCCAATGCCTGATATTTCCACTTAGCTTCTCTTATCAATCGATAATATCATACTCTCTCAGCAAATCCACCCGACTCATCCCGATTTCCACACCGCTTGGCTCGTTCTTTCCATTCTTCTGAGAATTCTTAAGATATTCTGCGATCCGCATCCCCCAGGCTACAGGCAGGAACCACGGATATTTTTCGAGCCATGGGTAGCCTTTCTTCATATAATCAGCTTTCGGGAAAAGTGAAGCTTTCATTGAAGCCATGGTGTCTTTCTTACCACTTTCTACCGCAGCAAGCGTAATATTCGAACTGTGTTTGCGTTCTGCGCTGCTATCGCCATAGATACCGCTGTCCAGAAGATCCAGAAGCAGGTGGTCGCAATTTACATTCGTATTCTGCATAGCCACCGGATAGTGTGCTTTTTCGTAAGAAAAGCCCAGATACGTTCTTCCGATTTCTGTGAGACCATTCCAGAAACTTTCCATACGAAGTTCTTTGAGTCTTCCTGCAATATAATCCCAATCTATGATTTCACCGTAATGTTCTGCCATCATCACCATATCGCACACCTGACGGATTCCAAAACCTCCATGCAAGAAATGTTTCAGACTATGGCAGATGAGATAGAACAAGTGCAATGTCGGATTCAATGTCCAGACGGATTGCCCCTGAATCTGTTCACACATGCAGGTCTCAAATGCCGCAGCAAATTCTTTATTCAGATGACCGTAGGCGCCGGATTCTTCTGCAAAAAGTTCAAAATGCATTTCGATATAGACACCGTTTCTCGGATTGATATATGGAATTTCCTGTGGCAAATGTTGAGGATCCACCGCTTCCCTTTGAAATCCATTTTCCAGAAATATCTGATCACATACTGCGAAGTCTTCTTTGCGCACCAGAATGTCCTCATCACCGGATACACGATAATCTGACTTTTCGTAAAGATTCCGGCAAATAAGCCCTTTTACCACCAACGGGCGAACTCCATGTTCACATATGCTTTGATAAATGCGAAGGAAACCGTCTGTTCGCTGCGTTTGCAGCATAACTTCCCGTATGGTATAGGCCTTAAATGCATTTACAAGACTGGCATATTCCGGCCTTGTAAATATAGCTTCCTTCCGTATCTGTTCATAAACCGCAGCAGTCATCTTGTGAATAGCCGCCATCTGAGACAGCTCTTCCATCTGCTGAAATTCTTCCGGAAAATGATAGGTCTTCCCATGCATAAAGCTTTCTAGAATCTTCAAAAATTCTTTCTGTGTAATTGTTAATTTTTCTCTTACAACACCTTTTCCAGACACGCTACTGCCTCCTCTGAAATATTACATTCCAATTCATAGAGCGGAACTTCTGCGATGATTTTCTCAATCCATTCCATCGCTTTCATTACCAGGTCTTATCTTCCTTCGTACATTCTATAAAACCATTCTGTAACAACTGAGAAACATATACGGTTACATCCCGTCTTGCAACTTCTTCGTCAATTTCATATTCCTCGAGAACCATTGCTACCAAGGCTTCCAAACTGTCTACCTTTTCTATATTTTCCCAGATAAATCTTGCAGTATCACTCATGGTGATCATGCCATTAAATTCCTGTGTTGTTGCTCCTGTCGGCACTAATACATATTCCCCTGCGATTTCTCTTAAAATAAATTCTTTTACAATTTTCATCTCGCAACCCTCTTTTTTCTAATACATTTCCAACTTCTCTCTTTTAAGCATATTCCAAGAAACTATTCTTCTTTTGTATCCTCTCCGTATTTACCGTAACCGTACTTACCGTAGCCGTATTTACCATAACCATATTTGCCATAGCCATACTTACCATAGTTGTAACCGGTTATTCCCGTCTCTTCTCCATTGATCACGCATCCTACCATCACTGCCGGACTGCCGGACAAAGTTTCTACCCCTTCCAGAATTTGTTCTCTGCGCGCAAAGTCCTGTCGGATGACAAGCATGATTCCTTCCACATACTCTGCCGCAAGCACTGCATCATTCATAATACCGCACGGCGGAGTATCCACCAGGATTACATCCATCTGTCCTTCATATTTCTCCAGCAATTTCTGCAAATGACCATTTCGATATAATTTTGCCACTTTTTCCTGTGCTTTTATTCCCGGGATAATCCAGAGGTTCGATTCTTCATAGCGACAGATGGCTTCTTCCGGCTGCGCTTTTCCCATAAGCACATCTTCGATACCTTTTTCTTTTCTTTCCAATTGCAAAACCGATGCAACCGACGGATTACGGAAATCTGCATCCAGCAGGAGCACTTTATAACCTTTTTTTGCCATCGCATATGCCAGATTACATACAACCGTTGTCTTTCCTTCTCCGGCAAGTGTACTGGTGACCATAACGGTCTTGATTCCCTTTTCCTTAAGTTCACGATTCATACGAATCTGCAGTGTGCTCAATGACTCTTTAAATGCATAAGACACTTCCATCTTATCCAGCATCACACCGCCGCTTGCTGCACGGCTTCTCTTTTTTATCTGCTCTTGCGGAATTCCGGACAAATATTTTATATTTAAAAACTTCTTAATATCATCCTGATTCTTTACAGTATTTCTAAAAAGCACACCAAGAATAAGCAGCCCGATACTTATCAGACAGCCGCCAAGCATCCCTTTCACCACTGCCTTTTTATATTCCGGCTTTGACATAGGCTCACTTGGAACACCGCTCTCATCTATCAATTTCAATGTTGTGTCACCAATTACATACTTTGCCACAGCCGGATAATTTTCAATCACTGAGTTAAGTATATCATAAGCCTGCTCTGCTTCCGAAGAAACCACACGAATCTGGAAAAGATTTGTCTCCTCCAAAACACTGGCAGAAATTGTCCCGGGTACCACATCCACTCCCAGATCATTTGCCACTACTCGATTCAAAATACCACTGGTAAGTATGTATGGAAATGTCGCATTTAACTGTTCCATAGTCACCTGATTATAATATCCGGAAGTTGCATCACCACCCCCGGCCACTGATACAATAAAAGATGCCGTTGCCTCATACTGGCTGTGATATGTACGCTTCTCATAAATGCCTCCAACGATACCACAAATGCAGATAATCGCAAGAATAATTACGCGAAAGTTCTTAAAAACTTTCCACAAACCGGCACCAATTTCAAAAATATCAATCAGGTTCTGCGTATTTTCCTGTTTCTTTATTTCTTCCATTATTCCTGTACCTGCTTTCCTGTATGGTTTCGACTTTTATCATAGTGGGAATAGTGCCCATATTTACCATATCCGTATCTACCGTAATAGTGACCATACTCCCGCGTTTGACTCAATATGCCTCTGTGCACATTATTAAACACACAACCAAGCACCTTTGCATTCGTCTTGTTCAACTGATCTATCGCATCGTTGATATAACGCGTCTCCATCATGTCCTGCTGAACAACCAGCACACTGGCATCAGCTAATTCAGCCAATACTTCTCCATCTGATGCCAAAGCCAGCGGTGATGTATCAACGATAATATAATCCACCTGTTTTTTTAAAGTACTTAAAACCTTTGTTAACTTCTCAGAAACTTTATTATTCAGGAAATTCTGATGCGGTTTCACACAGTAAAGCATTCTCAATTGATGATCTATACCTGCTCTCCTGATCTTCACCTGCTGCTTTCCCTGAAGTGCTTCCGAAAGATCTGCCTCCTGCAATTCGTCTTTCGGCACTTCAAATATTTTGTATTGTGATGGTTTTCTAAAATCACAGTCGATCAGCAGAACTTTCTTCCCTTCCTGCTTCAAAGCCAATGCAAGATTAGCTGCAACCGTAGACTTTCCTTCATTTTCAGACACACTGGTAACCAGGAGAATCTGCGCCTGCTTTTGTTCCATTGCCATACGCACCTTTGTTGCCATCAGCTTTATTGCTTCCACATAACCAAAACTCAGTGCCGGATTTTCAATATTCAATGCCGTTTTCTTGCCGTTACGCCGTTCTTTTCTTGTCATCCGTTTCTTTTCATACCAGATAGTGCCAAGCAATTTCGCATCCAGCTTGGTTACTGCTTCTTCTGCGTTTTTCACAGTGTCTTTAAAATAAGAAAAAAATCCAAACACTAACACCATAATGATACCTGCAACCAATGCTGCTTTTTTCATAACGCTATTGGTATTCATCGGTTCTATCGGTGTAACCGGTATTATCGGATTCTGCAGCACTTTCACAGCCACTGTACTCATCAGTTCACTCGTCAGCTCCTGCGTATTCTCCATAACCGAACAAATGATAAGATACGCTTCCTTTGGCGAATCTGCTGTTACTGTCATCGTCATAAGGTTCGAAGATTCAATGACAGACACTGACACTTCTGCCTGAAACTCTTCCAGACCAAGCTCTTCACAGACATGTTTCTTTAATACCGAGCTTCCCGCCACCTGCGAAAACTTTGTAGTAACATTTTTAGCAGAATTCAGATTATCATAAGCTAACGCGCTGCTGAAACCTGATTTTCCCACTGCAAATGTAGTTGTTGTCCTATATTGTGGATGATAAGTGAATTGCACCCAGGCTCCAGCCAAAAGAGCTGCTGCCGCTGCAACAAGCAGAATCACCCACCACTGTTTTATGATATCTTTTATGATAGAATCTATATCTATACTTGTTCCCTTTGTATAAGCAGTATATTTTTTATTTTCCTGCATTTTTCCTCTCCGTATATGTTCCTTTGCATCTATTTCCTATGTACTTATTCCTCTACAACCACAACCAGTCGTACTATACCGACAGTGCCACTGTCATACACTTCGTAAGATATTTCATACACACCAGGGGTATTGTAATCTACAGAGTCATTGACCGTTACCTGACTTCTGCTTACCGGCACGCTTTCGCCGTCCAAATCCCATCTATATTCTCTTCCCCGTACGCTTACACCGACAAGATAGTCACTCGGATTTATCGGCTCTCCTGCTTTCGTATATACAAGATACTGTGACAACAATGCACGCGGCTTTGTCCCCTCAGCAGTATAATCATATAATTCCACTGTAACCGGAAGTTCTACAATATCCCCCGCATTATTGGACACCATCAACTTCATTGCATATTCCCCCGGCATGTTGAGCTTCTGCCCATCTTCTGCCAGAGTAATCTGTACATTATCTGTAATATCACCTTCCAGGCAATCCGTAACTGTAATTCCTTCCGTCAACTCATTCACACTATTGACCGGCGCTCTCAAAGGCTTCGTTAACACAATCTGTGGAGAGACATAATCGGTATATGTAATGATGCGCGTCGCTTTTGCTACATTATTATCTGAATCAAATGCCGCAACAGATACAGGCCTTTTCCCTTTCTCTATAAAAGCTCCCACACTTTCTACTATAAGAGAATCTGTCACGTCTCCATCTTTCTTATCTTCCGCCGTTATCCCTTTCAACAATGCTTCCTCTCCTGCATCTATCGAAACGGAAATCTCCTTTTCTTCCACCTGTATCTGCGGTCCATTCCGATCTGTATTCGTTCTGGCATAAATACTGGCACCCCCGTAAACCACAGCAGAAATAATTGCCAGCGCAATGCTAAGCATCCGTATAAATCTTATCATTTCATTCACTTTCCTTTTGAGAATAATCAAAAATATTATACCGCATCTGCTAAGATAGGGCAACCACCAATCACCGGAAGTGCCAAAAGGTACGTTCCGGAATTGTATGTGGTCTCCTATACAAAAACTCCTGCCCGGATGCATTTTTCACATCCGGGCAGGAGTCTTATATGATGATTTGATTATTTCTTAGAATCCAATCACTGTTCTGGTTCCTGTTGAACCATATTTTACTTTTGTAGGAATCAATGTTCCTGTCCAATAACCACCTGGTGCTGCTTTTCTAAGTTCAGAAGCACTAAATGTATATGAACTTGCTGAAGATTTCTGCACTGCAGTAAGTGTTGCTGTTCCAACTTTTCTTCCAAGTACTGTTTTGTATGTTACTTTCAAAACAGCTACTTTTCCGATCTGAACATTCACATCTTTCGATTCACCACAGATCACAGTCTGATCATTGATTGCTGACTCGTCAACAAATGCATAACCTTCCGGAAGAAGCTGCTCTGCTGCCGCCTTGATATCTGCGCCTGCAATCACTGCTTCTGTTCCTTCTTCACCAGTTGCTGTAAGAGCTGTAGTGGCAAGAACCTTACCTGTGTAATCTACGAGGTTTACATTGGCGGTTGCGTCTGCATAAGTCGGTTCTACCTCAAAGCCAAGAGACATAAGAGCTGGGAGCAAATCCTCTTCCGTAAGTGACATCAAAGAAACACCACTTGATGCTGTTTCAGGAAACTTCACCTTTGTAATTGCAAGAATTGCATTTTCATCCTCGCTATTGTTTGTAATTGTAATTGTTCCATTGTTTGCAGGACTTACTGGATAGAACATATCCGTACTTGCATTCAATGACTGCTTTGTTCCGTTATTGAATGAATAGTTCACTGACGCATTCAGCGCTTTCAAACCAATCTGTGCATTTGGCTTATTCGGCTTGAACACAACACTCTGACCTGGACGAAGATATAATTCATTCTTTGGTCCATTATCAAGCAGATCCTGAACGTCCTGTGTGGTATGACCATCTATGCTATCAAATATAATTGCTCCATTTGTTCCTCCAGCTGTTGAATAAACCTGTGCCAACGCATCTCCTTTAATCTGATCTGCATATACACCGCTCTCTACATCAACATGCAATCCAGTAAGTACCTTATCACGAAGTTCTACAAATGTCGGATTTGCCTCTCCGTCCTTCTGATATGCCTCTGTATTTCCATCCAGCGTACCATAGACTCTGAAACCATCCAGGTTTACCTTATCGCCAGTTGCGTCTGCATTAGATTTTACATGAGAGATAATTACTGTATAAGTTCCGCGTGTTTTAAGATCAAGACTAACTACCGGAACATTGTATCCAGTTACTTCTTGTCCCTGTGTAAACTCACTCTTACCATCCAACAACGCCGTCTTCACCTGAACCATCTTCACAGTATTACCTTCTGCATTCTTCACCTGAACGAACAACGTTCCTGTTTTCGGATCTGAATTTGTGTAGATATCCACACCCGTTCCGGTGAATGTAAATTCAGCTTTATCGCCATACGCAGTACTTACTGCCTGCGTCTGATTGCTCGCTCCTACCTGGTTTAATCCAGTATTCGGATCATAACCATAATTATTCACTTTACCGCCAACTGCTTCTGTTGCCTGAGTTTCTGTTCCCTTAGAACCTCCGGTAAAGCCTGTCAATGTGGCAAAGCCCTCTTCATAATAAACAGTTGTGGCTGGATAGATATAAATCTGATGCGTTACAGAATCAGTTCCACCATTATCAGACAATGTCAATTGAAGTGTTTCCACTCCTTCAAATGTTTTTGTTGGTGTATAAGTCACACCACCATCTAATACTGATGTTGTACCATATTTAGCACCCTTTATAGAGGCTGATGTCCAACTACCACTAATATTTAAATCATTCGCTGTAATATTCAATGGCAAGCCAAAATCAACCACAAAACTATGTGCATTATTAAATGTATAATACAAATAAACGTCTTTACCATCCTCACTACGAGTTACTTCGATGCAAGTATAATCACTATAACGATACTGTGCACCAATGGCAGGCATTGTACTCAGATCCGCTGATACGGTCTGTGTGTTATTCTGTAAATTTGTCACCGTACCATTTGCCAGGTTACCTTTCCATGAATTAGCAAGGCCAATTTTAGCATCAAATACTGTGCCGCCCTGTACAGCTATATTATAATTATAAAATTCCTGATTTGCCGTCTGATCGATATAATGAACCGCCAGGGAATCTTCCGTCACTTTTGCGCGTACATAGTAGGTAACCAACATACCATGACGATTAAAAATTTCCAGTCCCGGTACAATCGGTTCTCCGCCTACAGAGTATGTAATATCTCCTGAAATACTTGTAAAATGCGAACTTTCATCAGCAAAATCACCCAGATTTGCCTCATCATCTACCCATACTACTTTTTCAGTTCCGTCATATGTATAGGATGTAGCATTATTTGCATTACCTGCCACATATGTTCCTCTGTCATCACTTGTCGGGGTAAGGGTGATCATGTATACTTCATAATCAGCAGTTTCTTCCGCTTTGATCATTCCGATATCACGATAATAGTTAGACCAACTAGTACTGCTTCCAGAATACTGATGAACGGTATTTCTATCATTCGGATCACAATGAAATGCCATTGTCTTACCATTTACTGGGAATGAATTCGGTGTACGTTCACCTGACTCATATTTCACTGCAAAATCAACCAGAACATAATTCGAACTATTATAACTTGTAGACGGAACTACACCCCAGTCCACAACTTCTGTTGTAACTTCGTCAGTTACTTCTGTTTTCTGAAGATAATAGGCTACAATCTGATCATTAGCAACTACATTGGTCCATAACTCTCCATCTGCAGAATATGCCCAGGAACCTTCCCAGTAACGGATATAAGTAAAGTCAGTACCCAAATTCGTTCTGTCTTCAGAATTTCCCGTTTGTTTATTATCACTGTCCAAACGAGTTCCCTTCCAGAATACCATTATATTCTTATTATATGTACCAGTTGCAGGAACCAGACTGCTGAATAGTGTTCCATTTTCACTGTACACATCGGAAGCGTTAATCGTCATATTGGTTGCACCATTCGCAGTTACCTGACGATTTGTAATCCAGAATTCAACCGTTAATGGAGTCACTTTACTTAAATCTTCCGCGTTTACATTAATTGTATAACGTGTATTCCCAATCGTCACATACGTTGTACCTGCTTTATGCCCCGTAAATGTAACCGTTGTAGAAGCAGGGGTTCCCTCTGTGCTGGACTTTGTGTAAACGGTAATATTCGGTTCTGTACTTGTACTCTCCGTCTCTTGCGTTTTATTTCCAATCTGAGTTACATTATTAGTAGATGATGTTGTAGAATACCCCCAAGTATAGTAATATGTATACCAAACTAAAAAGCCGGAACTACTTCTCTTCGCATATACCGGATAATAGTTACCGTCATCTGCCTTATAATAATATCCTGATGCTGCAGTCCAACTATCGCTATCGTCGCTAATCAAAGTATTACAGGTAACAGACGCCTTCGTATATTTTATAGTTGACTCGGTTCCATCCTTACCAGTCACTGTAACTGTAGCAATAGCCGGATCCTCTGTGGTGTAATCGCCGGCATAATTTGCTCCGCTAATGGTATCTGTCGTAGTCTGGCCAACCATAAGTGTAATGGTTTTATTCTCAGTTACTTCTACCGGAGCATTTGAAGCCTTCTCATAGATGCCCATCGTTGAGAAATGTGGCGCTGTAAATATATATCTTCCATTTGCATAAGAACCTGTAAGTTTCTCAACCACACCATCTGTTACGATAAATGCGCCTAACTTAGATGTATCCCATCCTTCTGGAACGGCTATTGACACCTTGCCCTCACCAACGTAAGCTCCATCTGCCGTCTGAGGTGTAACATCATATGCCTTAATCTTTCCTTCTGCAGCACCTTCCATTGTCGGCGCTGTTGTCTCAGCACATGTCAAACCAGTAAGTCCTGCTGCTGTCACTGATACTGTACCAGTTTCACAAGTCACTGTGTTTTCTTCTGGTGATGGCGTCTCTGCTCCAGGTAATGTTGCACCAAATGCTTTGATTACATCTGCAGTCTTGGAAACAACTGCTGTACCATTATCTTGACCATCAGCACTTCCAACATCACACCAGATACAGAACATTGCACCGGCAGGATTATCAATCGTTCCTCCCTGGAAAGTCTTATAATCGAATTCTCTTGCTTTTTCTGTACTGCACTGCCATCCGCTGTTTCCCAATACCCAGTAATAATCGCCATGTGTATTGATCAGTTTATAACCGGCGTTATTCAGCGTAGCTGCCGATGCTACATTATATCCACCCCAGCCATTAGACCAATAGCAAACCTGAATATCTTTATCAATATTATAGGATGTATCATCCTTATAACAGATACCATCATTAAAAGCTCGTGGTGTCATACCATGATTTTTAACAATAATTGCCGCATTGTTTAAGAATTCCACAAATTTTGCATATTTACCGGATTTATATAACCCCTCAAATCCCATGGTAGACATGTCATTGGCATACTCGTCCGCGCCCAGATTATAAAATTTTACACCTTGAGATTCAAAATATGCTGCATATTTCTCTGTAATAGCCAAGGCAAAAGCTACTGCCTCTGCATTTTCTAAATCTATAGAACTTTTAGATGTCTGATATTTAAACTGTGGAAATGCTTCAAGAATAGCACCCATATGTCCCGGTACGTTGATACATGGAACAATATCAATTCCTTTCTTATTTGCATAGGAAATAATATCTGTCATCTCGCTCTGAGTCAGATATTTTCCGCTTCCATCCGTATACTTAGAACCATCATTATACCCATCTCCAAGTGCCAGGGTCAGATTATATGTATTACCTGTAGATGTGGTAACATTCATATCATCCAATGCAAAACGAAATCCCTGATTATCAGATAAATATAATTCCACCTGATTGAATCCCGCCTCTGCCGCATTATCAATAATTTTCTTAAGATTCTCAGGACTGAAATATTTTCTTCCTGCATCTACGTGCACGATTTTATAAAAATCATCTCCGCTTGCATCTCTTGCTGCTCTTGTAGCTTCTACATTAACAGGAGCAACTTCTGTTGTTTCTTTAACTGATGTATCTATATCATTTGTTTCCTCTTCTTCTAAAGATACATCATCTTCATTTTCTGTTATCTCAGAAGGTACATTTTTATCTTCTTCTGTGACAACAGTACCTGTCTCATTTTCCTCTGCATTTGGTTCTTCCGCATATGCGCTTACCGACATACCCGAAACCATACAAAGTACAAGTAAAAGAGACAGGGCTTTTCTGATCTTCTTCATTTTCTTAACCTCCTCATTTATTTTTTCAATTCTATATCTGCCAGTTTTTTCATTTCTGATACCATTTCACACAAATACTTAGGGATTCCAGCCGTATTGCCTGTTTCAGCCGCTGCCATCGCGGCACATGAATGACATAAATTCCGATTTTGACAACTGTTACATGTTCCCGACACGTTCAGCTCTCTGCTGACTTCTGTTAGTTTAACCCATGCATCATCAAATGTTTTCTCTGTCACATCTATTTTAGGCTCTGTCATCATACCACAAGGTGTCATCCAGCCATCCCATGTAATCCAAAAGGCTGCTTTTCCCGCACGACATCGAGTTTTACCGTCTCTTGGATCAACACAAGATTCATCTAATCCCGGCGGCGGCACATAGCCTTTTCTGATATTTTCCAGATATGCCTGATACAATTCCTCACCGTATTGAAGCCGATAACTTCTCATACTGTAATATGCCGCTTCTTTCGGTGTAAAGCGCTCATTCTGTCCTACCAACTGTTCATCACGCCGCACCGGCGGGAACATATATGTATTGGTCTGATAAATCAGTCCCTTTTCCTGGGCATAAGCTGTACAAGCTTCCAAATCTCCTACATTCTCCGGTGTCAGCGAACCATTCAGCTTCACTGTAATTCCCGCTTTCTGCAAATCTGTAATTGCCTTGTCCACTTTTGCAAACGCATCCTTTGTACGGCACAATGCTTCATAGGACGCATCTCCCGCACCATATAATGTAATATTGATTCTCGTAGGCGGCATTTTTTTGAAACGTGCAATTGCTTCTTCATCTATTAAAGAACCGTTGGTATTAATTGAGATTAAAAATCCCATTTTACTAAGCTCTTCATAGAGCATCCAAAAATCCGGCCACAAAAGTGGCTCTCCGCCTGTCAATAGTAGATATAACATTCCTGCTTTACGAGCCCTTTTTGCAATATCCAGCCACTGATCCATTTGCATCACAGGGCGGTCATGTTTTCTCACGTCTTCCGCAGTTTTACGAACATAACACATACGGCAATTAAAATTACATATTGGCGACAGCTCGAACGTACCACTAAGTGGAATATTTCTAACACTTGCCTTAGTAAACAAATATTGTGTCAACGGTGTCTCCACTTTTACTTCTTTTGGATCCATTTAGACGGTTCCTCCTTGTTTCAATGCATGATACAAAATATCTACTGCATCTCTATCCGGTGTACAAGCAAGTTCATATACAGGAATTTCTGTAAGCAGCATCTGTACCAGATCGCATGCACGATTTACAAAATTCCTGTCCCAGTTATTTACTGTAAGACCCGAAAAAATTCGGCAAAAAGCTTCACCGGCAGCCATTTTGCGAATCATGCAGCGCTCCGCTTGCTTTAATACAACCACAGCACCTATTCTGCAATTCTTATTAACATAACATCTGGAAGACCCTGCATAAGGAGAACCATATGCGCTCCACTGCTGATCTTCTTTTGCTACAACCGCTCGGTCCCCATTGATCAACTCTGCTCCCTGATATTGACACCACAGCTTCGCCTGCGTCGATTTTCCAATTCCCGAAGGGCCGGTAAACAAAATTCCTCCCATCTCTGTATCGATACAAGATGCATGTAAAATCATACGATTTTCACGAATCAATAATGTCTCCCAACCAATATGGAAGAAACTATTGCCCGATTCTTTGAAGAATTTACTGCCTTCCGGAAGATAATCAATCAAAACTTTTCGTTCCTCGGGTACAAATCTGGAAACTGCATAAGGCCAATCTTCTTCCTTATGGTCATGCCATACCCTCAAAAAACGCTCTTTTTCGTCTACAAACACCGCATAATCCTGATTATGAAACAATTCTTTTCCCTGAACCTTCGGCAAATGTGGAACCTCACGAAGTTTCACTATGTATCGTGGTTCCTCGCCTTCTTCTTTTCCTTCCTCCAGAAACGGAAGAAAACTATCGGTAAGTATCATCGTCTTCGGACATTCCATCCTAATATGTATCCCCGCAATTTTATAGTTCAAAACATTCATATCTTATATTAAGAATTGAAAATATTCATATTTGCATTGCCATTCGTATAGCAATAAGACTCCACATCATAATCACACACTTGGCTCTGATTACTAAACGCTTTTACATCTTCTGGATAGCCCCAACTCGAATCAGCTGTTGCACTGCAATTATTTATATCCTTTGCATTACTCATATCCCAAGCGCATGCTGCAATATGTTGAGACAGCTCGAACCGTTCAATATAAACCCTTGGCTTTTCATAAACCTTCATTTTCTACCTCCTCTTTTATTCGGACACTTGTCCGTTTATCTGTTCTCCTTACTCCTGACTGATTCGCACAACTGCTGCCTCACCGAGGTAACAGTCAGCTGCTTCCACAGTGACACTGACCCCACCAGGAATTGATTCTACAGGATACTTATATGTTAAACCGCCAAAATACTCATTATCTAACAAGCAATGGCAATGGAGAACCAAATTGGATAATTCTTGATCCGATTTATTGGTTACAACAACACTCGTTTCTTCTACACTAACAGAAATCTGATCTTCTAACAGCGGCGCTTCATCTTCAAACTCAGCGGTACATTCTATTTTTTCACACACATCGGATAACTCATATACCGTATTCTTCTTTTCAAACACAATTACTGACTGTCCTGCCGGAACATCTATCACTTCAAATACAAGCTCGGTTCCATTCGTAAGTTGTGCCTTAATCTCCGCCTGTTTCAAATATTCCTCTGATTTATTACTCACCTGAAGCGCTGCAATATTTTCACCATTTTCATTATTACAGTCCGGATTTGTTCCCGTGAACTGAAATAAAGACGCTACTTCTAACTTTCCCTCCTCCAATTGATAAGGAAACGTCAGTCCCGGTTCTTTCTTTTCGCTTTTTCCATCTTCATTGTCTTTTTTCAGATCCTTTAAAATTAGCCCGATGAATATAGCTATCACTATCCCTAAGACCACGCATAAACAAATAAGTATTCGCTCATTCTGCTTTCTTCTTTTGCTTTTTCTCTTCTTATTCACAAATTTTCCCTCTTCCATACTTTCTGTTTTCATTTATTTATAAATAAGTAAATTCCGATTTATCTAATTAATCCTCCGAAACCCTTGTATTTTCAAGGGAAATCGGCATTTTAATACTTGTTCCTTATGTATTTTCCCTTGTTTTTGCCCTTATGAGCCGAAACAAGGGAAACTTTTTGTT
>Ga0129317_1001080_pt1 | contig 22432 bp, 22 predicted proteins | sample Cm1ome_FD_94430 | JGI IMG/M metagenome (GOLD analysis project Ga0129317, IMG submission 94430) | Eastern black-and-white colobus group fecal microbial communities from Wisconsin, USA - Cm1105 metagenome | ecosystem: Host-associated > Mammals > Digestive system > Large intestine > Fecal | place... | reverse complement strand
TGGCCATGTTGGAGATATCCTCCTTAGTGGCCATGTTGGAGATATCCTCCTTGGTAGCCATGTTGGAGATATCCTCCTTAGTGGCCATATTAGAGATATCCTCCTTAGTGGCCATGTTGGAGAGATCCTCCTTTGTGGCCATATTAGAGATATCCTCTTTGGTGGCCATATTGGATAGATCTTCCTTGGTAGCCATGTTAGAGATATCCTCCTTAGTGGCCATATTAGAGATATCCTCCTTAGTGGCCATGTTGGAGAGATCCTCCTTGGTAGCCATGTTAGAGATATCCTCCTTAGTGGCCATGTTGGAGATATCCTCCTTGGTAGCCATATTGGAGAGATCTTCCTTGGTAGCCATATTGTCCGTGATGGTTCCGATTTTACCAATTATTATATCAGATACAGATTGCAATAACTCTCTATCTGTCATCCTCTTTACCTCCTCGTACTTTCCGCCCAATCTTTTATGATTAAGTATATCATATGCCAGAATGTAAAGTCTATTAAATTTTCAAGGTACTGCATTGATTGTTGATATGAACGTTATAAACATAAAAATGTGAATGATTAGTGCAGAATGCATATATTTTCATGCAAATATATGAATAATTCTGTGTGAAATGTCAATTGGATATACACATAATTTTGTGCATTTCATAGACGTGAACGGAGCATGACAAGCACAGGAGTCTGAATCATTATTACGGCTATTATACAAAAAATCAGACTTAGATAAGGAAAAGAAAAAATTGCTAAAACGGGAAGAGGTGATTAAGTTTACACGGAAAAGAAGGTATAACAGATTGGAGCTTTAAATATGGTAAATGGTAAATTATAATAAGCTGTTAAAAAAATTGTAAAAAAACTTATACTATAAGGGCTAGAAATGATTTCAGTACAAAAACGATTGGAGACATTTTCTATGTTCATTTATTATACCCCTATTTTTATTAAAGTACATTCATCATGGTTTAAAAGGCCTTATTTATAGTATAGATCAATTGAGGAAGTAAGCAAAGCTTAATTTATTGCGTAAAATACTTAAATTACGAAGTTTCCTTTATAATCAGGGCTTTTAATACCTATGTAAAAATTTTAATCAATATACATATTAAATCGTAAACCGAATACGCAATTTTGGAGAAGTGAAGGGCAGGAACGCAACTGCCTTGCTGATATAGAAAGGCCATGAAACAGAGGAAAAATTCATGGCCTTAAAGATGCTTTTAATGAACTTTAGGAAAAGTCAAAAGAGCGTTATAAATAGAGGCAAAGAATAGTGAGTTAAAGCACCGGCACGGTTGTGAAGCATCATCATCGGGTCTGATTAACAACATCTATCAACTCCTGAGTTGTAATAACATGGCAATAAATGTTGTTTAGAATTTCAAGTTCTGTTTCATGCAGGCGTTTTGTTGCTGCAAGGCAGGCGTCTTCAATCAGCCAGACCTTAAAGCTTTCATCCGCCAAATCACGTACTGTACCGGAGACACACTGGTCAGTCATGGTTCCGGTAACGATAACCGTATCGATCCCCATATTATGAAGAATGAGCCGAAGGTTTGTACCGGTTAAGGCGCTGTCGGTAGTTTTGGTGACTACGATATCCTCTTTTTGAGGAGCAATTTCCTGAATGATATCTCCGCGATGATCACCGGAAGTAACCAGGAACTGATTGAAACCGGAAACCTTTTGATCTAAGGAGCGGTCACGGCCGTTGCTTTTAAAGCCTTGAATCTTGGCATAGGTTACTTCTATGCCGGTGCGGCGGCACAGAGAAATGAGACGCTGAAGATTAGGGATAATCACCTTATCATACTTTTCATAGAACGGTTCCCAACGGGCTATGTTTTCAAGCTCTGCCGAACTCGGGTTTTCAGGTTGGGGACGCTTGACGCAGGCATATTCGGCGTCAATAATAAGTAGGGCGGTTTTTTCCGGCTCAATTTCGATTGTGCCGTAGTCATCGTCATTCTCATAGTAGAAGGAGCAGTAGCGATCGTTTACTTTCATGGTATTTCTTCCTTTCTTAAAAAGATTTTTGAATATATTTTGAGGTAAATGCACGCATAAGAGAAAAATATCCGGGAATCAGATCGATGATGTCACCTAAATGGTAGGAATGTATCGAGTCTGTTATATCAAGCATCAAATGATCTGAGCTGTATCCCAGCATAAGAATACCAGAATCGACTGGTACCGTAGTTTCGAGATCAAAATCCTGCTTACCGATTGCGCAGATTGCCTTCAAACGTTTTTCTCCACGATCAGTGAAGGACGGGCGAATGCCATATGAATCGACTCCGACCGTTCCCCAAGGCAGGGAAGGCTTATATTTTAATTCTATAATCTGAGCATGAAGAACAAAAGCATCATGAAACGTATCAGGGAGATATTGGTAATTGGCCCGTTCTCTTCCGAAAAGAAGCGATTCTCCCAAACGCAAGTTATTGATTTTAGGCGGAATGCCGCCATGAATCATCAAGTCAAGAGTAGCGGAGTTTCCTCCGCTGACTATCTCAAGCTGCCTTCCAATCCGTTCTTCAATCTGTTCCGCCAGTTCGGAGAGCTGTGCCATCTTCCGGAAAGTGGGTTGAATAAAGGAAAAACAGGTCAGATTTGTGCCAATGCCATAAAGCTCAATATAATCCAGTGATTCCACGGCCCGAGCCACCTCAAAAAGTTCCTGATAGTCCGTGAATCCCTCTCGGATATCGCCAAGGTCAGCCATTAAAATAACCTTATGCGGCTTGTCGTGAATTTGGGCATAATGATTGAGACGAAGAATGGTGTCATATTCTGAATTGACAGATACATCAGCGTAAGTGATTACATTTTCTGTCTCACAGCACATGGGAGGACGAATCAGCCACTTTTCTACTTCAAAACCCTTTAATCCTTTCAGGTTTAAAAGTCTGGAATCTCCAAATCTGGTTATTCCTTCTTCGAAAAATATTTGTGCAACAGAGGGCTCAGCGCAGAAACCTTTGGTTACACCGGTTATCCCGATGCCATGTTTACGGCATAAGGATGTCATAACGCGGACATTTTGACGCAGTCGTTCCCGGTTCAACGTGATGCTTGGATACATAAACACCTCCTGTTATTGCTAGAGCCTGTCTTAAAATTTATTTCTGCCATCTGCACGCCCCACTTCGCGGTATATTGAAAGCAATATTAAGACAGACTCTGGTTCACTTTTATTTAAAGTATAGTGAAACGTGCGTGCAAAACCTGTGCATTTTTGTTGTCAGGCCAAGGGCCTGTTTTCATAGTGAAGTCTTTTATGTTTGAAAAACAGAACTTTGGAAAAATAAAACCACCTGCTGTGCGCTTCAGCCGGTGGTTATGATTGCACGATTTTTGCACACTGAGCGATTTATTATAATAACGTAATGAAGCAGACATCTAATTATGAAGGAGAAAAAATGATGAAGAAAAAGAAAATCCTTTTGTGGTACGATGTGGAAGATTATGTTACCGAAGAGGCGGAGAATGCACTATTAAAGCTGTTGGAACTGATGCACGAGTATGGCGTCCGGGCGACTCTGAAGTTGTGTACAAAAAAATATGAGCAGTTGATACATAACGGAAGAACTGATATTTTAGAACTGCTGGCTGACCATGAGCTGGCGTTTCATATGACAAACCATAGCGTACACCCAATTCCATCGGAATATTTAGACAGAATGGGATTTGCTCAGGGGGCTTTGGAATTTGAGCGTCGGGAAGGGCAGGGATTTGCGAGGTTAAAGAGTCTTACCGGTCAAAACCTGACATCATATGGTCATCCTGGTGTTGCATGGGCTCCTCAGGTTTTCCCGGCTCTTCGCAAATGGGGGATTCCTACATATCTTGATATCCATGATATCTTACGTGTTTATGGACAGCCATTCTGGTTTGGCGGTGTACTGTGCTATACAAAATTAAATAACCTGGCTCATTTAGATAAAGAGAAAAAAGAATGTTCCCTGATACAGTCGGTGGAGTTGATGGATGAAAATGATTGTCATGAGGTGGTGTTTTTAAGTATGTATGATCATCCCCATGAACTGGTTTGTACTAAATTCTGGGATTCTGCAAATTTTGCTTACGGGAAAAATCCGGCATATTTGCAGCCTGCTCCATTAAGAGAAGATGGCGAGTTTGAGCGGCTCCTGGAACAATACCGCACCTTTTTCCAGTACGTGAACGCGCATGATGAAATTGAATTTGTTACGGTGCAGCAATCCATGGCTTATGAACAGCATCGTTTCGAACCTATTACAGCAGAGGATGTCCGCATGGCCGCCCGCAGTTTAGGCGGAGAAGCCGGATTTTTTGATTTTCATGGCGAATGGTCTTCAGCATCGGAGATACTTAATCTGATGGCCCGTTACCTGACAGGCCGTGCATTTTTGCCGGAGCTTATCTATGGACCGGAGCGTGAGGAGACATCGGTTCTTACTTCCCCTGTTTCGGCAAAAGAACTGGCAGAGGCAATATTCAGTGATACCAAACGGATTTTCGGATATAAGCAGCTTCAGTCACTTTATCGGGTAGGGGATAATTTTATCAATCCGGTCGATGCATTTGCAACATTGTCAAAGGCCGTGTCGGAGGGAGTTTCTCAATTAGAGGTTCAAAGCGGACGCCTTGCGGCAGCTGATTATGTAAGCCGCGATATAGAATTCGGCGGAGGATGGGATCTGTGGAAGGAAGATTTTAGGGCAGAGAATATTATTGAGCAGACAGTATTACAGACATGGACCTTAAAACCTGCCGTTTTTTAAAATACGAATTAATTAAGTTCTGCAAATAAGATGAGCAGTTTCAAAATACAAAGGGAGGAAGCACTTTTATGAGTAATGATAATAAGAAAAAAGCAGCAAAGATTTCATCTGATTTATTACCGGTTACTTTATCCGGAAAAAATACCGGGGGATTGGGTTACTTTAATGTATGGATCGGAATTGGCATCATTATTGCTACCTTCGCTGTGGGGGGAGAGGCGGCTTACTATTGTAATCTGAAGCAAATTGCCCTTGCGGCAATCGTTGGTACATTTGTTCTCGGATGTTTTTTCTGTGTGTCCAGTGATATAGGAGTGGAGCATGGCCTGTCCTTTCCTGTATATGTCGGGGCGGTTTTGGGAAAACGGGGAACAGCGCTGCCCAATGCCCTGCGGACAATATACGGACCTATCTGGTTTGGAGTTCAATCTTACTTCGGGGCCACTGCAATTAACCAGATTGTAGTCATCTTTACGGGCTATGACAATTGGCTTTTATGGTTTATTGTATTCGTCATTATTCAGGTCATAAATACGGCCTGCGGCTTCAGTGCCATGGAAAAGGTGGCCAATATTGCAGCTCCGACAATTATGCTGATTGGTATTTATATGGTAATACGTCTTTTTGGATTAGCCAGTGCAAATGGAATTGATGCATGGAACTCCGTCTATTCAGACGAGCTTGGCGCTCATATTGCCAAAGGAAACGCAAACATGATCTTGTACGTAATGATGCTGGCATTAAATTATTGGGCCGATAATGCCTGTGAGGTAGAAACCTGGTCCCGCTATGTTAAAACAGACAAAGGAGAGAAAAAATTGCTGAAACGTAATAAACGTGCGATACCCGGTTACATAATTGCGCTTCCGCTTGCATCAGGCTTCATGATCTTTTTGGGTGCATTATCGACCTTAACAACCGGAAATTTTAATCCCATTGAAGCAATCAGTGCGGTGACGAATAATCCTGTTATACTGGTGCTGCTGCTTGTCATGATCATTATGGCGCAGTGGTCTACCAATGCTGTATGTAATCTGATGCCAAGCGGAGTCTGCATTGTAGCTCTGTTCCGTTCCCGGATTCCATATTGGCTGGGGGTGTGTATCTGCGGTTTTATAGGTGCGGTGATTCAGCCGTGGGTACTTGTGGATCATATCGGAATTTTTCTGACAATTACCGGTTCTCTCTGGTCTACGATTTACGGTATGACAATTGTTGATTTCTTCCTGATTAGAAAAAGACGATTGAACGTTCCGGATCTATACAGGGAGGATGGAGGACAGTATTTTTATGCAAATGGAATTAATCCGGCAGGAATTATTTCGTTTATAGTGGGACTGGGAGCATGTATGCTGTTTTCTTCGGTTGCTTTTATCGCAGGCTCGGTTGTTTCGGGGATTTGCTACTATGTTCTGATGAAACTTTGGGTTCTTAAAAAATATCCTCAAAAGGAACTGTCGCAGGAACAGGAAAGTTTCGCAGGAATTTCTGCAAACAGGGAGTGGGTTTACGATGAGGAAACGAATTCTGTAAAAAGCTCTATCTGATAAAGACTGTTGCGTACCGGGGCGGTTTTATACCGTCCCGGCAGTTGCGAATTTTTTGAAAGAATAAGCAATATGTGTTATACTGTGAGCAAAACAATACAGAAAGGAACAGCTATGGAGTATAGCAGGAGAAAATGGAATATAGCCTGGCTTGCCGTCACACTCCTTCTAATGCTGATCTTAGTTATTTCTGAAATGTCCGGCAGCTTCCGGCAGACATTATCGAAGGAATCAGAACCCATACAATGGATTTTGTGTAATGGAGAAAAGGAGACACCGGTGGGCTTTCCATGCAAAATCCCAACGGGTAGTGGAGACAGCTATCGTTTTATTGCCAGATTTAATGCGAATCCTGAGGAAGACATGTCCCTGGGATTTTATCAGGAAGGTCAAAAGATATCGGTACGGGTAAATGGACAACTGAGAAATTTCTATCAAAATCAGGGAAAACAGAACAGATATGAAATTATCTCTTTAGGGCATTTATCAGGAGATGTCCGTTTGGAATTAGGACTGTGCAATCAAAAGACAATCCTTTTTGGGCAGGTTAAAGATATTGTGCTTACCTCTGTAAATATGGTTTCCCGCACAGTTACCGGAAGAATAGCTGCTGAGCTTATTCTTGGGATTCTTATGTTTTTAGCGGGTTTTGTCGGTCTTCTGCTAAACAAAATATATTATAAAACAGCCCGGGAAAGTTATAGCGTCAGCTATATAAGCTGGTTTGTCGTGATGTTTTCCGTCCTCTGTATTTTGCGTACTCATTTTTTTGATATGATTATCGGACTTTCTCCCGTTTGGTATTTTCTGGAAAATTTTCTTTTGTTGCTGCTTCCCCAATTTTTATTAATGGCCTGCGAAGTGATAAGTTACCCAAATATTTTTTACAGGGAGTATCAGGGCTTTAACTTTATTTATCGAATCTATTTTGTGTTGGCCGTTGGCCTGACAGTTTTTGGGCAGTGTACCTTATCCGATATGGCTGTGTGGAGTATTCTGTATATGTGCGTGTTTTTTCTGTATATCGGGGCCTTTGGCTTCTTTGAGACAAAGATTATCTCTCGTTTTGATCATAACAAAGTGGTTCTTCACTCCAGCTTATTAAAAACCATCAAAACGGCAATTGCATTATATGGGTGCGTAGTGGCTTTAAACCTGGCCTCCCGAAGGCTGTACTGGCTGTTTTTGATCAGTGCATATTTTGCGGTGGCTGTTTTTTTCGCAGAAATTTTTAACCAGATTAAGACTTTGGAACGGCTTAAAGAGGAGATCAATCAAAGTAAGGTTTCTCTTTTATTAAGTCAGATTAAACCGCATTTTCTTTATAACACATTGAATTCGATTCGTACGCTCATCCGGATTCAGCCGGAACAGGCAGATTATATGGTTTATGATTTTTCGCGTTTTCTAAAGGCTAATATGAATGCACTTGATAAAACGATGATTCATTTCAGCCAGGAATATGAGCACCTTCAATTTTATGTCAATATTGAGAAAACATGTTTTCCTAAATTAAATGTGGAATATCAGGTCGAGACTCAGGATTTTTATGTGCCGTCTTTGACAATACAGCCATTGATGGAGAATGCCATTAAGCATGGTGTACTGAAACGGGTGGAAGGAGGTACCGTAAGACTGCGCACATCTCAGGATGATAATTTTTGGTATGTAGAGATTGAGGACAACGGTGTGGGATTTGCATCGGAGGGTCCTGAAGGAGAGAGTCCTGACGGACACAGCGGCATCGGTATTTGCAACATAGAGCGACGTTTGGAATACTACTGTAATGCTGCTTTCTTTATTCATTCCGTACCGGGCCAAGGAACGTTTGTGAGAATTTCAATTCCAAAGAAAGGACAACATCATGGAGATTAAAACGATACTGGTTGACGATGAAATATTAGCAATGCGTTTATTCGAACTGGAATGTGCCAGGTTTGAAGATATAAGGATAATCGCAAAGTTTGAATCTCCTGTCAAAGCGATTGCATATGCAGAGGAGCATGATGTGGATATGGCAATACTGGATATAGAGATGCCTGAGATGAATGGGATCGAATTGGGAAAGGAACTTCGAAAACGCAGGAAGGATATTATTCTCATTTTTATTACCGCCCATACGCAGTATGCGATGGATGCCTATCAGATCCATGCCCCGGTTTATCTGGAAAAACCATACAGCTATGAAGATCTGGCCTATGCATTGGAGACGGCCCGGTTAATTAAAAAAAGTAAAATAAAAACAACATTTATACGTACATTCGGATATTTTGATGTGTATGCGGGAGAACAGCTGGTCTATTTTGCAAATAAAAAATCAAAGGAACTGCTGGCTTATCTGGTTGATCGACAGGGGAACTCTGTAAATAATGAACAGGCGATTGATATATTGTGGGAGGAAGCTACAAATGATAAAAAATACCAAAGCAAGTTCCGCAGAGTCGTAAAGGATCTCCGAGATACGCTGTCACAGTACGGAATCGGGGAGATACTGATAGAGCATCCTAATTGCAGGGCCGTCGATGTAGGAACCTTTGAGTGTGACTTCTATCAGTGGCTTGAAAAGAACGATGAGAGTCCCTGCAAGTTCAATGAAAATTATATGGCGGAATATAGCTGGGCCGAGGAAACAATTGGGTTTTTAACCTGTTGTAGCTTCGGGCGGCAGTGAAATTTGTGTCAGGAGAGGAGTATAATGGGGCGATTTTCATATGCGGAGCAGAACGGCGGTCAAAACGCAAGCGGACATATTGTAATTATATCAATTGGGAGTATCCTTGGAGCGGGTTTATTCTGCGGTTTGACTGTTATTTATGACATGATTGGAATCCATATGGTTCCGCTTATTATTTTGACAGGAATTCTGGCAGGTATTGTCAGTTTGTTTTTAATGGAAATGAATCTGGCCGGGCCCCCGGACTGGAATTATGCACAGATCATGCTGGATATTTATGGGCCGGCTGCAGGGCATTTTGCTGTTTCTGCCTATATAGGGGCTATGGTGGTTGGTCCGGCCTCTGAAATTATCGCAGCAGGGATGATACTATGTGAAATATTTGAATGGCTGCCGTTATTTCCGGTATGCCTGATGCTCTGTATTGTAATATTTGCAATCGATTCTATGTTTGGGAAACATGAAATTTTTAACTTTTATACGGCATTTTTTAAAATACTGGCAATCATGGTGTTCTGTTTTATAGGATTGTTTGCAGTCTGTCATTTATTTAAAGGCGTATTCTACACGACAGAGGTTCCATGGCCCATCAATTTCAGCACCTTGCCAGAGGCTCGATCGCGTCCTCGGCATGCGCGATTTATGGTTCAATTATGATTTATGGAGGAATTGAAAGTATCGGATTTTTACTTTACAATACGAAGAAAAGCAGTGAAAAGATTGCTACAGAAACACTTAAGATTGTATTTCGTGCAATTGTAATTAATGTAATATCAGTGCCCATTCTGGCCGGAATTATGACAATAGGAACTGAATCGGATGTTAGTATTTTTATCAGAGCCCTTAAGCTGATCGGGTGCAATCCGATTATCGTTGAATGCTTTCGAGTTATTATATTTCTGTCGGGCAGCGCCCTAACCATTACAAGTATGCTCCCGACAACGCAGATGCTAAAAAACCAGCTCATCAATGTGCAGAACAGTACACGTCACGGTGATACTTCCATAGAAAATCGAAAAAAGATGATCAATTGGTTCATAAGAGGCCTGCTTCTTCTTTGCGTGGTCCAAACGGCCTGGCTGGGGGAGGCGGTATATAAGTATCTCTTTTTCTTTTCAGGATTCTGTTTCTGCGTGATGTGGAGTATGATTGCGGTGTCCTGCTCGAAATTCTGTGATAAATATGGAGATGGAAGTGAATGGAGAGTTCCGGGAGAAAAAATATTACGGATATTGACTCTCGCTGTACTGATATTTTGTTTTATAGAGTCAATAACGACCAAAATAGGACAAATTACGGTTATGATGAGTCTTGTGTGGTTTATAATATCGCTTATAGGATATCGCCGCTTCCTGCGGTAATGGCGCCAGCGCCGGCTGTGCCGGCGTCCGAAGAACAGTGTAAAGAAATTGCTAAATGGGCAGAGCAAAGAGATATTGAAGTATAATAAGAGACTAAAAATTATCAAGGCTACTTGTAGATACAACAAGGATTATTTAAAGCATTTAATAATGGAAACCAGCTATCAGAATAACGATGGCTGGTATTTTTTTGCCCAAAACATGGAATAGAAGTATAAAACGCAAATAAAAGCAATACATAACGTTGCCGGTCTGGTATCAAGGAAATAAAGACACAGCTATAAGAATTAAATGTATTCAAGCGAATAATCTGTTTAGGAAAAATAATGGAGATCAAGATGCGTTTTTAGGTGCCGGGAGACATAACCGCCTCATTAAAGAGAGAAATATATAGTAGATTATTGTCTGACGTGGTAAAATAATATAAATAATGTTCTGAGGTGTTTTGGAAAAGAAATATAAAACGAAATGGGAGATATTAAACGCAGACGTGTATGCTCATGCAAAAAAGATTAATTAATTTTAGTAATGGGAGGACGAGAAGCAGAGTGGGCATTGGACGAGAATGAATATATTCGGCGTTTTGCAAGCGAGTTTACACGCCCCAGAGGTGTTTGGTGTAAGAATGAAATGCTGTTTTCAGAAGAAGCGAATAATGTCAGGAGGATTAAATATGTCAAAAGATGCTATACCCACAAATGATAACCAGGAAGACTGTATCAAATCTCCATGGTTTAAGAGTAAAACAGTAGTCCCGCACAACCTGCCGAAATCTATTGATTACAAATTTGCATGGAATGAGACAGGACTTCTGGAGGTAGACGGCGAAGAACCAGCTTTAGAAGAGCCGAAAGAATAAAATATTTATAACGTATATCGACAGGGTGAAATAAATGAGAAAAGGATTTTGGAAAAGTCTATCGTATGAGGATAAGTTTGATAGAAAATATGCTTGTTGGACACAAAATCATAAAGGATGGCGAAAATATAAACGCAATAATCGAAGAACAGCAAGGCGAAAACTAAAAAAGGTATTGAGCTTATGAGGTTATGGACAATCCAGCCAGTAGAGGTATGGACAAAACTAGTGTCGGACAAAGTATTTCATTGTGATCCTGAAAAATCTGTATTAATCAGTGATGCAGATGCAACGCTTAGTTTCAAGGAGCCTTATGACTGGATAGTACGGCAAATGAGGCAGCGCATTGGCGAGGAACCAGAGGGGGTTAAGTACCCGATATGGGCTTGGCATACTAGAAATTGGGAGCATAAGAAACCTGACCTTAGATGCTGTGGATACAATGAACCGGGGACTAAATGTGTATGTATTGAATTTGAGATTGATGACAACAAGGTATTGTTAAGTGATTTTGATGGATGGCATTTCGTTTTAAGTAATGGATATTATGATCAGAGTGGCTCCGAGGATGAGGCAGAGCGATTAGATAAATGGCTAGATAGTTTACCAAAGACAATACGACAATAGGAAATTCTGAAATCTTGGGAGAAAATATTTGCTATTACACCATTAAAATCTGATTGGTGTCCAGTTGGACAATACATACAGGCAACATTCTGGGAGCTGAGGATAGAACAAGTAACAAAAACTCAGTTCTTTAAGGCAAGGTAATACAATGCAGTGTAGTCACATCAGCTGTCCGATATGTCGATGTGATATCGTTTAATATAATGTAGAACACTTAAGGCGATATAGTAATATCGCCTTATTTTAATATGAGCATTATATATCAAAAATAGATCCTACTCTGGCAGAACTGTATCCGGAATGGATCGTATATCGAGGAGATAAGAGCTGGAAAAGCAACGGACCAAAGAATGGTTATTTAAAAGTGCAGTCAAATGTAATCAACCATTTTTCAATAACAAAACCCCGAAACACCTTATAAAATAAGGGAGCCGGGGCAATCAAAGAGTAGCGGAAGGGAGATTCGAACTCTCGACACTACGGGTATGAACCGTATGCTCTAGCCAACTGAGCTATTCCGCCATATTTTGTTTTGAATGGGGCCTATAGGGCTCGAACCTATGACCCTCTGCTTGTAAGGCAGATGCTCTCCCAGCTGAGCTAAGACCCCATTGCTTGTCACTCAATCGCGACTGCTTAGATAGTATAATATTTATTGTTCCAATTGTCAATACTTTTTTGACAATATTTTATAGAAATTTTCTTCTCTTTTTGCTATGAAGTATGATATAATTAAAAACAGTGAGTAAATAAAAGGTTTTGCGGTCTACTGCCTGCCGGCGGCCGCTTTAAAAATATACAGAACAACGGAGGCTGTGATGTATTATTTTATCATAAATCCCCACTCCAGGAGTGGATATGGTTTTAAAGTCTGGAAGAGAATTGAAAAACTGCTGAAGCTGGAGTGCGTGGAATACAGGGCATTTCTGACGGAAAGGCCGGGACAGGCGGCTGAGTATGCCGACCAGCTGACAAAGGGCTGTCAGGAACCGAGAATCATTGTAGTTGTCGGCGGAGACGGTACGGTTAATGAAGTGCTGGACGGTCTTTCTTTTTGCAATACAATTACCCTGGGGTATATTCCCACCGGTTCCGGCAATGACCTTGCAAGAAGTCTCAGGCTCCCGCGTTCCCCGCGGAAATGCTTAAAAAAGGTACTTCGGCCGAAATATCATAAACTTATGGACTACGGTGTTGTCACCTATGGAGATGATGTGGTAAAACACCGCAGATTTGCCGTAAGCGCAGGCATTGGTCTGGATGCCGCCGTCTGTCACAATCTGCTTTATTCCAGAATGAGACCACTGTTTAACCGGATCCGCATGCAGAAGATGAATTATATTCTTGTCGGCCTGAAGCAGTATCTGAAGGCGAAACCGACAAAGGGGTGTATGCTCCTCGACGGCAGCAAGAAAGTAGAATTTAATTATATTTATTTTATATCTGCGCATATCCATCCATTTGAAGGCAGCGGCTTCAGGTTTGCGCCGAAGGCAGACTGCAGCGACGGCAAGCTGGAGGTTTGTGCGGTGAGCCATGCCTCAAAACTGCAGGTTTTATTTATTTTGGGCCGTTCACTGCTGAAACGCTCCCATAATAAAGGACTTCGCACTTATCAGTGCCGGGAAGTTCAGATCCATACGGACAGGCCGATGGCAGTCCATGTGGACGGGGAGAGCTGCCTGTACCAGAGTGACCTGCATATACGGTGCATTGAGCGGAAAGTCAGAATCATAGTATAGGAGTGTGTGATAGGCAGGAGGCGCCGGTAATTTTGGCGGAACTGTCATAGATATTGCAGATGCAGCAGATAATATAGGACACAGAAGCTGCGGTAACAAAATCAGACACAATATGACAGAAAGGATACACATTATGAGAATCGGACAGGGATATGATGTCCATAGACTGACGAAAGGCCGGGATTTAATTCTCGGCGGAGTAAAGATTCCATATGATAAAGGGCTTTTAGGGCATTCGGATGCCGATGTGCTTGTGCATGCCGTGATGGACGCGCTGCTGGGGGCGGCTGCACTTGGAGATATCGGAGAACATTTTCCCGATACGGATCCTGCATACAAAGGAATTTCCAGTATTGAACTGCTCAGGCATGTGGGAAAGCTGCTGGAGGAGAATTGTTATATTATAGAGAATATTGATGCGACAATCATTGCCCAGAAGCCGAAGCTTAAGGAATACCGGCCTCAGATGGTAGACAATATTGCCGGGGCATTGTGCATTGAAAAAAGCCGTGTGAATGTCAAGGCTACAACGGAAGAAGGTCTGGGCTTTACCGGAAACGGCGAAGGAATTTCATCGCAGGCAATAACCTTGTTGACGACAGTAGATAATTACTGTTATGATAGGGAAATGATGAGAGGGGCCGGCTGCGGAGGCTGTTCCGGCTGTTCGGCCAACCGGCTGACGGAGGAATAAGACAAACCCGCAAAAGACAGATTTAAACCGGAACCTATTAATATAAGGAATAACAGGAGAAACATAATATGAAAATTTTTAACACTCTGTCCAGAACAAAGGAAGAATTTATCCCATTGGAGGAAGGCAAGGTTAAGATGTATGTATGCGGCCCTACCGTATACAACTTTATTCATATCGGAAATGCAAGGCCGATGATTGTATTTGACACGGTGAGACGTTATTTTGAGTATAAGGGATATGATGTAAACTATGTATCCAACTTTACCGATGTCGATGATAAGATTATTAAGAAGGCGATTGAAGAGGGCGTTGATGCCGATACTATTTCCAAACGGTATATTGAAGAGTGTAAGAAAGATATGGCAATGATGAATGTGAAGCCGGCCACCACCCATCCGCTTGCAACGGAAGAAATCTGCGGTATGCTTGATATGATTCAGGATTTGATTGATAAGGGCCATGCTTATACAGGCAAAGACGGCACCGTATATTTCCGCACCAAATCATTTAAGGAATACGGGAAGCTGTCCCATAAGAACCTGGAAGATTTACAGTCAGGCTTCCGTGAAATTAAAGTGACGGGTGAGGAAGACAAGGAGGATCCGACCGACTTTGTCCTCTGGAAACCGAAAAAAGACGGGGAACCTTACTGGGAGTCACCATGGTGCAACGGCCGTCCCGGCTGGCATATTGAGTGCTCCGTTATGTCGAAGAAATATCTTGGGGATTCCATTGATATCCACGCCGGCGGAGAAGATCTCGTATTTCCTCACCATGAGAACGAGATTGCGCAGAGTGAGGCATCCAATGGAAAAACCTTTGCAAAATACTGGATGCACAATGCATTCCTGAATATTGACAACAGAAAGATGTCCAAATCCCTCGGCAACTTCTTTACCGTAAGGGAGATTAGTGAAAAATATGACCTTCAGGTACTTCGGTTCTTTATGCTCAGCGCACATTACAGAAGCCCGCTCAATTTCAGCGCGGAGCTGATGGAGGCATCCAAGAACGGCCTGGAGAGAATCCTCACGGCGGTTGAGAAGTTAAATGACGCGTTAAAGGCGGCAGAAGGAGAGCTTACAGAGAGCGAGAAAGAGAATATTACTTCCGCTAAGGAATTTGTTCAGAAATTTGAAGCTTCCATGGACGACGATTTCAACACGGCAGATGCTATATCCGCTGTGTTTGAGCTGGTGAAATTCAGCAATACGACAGCATCGGAAAACTCGTCAAGGGCTTATCTGTCCTGGCTGAAAGAGACCATCGAAAAGCTCTGCGATGTACTCGGAATTATCACTGAGAAGAAAGAAGAGATTCTGGACAGTGAAATTGAGGATATGATAGCCCAGAGACAGCAGGCCAGAAAAGACAAGAATTTTGCGCTTGCAGACGAAATCCGCGGAAAGCTTCTGGAGATGGGAATTGTCCTGGAGGATACAAGAGAGGGCGTCAAATGGAAACGTGCCTGAATTGTTTTAAAGAAGCAATGAAACTGAAAGAAGTAGAGGCCAGGGAATATTCTCCCCTGGCCTTGGCATATCTGGGGGATGCCGTTTATGAGCTGGCAATCCGGACCTTTGTCATGAATCACGGCAATACCCAGGTCAATAAGATGCATAAAAAGACAGCAGGACTTGTGAAAGCGGAAGCCCAGGCCAATTTCTATAAGGTTCTGGAGGAAGAGCTGACCGAAGAGGAGAAGGCTGTTTACAGGAGAGGCCGCAATGCCAAATCGGTGACGATGGCAAAGCATGCGACGATGAAAGATTACAGGATGGCCACCGGGTTTGAGGCTCTGATGGGGTATTTGTACCTGACGGAGCAGATGGAGCGGATGGCGGAGCTTTTGGGACACGGGCTTAAGAAGCTGGGAGAATTGGAAGAAGATGCACAGGAGTGCATCGGAGCAGGAGAAAACACGTGAGATTTGAAGAATTGACAATAGAAGGCCGCAATGCGGTACTTGAGGCATTCCGTTCCGGTAAAACGATAGACAAGCTGTTTGTACTGGACGGCTGCCAGGACGGCCCGGTGAAAACAATCACAAGAGAGGCCAGAAAACAGGACACGATCATTAATTATGTGGCCAAAGAGAGACTGGATCAGTTGTCTGAGACAGGCAAGCACCAGGGAGTCATTGCATTTGCCGCCGCATACAAGTATGCGGAAGTGGAAGATATATTAGAACTGGCCAGAGAAAAGGGGGAGCCGCCGTTTCTTTTTATATTGGACGGTATCGAAGATCCCCACAATCTGGGGGCAATCATCCGGACCGCGAATCAGGCGGGCGCACACGGCGTTATTATCCCGAAGAGACGGGCTGTGGGACTTACGTCTACAGTGGCTAAGACATCGGCAGGGGCCATCAATTATACACCGGTCGCAAAGGTGACAAATATTTCAGCCACTATCGAGGAGTTAAAAGAAAAGGGCTTGTGGTTTGTCTGCGCAGATATGGGCGGTGAGCTGATGTACCGTATGAATCTGAAAGGGCCGATTGGTCTTGTAATAGGCAGTGAGGGTGATGGAGTCAGCCGCCTTGTGAAGGAGAAATGCGATTATATTGCCTCCATTCCGATGAAAGGGGATATTGATTCCCTGAATGCATCAGTGGCAGCCGGAGTTCTGGCATATGAGATTGTAAGGCAGAGAATGGAATAAATCGGACGAAAGATAATATGTGCAGCAGGTATTTTACAGAAGATAAGAGATCCGGTATGCGGACAGAGATACATCCCTGTGATGAAGCAGCGGTTTTCACATCCGGAAGTGATGGAAGAACAGAAGCAAGAATGATGTATTGGGGTTTTCGCGCCCTGAAAGGGAATGCGGATAGTCTTGTTTTTAATGCGCGTTCAGAGACGGTGTCAGACAAAGTGATGTTCCGGGAAAGTTTTTTACACCGCCGCTGTGTTGTCCCTGCCGCCGGATTCTATGAATGGAACAGGGCGGGAGAAAAAGCCGTTTTTGAGCCGGAGAACAAAGAAACACTGTATTTTGCCGGTGTTTACCGGATGGAGAAGGGAGTGCCACGGTTTGTGATCCTGACAACTCAGGCAAATGAATCGATGGTAAAAATCCATGACAGGATGCCGCTTATTATTAAAGAGGAACAGATAGAAGAATGGCTGGGCGGAATGGAAAGCTGCAAAGCACTGTTGGGACAGGTGCCGGAGAAACTGAAAAAATCCATGGAGTATGAGCAGCAGGCATTTGAATTTAACTGAAGTGGATGATGGGTGCATTTCGCGCTATGGCTGTGGACACAGGAAATTGGAAAAAGAGAGTAAAAAGAAATAGAAGAGCTTGAAATCTTTCCCGTCTGTGGTATAATTATTCACATGGGGACATAGCTCAGCTGGGAGAGCGCTGCGTTCGCAACGCAGAGACCGCGGGTTCGAATCCCGTTGTCTCCAGGCATCATTATTTGCGGCAAATTATTTTGCCGCTTTTTTGATCTCTGAGAGATACCTTCCATGAATGTGAAAGACTGTCTGGTAAAGATAACACTGCATTTCATCTGCGAAAAAATAAAAATAAATTATAAAAAACTGTCACATATTCGATTATAGATCGTTTATTAAGTGTAGACTTTTCCAGGTCTAAACTTTAGTTTCTTTCAATGGGGCCAGGCGCAATGCCTGGCTCCGACCCTTTCAGAGGGAGTCTTTAAAATCTGAGCAGGAATCTTTCCCTGTCATTCATTATATGAAATAAAGAGTAAGAAAAATGGTGTATAGACCAAATAGCGGATGCAAGCGAATTCAATTAGTAAATCTTTTTAAAGCAATACATAAAAAGGCATATGACAATGGTATAATGCGAAGTAAGAACAAATCAAAGTTCCCAATGTATCACGACTAACTCACTTGTGACCTGCGCTTGTGAAACAAGAGTGTCAAGCACCTGGTGCTTATCGTCGAAATCAACGGACTTCCAGTTCCGCAGACAGCCACTTAGGCTCTTTGTCAATAGTTGGGGTGGGATTTGTTAAAATTCCGCCCCAATTCTATGAACAGGGCCCTTTTTATGTTTAGTTCCAGGTTTTACTGATTTTGGGCATCCCAAATAAGCCTCCGCATTACCGCCCTTTTTATCCTATGATGTACAGTGAAGTATCCGGGTTCGGAACCGTTTGAAATTCCGGATTCCGTAGCTGCTCCGTTTTAATACCTTTATCTTGTTGTTAAATCCTTTTGTGGGACCATTTGTCAATCCGTATTTAAAGGCATTCAGGATATGCAATAAGCCATTTCTGAATTAGAAACAGAATAAGGTCGATTAAAGGCTGAGAAATCTTTAGAAAAATTATGCTTGTTATTAGATAAGGTGTAGAGCTTTATGCTTCTCTGGATACTCCCCGGGAAGTTCAAGTCTTATTTCCTGCTCTAGAGGAAACTCTGACACTGCCAGATGATCTTGTGAAGTACTTGGAAGACAAGTCTAAAGTTGCTGATTTGCAAGATGTAGCAGAATAAACAGAAACCGTTAGACGGTTGAGCCTATAAAATTTGGTACAAATGGCTAATAGAATTAGTAACACAAAAGTGACCGCGTCTTGCTAGGGCGCGGTCACGGAGCTATCTCCCATGCGTTTATGTAATGTTTCCGTATGGCGGCAATACCCTCCATATAAATTCGAATGTATGTGCGGAATTAAAACGTTTTAGAAATCAAATTATATGCAGTAATTACATAAACAAAAATAACAACTCCTATAAAGATAACTGCATCGCGTTTAGAGCCTTTATCATAACATTCTTTTGCATGTGTCAATAGTGTCAACCCCATAAAGAAAAACATAAAAGGCATGGAAATATCATAAGGTAACAATTTCATCAGGCCAATAGCACCAAAAATAAGCGTTGAAATAGAAAATATCGCTTTCCAAATTCGCATATATTTCACCTCCATCATAGATAAAAATTGCTTTTTATCGATTCGACAATTGTATCATGATAACCCTTCTTCAATTTACGTACTGCTCTGCAATTATGGTTCGCAAAACTTCCTCAATAAATTTTGAAGTTTTTAATATCGATGGGCTTGGTAATGTAGTCATCCATACCACATGCTAAAGCCTTATCTACGTCTCTTTAAACGCGTTGGCCGACATACCAATAATTACTGTGTGGCTATGCTTAGAATTCTTCGATTCCAAATCACGTATCGCAGCTGTCGCATGATAGCCATCCATAACAGGCATTTGCACATCCATAAATATAATATCATATTTATTGGTATCTGCCCGAAAGAATTCCAGTGCTTCGTTACCATCACTCGCTACATCTACATGTACTCCGTAATCGGTCAACAGAGTTTGAGCTATCTCCGCATTCAGGGTATTATCCTCCACTAACAGTATTCGGCCTCTACCTCCCGTTTGGATAAGACATACCGATATAAAAGCAGCGTAACAACTATCACACTGATTAATACAGTAGTCAAAATAAACATAATCCGCTTATAAGAAAGCGATTGAAGGTATAAGGTGTCGAACATCAATATTGCATTATGAATAAGTATTTCCAAAGCGGTGTCAATCTCATCGAGCAGAGGTATAATGTTTTCCTTCACATATAGCATGACCGTTTCATCTGAAACCCCATCCTGCTCGCACAGTTCTATTAAATACTCCTGCTGTTCCAACATATCATTATACTGCTCTTTGAGCTTTACAGCGGCTGGAGGATCTGTCAGATACAGCGAAACTATTGTTTCCAATGCCTGATTGCTAGATCCTTGGTTTTCTGCTAATCCCCTCTTCACTTCGTCTAATGTATCAATGGTTCTGTCCGTACACAACCGCTCTACCGTTAAGCGAAGTTCGCGAGAATTAGTTTCCATTTTGCCCGCTGCGATAGCAACTGGGAAAGGATGCTCCTTGATATTTTCAAGTCCCCCAATAATACTGTTTGTGTAGGAGGCTGAAATTATATAGTATCCAGCCAACAATATTAAAAGAAAAACTGCCATTACCTTGGCTAATTTTTGATATCTATTTAATTTGTTTTTTAACATTAGTCACGCCCCTTCGAATAAGAAAATCCTTTTATGTGGTATTTGCCCTATGAGAACACTGATCTCCTTTGCCATATTCTTCCTGCATATATTTTTTAAGTATACCATCAAAATATATCTTATTCAATCTGAGTTGGTAATGTCGCGTACAAATACGTATTATAAAATAATCAATAGTGCTGATCCAAGGTCGTTAAAATCATTAATTATATTGTACCTAGTTTATCTATTGAAGATGTGAAAGGATGGGGGGGGGAAATGGCTCTACTTACGGGGGGGGGGCGAGTTGGTGAACTATGTACATTAAAATATTCTGATCAAGAACAGGATAGGTTATACATTCAACGCACAGAGATTAAATATAAGGATCAGAATGGTAAAACAGTGTATGCTGTAAGAGATTTTCCCAAAAGTGAAAGTAGTATGGATGGCATTGAACTTTCCAATTCTGCAATAAAGATTTTGGGGATGATCAAGCGCATGAATTTTCAAAATGGGGTAAAAAGTGATTATTTATTTTATGATAATGAGCATGGGAGATTAAAGATATACTTTTTCAATAGGACACTCAGGAAAATCTGTAATAAGATTGATATTCCGTTTCGCTCAATGCACAAACTAAAAAAACGTATGCTTTGGAGTAATAAATAAAAATGATTTATTGGCTAATCAAAATATTATGTAAAAGTGTAACCCAAAGTGTAACCAAATGTAATCACTAATTTCATCGAAAAAAACGAAAAAGTCCTTGAAAATCAAGGACTCTAAATAAGCTGCTGACGGGAATCGGACCCGTGACCTCCGCACTACCAATGCGACGCTCTACCGACTGAGCCACAGCAGCATCTGGTTATTTGAACCTTGAATAGTTTATCACGGTAACAGGTTTTTGTCAACTACCTTGTGGCAAAATTCTGCAAGCAGGTGCAGGTTATGTATAAAATCAACCCTGCTGTCTGCCGGTTAGCCACAGTCAAATAAAACCTGGGCAGGCAGCAGGAGATGATTCCAAAGAATTCTTTAATTTCCTCCAGGTCCGTCTTTTCTTGGACGTTCGGATTCCGGAAGCGGTTCTGTGCTGACCGGAAATTCATCCGGTACGTCGTATGTCGCATTGGAGGTTTTCGGCAAATCTATTTCGGGAATATTGCCGTCATCATATACATTTTTCATCAGGTTCACCATCCTTTCCTATAGCTTTATTAGTATCTGCGGATACGGAAAAACTATGCAGATTTCAGTTGGGGTTAAGTTCTTGCAATTTCATTAAAAACATAAATTATAGAAATAATAAAAACATTATAAAATATAAAAACACTCTTCCCTTTTTTATTATTTTATGATACAATATCAACATCTGAAAAAGTGATATACAGGAACGGGGCATTAGCGCAGCTGGGAGCGCGTTTGAATGGCATTCAAAAGGTCACGGGTTCGAATCCCGTATGCTCCATTATAGAGTTGAATTTATATACGTTAAAAAACATTATTTCGAGAGACTGTATTAACAGTGTTTGGAAATAATGTTTTTTTATGTGGGCATGACCTTGTTTCGGGTAGTCAAAGTCTCCATCTGCGCAACGGTATGGTTTTGGGAAATAAACAGATTTAGACAGAGGAATCCGGCAGGAATCAATCCTGCCGGAGGAGTATGAAAAAGTATTACTGCAGGTCCTGCCTGCTGATTATTATATTACAGAATAAATGTGTCGAAAGTTTGGAATCTTTGTGAAAAAAATGTGAAGACCTGTTAGAGAAAACGTATGAAATCTAATTGACAAAACCTGCCGCTCTCTTATATAATAGTATTGCTGTTTTTCGGTGATAGTATCTGTGTGGGAGTTCACCGGAGAACGATAAAAGCGGGTGTGGCGGAATGGCAGACGCGCTAGACTTAGGATCTAGTGTCCACGACGTGCAGGTTCAAGTCCTGTCACCCGCACTGAATTATAATTCTCAGTGCAGAGTTTAAGCGGCGGTATCGTGAATGATACCGCCGCTTTTAATTTGGCTCTTTGTCAATAGTTGGGGTGGGATTTGTTAAAATCCCGCCCCAATTCTATGAAAAGGGCCCTTTTTATGTTTAGTTCCAGGTTTTACTGATTTTGGGCATGCCAAATAAGCCTCCG
>Ga0129317_1001077_pt1 | contig 22447 bp, 15 predicted proteins | sample Cm1ome_FD_94430 | JGI IMG/M metagenome (GOLD analysis project Ga0129317, IMG submission 94430) | Eastern black-and-white colobus group fecal microbial communities from Wisconsin, USA - Cm1105 metagenome | ecosystem: Host-associated > Mammals > Digestive system > Large intestine > Fecal | place... | reverse complement strand
TTTATGTTGACAGCGAGGGCGTCCGTGAGACCTTCCCCAGCGAGTGGCAGGCTGAGGATTATCTGGAGCAGGTCAGAAAGGCAGTCAACGAAAAGGAAGCGGCGGAATGGCTCTATGTGGAGCGCGCCAAAGACACCGCCGCAGAGCAGCCGGTCGAGCCGCCTGCGGTACTCACCCAGCCGAAAAAGAAAAAGCAAAACGCGCTTGCCTATCCGCTGGACCCGAACGGCAGCAACTACCGCATCACCGATGACCACATCGGAGAGGGCGCACCGCTGGAGCGTTTTCAGCGCAATCTGGACGCGATCCGTGCCCTGAAAACCGTGGAGACGGAGAACCGCACCGCCACAGCGGAGGAACAGACGGTGCTGGCACAGTATGTGGGCTGGGGCGGTCTGGCGGACTTCTTCGATGAAAAGAACCCGCGATACAGCGAGCTGAAAGACCTGCTGATGGACGCCGAATACGCCGCCGCCCGCGAATCCACGCTGACGGCGTTCTTTACGCCTCCTGTGGTCATCCGCAGCATCTATGCCGCCTTGGGGCAGATGGGCTTCACACAGGGGAACATCTTGGAGCCGTCCTGCGGCATCGGCAATTTCCTCGGTATGCTGCCGGAAGATATGAGCGGCAGCAAGCTCTACGGCGTGGAGCTGGACGATCTCTCTGGACGCATCGCCAGACAGCTTTATCAGAAAAACAGTATTGCGGTGCAGGGCTATGAGAAAACCGCCTTCCCGGATAACTTTTTTGATGTTGCCATTGGCAATGTCCCCTTCGGCCAGTTCCATGTGCCGGACAAACGCTATGACCGGCTGAATTTTCCTATCCATGAGTATTTCATCGCCAAGGCGCTGGATCAGGTCAGACCGGGCGGCGTTATCGCCGTTGTGACCTCCAGCTACACCATGGACAAGCGCACCGCCAGCGTGCGAAAATACATCGCGCAGCGAGCGGAACTGCTGGGGGCGATTCGGCTACCCAACAATGCGTTCAAGGCCGCGGCAGGTACGGAGGTGGTTTCAGACATTCTGTTCCTCCAAAAGCGGGAACGAATGGTGGATATAGAACCCGAATGGGTACACCTTGCCACCAACGAGGACGGCATCCAGATGAACAGTTATTTCATCGACCACCCGGATATGATCTTGGGTGAGATGAAGATGGTGTCCGGGCCGTTCGGCCCCACGCCCACCTGTGAACCGTACCCGGATCAATCTTTAGAGGAACTTCTGGCGGAGGCCGTTCAAAATATCCACGGCGAGATCACCGCTTATGACCGGGAGGAAGAATTGGAGGGTGAGGATCATTCCATTGAGGCTGACCCCGCTGTTCGTAATTTTTCCTATACGCTGGTAGCGGGCCAGATCTACTACCGGGAAAACAGCCGCATGAACCCCGTGGAGGTATCCAAGACGGCAGAGAGCAGAATCCGCGGCATGATCGAGCTGCGGGATTGTGTGCGGACGCTGTTGGAATACCAGACCGAGGACTATCCCGATGAGGAGATCAAGGCGCAGCAAGCCAAGCTGAATACCCTCTACGACGCCTTCACCCGGAAATATGGACTCATCAATTCCCGCGGTAACGCCATCGCGTTTGACCAGGACAGCTCCTACTTCCTGCTGTGTTCGCTGGAAATTCTGGACGAGGACCGGAACCTAAAACGGAAGGCGGACCTGTTCACCAAGCGCACCATCCGCAGTCACAAACCTGCTGAAAAGGTAGACACGGCGGTGGAGGCGCTGGCGCTGTCCATTGGCGAAAAGGCCCATGTGGATATGGACTATATGAGCAGGCTCACCGGCAAGGACGAGGAAACGCTGTTTTCTGAGTTGACCGGCGTGGTGTTCCTAAACCCCGCTTACACCGGCGAGAACGACGGGCATGAGAAATACCTGCCCGCGGACGAGTATCTTTCCGGCAATGTGCGTCAGAAATTGGCGGTTGCCCAAGGTAAGGCAGAACAGGACCCACAGTATCAGATCAACGCTGAGGCATTGGCGCAGGTGCAGCCCATCGACCTCACCGCCAGCGAGATCTCCGTCCGGCTGGGCGCTACATGGCTGGACACCGAATATGTCCGCCGGTTTATCTTCGAAACGCTGGGGACACCCCGCAGCGCGCAATGGAGCATGAAGGTCCACTATTCCGGCATCACAGGTGAATGGCGCATCGAAGGCAAAAGCACGGATCGCGGCAATGTCAAGGCCATCAGCACCTACGGCACCAAGCGCATCAACGCCTATGAGATCATTGAGGACACCTTGAATTTGAAGGATGTCCGTATTTTTGATTATGTGTACGATGCCGATGGCAGGAAAACCGCTGTCCTCAACAAGAAGGAAACCGCCATCGCCCAGAGCAAGCAGGAACTCATTAAAGACGCCTTTGCCGAATGGATCTGGAAAGACCCTGATCGACGCGAAGCCATCTGTAAGACCTACAATATCCTGTTCAACAGCAACCGCCCCCGCGAGTATGATGGCAGCCACATCAGCTTTTCGGGCATGAACCCGGAGATCACGCTCCGCAAGCACCAGGTCAACGCCATCGCCCACATTCTCTACGGTGGAAATACTTTGCTGGCTCATGTAGTGGGCGCCGGCAAGACATTTGAAATGGTCGCGGCGGCGATGGAGTCAAAGCGGCTGGGCCTGTGTCAAAAATCTCTCTTTGTGGTGCCCAACCACCTGACAGAGCAGTGGGCCACTGAGTTTTTGCAGCTCTATCCTGCGGCCAATATTCTTGTCGCCACCCGCAAGGATTTTGAAACCAAAAACCGCAAGAAATTCTGTGGGCGCATCGCCACCGGCGACTACGATGCCGTTATCATCGGGCATAGCCAGTTTGAGAAGATCCCCATGAGCGTAGAGCGCCAGCGGGCCATTCTTGAACAGCAGATCGACGAAATCATAATGGGCATTTCCGAAGCCAAGCGAGAAAAAGCGGAGAACTTCACCATCAAACAGATGGAGAAGACAAAAAAGGGCCTGCAAGCCAAGATCGACAAGCTGAACGACCAGAGCCGCAAGGACGATGTGGTCACCTTTGAGGAATTGGGCGTTGACCGTATCTTCATCGACGAGAGCCATTATTTCAAAAACCTCTTTCTCTACACGAAAATGCGGAATGTGGGCGGTATTGCCCAGACCGAGGCGCAGAAAAGTTCAGACCTCTTTATGAAGTGCTGCTACCTCGATGAGATCACCGGAGGGCGCGGCATTGTCTTTGCCACCGGCACCCCCATTTCCAACAGCATGGTGGAGCTTTACACCATCCAGCGTTACTTGCAGATGTCGGCGTTGGAGGAGCAGGGCTTACAGCACTTCGACGCATGGGCGGCAAACTACGGGGAAACCGTCACCGCAATCGAGTTGTCCCCGGAGGGAACCGGCTACCGGGCCAAGACGCGCTTCGCCAAGTTTTATAACCTGCCGGAGTTGATGAGCGTATTCAAAAATGTGGCGGACATTCAGACGGCGGATATGCTCAAGCTGCCCGTGCCGGAGGCGCATTACCACAACATCGCCCTGAAACCCTCCGAGTATCAGAAAGAGATCGTGGCGTCGCTGGCGGAGCGCGCCGAGAAGGTCCGCAACCGGCAGGTGGACAGCAGCGTGGACAATATGCTGCTTATCACCAATGATGGCCGCAAGCTGGCGCTGGATCAGCGGCTCGTCAACCCCATGCTGCCCAGCGATCCCAACAGCAAAGCCGCCAAGTGCGCGGAGAATGTGTTTGAGATCTGGCGGCGCACCGCAGACCAACGCTCCACCCAAATGATCTTTTGCGACCTCAGCACACCGAAGGATGACGGCACATTCAGCGTTTATGATGATATTCGCGCGAAATTGCTGGAATTGGGCGTTCCCGAAAACGAGATCGCCTTCATCCACAACGCCAAGAGCGAGGTACAGAAGAAAGACCTGTTCGGCAAGGTGCGGAGCGGTCAGGTGCGTATCCTGTTGGGCAGCACCCAGCGTATGGGAGCAGGCACCAACTGCCAGCAAAAGCTCATCGCCTTGCACCATCTCGACTGCCCGTGGCGTCCGTCCGACCTTCAGCAGCGTGAGGGGCGCATTATCCGGCAGGGCAACGAAAACCCAGAGGTGGACATTTACAGCTATGTCACCGAGGGTACCTTCGATGCCTATTTGTACCAGCTGGTAGAATCCAAGCAGAAATTTATCAGCCAAATTATGACCAGCAAATCGCCTGTCCGCTCCGCCGAAGATGTAGACGAACAGGCGCTTTCTTATGCCGAGATCAAGGCGCTGGCCAGCGGCAACCCCATGATCAAGGAAAAGATGGATCTCGACATTGAGGTGTCCAAGCTGAAGCTGCTGAAAGCCAACCATCTTTCTCAGAAATACGCGCTGGAGGACGCCATCAGCAAGGGCTTTCCGAAACAAATCGCGGAAACGCAGGCGCGGATCGCCGGGTATGGCGCGGATATTGCCACGGTCAAGGAAAATACCCACCCAAACGCGGACGGTTTCTCTCCGCTTACGCTGGCAGGCGTCACCTACGCTGACAAGAAAGAGGCGGGCGCGGCGCTGCTGACCATGTGCCAAACGATGCTCTCCCCGGAGGCGACACAGATCGGCAGCTATCGCGGCCTGACGCTGGAGCTGGCCTTTGATACCTTCGCACGGGAGTACCGCCTGACCATGATCGGGCAGCTCCGCCACACGGTCACGCTGGGAACCGATGTGTTCGGCAATTTGCAGCGCATGGACAATGCACTGGAGGGACTGCCCATCAAGGAGCAAACCTGCCGGGAGCAGCTTTCCAATCTGCAAACGCAGTTGGAAACCGCAAAGGCAGAGGTACAAAAGCCGTTTCCCCGCGAGGCAGAGCTGAACACCAAAACGGCACGGCTGGAGGAATTGAATACCCTGCTGAATTTAGACCACAAGGAGCCGGAGATCGTAGACGCCGAGCCGGACGAGGATCAAAGGCCGCCGGAGCGCCGCAGACCGCAGTTGGAGCGGTAAAACCAATAGAAAATGGAGGAAATTATGGGTTATCAGGAAAGCTGGCTCTACATCGAGCCGCAGCGCAAATTCGAAAAGCTGATCCGCGCCTACGAAAAGGCGGAGCAGTCCGGCTACTATGAGGTAGCCGGTGCGGAACCCCGTTCCGTCATTGTTTTGAAGCAGCCCTTTGGAGATATTCCTGCCGGGAAGAAGCTGCTTTGGGTGTGCGGCGACCGTGGTTTTCACTGTGCCGCAGGGGTATTTGGCGGGGAGCTGAAATGCTCCGGTAGACTCCGCGTCATTCCGGTGGAGGAGGTACTGGACGGCACCGATGATCCCCGTATGGAGGGGCTGGACTTAGACAGTCCGGCCCCAAGCGAAAACGCCTATATGAAACGATACAGTGTTGCCAATTACGCCCACCGGATGCGGGCGGGTTTGGCACGATAGAAAGGGACTGCACATGAACAAGAAAATTACAGAAAATGACCTATACGCAAAATTGAGGAAAGAACGCGAAGAACTCTACAAGATCATTGGTAAAGAAGGAATTACCGATCAGAAAGTCCGTATTGATAAATACGCGCATCTATATGTTCTGCAAGACGAGATGACAGAGTACCTGAGAGCACGGAGACTGAGCCAAGCAGAAATCGAAAAGCTGTATGCAGTTGAAAATTTCTATGAGTATATCCAGAACTATTTGCTACATCACAAGGATGTTTTTAACTACCCATATCAAAAATGTGCTGATTCTATTCTTTATCCAGAGGACTGAGAAAAGATCGCTGGGAGGTGAGTGCCATGCCCTACCTATCTAAGGAACAGATCGCTGCCGCCCGCGAGATGGACCTATTGACCTACCTGCGGCGGTTTGAGCCGGAGGAGCTGGTCCATGTCGGCGGAGATACCTATGCCACCCGCACACATGATTCGCTGAAAATTTCCAACGGAAAATGGTGCTGGTGGTCACGGGGTATCGGCGGCACAACCGCGCTGGACTATCTGACAATGGTGGAGGGGGTTTCCTTTTTAGACGCCGTGCAGCGTATTCTCGGAAAACCGCTCCATGTGCCGCCCAAATCAGAGCCAACCGCACCGCTCCCGAAAACTGAATTTACCCTCCCACCCAAACACGCCGACAATCGGCGTGTTTTTGCATATCTGCGGAGCCGGGGCGTTGACGCGGAGATCATCAACCACTGCATCAAGCACGGTCAGCTTTACGAGGACGCCGCGCATCATAACTGCGTATTTGTGGGCTACGAACATGGGAACCCTGCCTACGGCGCACTACGTGGGACGCTCTCAGAAACCACCTTCGCCGGTGAAGTCCCCGGCAGCGATAAGCGGTTTTCCTTTGCCGTTCCCCTTTGCGCCGGCGGCAAAACCCTCTGTGTGTTTGAATCCGCCATTGACGCGCTTTCTTACCTGACGCTGCTAAAGCTGCGGGGGCAGGAATGGCGCGCCGCCAATGCGCTGTCCCTCTCCGGCATCTATCAGCCTCGGAAGGATGGCTCGATCCGATTCCCCGCGGCGCTGGAGCAATACCTGAAGGACAACCCCGGCGTGGAGCGGATCGTGCTGTGTCTGGATAATGACAGGCCGGGGCGGGCGGCGTCGGCGGCCATTCAAAAGTGCCTTCCCCAATATGAGGTCATCGACAACCCACCCCGCCGCGGAAAGGACTACAACGACCAGCTCCAGCTTGTGAAAGGGATCAGCGGCAGGGTAAAGACCCGTGGCGGTGACGCACGCTGATTTTCTTTTTCGGCTGGGTTAGGACTGCAAGCGGCCTGCGGCTGCTTTGCAGTCGCAAGCATAGCATTTTGACATCAAAATGCGCTTGTTAAGGGGTAAACCCCTTAATATCCCCACTTCAACAGGAAAGGAGCCTCTATGAAACGCAACAATGTCAAGCAGATCACCGTTCGCCTGACCGCTGATGAATACGCCCATGTCAAACAGCTATCCAAGGACAGCGGCTTGAAAATGGAACCTGCGATTCGGCGGCTTATCATGGGCGTGAACCTGCGTCCCCGTCCGCCTGATGAACTGCCGGAGCTGCTGCGTCAGCTTTCCGGCATCGGTACGAACATCAACCAAATCGCTAAAGTTGCCAATGCCTCCGGCTATGTCCGCAAGGAGGACATTCAAAACATCATGGAAATGCAAGCGGCATTGTGGAGGGCGGTGAAGCGGGGGTAGTGGCTGTCACCAAAGTTTTTGCCATTCGCGTCCGGTTAGATGACCGTGTACGCTACATCACCGATGGAGAGAAAACCTCGCTGGCGTCCAGCATCACCTATATTTCCAATCCCGAAAAGACAGAGCAATTCTTTTTCACTTCTGCGTTGAATTGCAGCAGCGTGGACACCGCTCTTTCTGAAATGATGGAAACCAAACAGCAGTTTGGCAAAATGGGCGGCGTCCTCGGCTATCACTTTATCCAGTCCTTTCAGCCGGGGGAGGTCACACCAGAGCAGGCACACGCTGTCGGGCTGGAATTTGCCAAGCGGTTGTTTGGAAAACGGTATGAGGTCGTTATCAGCACCCATTTGAATAAGCACCACCTGCATAATCATCTGGTGGTCAATTCTGTGTCCTGTATAGACGGGCAGAAATACCATTCCAGCCCGGAGAGCTACTACAACGATGTGCGCGGTACCTCAGACGCACTGTGCCGGGAGAATGACCTATCCGTCATTGCCCCGCAGGGCAAGGGCAAGCATTACGCCGAGTGGAAGGCGGAGCAGGGCGGCAAGCCCACCGTGCGCGGCATCATCCGCGCCGACATTGACACGATCATTGGGCAAGCCTACACCTACGATTCCTTTCTCATGCTCCTGCGACGAAACGGCTACGAGGTGCGGCGCAACCCCAATCGGAAATACACAACGGTTAAGCCACCCGGCGCAAAGCGGGCGATCCGTCTGGACAGTTTGGGCAAGGGCTACACCGAAGCGGATATTCTGCTGCGGCTCTCCCGCCAACGGCACGGCGGCATGACCCCGCCGACCGTCACCCATGCCGTCAAGCGTTACCGAATAAAGGGCAAGCTGGCCACCGTCCGAAAAAAGAAAATCATCGGCTTTCACGCCCTATATCTCCGCTACCTCTACCTGCTGCGGGGAAACAGGCGGAAAAAGCTACCGCCCAAGCTGCCCTTCTCCGTCAAGCGGGAGGTCATTCATTTGGAGCGGTATGAGCAGCAATTCAAATACCTTTTATCAAGCAAAATCACCACGGCAGCAGAGCTGGAGCAGCGTATCCGTGTGCTGGAGTGGGACATTCGCTTGTTGGAGGAGCAGAGAAAACCACTTTATCAGGAAAGGAGGAACACCAGCGATGAAGAAGCACAGGCCAAGTACAGCACGGAGATCCAACAGCAGACTGCCACCCTGCGTGAAAAGCGCGGGGAGCTGCGTCTGTGCCGCAGGATACAATCGGACATTCCGAGGGTATCCCAACAGTGCCAGCAGGCGCAGGCTGAACGGCAGAAAAATCTAAAGAACAAGGAGGAACACGAACATGAGTACCAGTGGCGAAACCGCTGACCTGATGGTGCGCGAGGGTATCCAGATCACCGAGAGTGCCCTTAAGCTGGCAGGGCTGGGGGCGAAAAATCTTGCCGCCTTGCTGATTGCCCTTGCCAACGACAATCAGAAGCTCGCCGGCAAGACCAACCTCAAGCGCCTGATCCACGACGGCGAGGAGCTGACGATCTTTTCCGTCAAGCAGGAGGACTTGAAGGGCTTTCAGATGGAAGCCAAACGCTACGGCGTCCTGTTTTACCCCATCGTCAATAAGGTGGAAAAGACCGGCACGGTGGAGATCATGGCGAAGGCCAAGGACGCCAAGCAGATCAACCGCATTTTTGAACGCATGGGCTATCCTGCGCCTGTGAAGGAGGATACTGCCGCAAAAAAAGAGAACGCCCGCGCTCCGTCCGAGAGCAACTCGACCGAGCGCGGGACTGGTGCGAGAGCGTCTACGGCACCGGCTATGGGGAAAGCTGACACCCGCCCCTCTGTCCGCAGCCGCCTGATGGCACTGCAAGCCGCGGCGGAGCGGGACGGCACGGCCCCTACCAAGGACACCGTGCGGGAAGCCATTCAAAAGGCTATGCCCACGCGGGAATAAATTGATTTCGAAAAGGAGAAACGAACATGGCAAAGTTAGACGATTTGATTCAGCAGAAGCAGCAGCGCGACGAGGACTGGAAGGCAAAGAAAACAGCGGAGCGCGAGGAATTGGGACAGCTATCCGACGATGCGGTCATGCGCGTCACCAGTGAACCCGACGCCTATCTGCACTATCTGGACACGCAGGCCATCAACCCGCGATACAGCGCGTCCAATGTGATGCTGGCGATGGCGCAGAACCCGGAGATCACCTACATCAACAGCCTGGAGGTGTGGAACCGGCTGGGGCGCAGCGTCAACCGTGACGAGAACGGCATGAAGATCCGCGTGTCGGATACCTACGTGAAGGACGGAAGGGAGTATCACGGCTATAAGATCGGGCGTGTGTTCGATATTTCCCAGACCCACGGCAAGGCCGGTGTTCCGGCGCTGAGCATGAAAGACAATACACCGGAAATGGACGCCGCCCTGCGCCGATTGCTGGACAGCTCCCCCGTTCCCGTGGTCACCAGCAGCACCATGTACCAGGATGCCGTTTATGATCCTAAAACGCAGAGCATTACGGTATCCAGCCGCCTAATCGACAGCAAGATCTTTGCGGCGCTCTCCCGTGAGATCGTCCACGCCGGTATCCATGACCACGGACGCTATCCCTACTATACCCGCGAGGACTGCGCCATGGACGCCGAGAGCGTCAGCTATATGCTCTGCCGTAATTTCGGCGTGGAGACCCCGCAGCCCGATGTGAGCCGTGTGGGGCAGGTGTTTGACGGTATGGAGGTGCAGGATCGCCGCGGCGTGGTGGACAGCCTGCAAAAGTATTTCCGCAAGCTGCAAAATGACATTCAGCGTGAGATCTCTCCGCAGGAGCGCAAGCAACCGGAGCAGAATCGGCCCATTCGCTGAGGAAGGAGGACGAAGCGTGAAAAAGAAAGTTGCATTTGCTCTCTGCGCGGCGCTGATGCTGTGCAGCATGAGCGTCGCAGCGCTGGCCGCAGAGCCCATGACAGAAGCCGATACGGTATCCACGATGATCTCTGCCGCAGATACGCTCCCCGGCATTTCCGCCTATCCCGCCGAGGTCAGAGCCAGCGAGGAAAACGGTGTGTACCGATTAGAAAAGGTCTACTACCTGACCGCAAAGGACGATCCCACCACGATCCCCACCGCTGACTTTGAGCGCGAGGGTCACACCTATACGCTCCTTGATTTGCTGAAAAATGACCAGACAGAAACGGACACGCGGGAGCATATCGAGGTGGTCACGCTGGAGAGCAAGACCAAGGACATGGCGGAAATTCTGAAAATGCTGGAGCCGAAGTTGGAGGTCAAGACCGAGGACGGCTATGAGGGCGTCCTGTCCCTTGACCACACCACCATTCAGGTGGAGGCAGCGGGCTATGGGACCAGCAGCCGCACGGTGACGGCGGAGCGCACCTATCCAAACCTCTCAGACGCGGATGTGTCCCTTGTTCCCAAGTCCGTGAATGAAAATGGCCGCACCCTGACACTTGCCGATGTGAGCTGGCAGGAGGCGGCTGTCGATCCCACGGACGGCTATGACATTCCCATCCGCTATACCGCCGTGGCAAGCTACACCGGCACCGCCACCAGCAAATACGCCACCGGCTACACCGTCACGGCGGACTATAAGGGTGACGTCACCCGTACAAGCTGTGATACGGTGGTCTACACTGCCGTTTTTTCCAGCGTCGGTGCTGCGGCATCGGCAAAGAGCGGAGTTGATTTTAACTGGCTGTGGCTGCTGCTCCCCGTGGGTGCTGCGGCGCTGGGCGGCTGCGGCTACGCCGGTTACAAAGGCTACAAGCACTACATCAATAAGAAAAGAGGGTACGCCGCATGAAAAAATATCTGACCACGCTGCTGGCCGCCTGCTGCATGCTGGCGGCTTTTTCCATGCCTGCATCGGCATTGGAATATCACTTTGACGGCCCGGACGCAGGACTGTTCGGACGCCCCACCTCGGACGATACCATTTATGTCACTGCGGCTGAATCCGTCAATACGAACCGCAGCAAGGACGCCGCCTACATCCCGCCTGCTTTCGGAAGTCCGACCAGCTACACACTAAACGCTGGGGAGCTGCTGACACCAAACCTTGTGAGCGGTTCGGCCACGGGAACGGTCAGCGGCACAGGCGGTGTGACCGTCCTGCCGCCCTCCGCTTCCGGCAGCACCGGCGGAAACACCGGTTCCTACACGTCGGTGAAGTACACCGCGGTCACGAAAGACCTCTATTACAGCGGCGGCTACCTCGGTACGCTGAAAATCCCCACCCTCGGCCTGTCCGTCAAGGTGTATCAGGGGACGGACGCGGATGCGCTCCGCAAGGGCGCGGGACATTTCGCCAACACCTCCATTTGGGAGGGGAATGTGGCGATTGCGGGCCACAATCGCGGCGTCAATAACCACTTCGGAAAGATCCACACCCTCGACATTGGCGACACCATCAAGCTGACCACCCAGCTCGGCACACGCAACTATGAAGTGTACTCTGTCAGTAAGATCGGCGTGGACGATACCAGCGTTCTGAATGACAGCACGGAGAACATCATCACCCTTGTCACCTGCGTGATGAATAAGCCGGATTACCGCTGGTGTGTGCAGGCTCGACAGAAGTAGTATTGATGTGAATAATTCCGACAAGAAAAAAGTTATTCACATTGATGTTAAAAACTTTACTTGGCGCAAAGGGGGTGATATAATGGCTGACAAAGGTGGTGACAGAATCATGGAGTTAAAAAACAGATCGCAGTACCTTGATAAGCTCATTTCCGTTCAGGATATGGAGGTCATCAAGGTCGTGACCGGAATCCGGCGCTGCGGCAAATCCAGCCTGCTGAAATTGATGATGGCACATCTGCGGGAACAGGGCGTCATGGAGGAACAGATACTCTCAATGAACTTTGAGTCCATGCAGTTTGCCGATATGGACAGCAAGCGGCTGTATCAGTATGTGATGGAGCGTACACCCAAGGAAAAGCGGCTCTACCTGTTTTTGGACGAGGTGCAGAAGGTTCGGGACTGGCAGGATGCCGTGAATTCCTTCCGTGTGGATCTGGATTGTGACATTTATGTGACCGGTTCCAACGCCTACCTGCTTTCCTCCGAACTGTCCACATATCTGTCCGGGCGCTATGTGGAGATCAAGATGCTGCCGCTGTCCTTCCGTGAGTTTTTGGACTTCCACGGCTATCTGCTGGAGGAGTACAAAGCCCCCAACGGAATGACGAAAAAGCGTGCCAAGGGAAAAGACGGCGAAGCGTATGAGCTGCGCGACCTGTTTGAAGCCTACGCACAGTTTGGCGGTATGCCCGCGCTGGCCGAGGCGGAGCTGGATCAGGAACGCGCCAATATGCTGCTGGATGGCATTTATTCCGCTGTGGTCGTGCGGGACATTCTGGAGCGCGGCAAACGGAAAGAACAGCGGGCCGTCACCGACGCGCTGCTGCTTCGCAAGATCATTCTGTTTCTGGCTGACAACATCGGCAACAACACCTCGGCTGCGTCCATCGGGCGCACCCTTGTCAGCGAGGGCCTGTTGGACGATGGCAGAAAGACCAAGCCTGCGGTGCAGACCATCTCTGCCTATATCGACGCACTGTTGGAGTCCTATATCTTTTATGAGGTCAAGCGGTTTGACATCAAGGGAAAGGACTACCTGCGGACGTTGGGCAAATACTATATCGTCGATCCCGGCCTCCGCACCTACCTGTTAGGAAACCGGGGCGGCGATGTGGGACACATTCTGGAAAACATCGTTTATTTTGAACTGCTGCGGCGTGGTTATGAGGTGGCCATCGGCAAGGTTGGTGAAAAGGAGATCGACTTCATCGCAACAAAGATGAATGAGAAAAAGTATATCCAAGTCACTGACAACATGAACGCCCCCGAAACCCGCGCACGGGAGCTTGCGCCGCTGCAAGCTGTGCAGGACAATTACGAGAAGATCGTGATTGCCATGGACTGCGACCTTATCAGCGACGTGGACGGTATCAAAATCGTAAAGGCGCTGGACTTCCTGCTCAGCGAAGTGTAACTAAAAATCCGCTCTGAAAAATCAGGGCGGATTTTTTGACACACGGCGGTATCCGCGATACCATGAAGCCATCAAAGGATATGGAGGTACACACCATGAAGCGAGGAAGTTTTGCAGCCGGTTTTCTTACCTGCCTGCTGTTGGCTGGCGTCACTACCACGGCGTATGCTGCCGGGATCATGGCCGAGCGCAGTACCCATCGCGTATTTGTCGATGGACGGGAAGTACAGATGGAAGCCTATGTCATCAACGGCAACAACTATGTGAAGCTGCGGGACATTGGCGAACAGGTCGGTTTCAATGTTTATTGGGACAGCGTTAACGGCTGTGTGCAGGTGGAAAGCGGAAAGCCCTACACCGGAACCGCACCCCAGCAGACTGCCGCAGCACCCACAGACGGTTCCCGGTATGTTCCCAAGGTGGGTGATGTGATCCGCTGCGACGATGGCACGGACTACACTATTAAAGATGTGTCCCGCTGGAACAACAACGCCTTTTCCAGCGCACCGCTGGGAGAACTGCCTGCCGCCACCTGTGACTGGAGCAAGCTGCCCCAGCCGGAAATGCCGAGAGCGGAGGCACGTCACTTCACCAGCGGCGGACAGGACTACCTGTTCCAACGCAATCTCTACGAAACACGCCGGATGCTCTATACCTTGTATAATGCCATCGGGGACAACCCCGAAACATGGCAGAATGGCCAGCCGGTGAAATTCCCCAGCGGAAATGACAAGGTGAAGATCAACCTGACCATTCCCGCAGATGTCACACCGCAGAGCTTCTGGCCGTGGCGCTCGGAGCAGATCACCGAGCTATTCAATTCCTGCCCGCCGGGGACTTACTCTCTGGAGGCATGGAATGTCTACAAAAACGGCGTGTTTCAATACACTGAGTACAGCATCTATGTGAGCTGACAATTTCATATTTCAATGAGCAGGCGGTATGTGAAAGCATACCGCCTTTTCTGTTTCCCAAAATCAATAAAAGGAGAAAATGCACATGAAAAAACGATTGGTTTCCATGCTCCTTGCACTGGTAATGGTGCTGGGGATGCTCCCGGCCACGGCCCTTGCCGCCAGCAGTGAGGAGGAAGCCCTGGGCGAAGTCAATATCTACAACGGAGAACAGAAGCTCTCCTATCTCTCCATCAATGGCCGCATCCGTGAGCTGATCTATACCTATTTTAATTATGTGGACAGCAACGGCAGGACAAAGGAGATCCCCGCGTACTGCGTCAACCCCAACACCAAGGGCGTCCCGCAGACTGTTGGCCCCGGCGAGAGTATCAAGTATCTCGCCAAGGAAAAGGGCAGCGATCCGAAGGTCATGGGTATCATCGCCAACGGCTATCCTACCCGTGGCCTTTCGGAGCTGAAGCTGGAGAACAAGTACCACGCCTACTATGCGACCAAGATGGCGCTGTGGTGCTACTTGCTCCCCAACTGGAACATCAACAACCTGAAGGTCAATCCCAATCTCACAGGAAAAGAGCTTCAGCGGGCACAGGCCATCCTTGCCGCAGCCAAGGACATCTATGCGCGCGGTACGGCATGGAACAAGGTCTACTCGCCCCGCGTTACCGCTACCCCTGACCGGGACACCGCCTATGCCGTCACGGTGGACGGGCAGCAGTACAAGCAGCAGGTGTTTACAATTCACTCTGACACATGGGTGTGCAATTACGCCATCCGCGTGGCCTTCTCTGATCCCGCCTCCGTCCCCGCAGGAGCGCGCATTGTGGACATGAACAACAAGGATATTACCACCATCACCACCTCCGGCACCGGGGATGGCTACGGCGGTAAATTCAAGGTGCTGTACCCTGCCGCTGAGGTGGCGGGCAAGACCGGCAGCGTCCAGCTTTCTTTTACCACTGATGTTTATAAGTATGCTGTGTTTTATGCTGTGTGCGCGGAGCAGAACAAATACGGCCAGCTCCAGAACTATATGTGCGATACCGATCCTACCGTCACCATGCGCCTGTCCGCATACAGCAATTTCAGCGACGGGGAAAAGCCCGAAGCGCCTGACACCGGTCTGAAGCTCATCAAGCTGGAAAAGGGTACGGATACCCCTCTCAGCGGCGCTATTTTTGAGGTGGTCGATCCCGACGGAGCCACCGTCGGCACCTTCGCCACCGGCTCGGACGGCACCGTGACCATCCCTCTGACGCTGGCGGGCAACTACACCGTGTATGAGCGTGTAGCGCCTTTGGATCACCTACTCAGTGATACGCCCGCACAGAATATCAAGGTTGAGTATGGCAAGGTGGCGGAGCTGACCTGCTGGAACGAGTCTTACGGAACGCTTCGCATCGAGAAGCTGTCCGACACCGGGGCGCACCTGCCCGGTGCCATGGTGCAGATCAAGCACATCGAGAGCGGCGTGACCTACACCGCTGAAACCAATTTTGCGGGCTATGCCATCTTTGACAACATCAAGCCCGGTGCTTACGAGATCAAGGAGATCACCGCGCCCTCCGGCTGGCTGAAGGACGACGCCACCTATACAGCTTCCGTGGCCACCGGCGAAACCACGACCTTTTCTCTCGTGAACAAGGAGCTTCCCGGCCTGCGGATCATCAAGTATGACCGCAAGAACATGGTGGCGATGGCCAATGTCACCTTTGAAATTTTCCGAGACAGCGTTTCTCTCGGTAAATTCCGCACGGACGAGTTTGGTGAAATCCTTTTGACCGATGCTACTCCCGGCACCTACCGCACCGTGGAAGTGGATACCGGCAGCGACGGTCACATCCTCGACACCACGCCGCAGGAGGTGGAGCTGTCTGCCGGTGACGGCATCAAGGAGCTGCTGTTCTTCAACGATGTGAAGCCGGGGATGAGATTGGTGAAGGTGGACAGCACCGACCCCAGCCGTGTCATTCCCAACGCTGTGTTTGAGATCAAATCCGTAGCTGGTGACTACGGCCCCAAGGAATTTACCACCGATCAGAACGGCGAGATCGACCTCTCTAAGCTCCCCACCGGCGCGTATGTGGTGACGGAAAAAGCCTGTGAGGGCTATATCATCGACCAGGCCCAGCGCATCATCCAGCTTGACCCCAACGAGGACGCACAGTTCGTATTCACCAATACCATCAAGCCCTCCTTGCAGATCATTAAGACAAGCGCAGACGGTAGCCGCCTGAAAAATGTTCATTTCCGCATCGCTAAGATTGAGGACGGAACGCATTATCTCGACCGCACCACCAATGAACAGGGCGAAATTCTGATTGCCGATTTGGAGCCCGGCGTGTACTCCGTCAAGGAAACCGCCACGGATTCCTCTCATATCCTCGACCTGCGGGAGTATCACATGGAGCTGTTCGCAGGCCGAACCAGTACCCTGACCATCGAAAACCAGAAGCGCCCCAACCTGACCGTCTACAAGCACGACGCCGACACCGGCGAGCCGATTGCGAACACTGTGTTTGAAGTCCGCGCCGCAGACGGCCACAGCGTCGATCAGATCAAGACAGACAGTGAGGGCAAGGCGGAGCTGAAAAATTTACTCCCCGGCGTGTACGAAATCTCGGAAAAGTCCGTGCCGTCCCCGTATCTGCTGGACGCGCCCTCTCAGCTTGCGACGCTTTATCCCAACCGCGACCACACCGTTTATTTTGAAAACCATCAGAAGCCCGCGCTGACCGTCAAAAAGGTGGACAGCGTGACGGGAGACCCCTTGCAGGGCGCGAAATTCCATGTTACCTACGCCAGCAACAATACCGGCAGCGGCGAAATCAATGACCTCGGCACCTACTACACCGGTGAGAACGGTCAGTTTCAGTTGACCGGCCTGCGTGATGGCTGGTACAAAATCTCGGAATTGGAGCCGCCCACGGGGTACGCCATCAAGGAGGCCACGCAGGAGGTCTACATCAAGTCCGGCACTTCCAAGACGCTAACCTTTGAAAATATTCCCCTCTCCGCATTGGTGGTGTGGAAGTACGACAGCGTGACAGGCGAGGCGGTGAGCAACGCCGTATTCCAAGTGAAGTATCTGACCGGCACCTCCGGCACAGGCGGTACGGTTATCGGCACCTACAAGACCTCGGCCAACGGCAGCTTTACCGTGACGGGGCTGAAAGAAGGCACTTACATCGTCGAAGAGCTTGCCAGTGACAGCGGCCATGTGATCGACTCCGCACCGCAGACGGCCTATATCAGCGGCAAGCAACAGGATGTGGTGCAGCTCTATTTTGGAAATTCTCCCAAGGGCAGCCTGCTGGTGAAGAAGATCGACAGCGCCACCCATAAGCCCCTTTCCAATGTGGAATTTATGGTGACGACCGCAGACGGAACGGTGGTGGGCGATGCCAACGGCAAATATGTGACGGACAGCGCAGGTACTTTCACGATTACGGACATCACTCCCGGCACGACGCTGGTAGTAAAGGAAACCCGCGCAAGGGACGGCTATCTGCTGGACGACACCCCGCAGACCGCAACCATCAAGGCAGGCCAGACCGTGACGCTGGAGTTCCGCAATCAGCCGCAGGGCTCCCTTATTATCAATAAGCTGTCCAGTGCGGATAAGAAAACCCCCTTGGAGGGCGTGCTGTTCCAAATCACCTATTCCGATGGTAGCTTCGTGGATAACGGTACGCTTTCCAGCAAGGGCCTGTATCGGACTGATAAAAACGGCCAGATCATTCTCAGCGGCATCACCGGAACGGTGGTTGTGACCGAGGTGGAAACCATCAAGGGGTATCGCATTGACGATGCCTCCCGCAGTCAGACCATCGAGGTCCGCGCCAACGATACGCAGCAGCTTTGGTTCTATAACGCCCCTACCTCCCGAATCCTGCTCCACAAGGTGGACAAGGCCACCGGCAAGGGGATTTACGGCGCAGTGTTCCTGCTTTACGACAGCAATCACAATCCCATCGGGGAGTATGTGACCGATCAGGACGGCTACATCTACGCCGACGAGGGACTGGCCGATGGCCGCTATTATCTGCGTGAGATCAAAGCGGCCACCGGATATGTGCTGGACCCGGAACTGAAAACCATCTATGTCCGCTACGGCTCCACCACAGAAATCGAGTGGAGCAATACCGCGGAGTGCGGCCAAATCCAGATCATCAAGAAATCCGCAGACGATAACGCCACCAATGGCCTGCCTGCCGGGACGCTGCTGGAGGGTGCGGTATTTGAAATCTATGACAAAGCTGGCAATGTGGTGGACACCATCAAGTCTGACCGCAACGGACGCGCCATTTCCAAGACGCTGCCGTTGTCCCGCTATACCGTCCGTGAGATCAAAGCGCCCGCAAATTACTCCATTAACCCCACAGTGATGACCGCCTATCTGGAATTCAACGGACAGATCGTCACCTTTGAAGTGCAGAATACCAGCGTTTCCACCGGCGTATCCATTAAGAAAACCGGCCCTGTGCAGGCTGTCCCCGGTCAGCCGATTCGCTACGTGTTCTCACAGATCAAGAACAGCTCCAACGTTGCCCTCGACTCCTTCTATTGGCGCGATCAGCTTCCCGCGCAGGTGACGCTGAGCAAAATCGTCACCGGCAGCTACAATCAGCCGCTTTCCTACAAGGTGGTCTATAAGACCAACCTCTCCGGGGACTACCGCACTTTGGCGGATAATCTCTCCACCAGCAAGGTTTATGTATTGGACGCCCGCCCCGCTGTCCTCGGCCTTGCCGCCAATGAGCGCGTCACCGAAGTCATGTTCGTATTCGGAAATGTAAAGGCGGGCTTTGCACAGGTAGAAACGCCTTATATCTACGCCGCCGCCCGCAGCGGTCTTGCCAACAACTCCGGCATTGTGAATGTGGCGGATGTGGGTGGCCTTTACAACGGGCAGTGGATTCAGGCAGTGTCCCGCTGGCTCACTACCGTCTACACCAAAACAACGGTGAAGCTGCCCAAGACGGGGTACTAAGCCTTGCGGCAGAATGACTTTCACAGCGCCGCCCCTGTGTGGGCGGCGCTTTCCCTGTTGGTCCTCTGGCTGGCGGCAATAGCCGCCTATGCCTACGAGGACGGTATGAACCTCTTTCAATGGATGGGGCGTTTCAGCCAAGTGCTGGAACGCCCCTTTGCCATCGGCTGGACGCCCTACACGCTGAAATATATGCTGGGAAGCCTGCTACTCTACGGCTGCGGCATCGCTCTTTACTACTCCAGCCGGGAGAATCGGCGACCGGGCGAGGAATACGGCAGCGCCAAATGGGGCAGTCCCAAGGAACTGAACCGGAAGTATATGGATCACCAGCATAAGGACGCCAATATCATTTTGACCCAGCGCGTCCGGTTGGGCATGGACGGCTACATCACCCAGCGCAACATGAACGTTCTGGTGGTGGGCGGCTCTGGCTCCGGCAAGACCCGCTTTTTCTGCAAACCCAATATTTACAGTGCGAATTGCTCCTATCTTATCACAGATCCCAAGGGGGAGCTGCTGTGTGCGGCAGGCGCTTTGTTGGCAGCGCAGGGCTATGAAGTCCGGGTGTTCAACCTGATCGACCCCAGCCAGTCCGATGGATACAACCCCTTTTCATACATTCACAGCGAAAAAGATGTGCTGACCCTCATTGATAACCTCATCAAAAATACCACGCCCCGCAACGCTTCCAGCAACGACCCCTTCTGGGAGAAGGCAGAAATCGCGCTGGACTCAGCCCTTATGCTCTACCTCGTCAGCGAAGCGCCCCCGGAGGAACAGAATTTTGAAATGCTGATCTACATGATGAACTTTGCCGAGGTGCGTGAGGAGGACGATCAATACCGCAGCCCGCTGGATATGCTCTTTCGGGCATTGGAGGAGGAACAGCCCAACCATGTGGCGGTGAAGCAATATAAGGCTTTCAAACAGGCGGCGGGGAAAACCGCGAAATCCATTTTGGTAAGCGCCGCTGTGCGGCTGGCCACCTTCAATATCCCGCAGTATGCCAGAATGACAATGGTGGATGAGATGGACTTTGGCAGCTTGGGTGAGAAGAAAAAAGCCATCTTCTGCGTGATCCCTGTTGATGACAGCAGCATGAACTACCTTGTGGGAATGCTTTATACCCAATGCTTTCAGGCACTTTACCGCAGGGCGGACGAGAAACACAACGGGCGTCTGCCTGTGCCAGTGCGTGTCATTCAGGACGAATGGGCGAATGTGGCCCAGCCGGAGAGCTATCCGAAGATCCTTGCCACCTGCCGCAGCTACAATATCGGGCTGAACATCATCGTGCAGAACATTCAGCAGATCAAGGCGCTGTATGAAAAGGAATGGGAGAGCATCATCGGCAACTGCGACACGCTGCTGTTCCTCGGCGGCGGCAACGAGCCGACTTCGTTGGAGTTTATCGTAAAGCTGCTGGGCAAGGAGACCATCGCCACCCGCACACGGGGGCAGACAAAGGGACGCAGCGGCTCCAGCTCTACCAACTTCCAGCAGACGGGCCGCGACCTGATGACCATTGACGAAGTGCGGAAACTGGACACCCATAAAGCAATCTTGTTTATCCGCGGGGAAGACCCCGTGCTGGATAAAAAGTACAACATCAAGCGACACCCCAACATTAAGCTGACGACAGACGGTAAGGCAAAGCCTTATATCCATAAGCCGCAGGGCGCGCCGGATTATGCGCTGCCCGATCTGCCCTATGCGTTCCGGTCTTTGGACGATTACGAATTTATTGACATGGAGGATACAGAACATGAATCTGAACAAGAAGAATCTTTGGAAACCGACGGAGCCGAATAAGGTGAAGCGGCTCTATTGGACGGCGGCTGGGGCTGCTGTTCTCTGCCTTTGCTGCGCTACGCCTGCGATGGCGGCGGGCAGCGATCCGCTGGATATTGTAAATAACCTTTCCGATTTTATTTTCAGCATTATCAAGGCGCTGGGCGTTATTATTCTCGGCTGGGGCATCGTGCAGGTGGGTATGTCGATCCAGTCCCACGATGCCAGCCAGAGAACGCAGGGCTTCCTCTGCCTGTTTGGTGGCTTAATGATCGCCTTTGCAAAGGAAATTCTGACCGCCATCGGCGCGATCTAATGAAAAGAGCCGGGAGATACTGTCTTGCGGCGGATCTCCCGGCTCCCTTGCGGGAGGTGATTTTCATTTGGATAACAACTGGATCGTAGAAAACCTGACCAACGCCTTTGGCGTTTGGAATAGTAAAATGACGGAAATGTGGTCACTGCTGACGGAATCGCCCCAAACCTTCAAGGGCGGCACCATCTGGCAGACCATTGTGACCATCAACGGCGGGATGCAGGCCATCGGCTACGGGCTGCTGGTGCTGTTCTTTGCCATCGGTATCTTTCGCAGTGCCTCCGGCTTTCGGGACTTTCAAAGGCCGGAGCATTTGCTGCGGCACTTTATCTACTTTGTGCTGGCAAAGCTGGGTATCACCTACGGTATGGACCTGCTGGTAGATGTATTTGATGTGTGCAACGGCATTGTGGCAACGGCGGCGGGCAGCATCGGCGGCTTGACCGGCGCATCCGTGGCGCTGCCCCAGGAGATTACGGACGCCATCGGAGATGTGGGCTTTTTGGCGAGTATCCCCCTTTGGCTGGTGACGCTGCTGGGAAGCCTGTTTATTACAGTGCTGGCATTCATTATGATCCTCACCGTCTATGGGCGCTTTTTTAAGATTTATATGTATGCCGCGCTCTCCCCGGTGGCGCTGGCGTCCTTTGCCGGAGAAGGAACTTCCCACTTCGGCAAGGCGTTCCTTCGGAGTTATGTAGGCGTGTGCATGGAGGGTGCGGTGATCGTTCTGGCCTGCATCATCTTTTCGGCCTTTTCCTCCAGCGGTACGCCGGTGGTGGATAGCAGCGCCTCCGTAGTGACGCAGGTGTGGAGCTATTTGGGCGAGGTCATATTTAATTTGCTGGTGCTGGTAGGCTTAGTGAAGTCCGCCGACCACATCGCCAAGGAAATGCTGGGGTTATGAGTGATCTCTTGCTTTCCGGGCCTGCCGTTGGGCGGACTTCCGTTCCCGCTTTTCTTCCATTTCCCGCAGCCATTCGCTGACCGGTGCTTTCCACGGTTCGCTCTTGCTGGGAATGTTCTTAATCAGGCTGCGAGGATTCAGACCCAACCGCTTGGCGCGGGCAATATCTTCATCAGTCAGACGACACTTCTTTTTTGCATCCTGCCATAGCTGTTCACTATATGCCATAGGGAAGAAGTTTCCTTTCATTTTTTCTTTATCGTACCACATCGTACATAACAAAACAACACGGAGGAATTCAATGGAAATCAAAATCAACAAGGAGATTCGCACCTA
>Ga0129317_1001076_pt1 | contig 22468 bp, 26 predicted proteins | sample Cm1ome_FD_94430 | JGI IMG/M metagenome (GOLD analysis project Ga0129317, IMG submission 94430) | Eastern black-and-white colobus group fecal microbial communities from Wisconsin, USA - Cm1105 metagenome | ecosystem: Host-associated > Mammals > Digestive system > Large intestine > Fecal | place... | reverse complement strand
TTGCACAGGCTCCGCACCTGCTTCGCAGGGTGGCCGCTGGTATGGGCCGAGGTGGCCGTTTTAATCGGACCAGGTGGCCGCTGAGATCGGGCACCCGTGGCCGCTGGAGAGGGCCTTATGCAACGGAGCCACCGGAGCCGTTCTGGCCCATGAAGCGGAGCAAAACCAGGCGGCCAATGCTGCGGATATTGGAGCGGCCAAGGCAAAAGCAATTGCGCTTTCCGACGCCGGGGTAAAAGAATCCCAGGTCTCCAAGCTTAGGACGGAGCGGGATGAAGACGAGGGCCGAGTGGAATATGAAGTGAAGTTTGTCTTTGACGGCGGCGAATATGAATATACCGTAGATGGTGAAACTGGTAGGATTGTGTCCAGGGAACTGGAACAGGAGGATGATTCCGACGAAAATGACAGGGATGGAACGGACGATGATTTGGAAGAGGATGACTGAAGGGGTATGAAGAATCATAGGCTGGCATGCCGGTTGATACGGCTGTAAAAAACCGCCTGAGCAAAATGGTTCCTATAAAATCTGCCAGGAAAAGGCCGCCCGTAGGGCGGCCTTTTCCTGGCAGATTGTTTTGTAATGGGAGCGGGCAGAGCCGTATTTTCCTGGGGCTACTGCAGCTGGATATTCTCCAGATCCCCGGATAGGGAGTCCAGCAGCTTATATTTTGTGTCGTCCAGCTCCCGGTTATAGAATCGGATGACGTACATGGGCTTGTACAGCCGCTCCACCACATAGTCCTCCAGAACAGGGGGGGCGTGCAGGCTTTTGAATTTTCGGATGATACCCAGCTTATTATAGTCCCAGGTGAGGGACAGGGCCTTTTCCTCGGTTAGCCTGTCAGACAGAACCTGGCTTTCCTCCACCTGCACAGGCTGGCTGGCGGGGAGAAGACGGAGCTTTCCAGGCACCATGGTGGACTCCTCAAAGCCCCCGTAATATCCCCCGTATCGGGTGGTTTTTTTTGTGATGGGCAGGGCCACCCGAAATTGAAAGACCCAGCACAGGCTGTACACTGTGTTCACGTGGGAAAATTCAAGATGTGGAAATTTTTTGGATTTGCTCATATGTTCCAGAAAGTGCTCCGGCTTGCAGCGCACTCCGGTGATAACTTGGATCGTTTTCATAGTTTGCGGGGAATCAGGCGGGGGAAGCGACGACATCGATCACAGCCTGGAACTGCTCCCGGGTCATCTGTACTCCGGCGGAGACGGAGGAGTCAGTCCCCGTATCCTCAAAGCGTTTGGCATAGTCCACCAGATCGTCTACATCCTGGGGAGGCTTTTTGGTCATCAGGCTGACGATGATGTAGGCGGCGATAGCCAGCACCAGAGCGGCAAAGAAGGTGTGGATCTGGGTCCGTTCCTGGAGGAGATAGTACCAGCCGAAGCCGGTTACCGAGCCGACGATCAGGGACGCGTAAGCCCCCTCTTTGGTGCCCCGCTTCCAGTACAGGCCGCCTACGATCAGCGGGATAAATGCGGGGGAGAGGACAGACCAGGCGATCCATGTTACCTGGTAGATGCCCATCTGGAACATGGGCATAAAGCAGAGAACGGCGGAGACAAGACCCAGGAGATAGGTAGACGCCTTCGTGACGCTCATAACCTGTTTCTCAGAGGCGTTTTTGTTGATGTAGCCGTGGTACAGGTCGTTGCCGGCGGAGGAGCCTACGACCAGAAGCAGAGCGCTGGCGGTGGACATAATGGCGGAACAGGCGCAGGCCAGCAGCAGACCGGCCAGAACGGGGGGCAGCTTGGTGAGTGCCAGCATGGGCATAACATACTCCGCGCTTCCGCCGGGGAGCATGGATACGTCGGGGTAGGCAACTCTGCCCACCATACCCAGGAGATACACGCCGAAGGAGAGGAAGAAGCCGAAAATACCGCCGATCAGGGGGACCAGGCGGATGGACTTCTCGTCCTTGATAGCCACGGTTTTGATAACCAGGTGGGGCTGACCCATGTAGCCCACGAAATAGACCAGAGCGGTGCCGGCGATCATCAGAGGAGCCCCTTTCAGAGCAAAATCTTCGCCCCACATAGTGGGAAGGCCGGCGTTGATGGCATACAGCCCCTCATTCATTCCGGTGAAGCCGCCCACGCTGGCCAGAGCCACCGGAATGAGAATGGCCAGACCGATGACCATCAGAATGGATTGAATGAAGTCGGTGTAGGCCACGGCCAGGTAACCGCCGGCTCCTGTGTAGATCAGGATAACGCCGCATCCGACGATCAGAGATACCTGGAAGCTCCAGCCGGTAATGCAGGAGAGCAGAATGCCCATGGCCAGATACTCCACGATCAGGCTGATTACCATGGCCACCAGCAGGATAATCACAGACAGGAGCTTGACGCCCCGGCTGTAGTAGCGGTGACCGAAAAACTCAGGGATAGTAAGGGATTTGGTGCGTTCCGTGTAACGGCGCATCCGTCTGGCAATGATGCCAAAGTTCAGCAGGGGACCGAACACGTCGCCGGGAGCGGCCCACAGCGAGGAAGCGCCTGCCTCCCAGCCAAACTGAGGTCCGGCAATGTACATGCCGCCGCCCACCGAGCTGGAGCCGTGGGCCAGCGCGGTGATCCAGGGACCCATCTCACGGCCGCCCACAAACCAGTCCTCGGCACTTTTTACCTTCCGGGCTGCCCACAGTCCGATCACCAGCATGGAAAGCATGTATACGATAAGAATAATGGGGACAATGGTAGGAATGTCCATCCCAATCGCTTGTTCCAAATCATTTATATTCATGGATTATCCTCCTTTTTTAGTTGGGTACTCCGGTCCAGGCCTTACAGTCTCCATTTGCCCAGATAAAAGGTGATGGTTGCAATCAACGCAAGGACGATGGTACCCAGGATAAACAGTCCGGTATCCACGGGGAATCCCCAGAATAAGGTTGTCATATTGACTACTCCTTTCTCAGCGTTCAGGGCTGAAATAATACTTTGGCCACGCTTTTGTCCTGCGAATTTAAAAGCTGGAATGCCTCACTGCACTGGTCCAGAGGAAAGATTCTGGATATAATGGGGGATACATCCACCTTGCCCTGGGAGATCGCCGCCACAGCCTCCTCCAAATTTTCCCGGGTGTACACATTGCACCCCACCAGGGTGGCCTGCTTTGCCACCAGTGCGTTGATGTCAAATGTAAATTCTTTTTCAAAAATACTGACCACATATAGGAACCCGTTGGCTTTCACGTGCTCCACAGCGGTTTGGAAGGTGACGGGCTGGCCGGCGGCCTCAATGACCTTATCAAATTCCGACTGCTCAGGGAGACGGCTGCAGGTGTTGGAGGCGCCTGCCTGTTTGGCCAGTTCCAGACGTACCTGGGACAGGTCCACAGCGGTGATGTCCTGCACGCCGTACAGTGCTTTGGCCGCCAAAATGGTCAGCAGGCCAATGGGACCTACTCCGATGAGCGCCACCCGATCCTCCGGCTGGAAATTTGCCCGTCTGCAGATGTTCAGGGCTACGGCCAAGGGCTCTGTCAGCGCGACCTGCCTCTGGTCCGCCTCAGGAGGAACCTTAATCAGGGTCTCCGGTCCGATGGCAATGAATTGGCCGAAGCACCCGGGTCGTACCTCCCCGATGAAGCCCAGGCTTTCGCAGGTGTTATAGCTCCCCTGTCTGCAGCTGGCGCACTGTCCGCAGGGAACCATGGGGTTGGCAATGACTGCTTCGCCGGGAGCGAAGCCCGTCACATGGGCACCCACCTCTTGAATGACCCCCACAAATTCGTGGCCCATGGTTTCGGGAATGTTTTGGATAAACATGCCCTTGTTGTAGATGTGCAGGTCGGAACCGCAGATTCCCGCGTAGGAAACTTTGATCAAAACATCGTCCGGTCCGCAGGCTGGCTTGGGCACCTCCTCACACCGCACATCCTGGAGACCATAGTATCTCGCTGCTTTCATGTCACATCTCCCCTCGCATTTGATTATATTGGGAGGCGTCAGCTTGCCAGCCAGCCGCCGTCCACTTTGATGGTTTCCCCGGTCACATAGTCGCTGGCCGCGGAGGCCAGGAACAGCGCCGGTCCTGCAAGGTCCAGAGCGGTCCCCCACTGGTGGAGGGGGATGCGGCTCTCAATCCAGGCCCGGTGCTCCGGGTCGTCGTAAAAAGGCTGGGTCATGGGAGTAATGAAGTAGCCCGGGGCCAGACAGTTTACCTGGATATGGAAGGGACCCAGCTCAATGGCCATAGTCTTGGAGAGCTGAATAATTCCGCCCTTGGTGGCGCAGTATACGCTGGACTCCGCCAGTCCGATATAACTGCCCAAAGAGCCGATGTTGATAATCTTTCCGCCCCCCATTTTTTTCATTACCTTGGCAGTTTCCTGGGCCACAAAGAAGGCGCCCTTCAAATTGACCTCCATGATGTCGTCATACACCTGGGGCGTCACCTCAGTAAAGGGCTGGATGTTCTCGTAGCCGGCGTTGTTGATCAGCACGTCAATCCGCCCAAAATCCGCCTCCACCGCCGCGACCAGGCTCCGAATGGAGTCCAGATTCCGCACGTCCACGGTATAGGCCCGGGCCGTTCCGCCCTCCTGCTGAATGGCCTGAACCGTCTTTTCCAGACGCTCCAGATTTCTGCCCGCGCAGATTACGGTGGAACCGGCTTCCCCAAAGGTGAGGGCATAGCCCTCACCCAGGCCGGACCCGGCGCCTGTGATGAGCACTACCTTGCCGGATACGTCAAAGATATTTTTTCCGTTCATAATTCCCATGGTTATCCCTCCAATCGCAGCTTAACGGAATCCCGGTGGGCCTGGAGGCCCTCCACCTGGGCAAACCGCATGCAGTGTTCGGCCAAATTTTTACACCCCTCCTGGGAGACAAACTGGTGGAAGGGGGTTTTAATAAAGGTTCCAACCCAGACGCCGTTGGAGTAGCGGGCGGTGCCCATGGTGGGCAGCGTATGGTTGGGGCCGGAGACAAAGTCTCCGAAGGCCACGGGAGCATAATGACCGACGAACATGGAGCCGTAATGGAGCAGCCCGCCGGCCACCTCCCGTTCGTTCTTGACCTGTACCTCCAGATGTTCCGGGGCGATGCGGTTGGAAATTTCAACGGCCTCTTCCACGGAATCGGCCAGGTAGACGGCGCCGTTGTCCTGCCAGGATTGGGCGGCCACCTCTCGGGTCTCCAGGGTGGGCAGAAGGCGTTCCAGCTCCCGCATGGCGCTGTCAATGACCGCCTGGCTGGTACAGACCAGAATGGGCTTTGCATTGGGATCGTGCTCCGCCTGCCCCAGCAGGTCGATGGCCACGAAGGTGGGATTGGCTGTCTCGTCTGCCAAAACCAGCACCTCGCTGGGGCCGGCCAGACTGTCGATGCCCACGTCTCCCAGCACCTGACGCTTGGCCTCGGTGACGAAGCGGTTGCCCGGTCCTGCGATCAGATCCACCTTCTGAATGGTTTGGGTGCCGTATGCAAAGGCGGCGATAGCCTGTGCCCCGCCCATGCAATAGATTTCATCGGCTCCGGCAATATCCATGGCAACCAGGACAGCGGGATGAATGGTGCCAAACCCAGGGAACGCCGGGGAGCAGGCGGCCACCTGCTTCACACCCGCCACCTTGGCCGTGACCACGCCCATGAGAGCGGAACTGGGCAGGGGGTGGCGCCCGGCGGGGACATAGCAGCCGCAGCGCTCCACGGGAACCATGCGATGGCCGATTTCCAGCCCGGGAACCAGACTTGGAATATCCAGGTCTTTCAGGCACGAACGCTGCTGCTGGGCAAAGAACCGGATCTGCCCGGCGGAAAAGCGGATGGCCTCGATGGTTTCCGGGTCTACCTTGTCATAGGCGGCCTTGACCGTCTCCGGGGAAACCCGGACGGTCTGAATCTCCATTTTGTCAAACTTGGCTGCGTATTCAATCAGAGCCTGGTCTCCGTTGGCACGAACATTGTCGATAATGTCCATGACTGTTTTTGTCAGCTGTGCGTCGCGCTGATAAGTCTTTTTTTCCGGCTGTTTGAGTACCTTCACTGTAACCACTCCCAATGAATTTTAATGATTTGAATTCGTCTTCGCGATTAGAGTCTGCTTAGACACGGTAAAAGGACTGCTGATATGGGGCCGTCTTCCGCAGAGGGCTGGCGGATCAAAATCCCCGGGAATTCTGATCCGGTCATCGCGCCTGCGGGTCAATTTTCTGATTTTGCTATTGCATCCAAATAAACCGAAACAAAAGATGATTTGAAAAGAAGAAGAAAAAAACTTGCGAAAATATGTACCATGTGTGCAGAGGGACCTGCGCGGCGGAGGCAGGCTTACTAGTTCTTTTTTTCTGTCTCCCAGTATAAATGTGTCCGCCGGGGACAGGTCAAGTCAATAAAAAAGAAAAACGACCAATTTTTTTTGCGGATTTCGGGTGTAATTATTTGAATTTAACAAAGCATCGAAGTAGTGTGATAAATCAATAATGATTTAAAATAGTGCTTCGAGGTGAAGCACATTTTGAAAATATTTCATTTCAGGGTGATAATGGTCTGTGACGAAGGCTTTTTTTGACTGCCGGTTACAGAGTGGGGGCGAAGGGGGGCGGAATAAGCCGGCTCGCGGAACGGGAAAAGCCGGCCCCTGGGGCCGGGTTTAAGGAGCTCCCACAGCGCTCATTCCGGTTCAGGATTTGAAGGGAATCATAATTCGAATAACCCACAGATCCTTGTTGTTGGTGATCATGGGGCTGATCAGCCACTCCTCCACAGACCAGTTTTCCAACTGATAGCCCTGAGCCTTGGCCCAGCACAGCAGGCGCATGTAGGTATGGTACAGCCGCTTTCCTTTTGGACTTCCGATATGGATGGTGGATACCCCCCGAAAAGATGGAATGGTATCATAGTGGGCGCAGGGCTTTTTTCGATCCAGCACGGGGGCGGCAATTTTAAAATCATGGACTTGATCGTCAAACAGACAGGTGCTGCTGTCAAAATGGTCATAGGTTGTATAGAGCAGTGCGCCAAAGGAAATGGCGTTGACTTCCTGAGTCAGTCTTTGGATTTTGGGCAGACACTCAATGTCGCAGCAATCTTCATCCTCAAAGGTGGCGGTATAGGACAGGGAGACGACGTCCTGCCGGGGGTGGTCGATGAGTTCCATATTCAAATTGTCTTCCACCTGCCTGTAATGCAGCCGCAGGAAGGAGAGGGCCTCCGCCAGCTTGGCATAGATGATGGCGCTCTGCTCATACTGCCGCAGGCTGACCTCCAGGGTTTCCCGGGCCGAATTCAGCTGCTGCTGCAGGGAGAGCTGAATGCTGCCTACATTTTTGCCGTAAATAACGTCCTTCATCTCCGCCAGAGACATGTCAATATTTCTCAGGGCCTTGGCGGCCACAATTTCGTAGATATGCTCATGGGTGTAATAGCGGTAATTGTTTCCATGCTGGCGGGGGACTTGGCTGAGGATGCCGCGCTCCTCGTAATAGCGCAGCTGTTTTCGACTGACGCCGCACAACTGGCATATCTCATTGGTGTTGTAGGTTCTCACAGGCGTTACTCTCCTCTCTCAAGGCACAGTCTTTCCGTGATTTTTACATCCTAATATATCCGGGAGCATTTGTCAAATCTTTTCAATGTGCCGTGTCCAGCACAGACGGCTGTTATTTTGTTAATAATTTAATAATTTAGTGAAATAAATTAATATTTTAGACTGAAATAGGGACACCGGTTATAAAAAATTTTTTTCTGCCGGGTGTGGCTTTCTTGTCGAGAGAAAAGCCTGTGATTTCGGACTTCTTACAGGATGAACTACCCGTTAATCCACAAAAAGGTTACAAACATCATCAAATAGTTATGATAAAAAATGAGGTGTGGGCGGGCCCTCTCTATAGACGCAGAAATACGTCCGCACTGGGACGCATTTCTGCTGCTTCTTAAATCAGCGTTTATGTAATAGTAGAACGTGTTTGACACGGACCAGCAGTCATTATAGGAGTCCGCTTCGCCGCCGCTGTGAGACAGCGTTAGGTCCAGAAGACCGCCCTCTTGGATGGTGTTGAAAGGCGCCATCAGGAGTTTCTATCCAGAAAACGGAGGTGCAGTCCGTCCAGCGTCTACGGTAAAGCTCTCAGCCATGGCAGAGAGCACAGCGGGTTCCGCGATGGTATAGGAGGAGTCAGTGATCTTTGAGGATTGCCACTGGATGCGTACCTGATAGCTGCCTCCGCCTGGGGCATCGTAAAAGTAGTCCTCTATATTGTACTCCCAGTGTCTGACATGGGGGACAGTCCCCTCCGCCGCTGACCAGCCTAGGCTGATCAACTCGTCCGCTTGGGTTCGGGCGTCCCTGTCTTTTTGGGAGATTATCAGCGTGGAGCCGGTGTTATAGTCGGATTGCCAACTGTTGCCGGAGGCATCCGCCCGGCTCCATCCCTGCACCGGGGTATAGAGATACCATCCGTCCCCGTTGCAACGGCGTACGGGGAAATTACCCGGGCTGCCCAGCTCCGGCATATTGATCTTGTCCGCCCAGTCTTCAATGTACAGGGGAAAATCTAGGCCCTTTGCCATCACATACCAGTCGTAAACAGCTTCCTCGTAGCTCTGGTGGTATCCATAGAATTCTAGGTTGTCATTGACGATTTGGTTGTAGAGGATGTCATAGCTGCCGTCCTCATACCTCAGGGCCACAATGTTATGTCCGCCCTGACCCTCCAGGTCGTACCAGCCCTCCTCCTCATACATGCCTCCTGCCAGATAAATCTCGTCGGGTGCAGCGTCTACCTGAATAAGGTAGTTGAAGGTCCATGCCTCCAGAATCCCGTCCAGGGCAAGCCCCTCCACTGCCCCTTGTTTTTCCAGCCAGGCCAGTTTTGCTGCGGTTACAGCGGCTGTAGCCTCTGTTCCATCTGCTTTATAATAAGAAACAGTTTGATTCGATTCCATAGTTTGTAGGGCAAAGTCCTCTATACTGGCATACTTGCCCTGCCCGCCGCTCCCCGTTTTTGGAGGATTGGCGACACAGGCGCAAACTGCGGCTATGCAGACCACAGCGGCCAGCAGTATGGCCCGGCGCCTGGGTGTCCTCCAACTTATAATATTATGAATACGGCTCTGGGCGTCTCCCTCGCCGAATGCCAGTGGGGTGCCGACTATCATGCGCTGCCCAGTGGTGAGATTCAGAAGCGATGTGGAGTAGTCTGCACGAATGTTTTCGCCCAGAGACCTGATGACCGCTTCATCACAGCTCATCTCCATATCCTTCCCGGACAGAACAAATGCCGTCCAGACCAGGGGATTGAACCAATGGAAGCACAACGCTACGAAGGAAAGGGCTTTGATTATATGATCACCCCGTCGGATATGATATTGCTCGTGATATAAGATATAGGACAGCTCCTGGGTGCGCAGTGTGGAGGGAAGATAGATTTTGGGACAAAAAATGCCAATCACAAAGGGAGAAGGGATATGATCCGCCAGATAGATGTTTCCGCTCATTGGCGTGGCGCCAATGAGCTTGTGTCGAATCCTGATATAGGTTCCCAGACTGTACAGGACCATAATGAGAATGCCGAAAAGCCAGAGCCAAGTGACGGCGATCAGCGTGAATGACGGGGGACCAGCTTCCGTATATGTCTTCCCCTGAGGAATAGAGTCCTGCACGACCTCACCAACCGGTTCAGTTGGGGACTGGACCGGCGGCGCAGTCAAAGTTGTATCCAGCTGTACATATGCCGCCGCAGTGGTATAGGCGGTGGTTTCACGTGCCGACGTGTTCACCAGCCCTAAAAGAGAAAAGCCGGACGTAATGGAGACAGGGCATAAAAGTCGGAACAAGACCACCGACCACAATGCGTAGGAAAATACCTTTGGAGCTTTTATAAGAAGCAGGCGGATCAGGAGAATGAATAAAATTACAATGCTGGCTGTTACACTCATGTTGAAAATACAGGGAAGCAGCTCATACATGAAGAAATTTGCCATGGGACATCACCTCCTAATTTGGTCAATCAGTGTTTGAAGTTGAGCAATTTCATCGTCCGACAGCTTCTTTCTGGTCGTGAATGCAGTGACAAAAGCAGGGAGGGAACCGCCAAACGTCTCTGCTACAAATTGTTCGCTTTGAGCAGCATAAAAATCTTCCCGGGAAACCAGAGAGGTCACAGTTCCATTCTGGTTTTGAAAAATCTCCCGCTGGTTCAGCCGCTTTAAAACGGTATAGGTGGTGGACTTCTTCCAGTATAGTTCCTTCTCAGCCAGTTTTACCAGCTCTGAGGAACTCAGCGGCTCGTTTTGCCAAATGAGGTCCGCAAACCGCGACTCCACGGCCCCCAGCTTTAACTCATTCAAAGCTATCCCTCCTTGGTCTACAGCGTGTCGTCCTCCTTAACGTTAGTCTACTTCATGTAGTCCAAAATGTCAAGAGCATTCTTAAAGGGACCCCATATGTCCTGTCTGACATAAAAATTGTTATGCCGCCGAGGGGAGCAAGTACGGATGCCGATATGGTTTGTATGGGCAAAGATTTGAAGCGGCAGGACTTCCTTGGTGGAATGGAGTGTGGTATACTGAAAAAGGGGGTGATTCAATGACCGGGGATGAGCTGATGTTTTTTGAGTCCATGCCTAAAGCACTGCCGCTGTACAGATGCCTGAGGGAAAAGCTGCTGGCCCAATGTCCGGATACCACGCTGAATGTGAAGAAATCCCAGATCACGTTTCGGGCTCGGTACGGCTTCGCCTTTGTGTCGCTGCGCAGAATGAGGGGATGCCCGGAGGTGTTTTTAATCCTGTCCTTTGGACTTTCCCACCGTCTGGCGTCTCCACGGGTGGCTGTGGCGACGGAGCCATATCCCAACCGCTGGACCCACCATCTGATCGTGTCCGAGGAGGGACAGCTGGATGAGGAAGTGATGGAATGGCTGCGGGAAGCTCACGATTTTGCGCTGACCAAATGAAGTGTCTTTGAACATCATTTGCGGACTGGGGAGTGTTGGCTGACCGTTGAAGCGGGAAAAAATATAAAGGCCCTCTGCTGCCGATTCTGGACTGTGGCAAGAGGAAGGGGCCCGGCGAATGGACGTTTTGCTGCGGTATGGAGATGCTGTATGGTATGAAGGAAAGGCCGGGAGTGTTTTCCGATGGAGGGGGTGCCGGCTCGTCCAGGGGAGAAATGACTTCAAACAGAGCGTCTATATGTAAGCAGCCGCCTGAATGGGCGGCTGCTTTTTGCAGATGCGGGAGAGGGATTGGTGATGATGTCACGGTAGCTGGAGCGGGCGGCGTGGTATGATAAATCCACCGACAATTGAGGAGGCTGTTCCATGAATTTGACGAGGAAAAAATCCAGGAAAGCTGTTGTGGCTCAAGAGGACTGCGTTGCCTGCGGATGCTGCGTAAAGGTGTGCCCCACGTATTCGATCAGAGTAAAGAATGGAATTGCGGCTGAGGTGGACTGGGATAAATGTGTGGGCTGCGGAAGATGCGCCCGGGAGTGTCCTGCCAGCATCATTGAAATCAAGGAGGCGGAGTTATGAAAAAACAATGGTATGATTATCTCTGGATTGTTTCTCTGGCCTATTTGATATTGGGTTTCTTCAATATTTTATTTGCCTGGCTGGGGCTGCTGTGCTTTTTTATTCCCCTCATAATTGCGGTAATCGGGGGAAATAAGGCCTACTGCAACCGTTACTGTGGGCGGGGACAGCTGCTGGGGCTTCTGGGCGGACGGTTTGGTTTGTCCAGAAAACGGGACTTACCCCGGTGGGTGAGGAGTAAAGGCTTCCGGTATGGATTTCTGATCTTCTTTTTCATCATGTTCTTTCAGATGCTGTGGAATACATACCTGGTCTTTGCCGGTGTTCAGAATTTGCGGCAGATGGTAACCCTGCTGTGGACCTTCCGTCTGCCTTGGCACTGGGCCTACCACGGTGGGGCGGTTGCCCCCTGGGCGGCGCAGTTTGCTTTTGGATTTTACAGTGTGATGCTTACCTCCACACTGCTGGGACTGATTACCATGGTGTTCTTTAAGCCCCGCTCCTGGTGTGTGTACTGTCCCATGGGAACTATGACCCAGCTGATCTGCCGAGTCAAACACAAAAAAGAGAGGCTTGATTACAGATAAAAGGTGTGGTTTCAGATATAATAATATACGATATCACAGGGTGACAAGGAGAATGTACAGATGAGATTAAAGGATAAGGTTGCAATGATTACCGGCGGCAGCCGCGGGATCGGATATGCCACTGCGGAGGCGTTCCTTCGGGAAGGGGCCGTCGTGATGATAACGGCCAGCAGTCAGGAACACGCGGAAAAGGCCGCGGCGCGGCTGCAGGAAAAATATCCTCAGCGTACTGTGGCGGGGATCAGTCCGGACCTGAGCAGTTTGGCGTCGGTCCGAACCGCCTTTCGTCAGGCCGCGGAGCGGTATGGATGTGTGGATATTTTGGTTAACAACGCGGGTGTGGCAGACAGCACACCGTTTGTGGAGTATACCGAGGAAGATTTTGACAGAGTAATGGACTTGAATGTGAAGGGTGTATTCAACGCTGCCAGAGCAGCGTCGGAGTGCATGGTGGCCAGGGGGAAGGGTGTTATTTTAAACACCTCCTCCATGGTCGGCATTTACGGTCAGCCCAGCGGCATTGCCTATCCGGCGTCTAAGTTTGCGGTAAACGGTCTGACCGTTTCCCTGGCCCGGGAACTGGGGCCCAAGGGAATCCGGGTCAACGCCGTGGCCCCTGGCATTACAGAGACGGACATGATGAAGGCTGTGCCCCGCGAGGTTATTGAGCCTATGATTGCCCAGATCCCGTTGAGGAGGGTGGGGCAGCCGGAGGATATTGCAAACGCCTTTGTGTTTCTTGCCTCGGATGAAGCGTCCTATATCACCGGCGTGGTGCTGAGTGTGGACGGCATGGCCAGGTCCTGAGGTTTTGACGGAGGGTGAGGATCAGATAAAGATTCTGAAACCCCTTCTGGAAAAAGGGTGACTATATCACAGAATTGTGTCGGAAATACTGCTATTATGATTCCATCAAACAAAAGAACTGCAAGGAGGAAATATTATGTCCGTGCTCAATATTACCAAAGAAAACTTTCAGCAGGAAGTTGTCCGCAGTGAAAAGCCCGTTCTGCTGGATTTCTGGGCCAGCTGGTGCGGCCCCTGCCGGATGGTGAGTCCCGTGGTGGATGAAATTGCCGACGAACGCCCCGATGTCAAGGTGGGGAAGATCAATGTGGATGAGCAGCAGGAGTTGGCTGCCGCCTTTCAGGTGCTGAGTATCCCCACCCTGGTGGTGATGAAGGATGGAAAGGTGGTCAGTCAGGCGGTGGGCGCCCAGCCCAAGGGACAGATTTTGTCCATGTTGGGGTAAGGGGGACACGGTGAAGTTATTTAATCTGTTTCAGTCTCCGGACATTAATTCAGGCGTTCAGGAATTTTCAGCTACCCCGGGAGGGGTGCTGCTGGACGTGCGTACCCGGGAGGAATACGCCCAGGGCCGCATACCTGGCAGCCTCAACCTGCCGCTTCACGAACTGGAGGGGGTAAGCCAGGCGGTACCGGATCGCGCAGCACCCATATTTGTGTACTGTCTCAGCGGGGCGCGCAGCCGGCAGGCGGTATCCGTGCTTCAGCGCATGGGCTATGGGCATGTAAGGAATATCGGCGGTATCAATCAATACCGGGGAGAAGTGGAGGAGTGACCTATGAAGGTTGTCATAGTGGGAGGAGTGGCCGGAGGGGCCACGGCGGCGGCCCGGATTCGAAGGTTGGATGAGAAGGCCCAGGTGGTTGTCTTTGAACGTTCCGGCCATGTCTCTTACGCCAACTGTGGTCTGCCATATTTCATTGGCGGCGTCATTACAGATCCGGAGGAGCTGACGCTGCAGACCCCGGAGAGCTTTTGGCAGCGGTTCCGGATTGATATGCGTGTGGGGCATGAGGTTACTGCCATCAACCCCCAGCGTAAGAGTGTCACTGTCCGCAGGCTGGACAACGGCGAGGTGTTTGAGGAGTCCTATGATAAGCTGCTTCTGGCCCCGGGGGCCAGACCCACCCAGCCGGAGCTGCCGGGGGCAGGGCTGGCGCGTCTATTTACCCTTCGGACGGTGGAGGACACTTTGAATATCCGGGCTTTTGTGGAGCGGGAGAGACCAAAATCCGTTATTCTGGCGGGAGGGGGCTTTATCAGCCTGGAATTGGCGGAAAATCTGCGGGAGCTGGGTATGGAAGTGACCATTGTACAGCGGCCCAAGCAGCTGCTGAATCCCCTGGACCCGGAGATGGCCAGCTTTCTCCATACCAAGCTGCGCAGGCGGGGCATCCGTTTGATGCTGGGCCGCTCTGTGGAGGGATTTGAGCAGGATGAGCGCGGCATCAGGGTTTTGATTAAGAACGAGGCGCCCATGCGCGCGGACATGGTGGTGCTGGCCATCGGGGTGACGCCGGACACCCGCCTGGCCAGAGAGGCAGGACTGGAGCTGGGCCTCAAGGGCAGCATCTTGGTCAATGAGCGCATGGAAACGTCGGCTCCGGATATCTATGCCGTGGGCGACGCGGTGGAGGTCCGACACTACATTACCGGACAGAAATCGGTCATTTCCCTGGCCGGTCCGGCCAACAAGCAGGGCCGCATTGCAGCGGACAATATCTGCGGCGGAAAGAGCATCTACTTAGGGTCCCAGGGGTCTACCGTGATCAAGCTGTTTGATATGACGGTGGCCGCCACTGGAGTGAATGAGCAGACGGCAAAAAAAGCGGGAATTGACTGCGACAAGCTATATCTTTCGCCCCTCAGCCATGCGGGATACTATCCCGGAGGCAAGCTGATGACGATGAAGATCATTTTTGAGCGGGAGACCTACCGCCTGCTGGGCGCCCAGATTGTGGGGCATGAGGGGGTGGATAAGCGGATTGATGTGCTGGCCGCCGCCATGCACGCCGGGATGACGGCAATTCAGCTGAAGGATTTGGACCTGGCCTATGCGCCGCCCTACTCCTCGGCCAAGGACCCGGTGAATATGGCCGGCTTTATGGCGGAAAATATCTCCCTGGGCCTGCTGCGGCAGTTCCACCTGGAGGAGGTTGAAGCTCTGCCCCGGGACGGCAGCGTAACGCTGCTGGATACCCGCACGGAGGAGGAGTATGCTGACGGCCACGCAGAGGGATTTTGCAATATTCCAGTGGATGAGCTGCGGGAAAGAGCGGGAGAGCTGGACCCGGGGAAGACTGTATATGTGATGTGCCAGTCAGGACTGCGCAGCTACCTGGCCTGCCGCATGCTGTCCCAGCTGGGGTACGACTGTCTCAACTTTTCCGGAGGCTACCGCCTGTACGAGGCTGTGACAACAGACCGCTGCGGGGCGGAGCAGGCCTTCCCCTGTGGAATGGAAAAGAGATAAGGAAGCGCTGAGTAATAAGGAAACAAAAAATCCTCCCACCGCATTTTCAGCGGTGGGAGGATTTTTTATTTTGTAAAATGGGAGGGATACGGTATGGGGGCAATTCCCTGAGCTATCCCTGGCTCAGGGAGACCAATCTGTCCCGATGGATAATTTCTACGGTGCCCCGGGTCAATTTTACCATGCCCTCATTTTGAAAGTAACGGAGCATTCGGGTGACGACTTCCCGGGCGGTGCCCATGTGGTTGGCGATTTTCTCATGGGTTATTTTCAGAACCGGGGTGTCCTCCAGCAGGCTTTCCTCCAGGAGAAAGGCGGACAGGCGTTTATCAAAGCTTTTCCACATGACCTGCTCAATGAGCCACATCACCTCGGAAAAGCGGCTGCTCATAATATCGTTGGTGTAGTTGGCGGCGGCGGCGGATTCCTCCATCAGGTTTTTGTATATGTCAGGAGGGATAATCCAAAACTGGGTATCTTTTTCCGCCTCGATGGTGATGTCAAACTGGATATTCCGCATGATGCAGGATGCGGAGAGCAGACAAATATCCATCTCAAACAGCCGGTATATGGTGATCTCCCGGCCTTCGTCGGAAAGAATGAAGGCCCGGAGCTGTCCGGAGCGGATGAGAAGCAGACCCAGGCAGTCCATGGAACCATTGTGCAGCACCGTGCCCTGGGGAACGCTGCGGAGGACTGCGGCACGGCGCAGGTTCTCCTGCTGTGTATGGGTCAGCTTATCCCAAATTGGAAAATAGCTAGGAAAGTCCAAAAGTACCACCTCTTTACAAAATAGTATAAGTAAAATCTTCCCGGGTGTCAAATAAAATGATTGACATATGCCAAGATTGAGATTATACTGGCACAATAAATAGCATATACCAAAAAGGAGGGGACGGTATGCCAAGACCGTCAAAGTGCAGAAAGGTCTGTTGTCTGCCGCAGAACCCGGGATTTACTCCTGTAAAGGAGAGCGGGGCCCAAGGGCCGATGGTGCTGTCGGTGGACGAGTATGAGGCTGTTCGTCTGATTGACAGAGAGGGATTTTCTCAGGAGGAGTGCGGCGCCTATATGCGGGTTGCCCGAGCCACAGTACAGCTGATTTACACGTCGGCGCGAAAGAAAATCGCAGATGCCCTGGTAGAGGGCCTGCCTCTGAAGATTGAGGGAGGCAACTACCGGCTGTGTGACGGGGAGGAGGCATTTTGTGCCTGCGGCGGATGCGGGAAACACCAAAACCGGCATGGGTCCGGGACAAAAGAAGAGGAGGAGCACAGATGAAAATCGCAATACCCGTAGAAGAAAACCGGAAGGATGTGTGCGCGTCCTTTGGCCGGGCCCCCTGGTTTCTATTTTATAACACAGATACCGGGGAAAAGACGTGGATGGAAAATCCGGCCGCACAATCCCAGGGGGGCGCGGGCCTGCAGGCCGCTCAGTTTGTGGCGGACCAGGGGAGCGGGGCGGTTATTACTGTCCGCTGCGGTCAAAATGGGGCTGAGGTCCTTCGGGCGGCGGAGATTTCCATCTATCGGGGGGACGAGGCAGAGGCGGAGGACTGCCTGCGGGCCTTTGAGGAGAACCGGCTGGAGCTGTTGACCCGCTTTCACGCCGGCTTTCAGGGAATCCAATGAGGATTGGGGTGCTGAGCGGAAAGGGCGGGGCGGGAAAAACCATGATGGCAGTCAACCTGGCGGCGGCTGGGGAACGGGCGGTCTACATTGACTGCGATGTGGAGGAGCCCAACGGCAGGCTGTTTTTCCGGCCGGAGGGGGTTACCGCTCAGGCAGTGAGAACAAAGCTCCCTGAATTTGACGCCCTCAAGTGTACCGGGTGCCGCAAATGTGTGGAGTTCTGCCGGTTCCATGCCCTGGTTTACATCAAAGAGAAACCCATGGTGTTTGAAGAGGTATGTCACGCCTGCGGGGGGTGCGGGCTGGTATGCCCCTCTGGGGCGGTAATGGAGCGGGAGCGTCCCGTGGGACAAGTGGAACGGGGCCGCCACCGGGAGGTGGAGGTGATCACCGGGGTGCTGAACCCGGGAGAGGCCTCGGGAGTGCCGGTAATTCGGGCAGCTTTGAAGGCGGGGGCTTCCATTGGCGGGCTGACAATTGTGGATTGTCCGCCGGGGAGCGCCTGTACCGTGGTGGAGAGCATATCAAATGTGGACTATTGCCTGTTGGCAGCGGAACCCACCGCCTTTGGAATGCACAATTTCCAGATGGTATACGAGCTGGCCGTTCTGCTGGGCAAGCCCTGCGGCGTAGTTATCAATAAAATGGATGGGCCATACCCGCCGCTGGAGGACTTCTGCCGGGAGAACGGGCTCCCAATCCTGCTGCGCATTCCATACCGGAGGCGTCTGGCCCAGATGGCCGCTGAAGGAGAGATTGCGGTGGAGCGGGATCGGGCGGCGGCGGTGGTATTTCGCCGGCTGTTGGAGCGGATCGGAGGGGGCGGATGAAGAAACTGTTGGTGCTCAGCGGAAAGGGAGGAACGGGAAAGACGACTGCCGCTGGGGCTATGATCCGTTTCGCCCGGGCCGGGGCTTCGGCGGACTGTGATGTGGACGCCCCCAACCTCCACTTAGTGGCCGGCGTGGGGGGACAGCCGGAGCGAAAGCGTTTTATAGGGTCGGAAAAGGCAAGAATCAATCCGGCAGTGTGCGTGGGCTGCGGCCGGTGCGCCGAGCTGTGCCGTTTTCAGGCGATTGGGGAGGACCAGGGCGCTTTTCAGGTACGGGAGCATGCCTGTGAAGGCTGCGGCGTCTGTGCCTGGGCCTGTCCGGTTCAGGCGGTGACGATGGAGGAGGATAAGGCGGGGGAGCAGTACCTGTACCGGGAAGCCAGGGTTTTCTCCACCGCCCGGCTGAAGATGGGAAGGGGGAACACGGGAAAGCTGGTTACCGCCGTGAAACTGGACATGATGAAGGGTGCGCCGGAGGCTGATTTTGCGGTGATCGACGGATCACCCGGCATTGGATGTCCTGTCATGGCCTCCATAAGCGGCGTGGATCTGGTGCTGATTGTGGCGGAACCCTCCCTGTCTGGACGGAGCGATCTGGAGCGGCTTCTGGACACCGTGGAAGGGATGCGGGCCAGAGCGGCTGTCTGTGTGAATAAATGGGATGTCAGCCCAGAGAATACAGCCGGGATTATGGACCTGTGCCGGATGCGGAATATTCCGTTTTTGGGGAAAATTCCCTATGACAGGTCGGCTTCCGACGCGGTTAACAAAGGAATCACGCTGGCAGAGATTGACTGCCCCGCCAGGGATGCCCTGTATCATATTTATGAACAGGTGAGTCAACTGCTTGCCCTGCCCTCGGCAAATTTGGAGTAACGCACATTTCGAAGAGGGTATGACAATAATAGTATGTATGAAGGAGTGCAAACCATGAAAATTGCTGTTGCTGCTATGGGAAAAACTGTTGCGGGCCATTTTGGCCACTGTGAAAACTTTACTTTTTTCGATGTGGAGGGGGGACGGATTATTGCTGAAAACAGCGTGGCAAACCCGGGCCACCGCCCCGGTTTTCTTCCTAATTTTTTGACTGACAACGGGGCCCAGGTGGTCATTGCCGGGGGAATGGGGGGCGGCGCCGTGGATATTTTCAACGAACGAAGGGTGGAGGTGATTGTGGGTGTGCAGGGAGACGCCCGCACTGCCGTGGAGACCTATTTAAAAGGGGAGTTGAAATCCACCGGCGATATCTGCCATGAGCACGCCCACGCCGGCGAGTGCGGTGAATGAATTGGCAGCGACCAAATGATGAGACAGCTGGGGAATAAAATGACAGCTTTACTTCTGAAGCCGGAATAGCCCCCGGAACCCTGTGGATCCTCCTGGCGCGGAACGGCAATCCCTGAGTGGTGGGGCTGCATGGCCCGTGCGGGGAGGGTCCGCCGATCATTCTTGTAAGGCGGGCATAAACTGCGGCGGTTGCAGTCGTGGTCTGAAAACAGATTTTGCGCTGAAACACACCCTGCGGCATGAAACTGCCGCAGGGTTTTTGTCGTCGGGGTGAGGGAATGTGACAACATCACGGTAAGAAAGGATGAAATGGGATATACTAATAAAAAAAGAGAGGAGCTTATACAAATGGCTATCATTCATATGAATACGGAACTGTTTCAGCAGGCAGTTAAGGAGGAAAAACCGGCTCTGGTGGAGTTTTGGGCCCCCTGGTGCGTCTACTGCCGCCGGATTGCTCCCGCGTTAGGCAAGCTTGCCGAGGAATATGGAGACGCTTTGACAGTGGGACAGGTCAACATTGATGAAGAGCCCGCTCTGGCCCAGCAGGAAAAAATTGAGTTGGTGCCTACCATGATTTTATTCCAGGGCGGAGAGGCCAAGGGCTCGATTGTGGCGCCGGACTCCAAGGCAAAGATTGAGGCGTTGATTCAGGAACACGTGGGTAAGTGAGGGACGGTATGGAGCATATTTATGACATGATGATTGTGGGCGGCGGCCCGGGCGGCTATACAGCGGCCCTGTACGCCGCCCGGGCGGGTTTGGATGTAGTGGTGCTGGAGAAGCTGTCCGCCGGCGGCCAGATGGCTCTGACCGCCCAGATCGACAATTATCCTGGGTTTGAGCAGGGGGTGGACGGTTTTACCCTGGGGGAAAAGGTCCAGCTGGGCGCGGAACGCTTTGGCGCAAAGACCGAACTGGCGGAGGTCTATGCTCTGGACTTGGCCGGTCCGGTCAAAACCGTGGAGACCAGCGAGGGTACCTACCGGGGCAGGACCGTTGTACTGGCAACAGGTGCCAATCCAAGGGAGCTGGGTCTGCCTGAGGAACAGTCCCTGGTGGGAAAAGGGGTCAACTATTGTGCGGCCTGTGACGGGATGTTCTTCAAGGGGAAAAATGTGGTGGTGATAGGGGGAGGAAACTCCGCTGCCGCGGATGCCATGCTTCTGTCCCGTATTTGTAAGAAGGTAACTCTGGTCCATCGGCGGGATACGCTGCGGGCGACAAAAGTCTATCACGAGCCGCTGCGCAGAGCAGAAAATGTGGAATTCCGCTGGAACAGTGTGGTGACAGAGCTGCTTCACGGAGAGGAACTGACAGGTGTCAGGCTTAAGGACGTCCTGACAGGGCTGGAAACTGAGCTGGCCTGCGATGGAGTGTTCATCAGCGTAGGCAGAAAGCCGGCCACTGAGCTGGTGAAGGGGCAGCTGGATTTGGATCCGGCGGGCTACGTCCTGGCGGGTGAATCCACACAGACCAATCTCCCCGGGGTATTTGCCGTGGGTGATGTACGTACCAAAGCCCTGCGTCAGATCGTGACCGCCGTAGCCGATGGAGCAATTGCCGCGCACTACGGGGAGGAGTATCTCCTTACCTGTGGGCAAAACAGTTGAAAAAGGCTGGAAAGGGTCAGCCGTGGTGTTTCTTCACAGCGCGGCGCAGCCAGGTCCGGCTGATTCAGCGGAAATCTGAGAAACGGCCGCCCACGGGCGGCCGTTTTTTGAAAAGCGGAACGGATCGGCACAGCCCTGAAGGAGGCTGGATAGGGTAACGTGAAAAATAATATCTGCATGGTGTTGTCGGAGGGATCCCTCTTGTTTTCCAGGCACTGGGAAGCAGGGAAAAAAGGCGTGGTTGTCCCCGGGAGCGGCTTATGGTAAAATGCCCATGGAAGGAGCTGATACTGATGGAGCAGGAGCATAAGCGCCGCGTTCGATATAAAGGGACCCATCCCCGGAACTACCGGGAGAAATATAAGGAGTTGTCCCCGGAGAAGTATCAGGCTGATGTGGAGGCCATGATACAGAAGGGAAGGACGCCGGCAGGGATGCACATTCCCATTATGGCAGAGGAAATACTGGAATTTCTCCAGATTCAGCCGGGGCAGATTGGCTATGACGCCACCCTTGGCTATGGCGGACATACCCGCCGTATGCTGGAGTGCCTGGGGGGAAAGGGGCATCTGTATGCCACCGATGTGGATCCGATAGAATCGGAAAAGACCAGAGCCCGTCTGGAAGAGATGGGCTACGGCCGGGACCTGCTGACCATCCGGAACATGAATTTTGCTGACCTGGACCAGGTCGCACCCGGGATTAAATTTGACTTTGTGCTGGCGGACCTGGGTGTTTCCTCCATGCAGATTGATAATCCGGAGCGGGGGTTTACCTTCAAATACGACGGCCCGCTGGATCTGCGGCTGGACCCCACCGGAGGTGTTACCGCGGCGGAGCGGCTGAGGGAGCTGGACCGGGAGGAGCTGACCGCCATGCTTCAGGAGAACGCAGACGAGCCCCATGCCGACCGGATTGCCCGGGTAATTATGGGCCGATTCAGGGCCGGTGAACGGATTGAGACGACAAGGCAGCTGGCCGGGGCGGTGGAAGAGGCGCTGGGCTTTCTCCCAGTGGGCGAACGGAAGGAGGAGGTCAAAAGGTCCTGCCAGCGCACCTTTCAGGCCCTGAGAATTGACATCAACAGCGAATATGAGGTGCTGTACTCCTTTTTGGAAAAGCTGCCGGGGGTGCTGAAAAGCGGCGGACGAGCGGCTGTGCTGACCTTCCACTCCGGGGAGGACCGCATGGTGAAAAAGGCCTTTAAGCAGTATTTGCGGGAGGGTGTGTACAGCGAGGCGGCGGAGCAGGTGATAAGACCCTCGGGGCAGGAGTGCTTCCAGAATCCCCGGGCCCGGTCGGCCAAGCTGCGCTGGGCGATACGGGCGTAGAACGGCGGAAGTTTGTACCGGTCCCGGGCCCGCGCTATGGAATGAAAGCAGGAAAAGCTCCTTCTGATGCGGCATGAAGCCGCGCAGAGAGAGCTTTTTCTGCATTGATTTTAAGCCTCCGGGAGCGGCTCAAGGTCCTCAGGCCGGATGTCCTGGGAAATGGGGGGCTCCTCCGGTTCAGGGCGCTCGGCGCCATCCGCGGGGCCGTCAGTCGTCTGGGAAGAAGGGGGAGGCTGGGAAGAGGAGGGCTCCTGGGTCTCGGCGGGCTGTTCCGAAGGGGGATTGGCAGGTTACAATCTGAAGTGCAACAGGCGAAAAATAAGAAGACAATACGCAGGCCAAAGTGTAAAATGGAGTCACCACAACAACATCAACACGGAGGCGAGAGTATTGTCCTACACACATTT